>Ga0082335_1000423_pt1 | contig 107390 bp, 109 predicted proteins | sample Subgrocontami58m_FD_72375 | JGI IMG/M metagenome (GOLD analysis project Ga0082335, IMG submission 72375) | Subsurface groundwater microbial communities from S. Glens Falls, New York, USA - GMW37 contaminated, 5.8 m (SPADES assembly) (version 2) ... | reverse complement strand
ATCACCTGCTGTCCGAGAACGCCCGAGAGCTTCTCGGCGAAGTAGCGCGCCACGACGTCGGTCTGTCCGCCGGGCGGGTAGGGCGCCACGAGCTTGATCGGCTTGGTGGGCCAGGCTTGGGCCTGCGCTTCGGCAGCGAGCAGAATCAGGGCCCCCGCGAGCACGGCTCTCATCGTCGCTTTCATTGATTTCCTCCTTGGGCGCAGATGCTAGCCGAGTGCTGGGCCATCCACCAACTTTCGCCCTGCGGCCGGAAGCATCAATGTCAAGCTGCAAACCTCACCGGGATGCGCAGGTAGCTCACGCCGTTTGCGTCTGGAGGCGGCAGATGGCCGGCGCGGATATTGACCTGTACCGACGGCAGCAGGAGCACCGGAGCGGCGAGAGTCGCGTCGCGCTTTTGCCGCATCGCGACGAAGGCCGCCTCGCCGACCCCGTCATGCACGTGGATGTTTCGCGCCCGTTCCTCCTCTACGGTCGTCTGCCAGGCGTAGACGTCTCGTCCCGGGGCCTTGTAGTCGTGGCACATGAACAGCCGTGTGGTGGGCGGCAATGCGAGAAGGCGGCGGATCGAGCGATAGAGGCGCGCCGCGTCACCCCCCGGGAAGTCGGTTCGCGCCGTGCCGTAGTCGGGCATGAAGATCGTGTCGCCGACGAACACGGCGTCGCCGATCCGGTAGGCGACATCGGCGGGCGTATGGCCGGGCAGATGCATGACCTCGATCTCGAGCGTGCCGAGTGGAAGCCGCTCGCCGTCGTGGACGAGGCGGTCGAACTCGCGGCCGTCGCCGCTCACATCGGCGGCGTTGAAGACCTTGCGGAAGATTCTCTGGACCTCGCAGATGTGCTCACCGATCACCACTGATGCGCCCGTCTTGGCCTTGAGATGCGGAGCAGCGGTCAAATGGTCGGCATGGGCGTGGGTTTCCAGGATCCAGTCGATCCGCACGCCGCGCTCGGCCGCTCTGGCCAGCACACGGTCCGCCGACGCGGTCGTGGCCTTGCCCGAGCGGTGATCGTAGTCGAGCACGGGGTCGATGATCGTCGCGCGGGCAGAGGCCGGATCGCTCACCAGATAGGTGATGGTGAAAGTGGCGGTGTCGAAGAAGGCGTCGATGACCGGCGGCGAGGACATGTCGTTCTCCAAGGCTGTGGCTTGACACATATATTAGAGATAGCTAAATGAGCAATACCTAATGTGAAAGGCGTACCCATCCGCATCGATCCCCGCGCACTCGAAGCCAAGGCCGGCGAGGTCGCCGATCTGCTGCGCGCCCTCTCCAACGACCGCAGGCTGCTCATCCTTTGCAAGCTGGTGGAAGTGGGCGAGGCGACGGTCGGCTCGCTGGCCGAGGACGTCGGCCTGTCCCAGTCGGCGCTGTCGCAGCACCTCGCGCGCATGCGGGAGGCGGAGTTGGTGGCCTTCCGCCGCGATGCCCAGACTCTCTGGTACCGCGTCGCCGATCCGCGGGTGGAAACGCTGCTCGCCACCCTGTACCGGCTCTATTGCCGCGAATGATCCGCACGCTCTCGAAAGGAGAATCTCATGGCACTTCCAATCATTGATGTCGCGCGCGCCAGGCGCCTGGTCGAGGAAGGCGCAATACTGGTCGACATCCGTGAACTGGACGAACATGCGCGCGAGCGCGTTCCGGGCGCGCGCCATCACGCGCTCTCGAGACTCTCCACCATCGACACGGGCGGAGCGACCGCCGTCGTCTTCCACTGTCGTTCCGGGTCTCGCACGGCGGCGAACGCGCCGCGCCTTGCGAACGCGGTCGACTGCGAAGCCTATGTCCTGGAGGGCGGAATCGATGCCTGGAAGAAGGCGGGACTGCCGGTCGCGACCAATGCCCGACAGCCGATCGAGATCATGCGCCAGGTTCAGATCACGGCGGGCAGTCTCGTCGTGCTGGGCGTGGTGCTCGGCGTCTGGAAGGCGCCGGCCTTTCTTGCCTTGTCGGCGTTCGTTGGTGCCGGGCTGGTGTTCGCCGGCGCGACCGGCTGGTGCGGCATGGCCAAGCTGCTCGGCCTGATGCCGTGGAACCGGGCGGTGAGGCGCGCGCTGGGCTGATGTTCGCCTCGGCTGTCGCGCTGGCTTCGGGAGGCCTGATCGGTCTTGTTCTGGGATTGATCGGCGGCGGCGGCTCGATCCTCGCCGTGCCGCTGCTCGTCTACGCGGTCGGCGAACCCTCCGCCCATGTCGCGATCGGCACGGCGGCGTTGGCCGTCGCGCTCAACGCCGCGACCAGCCTCGGCCTGCATGCCCGGCGCACGTCGATCCGCTGGCCCTGCGCGCTTGTCTTCAGTGCCGCCGGCGTCGGCGGCGCATTGGCAGGCGCCGCCTTCGGAAAGTCGGTCGATGGCCAGCAACTGCTGGCCTTGTTCGGGCTCGTCATGGTCGTCGTGGGCGTGGTGATGCTTCGTCCCAAGCCGGCGAGTGGATCCCAGTCGGCGCGTCTCACGCGCGAGAACGCGCGGCGGTTGCTGCCGCGGCTCGTTCTGCTCGGGGCCGGCGTCGGCCTGCTGTCGGGATTCTTCGGTATCGGCGGCGGGTTCCTGATCGTGCCGGGGCTGATCCTGGCGACCGACATGGAACTGCAGGACGCCGCCAGCGCCTCGCTCGTTGCCGTCACCGCCTTTGGTATCGCCTCGGCATCGAGCTATGCCTGGTCGGGGCTGGTCGACTGGCCGGTCGCCGCCTTGCTGGTCGCCGGCGCCGCCGCCGGTGCGATCGCCGGCACCAAGGCCAACACCGTCCTCGGCCGTCGCAAGGGCCTGCTGACGCAGGTGTTCGCCTGGTTCGTCATCGCGGCTGGCCTCTATGTCGGTGGACGCGGCGTCCTGACATTCTTGCCGGCGTAGGCTCCGGCGACCAGAACAACGAGGATGCCCAAACCGAAGGTCGGATGTCGTGTCCGGCGCTTTACCGGCTCAACGCCCTCCACACCTTGTGAGCGGTGATCGGCATGTCGATGTGACGCACGCCCAGCGGACGCAGCGCATCGAGGATGGCATTGCCGAGAGCGGCCGGCGCGCCGTTGGTCGGCAGCTCGCCCATGCCCTTCAGGCCGAGAAAATTGTTGGGCGAGGGCGTGGCGATCGTCTCGACATGCAGGCCCGGCACGTTGTCGGCGCGCGGCAGGGCGTAGTCCATCAGGGTGCCGCTCAGGAGCTGCCCCGTCTCCTCGTCGTAGATGGCCTCCTCCATCAGCGCATTGCCGAGCCCGTGCACGATGCCGCCGTGCATCTGGCCCTCGAGCAGGCGCGGGTTCACCACCACGCCGGTGTCGGCCACGGCGGTGAAGCGGTCGATGCGGGTGGCGCCGGTGTCGGGATCGATCTCGACCTCGCAGACCATGACGCCGGTCGGGAAGGCCTCGATCTTGTCGGCGAACACGGCATCGCCGTCGAACGGCTTCCAGGCGGCCAGCTCGAACAGGCCGACGCGCCGGTCGGTGCCCACGACCTCGAAGGCGCCGTCGCGGTAGGCGATGTCGGCCGGTGCCGCTTCCAGCCGCTCGGCGGCGAGATCGCGGCCGCGCTGGATCACGACGTCGGCGGCGCGCGTGAGCGTCGTGCCGCTGATGATGGTCGACGACGAGCCGCCGGTGCCGCCGCCGTGCGGGATGCTCCGCGTGTCGCCCTGGCGGATTTCTATGCGCTCGACGGGCACGCCGAGCGCCGCCGACAGCATCTGGGCGAAGACCGTCTCGTGGCCTTGGCCCTGGCTCTGCGTGCCGAGCCGCGCCACCAGCCGGTCGGGTTCGACCTGCACCACGACATGCTCGTCGGCGATGCCGCCGGTGCCGTGCAGATGGCAGGAGAGGCCGAGGCCGCGGCGATTGCCCGTGGCTTCGCTCGCCGCCCGCCGAGCCTCGAAGCCCGCGACGTCGGCGTGGCGGAGCGCCGTCTCGAACAGGCGCGGACAGTCTGCGGCATCGTAGGTGTAACCGCTCGCCGCCGCGTAAGGCATGTCTTTCGGCCGCAGCAGATTGAGGCGGCGCAGTTCGATGGGCGAGCGGCCGGTTTCGTGGGCCGCAATGTCGACCAGCCGCTCCAGCAGGAACAGCGATTCCGGCTTGCCGGCGCCGCGGATCGCATCGACCGGCACGGTGTTGGTGAAGGCGCAGTCGAAGTCGAGACGGATCGCGGGAATGCGATAGAGGCCGGAGATCACCTTGGCCATCCCGGTGGTCGCGATGGTCGGCGCGAACATCGAGACATAGGCGCCGTAGTTGGCCTGGGCATTTACGCGCACGGCCAGGAATCTGCCGGCGGCGTCGAGGGCGAGTTCGCCGGTCGCCACGAGGTCGCGTGAATGGCTGTCGGCCAGGGCGAGTTCGGCGCGGTCGGCGGTCCAGCGCAGGCCGCGTCCGAGCTTGCGTGTCGCCCAGGCGATCAGCGTCGGTTCGGCATAGATCGGATACTTGGGGCCGAAGCCACCGCCCACGTCCTCGGTGACCAGCCGCAGCTTGTCCTTCGCGACATTGAGCACGCGCTCGCACATCAGCCGGTGCGGGATCTGCACGCCCTGCGAGCCGAAGGTGACGGTCACGAGATCGGCACCGGCGTCGTAGGACGACCAGGCCGCGCGGCTCTCCATGTAGTGAACGATCTGGCGCGGCGAACGGATCGAGAGTTTCGAGACGTGCGCCGCCTCGGCGAAGGCGGCATCGGTCGCGGCGGCATCGCCCTTGCCCCAGCGGCACATCAGGTTGCCCGGCACGTCGTCATGGACCAGCGCCGCCCCTGCAGCGAGCGCCTGGGCCACCGTCACGACGGCGGGCAGCTCCTCGTAGTCGACAACCAAGGCGTCGGCGGCATCGCGCGCCTGGTCGAGCGTGCCGGCCACGATCATGGCGACGATGTCGCCGACATGACGGACCTTGCCGACAGGCATCGGCAGATGCGCGGGCTCGCGGTGGCGGTTGCCGGCCGCGTCCTTGATCTCGCTGATGGCGGGCAGGTGGCCCAGCTTGTCGGCAGCCGTATCGTCGGCCGTGTAGACGGCGACGATGCCCGGAGACGCGAGTGCTGCCTCCCTGTCGATGCCCGCGATTCGGGCATGGGCGTGCGGCGAGCGCACGAACAGCACCGCGAGCGTTTGAGTTGGCGCGGTGTCGTCGGTGTAACGCCCCATGCCGGTCAGGAACCGCCGATCCTCTCGCCGTGCGATGGATTGTCCGAGGTGAAGAGGGGTGCTCATGTCCGGAATTCTAACACGCCTTGTTCGGGATCGCGGTGTCTCGGTGCCCAGCCGAGGTCGCGGCGGGCCTTTGAACCGCTGAGTCGCTGACTGCAGGCATATCCGCGCGCCCACTCGCCGAGTTCGAGGGCGATGTCGTCGGCAGAGACGATCTCGATATCGCGCGCGAAGGCTCGGGCAATCCGTCCAACGGGGAAGCCGTCGATGGCGACACCGAGGTAGGTCGATCGTCCGGGCGCGCGTTCGAGGACGAGGGCATAAAGCTCGGCGAGATCGTCGCAATGGACAAGCGGCCACTGCACCGCCTCGTTGCCGACGACCCTCACCGCCGGCCGTTCGACGGCATCCCGCGCGAAGCGCCGAAAGATGCCGCCGTCACCGCCGTAGACCATCGCGGGATGAATGACGAGACCGTCGACCGCGCTGCTGTCGAGCACTCTCTGCAGTTGGGGGATCATCCAGGCGAAGGCCGGCAGAGGCGAAAACGGCGTCTCTTCCGTCGCCGTATCGTCGCCCGTATCGCCAAAGAGCCAGCATCCGCCGGTATAGATGAAGCGCGGCTTCGTCGCCTGCGACTCCAGCCGAGCAAGCAGCACGTCGAGCAGATGACGGTCTGTCGCTCCCATTGCATCGCTGAATTCGCAAGCCATGTGGACGACGGCATCGACATCGGGCAGAGCGGAAGCCCAGCGCTCGGGCGTCTCGATGTCGCCGCGGATCGCGGTCGCGCGGTGCTGGATGATCTTCCCGGCGGACCTGTCGGACCGTGCCAGGGCGAAGATCTCGTGGCCGCGGTCGGCCAACCCGCCGAGCACGGCCGAGCCGATCGATCCCGTCGCACCCAGCAGGAAGACGCGCATTACGCCGCCAGGGCGTCGCTGATGACCTTCAGCGCCGTGTCGATTTCGGCGCGGTTGACGTCGAGATGCGTGACGGCACGGATGCGGTTGCCGGCGGCGGTGCCCATGCCGACGCCGCGCTCCCTGCAGGCCTCGACCAGCTTGGCCGGTGTCCAGCCGGGCTTGGTCACCTCGAAGAAGACCAGGTTGGTCTCCATGCGCGGCACGTCGATTTTCAGGCCCTTGATGTTGGCGATGCCTTCGGAGAGATGGCGTGCGTTGTCGTGGTCCTCGGCGAGGCGGTCCCAGTTGTGCTCGAGGGCATAGAGGGCGGCGGCGGCGATGACGCCGGACTGGCGCATCGAGCCGCCCAGCATCTGCTTCTGGCGCCAGGCTTCCTTGATGAAATCCTTCGAGCCCGCAAGGCTCGCGCCGACCGGGGCGCCCAGGCCCTTGGTGTAGTCGAGCCAGAGCGAGTCGACACAAGCCGCGTAGTCGCGCGCCTTGGTGCCGGATTTGACGGAAGCGTTGCAGAGCCGCGCGCCGTCCATGTGGAGGCTGAGGCCGGCCTCGCGCGCCACCTTGGTCACCCCCTGCATCGTGGCGAGCGGCCAGACCGTCCCGCAGCCGCCGTTGGACGTGTTCTCGATCGAGACCAGGCGCGAGCGCGGCGCGTTGCGGCTGTTGGGATCGCGCAAGGCCTCGCGCACCTGCTCGCCGGTGAAGACGCCATAAGGGCCGTCGATCATGCGGATCATGACGCCGGCATTGGCGGCCGTGCCGCCGGCCTCGGCATTGATGATGTGCGCAGTGCGGTCGGCGATCACCTCGTCGCCCAGCCGGCAATGGACGCGGATGGCGATCTGGTTGCCCATGGTGCCGCTCGGCAGGAAAACCGCGTCCTCCTTGCCCAGGAGCTCGCAGACGCGCTCGCGCAGGCGGTTGACGGTGGGGTCCTCGAATTTCTGCTCGTCGCCCACCTCGGCCTCGGCCATGGCTTTCCGCATGCCGGGCGAGGGCTTGGTCTTGGTGTCGCTGTAGAGGTCGATGAAACGGTTTTGCATGGCGTGGCGTATACTCCTGCGCCACCATAGCCGCATACGGCAGAGGGAGGAAACATGAGCCAGTTTGCGGCCCAGCCCACACCGGCGCTAATGCCGGACGAGCTGCTCTACGGCGTCGACGGCGCCGTCGCGACCGTCACGCTGAACGCCCCGCAGCGCATGAATACCATCTCCGGGCCGATGCTGAAGCAATTCACCGACGCGCTGGTCCGCGCCAACGAGGATCGCGTCGTCCGGGTCGTGATCCTGACCGGCACCGGCCGCGCCTTCTGCGCCGGGCTCAATCTCGAGGCGCAATCCAAGGGTACGGACAACCTCAGTGTCGGCTCCGGCGCCACGCCCACCAATATCGACCTGCGCAACACGCCGCCGCCGGTACTGCATGCCATGGACAAGCCGGTGATCGCCGCGTTGAACGGCTCGGCGGCGGGCTACGGACTCGATCTCGCTCTCGGTGCCGATATCCGCGTCATGGCGCAGTCGGCGAAGCTCGCGGCGTCCTATGCCAAGCGCGGCGTGCTGCCCGAATCGGGCGGCACCTGGTACCTGCCGCGGATGCTGGGCTGGGCCAAGGCCGCCGAGCTGATCTTCACGGGTCGTACCCTGACCGCGGCCCAGTCGCTGGAGATCGGCCTGGTGAACAAGGTCGTGGCCGATGCCGAGGTGATGGGGGCGGCGCGCGACCTCGCGCTGGAGATCGCCGCCAATGCGCCGCTCGCCATCCAGGCCGCCAAGCGCATGATGCGCATGGCGTGGAACGAGCCGTTCAACGAGCATGTCCACCATGTCTTCCTGCAGCTCCTGCCATTGATGCAGACCGAGGACATGAAGGAAGGCATCAGGGCCTTCCTCGAAAAGCGGGAACCGTCCTTCAAGGGGCGCTGACCGGGAAATTTGCACGGCTGCCCACCGGATGCCTTCAAAAAGGCGATTTCGAAATCGAAAAAGGCTAGGATCGGCAGGGCCGGGCACGCGGTGGGACTGGAAAAGCGGCGGTCGGGCTCGAGGCGATCAGGGACTTTATTCCTAGGGAGAAGGATTCGATGTTCAAGGCAATCGCAGCGGGAACTCTGGCGACCGTTCTGCTCGCCGGTGCAGCTCATGCCGAGGGGCCAGCCTACACTTGGACCGGCTACGGCGTCGGCTCGGGCAAGTGCCCGACCTACAAGATGACGATCAACGTCACCCTGGAAGGTAACGAGGTGAGAGGCCTTTTCCAGCAGGAAGGCCGTCCGCAGCGTCACTTCGAGGTAAACATGAACCCCGACAAGTCCTTCAAGACCAGGGCCGTGGTCGGCAACAACAACATGATTGACGTCGTGGGCACCCTCAAGGACGGCGCTCCGAAGATCATGCTCGACGGCTATTGCCTGTTCGAAGGTCCGCTCGTCAAGAAGTAGCGATGTCCCGTCGCGTGGCGGTCATTCCATCACGATCGCCACGCGGCCGGTGACGCTGCGCTCCAGCAGGGCGCGCATGGCGTCGGCTGCCTGGTCGAGGCGGAAAGTGCGGTCGACGTGCGGGCGGCAGAGTCCGGCCTCGCACCAGCCGCGGATGCGCTCCATCAAAGCAAACGTTCGGCCGGCCTGCTCGAAGCGGGCGTCGTGCGGACTCCAGCCGACGTAGTAGCCGTAGTTGAAACCCATCACGGCGATGGATTTGACCAGAAGGATGTTGGCCGGAATCTGCGGGATGGTGCCGCCGGCGAAGCCGATCGGGCAGATACGACCTTCGACCGCCATGCAGCGCAGCGACTGGGCGAAGACATCGCCGCCGATCGGATCGTAGACCCGGTCGACGCCGCGGCCGTCGGTCAGCTTCAGCACTTCCTCGCGGAAATCACTGGCGGTGTAGTCGATCACGTGGTCGGCGCCGTGCGCCCGCGCGAAGCCCGTCTTGCGCGTGCCGCCGGCCGTAGCGATCACCGTGGCGCCCAGGATCTTGCCGATCTCGACAGCGGCCATGCCGACGCCGCCCGCCGCGGCATGGACTAGCAGGGAGTGGCCCTTCTGCACGTCCAGTGCCATCGGCCAGGTGAGTGCGCCGGCCGAGGTCGGATAGGAGATGGCGAGCTGGATCGCCTCGGTGAACCCCACGTTCCCGGGTTTGGGGAAAACGTTGACCTCGTGCGCCACCACTTCCTCGGCGAGGCCGCCCCAGTCGAGCACGGCCACCACCTCGTCGCCGACCTTGAGACGCCGGCAGGCCGCGTCGACTTCCGTGACGACGCCAGAGACTTCGGTGCCCGGCGCGAAGGGGAAGGGCGGACGGCGCTGGTATTTACCAGCGATGACCAAGGTCGTGGCGAAGCTCACGCCGGCGGCGTGGGTCTTGATCCGCGCCTGACTCGTCCCGAGCGGGGCGGATGGCACGGTTTCCAACCGCAGGTCCTCGGGGCCGCCCCAATGGCGGCAGATCATCGCCTTCATAACGTCACCGGCAGGTTTTTCACGCCGCGCAGGATGAGCGAATCGTGCCACTCCGGATCGCCGCCGGACAGACGGATGTGGGGCAGCCGTTCGGCAAGCCGGATCGCCGCGATCTGCGCCTCCAGCCGGGCGAGCGGCGCGCCCAGGCAGAAATGGATGCCGTGGCCGAAGGTGAGGTGCGGGTTCTGCGGCCGGCCGATGTCGAAGCGCTCGGCATCCTCGAAGGCGTCGGGATCGCGATTGGCCGAGTTCATGAAGGCGAAGACGCGCTGGCCCTCGCGGATGGTCTTGCCGCCCATTTCGATGTCGCCGGCGGCGACGCGGGCGAGCGCCCCCGACGGACCGTCGTAGCGCAGGAATTCCTCGACCGCAGTCGCGGCGAGGGACCGATCGGCCACCAGCCGCTCCCATTCGCCACGGTTCCTCATCGCGTAGAGAAAGCCGTTGCCGATCAGGTTGGTCGTGGTCTCGTGGCCGGCGAACAGCAGCAGGATGCAGGTGCCGATGATCTCGTCGGTGCTGAGCGCGTCGCGATCGTCGCGCGCAAGCACGAGCTGGCTGATCATGTCGTCGCGCGGCCGGGCGGTGCGGTCCTCGACCAGGGTGCGGAAATAGCCGGACATCGCCTTGGCGCCCGATTCGGCGCGCAGATACTTGTTGCCGGCAACCTGCGCGGTGCCGATGAACAGCGCGATGTCGTCGGACCACAGTTTCACGCGCTCGAGGTCGGCACGCGGCACACCCAGGAGATCCATGATGACCGAGGCGGGCAACGGGTAGGCGAAGTCGGCGATGTAGTCGACCGTCTCGCCCCGCCTTGCCTTGGCCTGCATGCCGTCGATCAGGTCGGCAACGATATTCTCGATGTTGGGCCGCAGATTCTCGACCGAGGTCGGCGTAAAAGCCTTGTTGAACAGGCGCCGCAGGCGGGTGTGATCCGGCGGGTCGCGGAAGACCATCCAGTGGTTGAGATAGCGCACCAGGCTTTCGATCGACCCCTTCTGGTATTCGGGATTGGTCTTGAAGAACGGCGTCAGCCGGTCGGCGGAGATCCGCCGGTTGTTCAGCGCCACCTGCTTCACGTCGGCATGGCGCGTTACGATCCATGCCTTCATGGCCGGCGACCAGTGGACCGGATCTTCCATGCGCAGGCGCGCGAATTCGGGGAAGGGATTGGCATTGGTCGCCGGATCGCCGAGGTCGAAAACATAGGCCATGGCTCGAGGCTAGCGTCCGGCGACTTACCAAACAAGTGTTTGGTCGATACAATGCATCATGTCCCGCGAGAAGCTTCTGGCCGTGTCGGCACGCCGCTTTGCCAAGGGTGGTTTCGAGGCCACCTCCATGCGCGACATCGCGGGTGAGGCCGGCATGCTCGCGGGCTCGATGTACTACCACTTCCCCTCCAAGAACGAGTTGATTGCCGCGGTCTACGAATCGGGCGTGGCCGAGATCGGGGCGGCGGTCGATGCCGCGGTTTCCCGGGCGCGCACGCCGTGGACCCGGCTGGAAGGGGCCTGCGTCGCTCATCTCGAATCCCTGCTGTCCGACAGGGCCCATGCCGCCGTCATGACTGCCGATCTCAGCCGCCTCGACGCCCGCCTGCGCCGTCGACTGGTCGTGATGCGCGATGGCTACGAGAAACGCTTCGCCAGGCTGGTGACGGCGCTTCCGCTGGCCGCCGGCACCGACCGGGCCCTGTGGCGCCTGCAGCTGCTCGGCGCCCTCAACTGGACGCCGACCTGGTACCGGCCGGGCGGCAAGTCGCCCGCCGCCATCGCCCGCGCCCTGGTGGCGGCCTTGCGCTAGTGGGCTATAGAATGCCGATGACCATCGAAATCCGTTATGTCGGACCTGGTGACGAGGCTCTGTTCGAGCGCGTTGCCGCTGACGTGTTCGACCATCCGGTCGAGCGTCGTCAGCTCACCCACTATCTCGCCTCGCCAGGACATCATCTCATGGTGGCCATCGCCAACGGCGAGATCGTGGGCCAGGTCGCGGCCGTCGTGCATCGGCATCCGGACGGCCGGCCGACCGAGCTCTACATCGACGAAGTGGCGGTGGCGCCGGCGCTCCGGCGCCAGGGCATTGCGCGGGGCCTGCTCGACGCCATGTTGGTGTTCGGCAGGGAACTGGGATGCCAGGAGGCCTGGGTCGGCACCGAGCCGGACAATGTCGCGGCCAGGAATCTCTACGAGTCCCGGAGCGCGCCCGCAGAGCCATTCGCCATGTACGTGCTTCGGCTCTAGTCCAGCGCAGCGGCACTCAACGCCTTGCCGTCCTGGCGACCGCGCGCACCGGCGGCGCCGGACCGTTGTTGCATTGAAGGCGTTGAGCTTGTCGGGACGGTCGAGCGACGGTCATGACGCCATAGGCCGGATCGGCCGGCAAGGTCTCGCACGTCATGGTCACGGAGATCCTTCCCGATGGTTCCGCGATGCGAGGCGGAATGTCGTTGCGCGAATGCTTGGTTTACGAAACCATCGCCGCAACCGAGGCCTGCTGCAATCCTGGAGGAAGTCGATGTCCTATGTGCTCAAGTCCGTCGAAGACGGCGTGATGAAGATCGTGCTCAACCGCCCCGACGCGATGAACGCACTCAACCGCGACATGATGAGCGGCCTCAACGATGCACTCGAGGAGGCGGCGGGCGACCGCAAGATCGGTTGCGTCGTGGTGCGCGGCGCCGGCGACCGGGCATTCTGCGCTGGCGGCGACGTCAAGTCGATGGCAGCGGGCCGCGACCAGGACAAGACCTACGAGGACAAGGTCCACGACATCCGCATCCGCATGCGCGTCTCCGAGCTGCTGCACGAGATGGGCAAGCCGACCGTCGCGATGGTGAACGGCGTGGCGGCCGGCGCCGGCCTGTCGCTGGCCCTCGCCGCCGACATGCGCTTCGTCGGCCGTAGCGCGCGCATGACGACGGCTTTCGCCAAGGTGGGTTTCTCGGGCGACTTCGGGTCTCACTATTTCCTGCACAAGCTCGTGGGCACGTCGAAGGCCCGCGAACTCTACTTCACCGCCGAGATCCTGAACGCCGAGCAGATCGAGAAGCTGGGGCTCGCCAATCGCGTCGTCGACGATGCCAATCTCGAAAGCGAGACCATGACCTTCGCCAAGAAGCTCGCGGCCGGCCCGCGGGTCGCGTGGTGGCACGTGAAGAAGAACATGAAGGTGGCCGAGGAGGGCACGCTCTCCGAGGCGCTCGACAGCGAGGCCGCGCGCATGATCCGCACCGGCGAGACCGAGGATCACAAGGAGGCGGCCCGCGCCTTCGTCGAGAAGCGCGCGCCGGTGTTCAAGGGCTACTGAGGCCGGAACCGGGCGGCGAGGCGGCGTAGCGCGCCAGCCACGCCGTCCGGCATCGCCACGATGGCGGCGATCAGCAGCACGGCATAGAGCAGGGCCGACAGGCCCTTGCCGAAGCTGGCGGTGAGGTCGGGGAAGAACTGCAGGAACAGGCCGCCCAGGATCGCGCCGGCGAGCGAGTGCATGCCGCCGATCACCAGGCCGAACAGCATCTGGACCGACAGCGCGAAATTGTAGCTGGTCGGTCCGACGAAGCCGAACTGGAAGGCCGACAGGCAGCCGGCCAGGGCGATATAGGCACCGGCAACGCCTGAGGCCGCCGACCGCACCTGCACGACACGGATGCCCTGCGCCGCCGCCGCGAGATCGTGGTCGCGCGCGGCTCTCATGGCCCGGCCGGAACGACTCCCGATGAGGTTGGCGGCGAGCCACATGCCCGCCGCGAGCAGGGCGAGCGCCATCAGGAAGCTCCAACGGTCGTTGCTCAGGAGACCGCCGGGCGACGCGGGGAAATCGAGATAGAGACCCTGCACGCCGCCGGTCCATTGCTCGATCAACCGCCAACGCAGGAACTGCGGGAAGGCGATGGCGAGGGCGTAGCTCACCAGGGCCTGGGTCCACAGGCTGTGGCCACCGGCGATCCGGCCGAGGCCGTAGCCGGCGGCGTAGCCCGCCAGCGGTGCCAGCACGAGCGCCCAGTAGAGCGAGAGCGGCGTGTGCGTGCCCAGGATGGCGGCGGTATAGCCGCCGATGCCGAACAGTGCCGCCTGGGCGAACGAGAATTGCCCGCTCGTGCCGCACAGGATTACCAGGCCGACCAGGGCGATCGCCCAGATCACAGCCTGGGTGAATCGGAAGACGATGAAATCCGGGAAGCAGAATGAAAGCGCGGCCGCCGCCACGAAGCCCATGGTCCACACGGTCCGCATGACGCTACCATAGGCGACGAAGAAGACGAACGGGAGGGGTGCGATGAAGCTCAGGCAGTGCGTTTTCGTCTGCGGCGACCTCGAGAGCTCGCGCGAGGAGCTTTGCGACATCCTGGGCATCGACGTCGCCTATCGCGATCCCGGCGTCGCCAAGTGGGGCCTGGTCAATGTCGTCTGCCCGACCGGCCACGACTTCCTCGAGATCGTGACGCCGTTCCAGCAGGGCACGTCGGCGGGCCGCTACATCGAGCGGCGCAAGGGCGACGGCGGTTACATGGTGATCCTCCAGGTCGCCGACGCCGCGGCCGAGCGCAAGCGTGTGACCGAGCTCGGCGTGCGCGCGGTGGCGCAGAAGGATCTGCCCGAGTACCAGTACACCCACTTTCATCCGTCGGACACGGCGGGCGTGCTGCTGTCGCTCGACACGACCTTTGCGCCCCAGGGTGTCGATCCGGCGCTGTGGTGGCCGCCGGCCGAGAAGGGTTGGCTGAAGCACGCGCGCTCGGACGTGACCAATGGCCTCGCGGGCGTCGAGATACAGAATGACAATCCCGGCGAGGCGGCGGCCAGATGGTCGAAGATCCTGGGCCGTCCGCTGGACGGCAACCGCATCAAGCTCGACGGCTCGGAAATCCGTTTCGTGCCGGCGACCGACGGTCGCGGGCCTGGCGTGTCGGCCTACGACGTGAAGGCGGTCGACAGGGGCAGGGTCCTCGCCGCGGCGGAGAAGCGCGGCAGGAAGCTCGGGCCGTCGCAGGTTCAGGTCTGCGGCTGCCGTATCAACCTGGTGTGAGTGCGCGAGACCAGGAGCAGCAGGACGACGAGGTTCGCGAGGTTGAACGCCATGCCGACGGCGAAAGCCGAGAGGTAGTCGCCGAACGCGTCGTAGAGAAAGCCCGCGCCCCAACCGCCCGTCGCCATGCCCAGCAGGCCGGCGAAGAGCACCGTGGGGATGCGCCAGTTGGCCTCCTCGACCGGATAGTATTCGCGGATCGCGATCACGTAGGCGGGCAACAGTCCCGACAATCCGACGCCGAAGGCGGCGGAGACGGCGAACAGCGCGGCCTGGTCCTTCGTCAGCAGGAAACCGGTCAGCGCCGTTGCCTGCACCAGCGAGCTCCACAACAAGGTCTGCAGGCCGCCGATGCGGTCGGCGACCCAACCCCAGAACTGCCGCGCCAGAAAAGCGCTGCCCAGCAGCACCGACAGCATGGCGGCGCCGTATTGCGGTGTCATGCCGAGGTCGGTGCAGAACGCCGGCACGTGGTGCATCGGCACCGCCATGGGCACGCAGCAGCAGAACACGGCGGCCATGAGCAGGATCATGAGCAAGTTGCGCGGCATGCCGAGCACGTCGCCGGTCGATTGCGGGCGGTTCGTCGCGCCGGCCGCCGCCGCCGACTCCTCGGGAGGCGGGTGGAGGAAGACGATGGTGAGCGCCGCCACCGCGACGACGACCAGGGCCGCAAACAGCATCATCGTCCAGCGCCAGCCGAAAGAGTCGACGCCGAGCTGCAACAGGGGCGGCCACACCGCACCGGCGACGGCTTGCCCCGACGAGATCAGCGCCACCGCGGCGCCGCGGCGGCGCTCGAACCAGCGGCTGACATAGGTGATGAGCGGCGAGAACATGCACGCCGTGCCGAACAGGCCCATCAGCACGCCGTGGCCGGCGTAAAGCTCCAGCATGCCGCCCGAGGCAGAGAGCACGAGGCCCGCGGACACCATGGCTGCACCGAACATCACCACGCGGCGCACGCCGAGCTTGCCGGCCAGCCAGCCGGCGACGATGCCGCCGAGCGCCGCGCCGATATAGACCATGGAGCCGGCCCCGGCGGGACCGGAGCGCGACGTGCCGAGCTCGGCCGCAATCGGCTTCATGGCCACGACAGAGATCAGCGGCGCACCGTAGCAGAGCGTCAGGATGGCCAGTGCCGCGGAGGCGGCGATCCAGGCGGTCCGGCTGTCGAGCAGGTCGGTGTCCGTCTTCATATCTTTTCGGCCTCCAGGGCCAGCCGTCGTGCGAGGTCGGTGGAGAGGATCTTGCTTAGTTCGGCGTGGGCCTGCCGCCAGGAGGCAAGGGCCGCCTCGAGTCGGCGGGCGCCTTTTTCAGTGAGCCAGACCATGCGCTTGCGCTGATCGCTTTCGACGATGGCGATCTCGACCAGACCGTCGCCCTCGAGCGTGCGCAAGGTGCGCGACAGGGTCGACTGGTCGAGCCCCATGCGCTCCGCCAGCGCGCTCAGCGTGTCGTCGGGTGCCGAGGCGATCTCGGCCATCAGCCCGAACTGGGCGAAGGACAGGCCGGTGCCGTCCATGCGCTCTTCAAGGAACTGGGTCACCCGACGGGCCGCCACGCGCAAATTCCACCCGGCGCAGGTCTGGAGAGCCGCTCGGGCGTCCGATCGCAGGGTCTTGGGGGATTGTGCTTTCCTGGCCATGGTCGTATGTATATACATAGAATGTAGATGCATGGAAAGCCCTATGACCGGGAAAGCCCCATGACCGCCTGTCACTTTGGACTGGCCCGCCCCGACGAGGTCGCCGGCAAGACCGGCCGCGAGATCCTGCAGGCGATCGTCGACGGCGCCCTGCCTCAGGCGCCGATTTCCGAGACCATGAGCTTCTGGATCGTCGCCGTCGGCGACGGCTTCGCCGCCTTCGAGGGCGAGCCGGGCCGGCACCTGCTCAATCCCATGGGCGGCGTGCATGGTGGCTGGGCGCTCACCCTGATCGACAGCGTGGCGGGCTGCGCCGGGCACTCGCTGCTGCCGGCCGGCGTCGGCTACGCCACGATCGAGACCAAGGGCAATTTTTCCCGACCGATCACCCGGGATACCGGCCGTGTGCGTGCCGAGGGCCGTGCGGTGGCGCAGGGACGGCAGATCATCTCGGCGGAGGCACGCGTTCTCACCGCCGATGGTAAGGTGCTGGCGCACGGCACCTCGACTCTCCTCGTGCTGAACGGAGCGCGCTGACATGCCCACGCTGGAGTTGGCCGATGGCCGCAAGCTCGCCTACCGCGAGGAGGGCAGCGGGCCACCGGTGGTCCTGGTTCATGGCTCGCCCGGCGAGGGACGTTCGTGGGGCCGTGTTGTGCCGCATCTCAAGGAGCATTTTCGCACCATTTGCCCCGATCTCCCGGGCTCCGGCGGTTCCGACCGCCTCGAGGTCGACGAGCCGGCCGGGCGGATGGACGCCATGGGCGCCGCCGTGGCGCGCCTGGTCGAATCGCTGGATGGGCCGGTGCGTCTGGTCGGTCATTCCTTCGGCGGCAACATCGCGCTGCAGGCGGCCCTTCAGGTACGGCCCGACGCGGTCGAACGGATCGTGCTGTTCGAGCCGGTCTATTTCCGCGCCCTGCAGCTCACCGGCGACGAGGCCGCCCTGGGACCGGCTGCGGCCCACTTCGAGGACTACGCGCGGCGCGCCACGGCGGGCGAGCCCGAGGTCGTGCAGCTGATGATCGACTACTGGTTCGGTGAGGGCGCTTTCGCCCGCATGCCCGACCCGGTGCGCGGCTATCTCGGCGCCTCGGCGGCGCGCAATGCAATCGACGTGCGCAGCAGTTTCCTCGGCACCAGCACGGCGGCGGATATGGCCAGATTGCATCGGCCGGTTACCATCGTCGATGGCGAGGCCAGCCGGGACGTCGTGCGGGCGATCGGCCGTGCCCTGGTGAAATTACTTCCCGACGCGCGGATGGAGGGACTGGCCGGCGCCAATCACGGTATGCTGGACACTCATCCGGAAGCGGTCGCCAGGCTGATCGCGACATGAGGCCATGCTGCGCATTCGTCCCTTCGTCATGGGTCACCTGATCGGCGCCGTCATGACGGGCGCCATAGCCGGCGCGTTCATCAGTCCGCGGGCCGCCTTTATCGGCGCCCTGGCCCTGCTCGGCGGCGCCATCGTCAGCAGCTTCGTCTGCCAGTGGCGGCCCGGCGTCGAGGCCGCCGCGTGGAAGCTCTGGGCGGTCGCCGTGCTCACCAACCCGATCATGATCGCGGCGCTCGCCTTCATGGCCTACGACTGGCAGTGCGTCGTCGGAGCCCGCCGCGGCTGGGACTGCATCGCAGCGGCGATGGCGATCGTCGCGGCCTGCCTCTGCCTCCTTCCGCCGTTGGGCGGCCTGCTCTGGCGTTGGTGGAAAAGCCGTCGCGCCACCGCGACATGAAGCGCATCCATCCCTTCGTCTGTGGCCATGTGATCGGCGCCTTCGTGGCCGGGGCGGTCGCGGGAACCTTCCTCGACCTCGAGGCGGTGATGGTCTTCAGCAGCGTGTTGGCCGCCAGCGCCCTCGTGAGCGCGCTGGCCTGCTGGCGATGGCCTGGGTTCGCGGCCGCCGGCTGGAGGCTGTGGCTGATCGGCTGTCTCGCCAATCCGCTGTTTCTCGCGGCCGTCGCCTTTTCGGCCGATCAGTACGACTGCCTGATCAGCCGGCGCACCGGCTGGAATTGCATGTTCTCCGACCTCGGCCCGCTGATCGCGGGCATGTGCCTGCTGCCGCCCGTCGGCGGCTTGCTGTGGCGCTGGTGGAGGCGCGGGAGCGTGCCTGCTGCTTAGGCCGCGATCGCCTTCGACAGCCGGCCGCGGATCATCTCCTCGGCCTCGGCGACGATCCGTTCGACCAGCTCCTTGCAGGAGGGAACGTCGTTGATGATTCCCATCACCGTGCCGGCCGACCAGATGCCGTGCTCCATGTCGCCGGTCTCGTAGACCACGCGGCCCTTGGCGCCGGCCACGATCGGGCCGATCTCCTGGATGGTCTTGCCCTCGTGCTCCATCTCGATCGCCTTCTTGGCGACCGAGTTGTCGAAGACGCGGCTGGTGTTGCGCAGGGTTCTGAAGATCAGCGCGGTGGAACGCTCGTCGCTCTCGACCAGCGCCTTCTTCACGTTGTCGTGGATCGGCGCTTCCTTGGTCGCCATGAAGCGCGTGCCCATGTTGATGCCCTCGCAGCCGAGCGCCAGCGCCGCCACCAGGCCGCGCGCATCGCCGAAGCCGCCCGACGCGAGCATCGGAATCTTGATGACATTGGCCGCCGCGGGAAGCAGCACCAGGTTCGGCACGTCGTCCTCGCCGGGATGGCCGGCGCACTCGAAGCCGTCCATCGAGATCGCATCGACGCCGGCCTTCTCGGCCGAGACGCCGTGGCGCACCGAGGTGCACTTGTGGATGACCTTGATGCCGGCAGCCTTGAGCTTGGGCAGGAAGGGCTTGGGATTGTTGCCCGCCGTCTCGACGATCTTGACGCCCGAATCGATGATGGCGTCGATGTATTCGCCGTAGGGCCGCGGCACGAGCGTCGGCAGGATGGTGAGGTTCACGCCGAACGGCTGGTCCGTCATCTCGCGGCAGCGCTTGATCTCCTTGCGCAGGTCGTCGGGCGTCGGCTGGGTGAGGCCGGTGAGAATGCCCAGCGCTCCGGCATTCGAAACCGCCGAAGCGAGCTCGGCGCGGCCGACCCACTGCATGCCGCCCTGCACGATCGGGTGCCTGATGCCGAACATCTCGGTGAAACGCGTCTTGATCATCTGCCCATTTCCCCCGCTTGGGTTTGTTGTCCCAGCATTAGCGAACCGCGACGGTGCGGGCCAGCCCCGGAATGCCCTTCTGCAGAGCGGATCAGCGACTGTCGATGAAGGCCATGCTGTCGGCCAGAGTCGGCGCGCGGGTGCGCAGGAAGGACGACATCGCGGCCACGATGTCGATGTGGTCGACCTCGGGATAGAGCTTCATCTCGGCGCTGCCGCCCGCGGCCTTCCAGGCTGCCGCCAGGCGGACGGTGTTGCGTGGATAGACGGTGCGGTCGACCTCGCCATGAAGCAGCAGGACGGGCGGCAGCGGCGCCCTGGCGAAGGTGATCGGCTGTACCGCCGGATTGTTCGCGCCGCCGAAGATGTCTTGCAGCCGGCGGGAGGTGAGCGGCAGGAAGTCGTAGGGGCCAGCCAGCCCGACGGCGCCCGCGAGCTTCATGCGGTCGACGCCGGCGTCGGCCAGGTAGCGCGTGTCGGCCGCCAGCATCAGGGCGCTGTGGGCGCCGGCCGAATGGCCCATGACGAAGAGCCTTTCGGTGCCCACGCGGTCGGCCGTCCAGCGTGTGGCGACCGCCGCGTCCTCGACGAAGGCGGGGAAGCGTGCTGCCGGATAGATCCGGTAGTCGGGCACGACTACCGTGAGCCCGTTGGCGGCGAGCGCCTGGGCAACGAACAGATAGTCGGACTTGGCGCCCGACTCCCAGGAGCCACCATAGATGAAGATCACCGCCTTGCCGTCGGCGCGCGGGATTTCGGGCCGGTAGAGGTCGAGTTTCTGGCGCGGGTCGGGGCCGTAGGGGATATCGGCTTCGAGCGTGTAGCCCTTGCGCGAGACGGTCGTGTTGAGAAGCGCCGCTGGTGAGCAGCCGGCCAGCGCGCCGAGCAGGCCCGAGACCATGCCTCGGCGCACCAAGGTCATGCAGTGGCGATGCCGCGCACCTGCTCGGCCAGGGCGAGGGAGGCGGTGAGGCCTGGCGACTCGATGCCGAACAGGTTGATCAGCCCCGCCGCGCCGTGCTCGGCCGGTCCCTGGATCGTGAAATCCTGGGCGGGCGCGCCCTGCGGCACGATCTTGGGGCGGATGCCGGCATAGCCCGGCTGCAGTGCACCGTCCCTGAGGTCCGGCCAATAGCGGCGCACGGCGGCATAGAACCTGTCGGCGCGATGCGGATCGACCGTGTAGTCGATGCGGTCAATCCATTCGACATCGGGGCCGAACTTGGCCTGGCCGCCGAGATCGACGGTGATGTGCACGCCGAGGCCCCCCGGCACGGGGACGGGGTAGATCAGGCGTGAGAAGGGAGAGCGTCCGGCCAAGGTGAAATAGTTTCCTTTGGCGTAATACGCCGTGGGTATCCGATCGGATGGCAGGCCGGCGATTTTTTTTGCGAGCCCCGGCGCGTGCAGGCCGGCCGAGTTCACGACCAGCCGGCACCTGAGGTTCATCGGTTCGGCTCCGCCGACCTCGAGCTCGATGCCGCCTTCGACGACACGTCCCCGCTCCACGGGGCTGTGAAAGGCGAACATCGCGCCGCGGCCCTCGGCGTCGCCCTGCAGCGCCAGCATGTAGGAATGGCTGTCGACGATGCCGGTACGAGGCGACAGGAGTGCCGCCGTGCAGTGCAGGTTGGGCTCCATCGCCATCGCCTCGCCGGCGTCGAGCAGGCGCATGCCTTCGACGCCGTTGGCTTCGGCGCGGCCCTTGATCTCGATGAGTTTCTGGCTTTCGGCACCGTTGGTGGCCACGATCAGCTTGCCGCAGTTGCGGTGCGGCACGCCGTGCTCGGCGCAGTAGGCATAGAGCAGGTGGCGGCCCTCGACGCAGGTGCGTGCCATCAGGCTGCCCTTGGGATAGTAGATGCCGGCGTGGATGACCTCGGAATTGCGCGAACTGGTCTCGGTGCCGATACCAACGGCTGCCTCCACCACGATGACCTCACGGCCGGCAAGGGCAAGGGCGCGGGCAATGGCAAGGCCCACGACGCCTGCACCGATCACAACGCAGTCGACTGACTCGAACGGGGACGAACTCATACCCCCATGCTAGAACCCGCCGTTCTTTTAGTCACGAAAGGCGGGTTTCGCAGCATGAAGGGCGCGTTGGTCACGGGGGCGGGACTGCGGATCGGCCGCGCGCTGGCGGAAGCGCTGGCGGCCGACGGCTTCTTCGTTTTCGTGCACTACAATCGCTCGGCGGCCGGTGCTCGTGCGACCGTGGGCGCGATCACGGCAGCCGGTGGCCGCGCCAAGGCCGTGCGCGCCGACCTGTCATCGGCCCGTCAGGCGGAGGCGCTGATCGGAAAGTGCCGTGCACGCGGCGTGCGGCTCACCTGCTTGGTGAACAATGCTTCGCTGTTCAAGCTCGATCGCGCGCCGACGGCCAAGGCGGCCGATTTCGACTTGCACATGGCGATCAACCTTCGCGCGCCGCTCCTGCTGTCGCAGGCGCTGGCCCGAAAGCTCCCGGACGGCGAGACCGGCGTGATCGTGAACGTGCTCGACCAGAAGCTGGTCAACCTCAATCCGGATTTCCTGAGCTACACGCTGTCCAAGATCGGCCTTCACGGGCTGACGACGCTTCTCGCCCAGTCGTTCGCGCCGCGCCTGAGGGTGGCGGGTATCGCCCCCGGTCTCACCTTGCGCAGCGGCAGCCAGACCGACGCCCGCTTTGCCGCCCAGCATGCCGCCAATCCGCTCGGCGTCGGCGTCACGACCGACGATCTGGCGCGCGCCCTGCGCTTCATCCTGGAGACGCCGAGCTACACCGGGGATACGCTGGTCGTCGACAGCGGCGAGCACCTGACGGGCCGGCCGCGCGACATCGCCTTCGACAAGAAGAAAAAGTGACATGACCTCCGAGATGGACCGCCGCATCTTCATCCGCGACTTTCGACTGCAGGTCTCGATCGGAATCCACGATTTCGAGAAGGACGGGCCGCAGACCGTCGTGGTCAACGTCGATCTCCTGTTGGGGCCGGCCGCGGCCGCGCACGGGGACCGGATCGGCAACGTGCTGAATTACGACGTCGTGCACGACGGCATCGTGGCGCTGGCGAAGAGCCGCCACTTCAACCTGCAGGAGACGCTGGTCGAAGCGATCCTCGACCTTTGCCTCACGCAACCGGGCGTGACCGAGGCGCGTGTCTCGACGGAAAAGCCCGACGTCTATAAGGATTGCCGCGTCGGCTACGAAGCGGTGCGCCGGCGCACCGCCAGCTGAGCCGGCGATCCGCATGGCCGACCCGTCGACCGGTGCGCTCAGGCGCGCGACCATTGTCCTGCTTCTGGCGGCGCTGATCTGGGGATCGATGATCCCGGTGCTGGCCGCATTGGCGGAGCACTACGACAAATGGCTGCTGTCGTGGTCGCGCTACGTGCTGGGCCTGCCGGTGCTTTGGCTCGCGGTCCTGTGCAGCACCCCGCCGGCGGCGGTGCCGCGACCATTGCAGCCTGGCCGGCTGTTTCGCCTCGGCGCGGCGATGACGGCCTTCTCGGTGCTCTACACCTTCGGCGTCGCCAATGCCCACCCCGCCACGGCCGCCATCGTCCTGATGTGCGGGCCGATCTGGGCCACGATCCTGTCGCGCCTGCTGCTGCGCGCGATGCCGCCGCCAGGGTTCTACGTCACCCTCGTGCTCGTGGTCTGCGGTGGTGTGCTGGTCGTGCTGGGAACGCCCGGGCGCACCGCGGGCGGTCTCGGCATGGAGGGCGGCGAGATCCTGCTGGTGATCGCCCAGCTCTGCTGGAGCTGGTACTCGATCCGGGCCCAGCAATGGCTGGCCGATCGCGGCCAGATGGCGCTGTCGGCGCTCAGCTCGAGCGTGGCGAGCGTGCTGCTGGCAGGAGTTTGCGTCGTCGTCTGGGCGACTCTCGGCCTCGACCTGCCGACGCGCGCACCGACGCTGGTCGAAGGCGGCATGATCGTCTGGGTCGGTGTACTGGGCGTCGCCGCGGCGGTGCTGCTGTGGAACACCGGCGTGTCGCTGGTCGGCGTGCCGGTCGCTTCCTTGTTCTCCAACTCCGCGCCGGTCTTCGCCATCGGCCTTGCCGCCCTGATGGGCTTCGAGCCGAGCTGGCTGCAGCTCGTGGGCGGCGCCGTGGTGATGGGCGGCATCGCGCTGCTTCAGATCCGCCAGATGCGGACGGCCCGGGCGGCGACGAGGGGCCGATGACGCGCAGCGATCGCCGCCATCTCCTGGGTGCCTTCGCCGCCATGGTGTTCGTCGGCGCGAGCTGGGGCGCCAATGTGCCCGTCTCCAAGGTGCTGCTGGAGCACTTCGACCTGATCCCGATGTCGGCACTGCGCACCGCCTCGGCCAGCGCCGTGCTCGCCGTCCTGCTGCTGCTGGTCGAAGGTGGCCGGGCGCTCCGTGTCGATCTCGCCTTCGGGCGCTTCGTGCTGCTCGGCCTGATGATGGGCGGCTTCTTCACATTCTATACGCTGGGAATCCAGTTCAGCAATCCGATCAGCGCCGCCGCGGTGCAGGTCGCGGGGCCGCTGGTCTCGGCCGCGACGGTGCGACTGGTCACCGGGGCGCGTTTCGACCCGGGATTTGCGGTGGCGCTGGCGCTGACGCTGCTGGGCGGCGCGGTCCTCGTCTCGGGCAGCCTGATCGGTAGCGGGTCGGTGACCTTGGGCGGCGGAGAGATCATCGTGCTGGCGTCGAACGCGCTGTGGACGCTCTACAGCCTAAAGGCGCAGGCCTGGTTCGACCGCGCGAGCCAGCTTCATCGCGCCTACGTTGCCTCGCTGTCGGCGATGGGCTGGATGATTCTGCTGAGCATCGCGCTGGTGGGGGCGGGCTGGGCCCGCTCGCCGTTCGGCGTTTCCGACCCCTGGGTCTGGAGCCAGCTGCTGATCGTCGCGGTCCTGGCCAGCGGGCTGGGGGGATTCTTCTGGAACGTGGGGGCGAGCCGCCTCGGCGTCGCCATCGCCTCGCTCTGGGTCAACCTCGTGCCCTTCTTCGCCATATTGTGGTCAATGGCCTATGGCTTTATTCCCAACGCCTATCAGATCGTGGGCGGCCTCGTGGCGTTGAGCGGCGTGGTTTACATGCAATGGCGCAAGCTGCAGACGACACACCGCTGAGATAGGCTTCCCGACCGATGAACGATCCTACCCTCACCACCAGCGGCTGCCGCTGGATTTCGATTCCGGGCGTCGTCGACACGCGCGGCCAGGTCAATTTCCTGGCGTTCGACGAGAGGCTGGGCTTCGTGCCGAGGCGTCTGTTCTGGCTTCATCACATCGCCCCCGGCCAGTGGCGCGGCCGCCACGGTCATCGCGAGTCTCACCTCGTCACCCTCATCCTGAATGGCGCCTGCAAGGTTCATCTGGACGACGGCAGGGTGAAGGAGACGGTCGTGCTCGACGATCCGGCGAAGGCGCTGCACATCGCACCCCTGGTCTGGCACGAGCTCACGGATTTTGCGCCGCAGACGGTGGTGCTGGTCATCGCGTCTACACTGTACGACGAGGCCGAATATTTGCGCGACTACGAGGCCTTCAAGCGCGAGGCCGCAGGCAGGGTGGCATGATCCCGTTTCTCGACATGAAGGCGATCTACGCCGAGCTGAAGCCGGAACTCGACGCCGCCTACGCTCGCGTCATGGAATCCGGCTGGTTCGTGCTCGGCAAGGAGGTCGAGGCCTTCGAAGCCGAATACGCCGCGTTCTGCGGGACGAAGCACTGCGTCGGCCTGGGCAACGGGCTGGAGGCGCTGGAGCTGGTGCTGCGCGCCTGGGATCTCGGTCCCGGCGACGAGGTCATCGTGCCGTCGAACACCTACATCGCGACCTGGCTCGCGGTGACGGCGGTCGGCGCCAAGGTCGTGCCGGTCGAGCCGACGCCCGCCGGTCCCAACATCGACCCCGACCGGATTGCGGCGGCGGTCACGCCGCGCACGAAGGCCATCATGCCGGTCCATCTCTACGGCGAGCCGGCCGACATGGATGCCATCATGGCGCTGGCCGACCACCGGGGGATCAGGGTGATCGAGGACGTGGCGCAGGCGCAGGGGGCGAAGGTGCGCGGCCGGCGCGCCGGCGCCATCGGCCATGCCGGCGCCCACAGCTTCTTCCCGACCAAGAACATCGGCGCCTTTGGCGATGGCGGCGCGGTCACCACCGACGATCCCAGGCTGGCCGAGCGTCTGCGCGTGCTGCGCAACTACGGCAGCCGGGTCAAATACGTGAACCTCGAGCGCGGCTACAATTCGCGACTCGACGAGCTGCAGGCGGCCTTCCTGCGCGTCAAGCTGCCCGGGCTCGACGCCTGGAACGAGCGCCGCCGCGCGGTCGCAGCCCGTTATACCGACAAGCTCGCGGGCATTCCGGGGCTCGGCCTGCCACGGGCGCCGCAATGGGCGGAGCCGGTGTGGCATCTCTACGTCGTCCGCACCGGTCGCCGGGCCGAACTCGTCAAGGCACTCGACGAGGCAGGCATCGGCTCCCTGATCCACTATCCGATCCCGCCGCATCTTCAGGAGGCCTATGCCGACCTCCGCCTGCCCAAGGGCTCGTTCCCGCTGGCCGAGACGTTGGCGGAGACGGTGCTGAGCCTGCCCATGGGACCACACCTGAAGCTGGAAGAGGTCGACGAGGTGGCGGCCGTCATCCGGCGATTTGCCGATTCAGCAGGTTCAGGCTAGGATTTTCGATAGGCTGGAGAAGTCTTTGAAACACGCCCGACGGAGAGATCCGCCGGGCGTTTTTCTTTGCTTCCGCGCGACGGCCGGCGCGACCTTGCGATAGGCTCATCTCCCGAACCAGCCGGGCTCCGTGGCACAACCGATCAGGGGGCGATTGTGCCGTGCAATCAAGGACTTGGATGCGATTCGTGGCACAGGCAGCGGGACAACGCGTGGCACGACGGATGTGCCGGGAATTGGTCTGTTTTGGTTGGCGAAGGCCTATGCGGGGAGGCCCAGCCGTTCGCCGCGGTAGGCGCCGCTCATCACCCGTTCCCACCAGGGGCGGTTGTCGAGGAACCAGCGCACCGTGTTGCGCAGGCCGCTGTCGAAACTGTGGCGCGGCCGCCAGCCGAGTTCGGTCCTGATCTTGCCGGCGTCGATGGCATAGCGTGCGTCGTGGCCGGGACGGTCGGTGACGAATTTGATCAGCTTCTCGTGCGGCCGGTTCGGGCTCGCGGGCAGCATTTCGTCGAGCAGGGCGCAGATCGCGCGCACCACGTCGATGTTTCGCCGCTCGCTGTCGCCGCCGACATTGTAGGTCTCGCCCGGCCGGCCCTTGCGCAGCACCAGGGCGAGCGCCTCGGCGTGATCCTCGACATGCAGCCAGTCGCGCACGTTCTCGCCCTTGCCGTAGACCGGCAGGCTCTCGCCGCGGAGCGCGCGCAGGATGACGAGCGGGATCAGCTTCTCGGGGAAATGATACGGCCCGTAGTTGTTCGAGCAGTTGGTGGCGAGCGTCGGCAGGCCATAGGTGTGGTGCCAGGCGCGCACCAGGTGATCGGACGCGGCCTTGCTGGCGGAGTAGGGCGAGTTGGGCGCATAGGGCGTGGTCTCGGTGAACTTGCCCGTGGCGCCCAGCGAGCCGAACACCTCGTCGGTCGAGATGTGCTGGAAGCGGAACCGCGCGCGTGCCGCCTCGTCCAGCGTGCGCCAGTGGGCGAGCGTCGCCTCGAGCAAGGTGTAGGTGCCGGTGACATTGGTCCTGATGAACGGCGCGGCGCCGTCGATCGAGCGGTCGACGTGGCTTTCGGCCGCGAGGTGCAGCACGGCGTCGGGGCGTACCTCCTGGAAGATCGCATCGAGCGCGGCGCGGTCGCAGATGTCCGCCCCGTAGTGACGATGGCGGTTGCTGGTGCGCGCTTCGGCCAGCGATTCGAGGTTGCCGGCGTAGGTCAGCTTGTCGACGTTGGCCACCGACCAGTCGGTGTCGCGGACGATGTGGCGGACGACGGCCGAACCGATGAACCCCGCGCCGCCGGTGACGAGAATCTTCATGGAGGGCCTTTTAGGCGACGATCAGGGCGGCGCCAAGGCGCGCACGGGGATGCCGGGGTGGGGCCGGCGTCAGTGGTGCAGGATCTGTCCCAGGAAGAGCTTGGTGCGCTCGTTCTGCGGGTTGGCGAAGAACTCCTCCGGCTCGTTCTGTTCGACGATCTCGCCGCGGTCCATGAAAATGACGCGGTCGGCGACGGCGCGGGCAAAGCCCATTTCGTGGGTGACGCAGAGCATGGTCATGCCCTCGCGCGCCAGCTCGATCATGACATCGAGCACCTCCTTGACCATTTCCGGGTCGAGGGCGGAGGTCGGTTCGTCGAACAGCATGATCTTGGGGCGCATGCAAAGGGCGCGGGCAATCGCCACGCGCTGCTGCTGGCCACCCGAAAGCTGGCCGGGGTACTTCAGCGCCTGCTCGGGAATGCGCACCCGGTTCAGCAGGCTCATGGCGATTTCCTCGGCTTCCTTCTTGGGCGTCTTCTTCACCCAGATCGGCGCCAGCGTCAGGTTGTCGAGGATGGTGAGGTGCGGGAACAGGTTGAAGGACTGGAACACCATGCCGACCTCGCGGCGGATGGCCTCGATGTTCTTGACGTCGTTGCTGAGCGTCACGCCGTCGACGATGATGTCGCCGGCCTGGTGTTCCTCGAGGCGGTTGATGCAGCGGATCAGCGTCGACTTGCCGGACCCCGATGGTCCGCAGATCACGATCTTTTCGCCTTCCTTCACGTCGAGGTTGATGTCGGACAGGACATGGAACTGCCCGAACCACTTGTTGACGCTCCTGAGCTCGATCACCGAGGCGACATTGGAGAGATCGCGGGCGGCTTTTGCGGCCATTGGATGTGCTCCCGGGCGGCGCCTAGCGGCGCGTTCCCTTGTTGAGTTCGACCTCGAGATACTTGCTGTATCGCGACATCGAGAAGCAGAAGATGAAATAGATGAAGGCGGCGAACAGATAGACCTCGCCCGGGAAGCCGGCCCAGTTGGGGTCGACCAGCGCCTGGTTGGCGGTGTTGAGGAAGTCGAAGATGCCGATGATCAGCACCAGCGAGGTATCCTTGAAGAAGCCGATGAAGGTGTTGATGAGCGGCGGGATCACCACCCGCAGCGCCTGCGGCAGGATGATCAGCAGCGTCTTCTGCGGATAGCTGAGGCCCATGGCGTCGGCCGCCTCGAACTGGCCCTTGGGCAGCGACTGCAGGCCGCCGCGGATGACTTCGGCGATATAGGCGCCGGCGAACAGGATGACGGCGACCTGGGCGCGCAGGAACTTGTCGATGGTCGTTCCCGAGGGCAGGAACAGCGGCAGCATGACCGAGGCCATGATCAGCAGGCTGATCAGCGGCACGCCACGGATCAGCTCGATGAAGCCCACGCACAGGCCCTTGATCAGCGGCAGGTTGGAGCGGCGGCCGAGCGCCAGCAGGACGCCGTAGGGGAAGGCGAAGGCAAGGCCATAGGTGGCCAGGATCATGGTGACCGGAATGCCGCCCCACAGGCTGGTCTCGACGTAGCTGAGCGGCGCGATGGCGAGGCTCCAGGCCGGCAGGATCCCGACGATGCGGAGCACCAGGCCGACGAGGCCGACGGCGGCCAGCGCGCGGTAGGTGTTCATTTCGCCCGTGTTGGCGATGGCCTTGCGCAGGTTCATGCCGATGCCGCCGACCGCGAGTGCAACGAAAAGGAACAGGCTGAGCGGAATGTGGATCTGCCCGAACATCAGGAGGAAGGTGACGAACGAGCCGACGCCCCAGATGACGAGCAGCCGCCAGTTCCACATCCGCCGGTCGGCGCTCAGGACCAGCATCGCCAGCATGGCAATGACCGCGAACAACGGGCGCCAATGCTGCTCGTAGGGGAAGGACCCGAAGAAGATATAGCGGTATTTCTCGCGGATCAGCGCCCAGCAGGCGCCGCCGCCACGGCATTCGCTGCCGGTCGCCGCCGTCAGATTTGCTGTGAAGACCGCCCACTCGAGAAAGTTGGACAGGATCCAGCCGATGGCGACGACCAGCACCACGGTGGTGATGCCGTTGCTCCAGCTGCTGAACAGGTGTCGGCGCATCCAGCCGAGCGCGCCGCTGTCGTCGACGGGTGGGGCGAGTTGCCGGCGTTCGCCGACGGGCACGGCATCGTCGGACATGCTCAGCGCTCCGTCAGGGCGATGCGTTTGTTGTACCAGTTCATGAACGCCGAGATCGAGAGGCTCACCGACAGATAGGCGGCCATGATGAGCAGGATGTTCTCGATCGCCTGGCCGGTCTGGTTGATGGTGACGTTGATCGACGCCACCAAGTCGGGATAGCCGATGGCGATGGCCAGCGAGCTGTTCTTGGTGATGTTGAGATACTGGCTGGTCATCGGCGGCACGATCACGCGCAGCGCCTGGGGCAGCAGCACCAGCCGCATCGCCTGGCCGCGCGACAGGCCCAGCGCCGCCGCCGCCTCGCTCTGGCCCTTGTGCAACGCCAGGATGCCCGAGCGCACGATCTCGGCCACGAACGCCGAGGTGTAGAGCACCAGTCCGACCAGCAGCGCGGTGAACTCCGGCTGGATCACGGTGCCGCCTTCGAAGTTGAAGCCCTTGAGTTGGGGCCAGCTCATGGTGCTGGGCGCCCCGGCCGCGAGCCAGACCAGCAGCGGCAGGCCGATCGCGACGCCAAAGCCCGTCGAGATCGACGGGAAGGGCTGGCCGGTCGCTTCCTGGCGCTTCTTCGCCCAGCGGTGCAGCGCGACCGCGCCGGCGATGCCCACCAGCAGCGCGACACCCATCCATTTGTGGATCGGGTCCGCCATCGGCACCGGGAAGTAGAGGCCGCGGTTGCTGAGGAACACCGATTGCCAGAGCACGCTGATCGCCTGGCGCGGCCCGGGGAAGGCCTCGCTGATCAGCTTGTAAAACAGGAATAGCCACAGCAGCAGCGGCACGTTGCGGAACGCCTCGACGTACCATTCGCAGATCTTGCTGAGCAGCCAGTTGGGCGAGAGGCGACCGACGCCGATCAAGGTCCCGAGGATGGTGCTGAGGATGATGCCCAGGACGGCGACCCGCAGCGTGTTGAGGATGCCGACCCAGATCGCCCGGGCGTAGGTGCTGGCTGGCGAATAGGCGATCATCGTATCGCCGATCTCGAAACCGGCCTCGCGCCCGAGATAGTCGAACCCGCTGGCGATTTTCTGCCGATTCAGATTGTCGATGGTGTTGCTGACCAGATACCAGGCGAGCGCGGCGACGAGGCCGACGACCACGATCTGAAAAACCCAGCCGCGGACGACCGGATCATTCCAAGGCGCCACCTTCACGCGAGGCGCGGAGCCAAGTGCCGCGACTGCCATACGCTAGTCCCCCTGCCTGCTGCGGTTTATCCGCATGCGATTCGACTGATATTGGCGACAGTGTAAGAGGGAATCCCGGGCTTGCAACCGGCCAAACGGGAACAACGCCCGAGCGGGGAGAGCGTCTGCCATGGCCCGGTTCTTGCGGAGCAAACCACCCACTTCAGGAACGGCGGTCAACGGATCGGAGGCGCGTATAGAATGCCGCCCTGTGTCCACAGCGCGTTGAGGCCACGCGGGATCTTGAGCAGGGACCCTGGGCCGACGTTGCGCTCGTAGACCTGGCCGTAGTTACCGACCTGCTTGACGATATTGTAGAACCATTTGTCGTCGACCCCGAGCGCCTTGCCCATGCCTGGTGTCACGCCGAGCAGTCGTTTGAGCAGCGGATGGTCCATCGTCATCGCCTGGTCGACGTTCTTGGAGGTGATGCCGTATTCCTCGGCCTCGATCATGGCGAACAGCGACCAGCGCACGACGTCGGCGAATTGATTGTCGCCGTGGCGCACGACGAGTGCCAGGGGCTCCTTGGAAATGGCCTGCGGCAGCACGAGGAAGTCGTTTGGATTGGGGGCGTAGGCGATCCGGGTGGCATAGAGGTTCGACAGGTCAGCGGTCAGCGCGTCGCATTTGCCGCTGAAGAACGCCTTGCGCATGTCCTCGATCTTGTCGAACGACATCACCTTGAAACTCATTCTGTTCTTCTGGAAATAATCGGTGACGTTGGCTTCCGCCGTCGTACCCGGCTGCAGGCAGATCGAGACGCCGTTCAGGTCCTTCGTGGTCCGTTTGCCGAGCTTCCGGGCGACGAGAAAGCCCTGGCCGTCGTAGTAGTAGACGCCGGCGAAATCCAATCCCAACGCGGAGTCGCGCGTTAGGGTGAAGGTCGAGTTCGACGCCAGGACGTCGACCTCGCTGGCCTGCAGGGCAGGAAAACGCCTGGCAGGATCGAGCGGAATGAATTTCACCTTTTGGGCATCGCCGAGGACAGCGGCGGCGGTGGCGCGGCAGATATCGACGCCGAGCCCGTTCCATTTTCCCTGGCCGTCGACGCTGGTGAAGCCCTGGACGTCGGCTGCGACGCCACAGACAAGGTGCCCGCGCGCCTTCACGGCATCGAGGGTCGGCCCGGCCTCCGCGCGGGGCGCCGAAGCTAGCGCCACGCCGGTAATCGCCATTGCCAAGGTCATCTTGCGTATCGTCATCGCTCTCGGCACTGCCTCCGGGCGGTCTGTGTCAGCCAGCCATCGGCTACCGGATCGGCGGGGCGTACTGCAAACCGCCCTTGGTCCACAGCTCATTCTGGCCGCGGGCGATCTTGAGCGGCGAGCCCATGCCGACGTTGCGGTCGAAGCTCTCGCCGTAGTTACCGACCTGCTTGATGATGTTGTAGACCCACTTCTCGTCGACCCCGAGCGCCTTGCCCATGCCCGGCGTCACGCCGAGGATGCGCTTGATCGTCGGATTGTCGCTCTTCATCATCTGGTCGACGTTCTTGGAGGTGATGCCGTATTCCTCGGCCTCGATCATGGCGTACAGCGACCACCGCACGATGTCGGCGAACTGGTTGTCGCCGTGGCGCACGACCGGTCCCAGCGGCTCCTTGGAGATGATCTCCGGCAGGATGACGAAGTCCTCGATCGTGAGCGGCGCCGGTACGTTGGCGGCCCGGGTCGCGGCCAGGGCCGAGCTGTCCGTCGTATAGACATCGCAGCGGCCGGAGAAGAACGCCGCCCTGATTTCATCGACCTTCTCGATGACCACCGGCTTGAAGGTCATCTTGTTGGCACGGAAATAGTCGGCGAGGTTGAGCTCCGTCGTCGTGCCGGGCGCGACGCAGACTGTGGCGCCGTTCAGCTCCTTGGCACTCTTGAGCCCGAGCTTTTTCGGCACCATGAAACCCTGGCCGTCGTAGTAGGTAACGCCCGCGAAGTCGAAGCCGAGCGCCGTGTCGCGCGTTAGCGTAACGGTCGTGTTGTTGGACAGCATGTCGACTTCGCCCGACTGCAGGGCGGTGAAACGCTGCTGAGAGGTCAGCGGCACATACTTCACCTTTTCGGCATCGCCGAAGATGGCGGCAGCAACCGCGCGACAGATGTCGATGTTCAGGCCGACCCACTTGCCCTGGCTGTTGGCCACTCCGAAGCCGGCCGTGCCCGTTCCGACGCCGCAGAGGAGATTTCCACGAGCCTTGATGGCATCGAGCTCCTTGCCAGCCTGCGCCGTTCCCGCGACGCCGAGCACGATCGCGAAAAATCCAGCGGTTACCGCAGTTGTGGTCTTGCGCATTTATTACCCCCTGTTCGTTAGTCCTCAAAGATTGTCCTCCGTGGCGGGCCTGCAAGCAACAGGCCAAACGAAAACCGCCGCCCTTTCGGGGCGGCGGCTGTCTGGGATCCGGCCTCCTGCGGCCGGGGAAATCAGCGGATCGGCGGGGCGTACTGCAAACCGCCCTTGGTCCACAGCTCATTCTGGCCGCGGGCGATCTTGAGCGGCGAGCCCATGCCGACGTTGCGGTCGAAGCTCTCGCCGTAGTTACCGACCTGCTTGATGATGTTGTAGACCCACTTCTCGTCGACCCCGAGCGCCTTGCCCATGCCCGGCGTCACGCCGAGGATGCGCTTGATCGTCGGATTGTCGCTCTTCATCATCTGGTCGACGTTCTTGGAGGTGATGCCGTATTCCTCGGCCTCGATCATGGCGTACAGCGACCACCGCACGATGTCGGCGAACTGGTTGTCGCCGTGGCGCACGACCGGTCCCAGCGGCTCCTTGGAGATGATCTCCGGCAGGATGATGTAATCTTCCGGCTTGGGGGCATTGGCCGCACGAGTCGCGTAGAGGCCGGAAGCATCCGTCGTGAACACGTCGCAGCGGCCGGCGAAGAATGCGGCGCGCACTTCCTCGACTTTCTCGATGACCACCGGCTTGAAGGTCATCTTGTTGGCGCGGAAATAGTCGGCGAGGTTGAGTTCGGTCGTCGTGCCGGGCTGCACGCAGACGGTGGCGCCGTTCAGTTCCTTGGCGCTCTTCACGCCGAGCTTCTTGTTCACCATGAAGCCCTGGCCGTCATAGTAATTGACGCCGGTGAAATCGAAGCCGAGGGCGGTATCGCGGGTCAGCGTGTAGGTTGTGGTGCGCGCCAACAGGTCGACCTCGCCCGACTGCAGGGCCGTGAAGCGCTGCTGGGCCGTGGTCGGGATGAATTTCACTTTGTCGGCGTCACCGAAGATTGCCGCCGCGACCGCGCGGCAGACGTCGACATCGAGGCCGGTCCACTTGCCCTGGCTGTCGGCGAGGGCGAAACCAGCGACACCGGTGCTGACACCGCAGATGAGCTGGCCGCGTGCCTTGATGGCATCGAGTTCCTTGCCGGCGTAAGCCGCCGTGGCGACGCCGGCCAGCGTGGCCGCGGCCATGCCGGCGGCCAAAAGCTTGTTCAACATTCGGTCTTTCCCTCGTGGTTACCTTGAACTCCCGAACGACCGACTTGCGTGGTCGTTCACAGGCGATGGCGCAATTCGTAGGCGATCAAACCCACCGGCGCAACGCCGTCACATGGGGCCAGCGATGGCGCCCCGACGGCCGGCCGATCAGAGGCGGTCGGAGCTCTGGGAGGAAAACGGGTTGCGCGACCACGGGTCGGCGCCCTGCAGGCCGGGGTACCGTTCCGGGTCGGATCGCGACCCGCCACGGCTGCCCGCGCGCCGGATTTCCTGCTGCCACTGGCGGTAGGCGACGAGCGCCTCGCCGTTCAGCGCGCCATTGCCGCCCTTGTCGGTGATGTACGGCGCCGGATCGACGAACTGGCCGTTGACGACCACGGAGAAGTGCAGATGCGCGCCGGTCGAGCGGCCGGTCGACCCGATATAGCCGATCAGGTCGCCCTTTCGGACGCGGCTGCCCGGGCCCATGCCATCGGCAAAGCGCGACATGTGGGCGTAAAGCGACTCGAAGCTGTCGGCGTGGCTGATCTTCACGGTGCGGCCGTAGTTGAAGTACCAGCCCTGGTGATTGATCACGCCATCGGCTGCCGCGAAAATCGGCTCGCCGGTCTTGCCCTCGAAATCGATCCCGTTGTGGAAGCCGCCGCCGCTCTTGCGGCCATAGTAGCGGCGGGTGCCGAACGGCGAGGAAATGCGTGCGCCCGGCCGCGGATCGGTGAGCGCAGTTCCCCCTAACCGGCGACCTTGCTCGTCGAACCAGCCTTCCGGCTGGTTTGGCGGCGCGAACCACCAGAAGGACTGCTTGCTTTGCCCGTCGCCGAGGCTGGCGAGGAGGATGCGTGGGGCACCGTCGACGGTGCGGCCCTGGAGGACTTCGACTTTGGCTGCGGAGGGAGCGAAGCCCGCCAGCGCCTGGGTCAGTTCCTTGAGCGTCGCCGGGCTGGCGCCCGCCGGTGCCAGGCTGGAGGCCAGCGTTGCGCTGCTGGCCTTGACGACGGTTACCGATCCGGCGACGACCGACCGGGCGCCGGGGCCGGCAGCCGACGTCACGCTGGGGACCGTGGAAACGCGCTGATCGTCGCTTTCGGTGGCTCCAGGGGCCAGTTTGAAGCCGAACGTTCCGTCGGCAGTGCGCTCGAGTTCCACGGCCAGGGAACTGGCGGAATAGAGCTGCAGCGCGACCAGGCGCTTGGGCCTGTTGGCACCTTGGGATTCCAGGATGGCGCGGCCGGAACTGGCCTCCTTGGCATTCAGCTGGCTCAAAGCCTTGCTGACGGCCTCCGACGCGGCCTGGGCGTCGGCGGGGTCGACCATGAGGCTGACGAGCTGCTCGATGACGATGCCGTCGCTGCCGATCGAGAAGGGCTGGACATCGGCGGCGGGTGCCTTGGCGGGGGCGCGGAGCTGGTTCTTGCTGGGCGCCCTGACCTGGGCCATGGCCCCGGCGGCGCAAAAAAGCTGGAATGTTGAAACGGCGACCGTCGCGGTTACGAGGGAGCGGATGGTTCGCCAGCGCTGGGCGCGCTCGTCGCGCGTTGTCTTGGACGCCATCGGCCTCTCCCGATCCATTGAACTCAACAAACTACTATGGAGGCCAATCAACGAACTCACCGACCCTGTTCGGGTCGGCGCCCCACGCGATGCCTCGTTGCGGGCGATACTGGCTACGGACTATCCACAAGTCCAACGAAAAGTGGCAAAAATGCAACACCCGCGCAATGTCCTTAACTGTTTGTTGTCGAACGATTTTTTGCCTTTAGCGGCGACGCCGGTCACGAAAGGTCACAGGCGCCGGAGCGCCGGCACGGACTAACTCCCGCAATGCGGGATAGCTCGCCAACAGGCCGGCTGCTTCCGCCATCTCCTCGACGTCGTTGAACATCGGAACACCGGCACGCTCCATGGTGGCAAACCAGTCGGCCTTGTCCGGCAGGGTCCCCATCATGCTGTGAAGCAGGGGTAGCCGGGTGGTGGCGGCGAGATCGGCCAGGCGGGCGATCACCGGGGCGGCGTCGACCATGAACGGCACGACATGGATCATCATGACCAGGTCGTAGGCATGGGCCGCGTGGTTCATGGCCGCTTCGAAAGCGAGCCCGAAACGGTCCTCCCGGGCGTCGGCGAGCAGATCTATCGGGTTGCCAACGGATGCTTCCGGCGGCAACTGCTGGCGCAACACCTCGGCCATGGCGGTCGGCAGGGCGCCGAGGTCGAGCCCCTCGAGCGAGGCCCGGTCGGCGCAGAGGACGCCGGGGCCGCCCGAATTGGACAGGATCAGCGCCCGCCTGCCCAAGCCCTGCGGGAAGCGGCCGAATGCCTTGGCGGCCAGCAGCAGGCGGCGCAGGCTCTCCACCCGGACGATGCCGCAGGAGGCGCAGAAGGCGTCGATGGCAGAATCGTCGTTGGCGATGGCGCCGGTGTGAGCCGACGCCGCTCGCCCACCGACGTCGGTCCGGCCGCCAAACAGGGCGATCACCGGCTTAGTCGCGGCCACGGCACGGGCGACTTGGCGGAAGCGTTCGTGGTCCTCGATCGATTCGACATAGAGAAGGGCCGCGCCGATTTCCGGGCGATCGCCCAGCCAGGCGAGGTAGTCTTCGACGCCGAGATGGACGGCGTTGCCGACCGAGACCACCGACATCAGCGGCAGGTTGCGGGCATTGGCCTTGTCGATGAACTCCTCGGCGAGTGCCCCGGATTGGGAGATGAAGGCAAGGCCGTTGCCCGAGCCGGCCACGGCGCCGGGCGGCAGGTCGCGCAGGAACGTCGCGGCGAAGCGCCAGGCCGGATCGAGATGGACGATGCCGGCGCAGTTCGGCCCGGCGATGGTGAGGCCGCGGTCGGCGGCGAGCTTCAGCAGCGCCTCGTTGCGCGCGATGCCGACCGGCCCGGCTTCGGCAAAGCCGCCGGGCAGGATGAGAAGGCTGCGAATCCCACGGTCGGCCGACTCGCGCACCGCATCGAGGATGGCATCGGGACGAATGACGATGACGGCGAGATCGACCGGCGGATCGATGGCGCCGATCGAGGTCACCGATTCGTAACCGAAGATCGTGCCGCCCCTGGGATTGACCGGAACCACGCGACCGCCATATCCCGCCTGGCGCAACATCTGCATGATGGCGCCGCCGGACGACGTGACGCGCTCGCCGGCGCCGACGACGGCGATGCTGCGGGGCGCGAAGAACGGCGAGAGGTCGCGGACGGGAACGGTCATGGCCGACCGTTGCAGCACAGGAGACGAGGGAGGACAAGGTGGCCGATCCGATCGAACTTCTGATCCGGGGCCGCGCCCACGACCTGGGCAGCGGCTTTTCCGTGCGGCGTGTGCTGCCGAGCGCCAGGCGCCGCATGGTCGGGCCGTTCATCTTCCTCGATCATTTCGGTCCGATGGACGTTCCGCCGGGCGGCGGCATGGAGGTGCGGCCGCATCCGCACATCGGCCTCGCCACGGTGACCTACCTGTTCGAGGGCGGGATCTTTCATCGCGACAGCCTGGGCTATGCCCAGGCGATCCGGCCGGGAGACGTCAACTGGATGACTGCGGGCAGCGGCATCGCCCACAGCGAACGCACCGAACCGGAAATGCGGCGCACCGGCTTTCGAATGCACGGCGTCCAGACCTGGGTAGCTTTGCCCAAGGCGTATGAGGAGACGGCGCCCGCCTTCGAGCATGTCGAGGCGGCGAAGCTGCCGGCCTGGCGCGAGGGTGGCGCTGCGCTGCGGTTGATCGTCGGCAGCTATGCCGGGCGCACCGCGCCGACGACGCACTTCTCGCCGATCTTCTATGTCGGGGCGGAACTGATGGCCGGTGCCGCCCTTTCGGTGTCGCCCGAACATGCCGAGCGCGCCGTCTACGTTGCCGACGGCAGCGTGACGATCGGCCACCGCGCGCTTGTGGTCGGCGACCTGGCGGTATTGGCCGGTGGAGTCGCGGCCGGACTGGTGGCTGGCGTCGACGGCGCGAAGCTGATGCTGTTGGGCGGTGCCGCGATGGATGGTCCGCGTCACATCTGGTGGAACTTCGTATCGTCGTCGAAGGAGCGGATCGAAAAGGCGAAGGCCGACTGGAAAGAAGGCAGGTTCGCCAAGGTTCCGGGAGATCCGGAATTCATTCCCCTGCCGGAAAAGTAGGGCCTACTTCTTCTCGACGTTCCAGAACACCGGGACCGGAGAGGGAATGTTTCCTGTCACGTTCTTGCGCCGCGCCATGGGCTGGAGGAACTGGCCGAGCGGCATGGTGACCCCCTCGCTGATGATGCGCTGCTGGACCTGCTCGGCGATGGTGAGCTGTTTCTTCGGGTCGTTTTCGCGGACGAACGCCGTGCGCAGCCTCTCGATCTCCTCGTCGAGCGGCCAGCCGAACTGGGCGCGGTCGCCGCTCGCCTCGGCATAGTGGTTGTTGACCGGGTCGATCAGCAGGACGGCCGATGCCGCCGTCATGGCGATGTTCCAGCCACCTTGGGCGACAGGGTCCTTCTTGGTGCGCCGGCTGACCAGCGTCTGCCAGTCCATCGACTGCATGTCGACCTTGAAGCCGCCGCGTTCCAGCAAGGTCTTGGCCACCGGCGCCAGGTTGGTCAGCACGGCGAGGTCGGTCGACTGCAGCACCACGATCGGCGTGCCGTCGTAGCCAAGTTCCTTCAGGAGCTTCTTCGAGTCGTCGAAACGCGATTCGAACATCCCTTCCATTCCGGCCGGCGTCTCGAGTGGCGCGCCGCAGCCGAACATGGCCTTGCATATCTTGTAGTAGCGCGGGTCGCCGATGACGGCGCGCAGGAAGTCTTCCTGGTTGAGTGTCAGTGCCGCCGCCCGGCGGTAGCGCACATCGTTGAACGGCGGCTGCTTCCAGTTGAAGCGGAGGACATAGGTCGAGCCGAGCTGGTCGGGAATGACGATCTCGACGTTCTTGTCCTTCTCCAGCACCGGAAGCAGATCGTGGGCAGGTTGCTCGATCATGTCGATCTCGCCCGATAGCAGGGCATTGATCGCCGTCTGGGAGTCAGGGATCGAGACCCATTCGATGCGGTCGACCTTGGCGACCTTGCCGCCGGCCAGGCCCGACGGCGGCTCGGAGCGCGGCTTGTAGTCGGGATTGCGGATATAGACGACCTTCTCGCCGGGCTTCCATTCATCCTTCCTGAAGATGAAGGGGCCGGAGCCTGTGGTGTCGGCGATCTGCTGGCTGACCGGCGTTTCCGCCACGCGCCTGGGCATCACGAACAGCGGCACCGAAGCGGGCTTGGCGAGCGACTTCAGCATCAGCCCGTAGGGCTCCTTGAGCACGATCTGGAAGCTGCGGTCGTCGAGCGTCTTCATTTCCTTGGTCGACTTGGCGAGCAGTCCGCCCAGCGTGTCCTTCTCGGTCCAGCGCTTGATGGACGGCAACACGTCGGCCGAGGTGACGGGCGTGCCGTCGTGCCACTTGAGACCGTCGCGCAGCTTGAAGGTCCAGGTGAGCTGGTCGTCGCTCACCGTCCAGCTCTCGACCATCTGCGGCCGCGGTTCGAGCTTGGCGTCGAGCGCGAACAGCGAGTCGTAGATCAGGTAGCCGTGATTGCGCACGATGTAGGCGGTAGTCCAGACCGGATCGAGGATTTTCAGGTCCGAGTGCATGACCACGCGCAGGGTCTTGTTCGACTGCGCGATCGCGGTGCCGGCAACGAGCAGGGCCCAAAACCCCGCTATGAGGGCGAGGAGCGAACGACGCAGCATGGCACTCTCCTTCAGGAGACGGTGGTCGGTGGCGTCCAGGTCGTCTCCTCGTCGAGCGGATAGACCGGCCTTGGCAGCTTGGTCCAGGTGAAGTTCTCCAGCACCGGCGACGTCAGGCCGGGGCAGTCGACCTCGTAGATCTGCTCGGGTTTGAAAAATTCGTCGAAGCCGCCGCGGAAATGGCCGCGGCTCTTGACGACGACGACCCGTGCCTGGGCGATGTCGAGGCCGAACATCTCGAACTGGCGCGGGTCCATGCACTGGCAGCGATAGCTGATGACGACGACCTGGATGCCGCCGAGGTCGAGCAACGCCGAGGGTCCCATGTCGGCCGAGACATTCTTCAGCACGCCGCGACGCCCGACATATTCCCCGTTCGAGAGCTTCACGACCTTGGCCGGACAGTCGTAGGGCAGGGAGAATTCCTGGTGCTCCTCGGTATTGAACGAGGCGGTGAAGATGGCGCCCTCGCCGAGCTGATGCGCCTTGGCCGCCAGCGCGGCATCGTTGAACACGCCGAAGATGACGTTCTGCGCGCCGGCGCTCTTCAGCGCGCGCAGCAGGTAGGTCGTGTTGCCCCGGCCGCCGCCGCCGGGATTGTCGGCGACGTCGGCCAGGATGATCGGTTTGCGACGTCGATCGCGGCCGACCGAGGCGGCAAGCTGGACGGCATCGCCCAGCGACATCATCGCGCGCTTGAAGCGTTCCTTCATGCCCCAGGCCCGCTTGGCGATGTCGAGCGAGAGGTTTGCTGCGGCCTGGCGGTTGCCGTTGCGCGCCGTGACGACCGCAGTGAGGCCGTTCTTCGGGCTGTCGCTGTAGGCGAAGCCCGCCATCACCGAGACGTTCAGGATATCGCCGCCCACCTTGGTCTGGCCGTACTTGACCAGGTCGGCATAGGGGCCCTTGGCGGTGAGCAGCGCGATCTGCGGCGCCACGATCGGCACCTTGACCATGGTGATGGCGGTTCTTGCGCCGGCGAGGCACTCGCGCATGTGCTTGGCGGCCTCGACGCCGCGCTCGTAGATGTCGTTGTGCGGGTTCTCGAGGTAGCCGACGAACACCGAGATATTGTCGATCATCTTGCGTGAGACGTTGGCATGAAGATCGAACACGACGACCACCGGGATATCGGCACCGACGACTCGGCGCACGATTTCGAACAGGTCGCCGTCGGGATCGTCGGTGCCTTGGGCGAGGGCGGCGCCGTGGCTTGAGATGAACACCGCGTCGAGTGGCAGGGCGGCCTTTAGGCCGGCCTCGATCTCCTGCAGGAAATCGCGAAAGAAGCTTTCCTCGACCGGCCCACCCGGCTGCCCGAGCGACACGCGCAGCGGCACCGGCGTCCAGGTGCCGGTGCGGTCCATTTCGGTGAAGAAGCCGGGCAGGTCCGGCATGGTGATCGACGCGCCGGAGCGCGCCTCGCTCACGATGCGGTTGCCGCGGATATCGACATCCTGCTCGAAGTCGGCGGCCGTTGTGACGGGGGAGAAGCGGTTGCACTCGATGGCGAAGCCGAGGATGGCTATTCGCGGGTTCTCGCTGGACACGATCTCCTCCTTAGCGCTGGCGGGCGAGAAACGCCTCGACCAGCCCGTTGAACGTAGCGGCCTGTTCGAAATATGGCGAGTGGCCGGCGTCGGGCATCAGGGCGGCTTCGCCGCAGGGCAGGGTTGCCGCGATGGCGCTTGCCAGAAAGGGCGGGAAGACCACGTCCTCGCCGCCGGCGATCAGGAGGGTGGGCACCTGGAAGGCGTTCAATTCGGCTGTGGCGCGGGTCGCGGTGCGGCGGAGGCCCGTCCGCAGCCTCTCCTTGTCGAGCGTGCCCGCCATTTCGTCGACGCTGCGATAGAGAAGGTGCAGCGCCGGCGAACGTTCCGCCGCCCGGACGCCTATCGCGGGGTGGATTCCGCGGGCCGCGCCGGCCTCGAGCTTGGCCTCGGCGTCCTTCAGCCACGTGTCGTACTGCTTGCCGCCCGTCGGATCGCAGCGCCGACGGTCGAGCGTACCGGAGGTCGAGCTCAGCACCAGCGCCTTGACCCGCGACGGATGGGCGATGGCATATTCCAGCATCGTCCAGCCGCCCATCGACTGGCCGACGAGCCGCACGTCGGGGAACTCCAGGTGGTCGATCAGGGCGGCAAGGTCGCCGGCATAGTCGGCGGGATCGGGACCGCCGGCGACGGCGTCGGACGGCGCAAAGCCGCGATGGGCGAAGGCGACGCAAGTGTAACGCGGCGCGAAGTGAGCGACCTGTTGCCACCAGCTCAAATGATTGCCGCCCAGGCCGTGCGCGAACAGCAGCGCCGGCCCGTTGCCCGTTGCCTCGTAGTAGAGGTGGCCGAACGGACGCTGCAGGCGGCCGACGGTGCGCTTGGGCGCGCTGTAGGAAGTCATGTGTGCCCTCTCAGAAGAGGACCAGCCTAGAGCCCATGATGCCGAGCGGCCAGCGCCCGGCGGCGTAGAGACGAAACTTGCTTTCGAAGGGCGAAGCCGGCTGGTCGGCAAGCCGGGCAAGAGCCAGTTGATAGACCGCCTGCGAAGCCGCGCCCGCTGCGACGTGGATGGAAGCGGCGGCGGCCTCGCCCATGCGGGCCGCGGCGGTCGCGGCCTTGCCGTGCGCCAGGTCGCCGGCCTCGGTCGTGAGTTCGGTGAGTGACGACCAGAGGGCGCGCTCCGGATAGCGCGCCTCGGCCGCGGCGAGCAGCGATCGTCGCAGGGCCTCCTCGCGATCCCACCACGAAAGTGTGCCGTCGGGTGTTTTCAGGAGGCGCTCGGCCTCGGGCCAGTCGCGCGCCAGGCCGATCTCCAGGGAGCCGAACCCGAGCGCGGCGAGGTATGCCGACGCATCGTTGAGGTCGCCTTCGGTGAGAGGCTCGCCCAACGCGGCAAACCACGACCCCGAGCGAACCTCGGCGCGCAGCGGGTCGAGCAGTGCCCATGGCAGCATCATGTTCATGCGGACCGAGCCTCCGGCTCGCTCATGGTTCCGAGCGGGCCGGAGGCTCGCGATTCAGAAGAGGTTCACGCCGCCTGCCGGATCCCCGGCAAGGTGAGGCCGTACTTGGCTGCGACCTCGGTGGCGCGTTTCACATAATCCTGGCGCATCTCGTCGTTGGTGCGCTGCTTGATCTTCCACTTGCGGAAGATCTCGTTGTTCCTCGACTTCGAGCCACCGAAGAAGGACGGCAGGTAAGGATAGTATTCGTTCACGGCCGCCTGCAGCCGCGCCTTGCCCTCGGGCGTCTTCACGAGCTCGGCCGAGAAATCCTCGCCGAACTGCGCGTGGAAGCGTTCCTCCGGCATGGTCGCGCGCGCGAGATTGCGCAGCGGATGGAAGGTGCAGTGCAGCAGGTCCTCGACCTGCAGGATCTCGGCGAGGTCGGCCAGCAGCTTGATGGCGACGAATTCTTCCCAGGTCTTGAGCGGAAACTCGAAGATCGACAGCGGCTTCTTGCCCGTGCCGGGGATCATGCGCTCCTCGGGAATGCCCATCTGCGCGCCGAGCTGCTTGAAGCGGACGTGATGGCCGTACTCTTCCATCGCCACGCGACAGGTCAGCCACTTGGCATAGGGCGTCGGCGCATAGGCGATGGCCGGCTCGTCGAAAACCTGCGCGCCGTAGAGCTCGTTGATGGCATGGCTGATGACGAGCTTCGAGACGGCTTCGCGATATTCCTCGGGCGCGTCCTTCAGCTCTTCCACGGTCTTGACGACGATGTCGGTCATGGCTGGTCTCCTCAGACGAGAGGTTCGGTGTTGAAGGCTTCGAGATCGGTGGTGAGGTCGGTGAAATCCGGTCCCAGCCTGGCGAGCATGTCCTGGGCGAGCGCGGCCGGCGCCCCCGCCTCCAGCGTCGCGACGGGCCGCGGCTGGCCGAACAGGAAGACCTCGCGGCCGCGCACGCCCAGCAGCTGGCCGGTGATGGCCTTGCCGGCCGGAGAGCACAGCGCCGTCACGACATTGGCGACATGGTGGGCGCCGATCTTGAGTGCGCGTTCCTTGTAGCTCTTCTGCGCCTCGTTGGCCGGCTGGATGATGTCGGTCACGCGCGTGCGGGCAAACGGAGCCACGGCATTGGCCGTGATCTGGGCCCGGGCAAGGTCCATTGCCGTCACGCGCGTCAGGCCGAACAGTCCCGCCTTGGCGCTGGCATAGGCCGCCTGACCGAGATTGCCGTAGAGCCCGGCCGAGGAGACGATGTTGACGATGCGGCCCCAGTCGTAACCTTCGGTGCCGCCGCGGCCCGCCTTGCCCTGCTCGCGCATGAGTCCGGAGGCGGCGTTGATCAGATAGAATGCGGCCGAGAGGTTGGTACGGATCACCGCGTCCCAGTCGCGCGGATCGGCGCGGAAGACGAAGGCGTCGCGCAGGATCGCCGCATTGTTCACGACGATGTCGATGCCGCCGAAATGCGTCACTGCCATGTCGACCAGTTGCCTGGCCACGCCGGGCGAGGCGACGCTTTCGGTGAAAGGCAGCGCGTTCCCGCCGAGCGCCTTGGCCGCCTCGCGCGCGACCTCGGGATCGCCGCCGTCGCCCGCAATCGAGGCCCCGTTGTCGGCCACGATCACCTTCGCTCCTTCGGCCACGAGCGCCTCGGCGATGGCGCGGCCGATGCCGCGGCCGGCGCCCGTGACGATCGCCGCGCGCCCTTCCAGCAGTCCTGTCCCGGTCGTGCTCATCGTTCCGCTCCCGTCTTCTTGTTGGCGCTCGCCATCTCCGCCGCGGTGTAGAAGGCGTCGGCGTGGATATCGATCCGCCGCATGCCGCGCCGCTCGAACAGCCGGGTCGCGGCCTCGACCATGACCGGCGGTCCGGCGAGATAGGCCTTGCAGCCGTCGACCTCGTCGAAGTCGGCGGCGACCGCCTCGTGGACCAGGCCGCAGCGCCGGGTCATGCCGTCGCCTTCGCTCAACACCGGAATGAAATGCAGGTTCCTGTGACTGCCGGCCAGCTTGGTGAAATGGTCGTCCAGGTAGAGGTCGCGTTCCGTGCGGACGCCGAAGTAGCAGTAGATGTGCTGCGGCAGATTCTTCTCGAGGGCACGCTCGACGATCGCCTTGATCGGCGCCATGCCCGAGCCGCCGGCGACGGCGATGATCGGCCCGCGGTGGGCCTCGCGCAGATACGAGGCGCCGAATGGCCCTTCGACGCGCACGCTGTCGCCGACCTCGAGCTTCTCGGCGACATGGAGGCTGGTGGCGCCGCCTGCGGTGCGCCGGATGTGGAATTCCAGGATCGGACTGCCCGGCACATTGGCCATCGAATAGTCGCGCGGCGGGCAGCCCTCGAAGGTGACGGAGGCGAACTGGCCGGCGGAGAAGTCGAAGGGCCCACCGGAGACGATCTCCAGCCGCACGCGCTTGATGTCGTGCGTGGCATCGTCGAGCCCGACCACCTTGCAGGCGAGCACGCGGCGGGGATGGACGACCAGGTCGTCCTCCTCGAGCCAGGCGACCTCGCACTCCTCCCAGGGGACGGCCCGGCACGCCAGGATCAGGCCGCGTTCCTTCTCCTCGTCGGACAGCGCGAACTCGGAATAGCCCTCCATCGTCACCTCGCCCTTGACGAGGTGCGACTTGCAGGCGCCGCAATTGCCGGACTGGCAGCCGAACGGATAGGAGATGCCGGCGTCGAGGGCGGTCTCCAGGATGGTGGCGCCGGTCGGCACGTCGATGGTGCGGTCGGCCTGGGCGATGCGGACTTTGAAGCTCATCGAGAAATGTACGTGAAAATTTGTTTGATCCCCAAACAATCGCCGTTTACCACTCGGGTCATGGCCCGTCCACCCGCCAAGCCGACCTCGCCGAAACTTGATCGAGGCATACTGCCGACACTGCTGGGCTACGTGCTGCGCCGCGCGCAGTCGGCGGTGTTCGCCGACTTCGCCGCCACATTTCAGGCGGCGGGCGCGGTGCTGACGCCCGGGGAGTTCGGCCTGCTGGTCCTCGTCGCGCGCAACACGGGTCTCAGCCAGATGACGCTGGCCCGGGCGCTCGGCATCGACCGCTCGACCCTGGTGCCGATCCTCGATCGCCTGCAGGCGCGCGGCCTGCTGGTCCGGCGGCGCTCTCCCACCGACGGGCGCACGCATGCGCTGGCGCTGACGGCCTCCGGCGAGAGGGCGCTCGCGCGCTTCACCGGCTTGGTGCGGGCGCACGAAAAGCGCATCGGCTCGGGCCTTTCGACCGCCGAAACACGCACCCTCCTGGGATTGCTGGAGAAGGTGCGGAGCGGCGCGCGTTCGTTATAGTCCGGCCGCGATGAATTCAGCCCATTCCGACTTCCAGCATCTCGCCAACCACTCGCTGAGCGACTCCGACCTGCTCGAGCGCCTGCGCGCCGATCCGCCGGAGGCGGTGAAGACATTGAATGGCGAGATCATCGACCTCGATTCGGCGCTCGGCACCGCGCGTTTCCGCTTCGAGGTCGTGCCGGCATTTTGCCATTCGCAGGGACGCATCTGTCAGGGTGGGTTTCTCACCGGCATGGTGGACACCGCGATGGCCAACGCCGCGATCGTCAAGGGCAACCTGGCCGTCGCCGTGCCGACGCTCGAGCTGAAGATCAGCTTCTTCGAGGCGATGGGCCCGGGCATCGTGTTCGCCGAGGGCCGGGTAATGCGCTGGGGCGGTTCGGTCGGCTTCCTCGACGGCGATCTCAAGGATGAGAAGGGCCGCCTGATCGTGCACGCCACTTCGACCATCAAGATCGTGCGGCCGAAGAAGTCTTAGTCCTTTGGACCGCGCGCAGGATGCGCGCGGTCCGGAAGAGAATGCCAGTGCTCGGCGATCTGCCGGCGGGTGGCGAACCAGGCGCCGCCTTTCTGCTTCATGTGGGTGACGATGCGAGCGAGCGCGGCAATGCGGCCGGGCCGGCCGATCATGCGCAGGTGCAGGCCGATCGACATCATCTTGGGAAAGCGTTCCCCCTCCGCCCACAGCGTATCGAAGGCGTCGGTCGTGTACTCGGCGAAGTCGCGCGCCGTCACGAAGCGGTGGAAGCCCTGGTGATAGTGCATGTCGTTGGTGTCGAAACTGTAGGGCACCACCAGGTGCCGCCTGCCGCTCTCCTCGACGAAGAACGGCAGGTCGTCGGAATAGTCGTCGCTGTCGTAGAGAAAGCCACCGTTCTCGACCAATAGGCGGCGCGTGTTGGGCGAAGGCGTGGAGCGCGTGTGCCAGCCGACGGGCCGGCTGCCCGCGATCTCCGTCAGCACCTTCACTGTCCTGGCGATGGCCGCGCGTTCGGCCGACTCTTCCATGTGGGCATGCTTTTCCCAGCGCCAGCCGTGGCAGGCGATCTCGTGGCCACGCGCCACGGCGTCCCGGATCAGCCAGGGCGACAGCTGCGCCGCCATCCCGCAGGTGCTGACGGTGGCCGGCACGCCGAGCCGCTCCAGCACGTCGGCGATCCGCCACCACGCCGCCTTGGTGCCGTACTCGAAGTGCGATTCCATGCAGCGGTCGGGAACGCCCACGACTTCGTCGGTGACCTCGTAGACCTTCTCGTTGTGAGGATCGCCCGAGGACAGCGACATCTCGGCGCCTTCCTCGAAATTGATCACGAACGAAACGGCGACCCGCGCGCCGCCGGGCCACTTCGGATCGGGCGGCGTACGGCCGTAGCCCCTCAGATCACGCATCTCGATGACCTATGACATCGGCGAGCGCCGACGAGAGACCCTTCGAATCCTTGGCCGCGGGCCGGCGATAGGTGCCGGCGGTCGCCTTGCGCGGGTTCAGGCGGACGAGCCCCTCGGTCATCGTGACGGCAGCCTGGATGCCGTCGACCAGCGGCACGGGTACGCGGTCCCGGATCTTGGCGGCGAGGCCCGCGAGCGGCGCCCCGGCCAGGATCACCACGTCGGCACCGTCGTTTTTGACGGTGCCGACGGCCAGATCGACCAGGACCTGCTCCTTCTCGTTCTGCACGTCGTCGATCGACCGGAACGCCTCGTCGAGCGTGCGGATGGCGGCGCAGCGGCCGGACAACCCATGCCACTCCACGATCTCGGCGAACCACGGCTCGAGCGCCTTGGCGAAACTCACGATGGCGAACTTTCGCCCCAGCGTGCAGGCGACCAGCATCGCGGCCTCCGCCATGCCGACCACGGGGAAATCGAACAGCTCCCGCGCGCCGCCCAGGCCCGGGTCGCCGAAGGCCGCGACGATGGCGGCATCGAAGGTGCCGCGCCGTTCGGCCAGCATCTCCAGCATCACGGCGCTGCCGATGGCCGCCTCGGCCCGCGTGGCGATGTAGGGCACGCCGCGCGGCGCGGTCATGGGAAGAAGGTCCGTGCCCGGACTGGCCACGAGCCTGCCCGCGGCAACGAGCCGGTCGGTGACGCCGGTGGAGGTATTGGGATTGGCGACCAGAATTTTCATCATGCCACCTCAAGGTCTTGGATTTGCAAGTCCAGCAGGTTCTATGCTACTTTTCAGCTATGATCGGCGGTGTTGCAAGCGCTGCCGACAACGCCCGGACGGCCCGCCGTTCCGGGCGTTTTTCGTGGTCCACTCGCGTCCAATCCGGCGGTGGCTTCCGGGACACTCATCATGCGAACCAGCCGGCGTCGGTGGCACAGGTCGTCAGGGGGCGATCTGGCAGCCGGGTCAAGGGTTTGACCGGGGTTTGTGGCACAGGGTGCGGCACACCGCGCGGCACAACGAGGCGTGCCGGGAAATGGTCCACTTTCAGAAGTCCGCGAGCTTGCGCAGGCCGACCAGGCGGTCGCCGATGATCAGGACGAGGATGGCCAGCAGCACCAGGCCGGCGGAGATGGCAGCGATCGTGGGGTCGGGGGTCTCCTCGACATACTGCAGCATCTGGATCGGCAGGGTCTTGGTCCAGGCGTCGGTGAAGAAGATCGATATCGGGTAATTGTCCATGGACGCCAGGAACGCGAACATGCCCGACGTGAGGAAGGCCGGCGCCAGCGCCGGCACCAGCACGCGCATCAGCGCCATCGGATAGCTGCAGCCCAGCGTGCGGGCGGCATCGATCAGCGAGAAGTCGAACAGCGACAGCGCGCCCACCACCGTGCGCACGACATAGGGCAGGGTGATCACGACGTGCGCCACGAAGAGGCTGGCATAGACGTCGCGCAGGCCCATGGACTTGAAGCCCTGCAGCATGGCGATGCCGATCACGAGCCCCGGCAGCATGAGCGGCGAGATCAGGAACGTGGAGATGGCCTCGCGGCCGGGGATGCGGCCGCGGACGAGGGCGATGGCGCAGAGCGTGCCGAGCGCCATGGCGATGGCGGTGGAGATGGCCGCGACCTGCAGCGAGACCATGAGAGCAGGCAGCAGGCCGCGCGTGTTGGCGAGCCGCTGGTACCAGCGCAGCGACCAGTCGGGCGGCGGCAGGGTGAAGACGGTCGACGAGCCGAACGACACCGCGATGGTGACGATGAGCGGCGTCATCAGGAAAACGACGGTGAAGGCGGCGACGAGCCAGACGAAGGCGCGGGTCAGTTGCTCGGTCGCGGTCATGTGCTGCCTCCCAGCCGGCGGGCCAGCCAGGTCGAGCCGACGACGATGGCGACTGCAAGCGTGAGCAGGATGACCGCCGTGGTCGAGCCGAGCTGTTCGTTGCGCATCAGCAGGAACGAGCGGCCGGTGAGGGTGGCCAGCGTCTGGAAGCGGTCGCCGATCAGCAGCGAGGGGATCACGAACATCGACACGCTCATGGAGAAGACGAAGGCCACGCCCGAGACGATGCCGGGCAGGGTGAGCGGCAGGGTCACCCGCGTGAAGCCGTAGAGCGGCGTGGCGCCCAGCGTCGCCCCCGCCTCGCTGAGGCGCGGATCGATCAGCTTCACCACGGAATAGATCGGCAGGATCATGAAGGGCAGGAAGATGTTGGCGGCGCCCAGGACCAGCCCGGTCTCGGTGAACAGCAATCGCTGCGGCGTGTCCCAGATGCCGAGCCCGACCAGGAGCTGGGAGACGACGCCGTCGCGGCGCAGCACGATCTGCCAGGCGAAGGCTTTCACCACCGCGCCGATGGAAAGCGGCAGGATGATCGAGACCAGCATCACGATCTGGACCACCGTGCCGGCGCGGGCGAGCGCGAAGGCGGCGGGATAGCCGATGACGAAGCAGAAGAGCGTGACCCAGGCGGCGACCCGGAGCGTGTTGCCGACGACGCGCCAGTTGAAGGGATCGCTCATGAAGGAAATGTAGGGCTGCACGGTCGGTCCGGCGGGACCGACGAAGCTCTTCGTCAGCAGCCAAAGCAGCGGATAGGCGTAGACGACCAGCAGGTAGATGACGGCAGGTACCGCCAGCAGAATGACGGGATCGCGCCACGGCGAGGGGGCGGCGCGGGTCGTCATGATGCCGGGTAGACGAGAGTGTCGGCCACCGCCCAGCCGAGCTTCATTTCGGTTCCCGGCGCCGGCAGGCCGTCGGCGAGGTCGGCCGTCTCGACCATGAGCTGGTCGCTGCCTTCGGTCTCGAAGTGGAGCTGGACTTTCGATCCTTGGAACACGACGTCGCGCAGGTGGGCAATGAGCGCATAGTCGCCCGGCGCGTTCACCCGGATGCGCTCGGGGCGCACCGCGAGCAGCACCGAGGCGCCGGCCACGAAATTGCCGGCCGCGCGGAGCGGCCCGAACGAAGTCTCGACCGTCACCATGCCCTGCTCGTTGCTCACGACCGTGCCGGCAAGACGCGAGGAGAGACCGACGAATCCCAGCGCGAAGGCGGTTGCCGGCCGACGGTAGATCTCCTCCGGGGTCGCCAGGTGCTCGATCGCGCCGCGGTACATGACGGCGATACGGTCGGACATGGTGAGCGCCTCGTCCTGGTCGTGCGTCACGAATACCGCGGTGGTGCCGAGTTCACGCAGCAGGCGCCGGAGTTCGATCTGCATGGTCTCGCGCAACTTGCGGTCGAGGGCGGAGAAGGGTTCGTCGAGCAGGAGCAGCTTGGGCCCGACGGCAAGGGCGCGCGCGACGGCCACGCGCTGCTGCTGGCCGCCCGACAGGGCGCGCACCGAACGGTCGGCGAAATCGGTGAGATGCACCAGTTCGAGGAAGCGTTTCACGGTCGGCGCAACGTCGGCAGCGGCGCGACGGCGCGCTTTCAGGCCGAAGGCAACGTTCTCGGCAACGGTGAGATGGGGAAACAGGGCATAGTTCTGGAAGACGACGCCGACGTCGCGCCGGTGCGGCGGCTTGGCGGTGATGTCCTCGCCGTCGAGCCGGACCGTGCCGCGATCGGCCGCCAGCAGGCCCGCCACGATCCGCAGCAGCGTGGTCTTGCCGCAGCCGGATGGGCCGAGCAGCGAGACGAACTCGCCGGCTCCCACCTTGAGGTCGACGCCACCCAGTACGGTGGCGCCGCCGAACGACTTCTCCGCCGCCTGGACGTCGAGAAAGGACTCCACGGCCGATTACAGCGCCATGTCGCGATCCCAGCGCTTGACCCATGCCTCGCGGTTTGCCGCGACGAAGGCCCAGTCGACGGTGTGGATCGTGGCGTTCGTCGGCATGCCGGCGGGAATGGCCGCGTCCTTGTTGGTCGGCAGCGAGTTGGTCTTCGCCGCAAGTTTGGTCTGCACCTCGATGCCGATCATCTCGTTGATGAAGCCTGCGCCGAGTTCGGGTTGTGGCGCGCCCTTCACCAGGGCGACGCCCGACGGCATGGAGAAGATGCCTTCCTTCGGCACGGCGATGTCGACCGGGGCGCCGCCGGCCTTGCGATCGAGGGCCACCTGCGAGATCGCGCTCGAGATCATGAAGCCTTCGCCTTGCTCCAGCAAATTGTAGGCCTGCGGCATCTGGGTATAGGCGGTCAGCAGGTTGGGCTTGATCGTCACCAGCTTCTTGAAGGCGGCGTCGATGTCCTTCTGCGCCTCGGCCATCGGCTTGCCGGTGGCGAGGTGCGCCGCCATGAACAGGTTGGCGAGCCCCTCGGTGTTCTGCAGCGACGGCAGGATGACGCGGCCCTTGTACTTGGGATCGTATATTTGCGCCCACGAGGTCGGCGCCGCGGGCATGACCTTGGGATTGTAGGCGATGCCGAGCCAGGGCTGCAGGTAGTTGCACCACATCCCGTCCATGTGGACCGTGCCGGTCTTCAGGAATTTGAGGTTCGGAATCTTCTCCGGCGTCAGCTTCTCGAGCAGTCCTTCGGCAACGGCGGGGATCATCACCGGATCGTCCATCATCACGACGGACAGGTACTGCTTGTCCTTGTTCTTCTGCATCTTCTCGAGGTTGACCAGCGAGCGTGAGCCCTCGAAAACGACCTTGCAGCCGAGCTTCTTCTCGACTGCGGGCGCCACGATCTGCTCGATGAAGCTCTTGTGGCTGGCGGCGCCGCCGACCACGACTTCCTTGGTTTGGGCGCGCAGGAGGCGCGGTGCGGCGAGCGTTGCCGTCGCCGCGCCCGCGGCGGCCAGGATGGTGCGGCGATTGAGCGAGATGGTCGTGGTCTTCGTCATGAGGGGCTCCCTTGCTGAACCCCGGCAAGCAAGGACCGTGCCTAAGAGTCGCCCTTGAGGCGCGCCACCTCGTCTTCCAGTTCCTTGATCCGCTGCGTGAGCTGGTTCATGGCCGGTGCGATCTCGGCCTCACTGTAGCGCGGCACGATGTGCTGGCGGCAGTTGATGTCCCAAGCCTCAATCCTGAAGGCGACCGCCCGCTCGGGCCGCGCCTTGTAGGCAGGGTCGACCAGCCGCTCCATCAATTCGAGATCGCCCTCGACCACGCGGGCGCGACCCCAAAGCTTCAGCCGCTGCTGGGTGGCGAAATGCGGGATGAAGATGTGGGCGCGGTCGTTCTCCTTGAGATGACCGAGCGTGATGTACTGCCGGTTGCCGGCGAAATCGGCGAAAGCGAGCATGTGGCTGCCGATCGGCTTCAGGAAGCCTGCCGGCCCGCCGCGATGCTGGACATAGGGACGCCCGTCGGCGCTTGCCGTGGCAAAGAAAAAGGTGTCGATCGCGGCCAGGAATTGCCGGAGGTCGTCGGTGATCTCCGACTTCCAGTCGCGGCCTTCGAAAGCCGCGCGCGAGCCGAGACGCGTCTGCTCTGCCTTGACCGCCGGCGAGAACAGTACGTCTTCGGGCTTGTCCATGCCTACTCCAGCTTCTTGCCGAGCTCGCCCGCCACTTCCTGGATGAACTGCCAGGCGACACGGCCCGAGCGCGAGCCGCGGGTGACCGACCATTCGATCGCCTGCTTGCGCAGCGCCTCCGGCGGCACGCCGAGCTTGTAGTAGGCGGCGTAGCCTTCGATCATCGCGAAGAACGTATCCTGGTCGGCGTTGTGGAAGCCGAGCCAAAGCCCGAAGCGATCCGACAGCGAGACCTTCTCCTCGACCGCCTCCGACGGATTGATCGCCGTCGAACGTTCGTTCTCGATCATGTCGCGCGGCATCAGGTGGCGGCGATTGGAGGTGGCGTAGAAGACGACATTCTCCGGCCGGCCCTCGATGCCGCCCTCGAGCACTGCCTTCAGGGACTTGTAGGCGGCATCCTGGCCGTCGAACGAGAGGTCGTCGCAGAACACCAGGAAGCGGCGCGTCGAACCGCGGATCTTGGCCAGCAGGGCCGGCAGGGAGGGGATGTCCTCGCGGTGGATCTCGACCAGCGCCAGCGGGCCCGGCGGGCCGCCGAGCTCGCGGTTCACATGCGCATGGACGGCCTTCACGATCGAGCTCTTGCCGGCGCCGCGCGAGCCCCACAGGAGCGCGTTGTTCGCCGGCAGCCCCTTGGCGAAACGCCGTGTATTTTCGAGCAGGGTCTCTTTCTGGCGGTCGATCCCCATGAGAAGGTCGAGATTGACCCGGTTGACCTTGGGTACGGCCTCGAGCCGGTGGCCGGTGGCATGCCAGACATAGGCTTCGGCTGCCCCGATGTCCGCGCCGGCGGGTGCCGGCGGGGCCAGGCGGTCGAGCGCTTCGACGATACGTGAAAGTGTTGCTTTAAGATCTTGATCCATCATTGCCGGCCGCGTGAAAGGGGGCGACCATATCGTCCCGGGCTTGCATTGCAAAGCGGGCGCGGGCCGCTATAGTCCGGCCGCTTTTTCGACGGCCGGAAGATCGGGAGCAGAAGATGTTCATTTCCCCAGCGTGGGCACAGGCGACAGGCGGCGGCAGCGGGGATTTCCTCGTCCAGCTCTTCCCGCTGATCCTCATCTTCGTCGTCTTCTATTTCCTGCTGATTCGCCCCCAGCAGTCCAAGATGAAGGCCCAGCGCGAGATGCTGGCCGGCGTCAAACGTGGCGACCGCGTCGTCACCGGTGGCGGCATCATCGGCCTGGTCACCAAAGTGATCTCGGACAATGAATTGCAGGTGGAGCTTGCGGACGGTGTGCGGGTTCGCATCGTCAAGCAGACCATCACCGACATCCTGACCCGCGGCGAGTCGGTGCGCGGCGCCAAGGATACCGAGGAGGACGACAAGCCGATGCTGCCGCCTCCGGCGCCGGCGGGCGAAAGAAAGAGCCTGCTCGGCAGCCTGTTCGGCGGCAAGAAGTAGCCGGCCGGGATCACGGAAAGATCGGCCCGAAGAAGTAGGTCGGAATGCTCAATCTTCCGCGCTGGCAGACCATCGTCATCATCGCCATCACGGTGCTGTCGGGACTGTTCGCCCTGCCCAACATGCTGCCGAGCAGTGTGCTCGACGTATTGCCGCACTGGTATTCGCAGAACCGGATCAATCTCGGCCTCGACCTGCGCGGCGGTGCCCACTTCCTGCTGGAAGCCGACCTGCGCAGCGTTCTCACCGAACGCCTGACCAACCTCTCCGACTCGGTGCGCGCCGACCTGCGCAAGCAGCAGGTCGGCATCAAGGACGTCCACGTCGAGCCCGGCCGTGCCCTGACCGTCACCCTGCGCGACGAGGCCCAGCGTCCCAAGGCGGTCGAGGCGATCCGCGCCCTCGATCCCTCGCTCGTGATATCCGGCAGCGGCGACACCATCCGGCTCGCCTACTCGGAGCAGGAACTATTCCGCCGCAAGAAGGAAGTGATCGACCAGTCGATCGAAATCCTGCGTCGCCGCGTCGACGAGACCGGCACGCTCGAGCCGACCATCGTGCGCCAGGGCGACGAACGCATCCTGCTTCAGGTGCCCGGCATCAAGGACACCACCGACCTCAAGCGCAAGATCAACCAGACCGCCAAGCTGACGTTCCATCTGGTGAACGAGGACGTGGCGGCGGCCGGCGCGAACATCCCGGCGACGTTGCCGCCCACCACTTCGCTGGTGCCGACGCGCGAGGGCATGCAGGAGTTGCGGCGAAACAACCCGAAGGCCTGGGAGGAGATCCAGGCGGCCAATCCCCGGATGTCGCCCGAGCAGATCTGCCGGCGCTACCAGCCGCAGTGCCTGCCGGTGCTGAAGCGCGTGGTCGTGGGCGGCGAGGACCTCGACGATTCCAAGGCGACCTTCGAGCAGCAGCAGGGCGGCCGCCCGATCATCAGCTTCACCTTCAATTCGGCCGGCGGCCGTGCCTTCTGCGCCGCCACCCGCGCCAACATCGGCAAGCGGCTGGCGATCCAGCTCGACGGCGAGATCATCAGCGCCCCGGTGGTCCAGAGCGCGATCTGCGGCGGCAGCGGCATCATCACCGGCAGCTTCACCACGCAGCAGACCCAGGAGCAGGCGTTGCTGCTGCGCTCGGGCGCGCTGCCGGCCACGCTCACCATCATCGAGGAGCGCACCGTCGGCGCCGACCTCGGCGCCGACGCGATCCGCGCGGGCACCGTGGCGGCGCTGGTCGGCACAGCGCTGGTGGCACTGGTGATGTTCGTCTCCTACGGCCCGGTGTTCGGCGGCTTCGCCAACCTCGCCATGCTGGTCAACCTGCTCATGGTGTTCGCCGGCATGTCGATCCTCGGCGCCTCGCTCACCCTGCCGGGCATCGCCGGCCTCGTGCTCACGGTCGGCATGGCCGTCGACTCCAACGTCCTGATCTACGAGCGCGTGCGCGAGGAGAAGGCGCTCGGCCGCTCGGCGTTCAGTTCGATCGCCACCGGCTACGAACGCGCCATGTCGGCGATCATCGACGCCAACCTCACGACCCTGATCGCTGGCGTCTTGCTGTTCGGCTTCGGCTCCGGACCGATCCGCGGCTTTGCCACCACGTTGTCGCTCGGCCTGCTGACCTCGATGTTCAGCTCGACGATCTTCACCCGCATGCTGCTGGCGGTCTGGGTGCGCTGGCGGCGTCCCACCGAACTCGTGATCTGAGGCGCCGTCATGTGGAAGCCCGTTCACCTCTTCGCCTTCAAGAAGAAGTTCGACTTTCTCGGCCAGCGCAAGGCGGCGCTGATCCTGTCGACGCTGATCAATGTCGTGTCGATCCTGGCCGTCATCTTCGTCGGGCTAAACTTCGGCATCGACTTCAAGGGCGGCATCGCCATTCAGGCGCGCGCCAAGCAGGGCGTGGCCCAGCTCGACGCATTGCGTGCCACCGTAGGCGGCCTCGGCCTCGGCGAGGTCTCGCTGCAGGAATTCGGCGAAGCCAGCACCGTGCTGATCCGCGTCCAGCGCCAGGAGGGCAATGCCCAGTGCGTGGCCGGCGCCCAGCGCGTGTTGCAGAAGCGCGCCGGCGCGGGCTGGCAGGCGAAGCCGGGGCCGGCCGGCACCGGCGATGTCGAATTCACGTCACCCACGGCGCTCGATGGCGCCGGTTGGCGCGACGCGGTGAGCCGGGTCGGCCTCACCATCGTCGAGCGTCAGCTGCCGCGGGGCACGACGGCCACTGCCAAGATCGACATGACGCCGGAGCAGCGCGCCGAATGGTGCCAGCAGGTGGCGATCAAGCTGGTCGAGGACGCGATCGGTGCCAACTACGAGCTGCGCGGCACCGAATCGGTCGGTCCCAAGATCGGCGACGAGCTGATGCGGAGCGGCATCTGGGCGGTGCTGGCGACCATGGGCGCCATCGTGATCTATGTCTGGTTCCGCTACGAATGGCAGTTCGGCGTCGGCGCCCTGATCGCCATGCTGCACGACGTGATCTCGACGCTGGGCATCTTCGTCCTGCTGCAGCTCGATTTCAGCCTGACGGCGCTCGCTGCGGTACTCACCATTGCCGGCTACTCGATCAACGACACTGTCGTGATCTTCGACCGCGTCCGCGAGAACATGCGGCGTTACAAGAAGCTCGGCCTGGTCGACCTGCTCAACCTCAGCATCAACGAGACCCTGTCCCGCACATTGATGACGTCGGGAACGGTATTCGTTGCGGTGGCGGCGCTGGTCGTGTTCGGCGGTCCGGTGCTCTACAGCTTCTCGGTCGCCATGCTGTGGGGCGTCATCGTCGGCACCTATTCGTCGGTCTGGGTCGCCTGCGCCGGACTCGTCTACCTGAAGCTGAGACCCGACCAGCTGCGGCCGGCCGACGACGAGGCCGCCAAGGCCAAGGTGTGATCCCGCCGCGCCCCGGTTCAGGCGGCAGGGCGCCCGACGACAAGACCCTGCCGGCGCCGCGTCCAGCCGAGGTCCAGCTCATTCGCAGCTATGGCCCCGGCCGTTTCCTGATCAGTGACCGCGAGTGGCGCTCGCCGGTCCTCGTGACGCCGCTCTCCACCATCGCCTGGAATGTCGCGCGCGCCGAGGAGCTGACGCTGGCGAGCCTCAAGCCGCTCAGGGCGATCCCCGCGCCGGCCGAAATACTGGTGCTGGGCTGCGGTGCGCGCGCGATCTTCGTGCCGCCCGATCTGCGCACCACGCTCAAGGCCGCCGGCCTCGCGCTCGAGGTCGTCGACACCGGCTCGGCCTGCCGCATCTACAATGTCCTGCTGGCCGAGAGCCGGCGGGTGGCGGCGGCGCTCATTCCGCTGTAGGCGTCGACCATGGCGTTCGATCTCTACCTCGCCTTCGTCGCGGCTTGCGTCGTCCTGATCGCGATCCCGGGACCCAATGTCGCGCTGATCGTGGCCAACAGCGTGGCGCACGGCGCGCGCTTCGGGCTCCTCACGGTGGCCGGCACGAGCAGCGCCGTGGCAGTGCAGCTCACGCTCACCGTGCTGGGGGCGACGGCGGCACTGAACTTCCTGGCTGTGAGCTTCGACTGGCTGCGCTGGCTGGGCGTGGCCTATCTCGTCTGGCTGGGCATCGCGGCATGGCGGTCGTCGGTCGTCGATCTGACGCGGACCGTGCCGCAGCCCCGCTCGGCGTGGATGATCTACGTGCGCGGATTTCTGGTCGGCCTGACCAATCCGAAGACCCTGCTGTTCTATGGCGCCTTCCTGCCGCAGTTCGTCACGCCGGGCCCGACTGCGGCAGACCAGCTCCTGCTGCTGGCTGCGACGTTCCTTGTCGTGGCCGTCGTGCTCGATGGACTGTGGGCGGTCCTGGCCGGCCGCTTGCGGACGTTGCTCGCGGTGCACGCGCGGCTGCGAAATCGCCTGACCGGCGGCCTGCTGATCGGTGCCGGCGTCGGGCTGGCGCTGGCGCACAAATAGAAACGGGCCCCCACAGGGCCCCGTTTCCGCATCGATGGTTCGCCGTATCAGACGGGCGCGTTCTGCTGCGCCACCATGCAATAGAGCATGCCGATCGAGAACATGGTGTTGAAGCGGCTGGCGTAGAGCGCGACCGGTCCGGCCTTGGCCTTTTCCTCGGCCGAGGCTTCGACGATGCCCAGGATCTTCTTCTGGTTCGGCCAGATGATGAACCAGACGTTGAAGGCCATCACCAGCGCCATCCACATGCCGATGCCGATCATGACGAAGCCGGGCTTCAGCGTGAGCGCACTGGCGAGGTAGCCCAGCATCCAGGCGAGCAGCAGTCCGGTGATCACGGTGGCGAGCGCGGCGTAGCGGAACCAGAACAGCACGTTGGGCGCGATGAACTTGGTGATGGCGGTGCGGCTCTCGACCGGCTGGATCTTCGGCATGGTCGGGACCTGCACGAAGTTCAGGTACCAGAGCAGGCCGATCCACATCACGCCGCTGATCACATGAAGCCAGCGCATGGCGAAGGCGGCCCAGGCATGATCGATCTTGGTCATCTGGCCGGTGGCGGCGCCGACGGCGAGCACGATGATGACCAGCAGAACCACGCCGGCGGCGAGGGTCCGCTCGAGCGACGTGAAGATGGCACCCATGAGGATTTCCCCTTATCTTGTTGATGGGATTGGCGAATCGCTATCAATTTCATTGTAAACTTGTCGCTGACTGCGTTCAACGGTCGCATATGAATGTTTATCCCCGATGACCGATTCCTACCGGGCGCCCGAGGTCTCGCACCGCTTTGTCCTGGACACGGTGCGCACGGCCGACCGCGACCGCTTCCTGGCGGCCCTGTTTGCGCCCGAGCCCGCACGGCGCGGATTGCTGGCCCTTTTGGCCTTCGATCATGAACTTGCCCGCACGCGGACCGTGACCCGCGAGCCGATGCTGGCCCGCATTCGGCTCGAATGGTGGCGCGAGGCGGTGGCCGAGGCAGCGGGGAGCGGGAAGCCGCGAGCGCAGCCGGTCGTGGAATCGCTGAGCGAAATAGCGCGATGGTATGGACTGACAGCGGAGCGGCTCGCAGCGCTGATCGATGCGCGGGAAGAAGAGGTCGAAGGCCCACTCGACGTCGTGCGCGCGGGCCGTGCCCTGGCCGACCTGCAGCTGGATGTGCTGGGCGTGCGCGATGCCGCCACGCGGGACGCGGCGCGTGCCGTTGGTGCCGCCTGGCTGATGGGTGAGGGGCCGGAGCGCGACGCGCTGCTTGCCGAGGCGCGGACGCGGCGGCGCGAAATCGATGCGGCGGCGCTGCCGGTCCTGTTGCCGGCGCTATCGCTCAGCGGATCGATCAGTCCCTGGCGCAAGCCGCTCGCCTATTGGTGGGCGGCACGACGCGGCCGGTACTAGATGTCCGGACGCATCGACAAATCATGGGTCGTCTTCGACAGCATCGAGAACGGCCAGCATGACCGCTGTGTCGACCTCTTCCGGCGCCCCGATGGTACCTTCGGAGTCGAGGAGTTCCGCAGGGACGTCGAGGATGCTGGCGCCTGGACGCCGGTTGCCTACTATTCGCGAGCCGCCTATGCCTCGAACGAGGCGGCACGCGACGCTGCGATCGCACGTGTGGTGTGGCTCGGCGAGGCGGCAAAGGCCCGCCGGAAATAGGGAGGAGGCAGCGTGGCGCGAATCAAGGCGAACGGCATCGAGATCGAGTACGAGGTGATCGGCGACAACAGCGATCCGGCGCTGCTGCTGGTCATGGGGCTCGGCGCCCAGCTCACCATCTGGCCCGATTCGCTGTTCAAGGGGCTGGCCGATCGCGGCTTCCATGTCATCCGCTACGACAACCGCGACACCGGCCTGTCGACCGATTTCGGCTCATGGGGTCTGCCCAACATTCCGGCCGCCTTCATGAAGGCGATGCAGGGTGAGAGGCCCGATGCGCCCTACGTCCTGAACGACATGGCGGCCGATGCCGTCGGCCTGCTCGATGCGTTGGGCATCGGGCGGGCGCACATGGTCGGCGCCTCGATGGGGGGCATGATCGTGCAGATCGTTGCGGCGCAATACCCCGAGCGGGCGCGCTCGATGGTGTCGATTTATTCGACGAGCGGCCGGCCGGGCCTGCCGCCGGGCAAGCCCGAGGCGCTGGCGATGCTGACGGCGCAGCCGGAAGGGCCGGCGCGCGAACAACGCGTCAAGCACGGCATGAAGCTGCGCCAGACCATCGGCAGTCCGGCCTATCCGACGCCCGAAGGTGAGCTGCGCGCCCTGGTCGAGAAAAACGTCGACCGCCGCTGGTACCCCGAGGGTGCTGCCCGGCAGTATCTCTCGGTGATCGCATCGGGCGACCGCGTCGAGATGCTGAAGACGGTAAAGGTGCCGACGCTCGTCATGCATGGTGAGGAAGATCCTCTGCTGCCGGTCGAGTGCGGCCGCGACGTCGCCAGGCTGGTGCCGGGAGCGCGGCTCCAGACCATCCCCGGCTGGGGCCACGATTTCCCACCGCAACTGGTGTCGGCCATCGTCGACCGCATCGCCACCTTCTGCAAAGCCGCGTGAGGCCACACCATGAAATTCGGCATCTTCTACGAGCACCAGCTGCCCCGGCCCTGGGGTCCGAAAAGCGAGTACCAGCTCCTGCAGGATTCGCTGACGCAGATCGAATTGGCCGATAAGCTCGGCTACGACTACGCTTGGGAAGTCGAGCATCACTTCCTGGAAGAGTACTCGCACTCCTCCGCGCCCGAAGTCTTCCTGGGCGCCGCCAGCCAGCGCACCAGGCGCATCCGCCTCGGCCACGGCGTCATCCAGCTCACGACCAACAATCCGCATCGCGTCGCCGAGAAGGTGGCGACCCTCGATCTGCTGTCGGGTGGCCGCGTTGAGCTCGGCATGGGCGAGGCGGCGGGGCCGGCCGAGCTGCATCCCTTCGGCATCAAGGTGCGCGACAAGCGCGAGCGCTGGGAGGAGGCCGTGAAGGCCATCATCCCGATGTTCACCAGGGAAAGCTGGGAGTTCCACGGCCAGTATTACGACTTCGAGGCGCGCAACGTGATCCCCAAGCCGATGCAGAAGCCGCATCCGCCGCTATGGGTCGCCTGCTCCAACATCCAGACCATCGGCAAGGCGGGCGAGTGGGGCATGGGGGCGCTGGGCTTCACCTTCGTGACGCCCGAAGCGGCGCGCGCCTGGGTGCACAAGTACTACAACAACCTCCTGAACAACTCGAACAAGCTCGCCGACTACCCGAGCAATCCCAACGTGGCGATGGTGTCGGGCTTCATGTGCGCGCCGACCGACGTGGAGGCCGAGGCCAAGGCCGCGGGCTGGACCTTCTTCATCTTTGCGCTCTCCTACTACGGCCGGAAGGGCGTCGATGCGCCGGGCACGTCGAACCTGTGGGAGGAGTACCAGGCGTGGCGCGGCGGACCGGAAGAGAAGAAGGCGCTCGAATCGGGCCTGATCGGTTCGCCGGAAACGATCCGCAGGAAATTGCGCCAGTTCCAGGAGAGCCGGGTCGATCAGGTGATCCTGCTGAACCAGGCCGGCAGAACCAGCCACGAGGACATCTGTGCCTCGCTCGAGCTCTTTGCCGAGGAGGTGATGCCGGAGTTCCACGCGGCCGAAGCCGAGCACGCGGCGTGGAAGCGGAAGGTCCTCGACCGCGAGATCGTGCTCGAGGATCTCGATACCAAGCCCTACGACATCTTCGCCCACCAGAACGAGCACATCGTCCGCCTCACGCCCGAGCAGCTGAAGCAGAAGATGGTAGAGAAGGAAGCGGCGGCGAAGCGCGCCTAGCGTGAACCACGTTCCCGTCCTGATCGCGGGCGGCGGGCCGGTGGGCATGACGCTCGCCCGCACGCTCGCGCTCTACGGCGTGCGCTGCCTGCTGGTCGAGCGGAATCCCGCCACCACGCGGCACCCCAAGATGGACATCACCAACGGCCGCTCGATGGAGCTGTTCCGCCGGCTGGGCGTGGCCGACAGGCTGCGCGCCGTGGCGGTGCCGGAAGGGAACAATTTCGACATCTCCTGGATCACGTCCCTTGCCAGGGAAGCAGGGGGCCGCGAACTCCATCGCTTCCGCTATCCCAGCGTCGCCGGGAAGCGCGCGGAGATCCTTGCCCGCAACGACGGCACCCAGCCGCGCGAGCCCGCCATGCGGGTGAGCCAGGTGATGATCGAGCCCGTCCTGCGCGACGCCATCGTGGGCCATCCGATGGTCGAGGCGCGCTGGGGCACGGCCTTCGAGGATTTCGAGCAGGATGAAACGGGCGTCACCGTCACCCTGCGCACGATGGAGACCGGCGCGACGGAACAGGTGCGCTGCGACTTCCTCGCCGGCTGCGACGGCGGCACCAGCCGCGTGCGCGAGCGGCTCGGCGTCGCGCTCGAAGGCCGCGCCGCCGTGGCGCACCGCTACATGATCCATTTCCGCTCCGAGGCGCGCGACCTGCTGCAGGCCTTCGGCATCGCCTGGCACTACCAAACCGACAGGGGCACGCTGATCGCCCAGGACGACAGGGACACCTGGACCCTGCAGACGCGCGTGCCGCAGGGTGTCGACGCCGCCACGCTCGATCCCGACGCCATGCTCGACGCCTGGGTCGGCCGTGCCTTCGCCCGCGAGATTCTGGTCGCCAATCCGTGGTTCACCCATCTGCTGCTGGCCGAGCGCTATCGGGGCGGCCGCGTCTTCCTGGCGGGCGATGCCGCGCATCAATACATCCCGACCGGCGGCTACGGCATGAACACCGGCATCGGCGATGCGGTCGATCTCGGCTGGAAGCTCGCCGCGACGCTCAGGGGCTTCGCGACGCCGGGCCTGCTCGGGTCCTACGAAAGCGAGCGGCGGCCCGTCGGCTATCGCAACCGCATCGCCTCCGAGCGCCACACCGGCGTGCGCCTGAAAATCGCCGAGCTCTACCGGAGCGAGCGCGATCCCGACGCGCTGGGCCGCGCCATCGCGGCGCTGGGCAATGCCGAGAACGAAAGCTGGGGCATCGAGTTCGGCTACCGTTACGACGGCGTCGAGGGCGACCCGGTGGTCTACGAACCGACGACGGCGCCGGGCGCGCGCCTGCCCAGCGTTTTCCTGGCCGACGGCAGCGCGCTCTACGACCATCTCGGCCCGTGGTTCACCCTGCTGCGCTTCGGCGATGCCGATCCGTCGCCGCTGATCGATGCGGCGCCGGCGCCGCTGGAGATCGTCAACGTCGCCGAGCCGCGGCTCGCCGCGATCTACGGCGCGAAGCTGGTGCTGGTGCGCCCCGACACGCATGTCGCGTGGCGTGGCCACGACTGCGCCGATGGCGATGCCGTCTGGGCCAGGGTCCTCGACGGAAGGCTGGCGTGAAGGTCGCCGTCATCGGAGGTGGCATCGGCGGGCTTTCGGCCGCGCTGGCGCTGCTGAAAGCCGGGCTCGACGTGGAGGTCTATGAGCAGGCCCAAAAGTTCGGCGAGATCGGCGCCGGCATCCAGATCAGCCCCAACGCCTCGCGCCTGCTGCATCGGCTCGGCTTGAAGCCGGCCATGGACCGGTGTGGCGTGCGACCGCTCGCCGTGCACCAGAAGCGCTGGGACGACGGCCGCACCTTGCAGAGGGCGCCGCTCGGGCCCGAAGTCGAAGCGCGGTTCGGCGCGCCCTATTACCACTTCCATCGCGGCGATCTTGCGGCGCTGTTGGCGGAAGCAATGCCAGCCGGGCGCGCCCGCGCCGGCCACCGCCTCGTGGGTATCGAGGAGAAGGGCGACCGTGTCGTCGCCCGCTTCGACAACGGCGTGTTGGCCGAGGCCGATCTGCTGATCGGTGCCGACGGCATCCACAGCAAGGTGCGTGCGCTCGCCTTCGGCCCGGAGAAGCCGCGCTTCACCGGTTGCGTCGCCTGGCGCGGCCTGGTGCCGGCCGAGCGCATCGCGCACCTCGATATCGAAGTCGCCTCGCACAACTGGATGGGACCGGGCGCCCACTGCGTGCATTACTGGGTCTCGGCCCGGCGGCTGATGAACGTGGTCTGCGTCGTCGAGCACGGCACCTGGACCAACGAATCGTGGACCGACAGGGGAAGCGTCGCCGACGTGCTTCAGCGCTACGAGGGCTGGCATCCGACGGTACGCGGCCTGATCGCTGCCTTTCCCGAGACCTTCATCTGGGCGCTGCATGATCGCGCCCCGTTGCCCGCCTGGACGCAGGGCCGCGTCGCGCTGCTGGGCGACGCCTGCCATCCCATGCTGCCGATGATGGCACAGGGGGCGGCGCAGGCGATCGAGGATGGCGCGGCCCTTGCGTCGCTGCTCGAGGCGATGCCCGACGACGTGCCGGCGGCGCTGCGGCGCTACGAGGAGGTTCGCAAGCCGCGGGCGACCCGCCTGCAGGAGGCAAGTGCGGCCAATCGCACGCGCTTCCACCTGCCCGACGGGCCGGAGCAGCAGAAGCGCGACGACGCGATGGCGAGGTCGGGCGACCGCTCGCTCGACGCCATCGCCTGGCTCTACGAGCACGACGCGGGTGACGTCAGCCCTTGTTCGGATTGATCAGGAACTTCTCGCCGGTCGCACGCTTGGCGTAGGCGGCGATGTTCGCGGGGTCGAGCGCCTCGGGCAGCGACACCACCTTGGTGTAGTGGCTGGCGAAGGTGGTTTTCAGGGAATTGACCACGCGCTCGCGCAGCCGCTGCTGGTCGGGCCGTCCGATCTTCTGCAGGAACGGCGTCAGGAGCCAGCCGCCCACGCCCCAGGCCATGCCGTAGTTGCGCGTGAGCTCGACCGGTCCGGTGTTGAGGCTGCCGTAGAGGTAGACCTGCTTGTGCACGGAGGAGCCGTAGCGGTTGTAGGTCGTGGCGGTCTTGTTGATGGCGATTTCCATGCAGGTGAGGATCTGGCTCGCGAGCTTGCCGCCGCCGATGGCGTCGAAGGCGATAGTGGCCCCGGTCTCGACCAGCGCCTGCGTGAGATCGTCGGTGAAGCTCGGCGCACTCGAGTCGACCACATGCCTGGCGCCGATGCCTTTCAGGAGCTTCGCCTGCGCAGGCTCGCGCACGATGTTCACCAGGCCGATGCCGTCCTCGTTGCAGATCTTGTTCAGCATCTGGCCGAGGTTGGAGGCGGCCGCGGTGTGCACCAGCGCCTTGTGGCCCTCGCGCTTCATGGTTTCGGTCATGCCGAGCGCGGTCAGCGGATTGACGAACCACGAGGCGCCCTCGGCGGCGGTCGTGCCGGCCGGCAGCGGCTGGCAGTCGCTGGCCTTCAGCAGGCGGTACTGCGCATACATCGCGCCGCCCACCATCGACACGGTCTTGCCTTTCAGCGCCTGGGCGGCGTCCGAAGAGCCCGCCTTGATTACCGCGCCGGCGCCTTCGTTGCCGACCGGCATCGACTCGTCCAGCCGCGTCGCCAGGAACGGCAGGGCCGCCGCGGGCACTTTGGCCGTCACCTTGACGCCATCGCCGCAGCCGCTCGCCTTCAACGTCGTCATGTCGGCCGGTCCCAGCAGCAGGCCGAGGTCCGACGGATTGATCGGCGTCGCATCGACCCTGACCAGCACCTGGTCCGGGCCGGGCTCGGGAAGGTCGACCTTGGCCAGCGAAAGTTCGAGGGTGCCGTCCTTGCCGATCAGGGAGCGAAGCTGCAGTCCCGAAATCCTGTTGGCGTCGCTCATGCTCGCTCTCCCGGTGTTTGTTTGCTGGGCCGCTTATGCCAAGCGCCACGAAGACGAACAAGCGCGATTGACCCGGGCGCGGTCGGCCATGCCTTCGTATCAATCCGGACCGGGCCTTTGTATGATGCCCGTGATGGCACATCCCCGGATCGGCCTCGCCCTCGGCAGCGGCTCCGCGCGCGGCCTGTCGCACATCGGCGTCCTCGACGCGCTGATCGAGGCTGGCATCGAGCCCGACGTCGTCTGCGGCACGTCGATCGGCGCGCTGGTCGGCGCCGCCTATGTAGCAGGCCAACTGGCCGGTCTGCGGGAGTGGGCGGAGACGGCGACCTGGCGTCAGGTCGTCCGGCTGATGGATGTCCGGCTCATGGGTGGCGGGTTGATCGACGGCAAGCAGGTCGTGGCCCTTCTGCGCAGGCTCGGCATCGACGCGCCGATCGAGAGCTACGACAGGCGCTATGCGGCCATCGCCACGGACCTTGCGACCGGCCGCGAGGTGTGGCTGCAGAGCGGACCGATTCACGAGGCGGTGCGCGCCTCGATCGCCCTGCCGGGGATCGTCAGCCCCGCCCAGATCGACGGCAAGTGGCTGGTGGACGGCGGCCTTTCCAATCCGGTTCCCGTCTCCGTCTGCCGCGCCCTCGGTGCCGAGGTGATCATCGCGGTCAACCTCAACGGCGATCTGGTGGGACGGCGCTTCGACAAGGCGCGGACCGCGCCGGCAGTGGCCGTGCCGTCGCGCGTTTCCAGCGAGCTCTTCAGGCGGATGCTGCGTCAATTTCCGGGTGCGCGGCCCGAGCAGGTGGAGGAGATCGTGCCCGATCAGCCACCTCGCGGTTCGTCGGCGCCGGGATATCTCGACGTCCTCGCCACCTCCCTCAACATCATGCAGGACCACATCACCCGCACCCGGCTCGCGGGCGAACCGCCCCATGTGCTGCTCGTCCCGCGGCTGGGCAACATCGGCCTGATGGAGTTCACCAAGGCGCGCGAGGCGATCGCCGAAGGCCACCACTGTGTCCAGCACGCCCTGCCGATGCTGAAGCGTTACATGTAGGGGCGGCGGAGACGAACAAGCGCGATGCATCCGACACTCAAGTTCCTCTCCCCCTCAGCGCCTTCTCGCGGCTTGTAACCAAGCCGCTTAAGCGCGAATAGGGGGACAAGGCTAGGTGAGGGGAGTGAGGCACTATTCATGCCTGCCGTCCGCATCATGTTGGAGGTCGATAGGCCTCGCTGTCGCCTCCCCGCGATCAAAACACGAAATCCGAGGCGTGCAGCCCGCCAGGCGTCGTCGTGTTGACGACCAGAGCAAGGTCGGTGCCGAGGGTGAATGTGCCCGGCGTCATCTCGATGTAGAGCGTGTTCGAGGTGCCGGCGGTCGAGATCGCGAGATTGGCTCCGGTGACATGTAGTGCGCTCAGGTCGATCTTGTCGATGCCGGTCTTGAAGCCGACGATCGTATCGTAGCCTGTGGTGAGGTTGCTGTCGCTGTAGGCGCCGAGCACGAACGTGTCTGGGCCTGCACCTGCGTAGAGCGAATCGCTGCCCCCGCCACCCGTGATCCGATCGGTTCCGTTGTCGCATTGGATGACGTCGCCCGCCGACGAACCAATGACGTTGGGCACGTTCTGGATCGAATCCTCGAAGGCGCCTACGCCGGTCCAGCTTCCGACCGCCGAGAGATAGGCATTGTGGCCGTTGAGCAGGTCGACATAGACGCCGCGGCCGCCGTCATGGGCATAGGACACAGTGTTGTTCGTGTAACCCGCGACCCCGATCATCTTCGAGGCGCCGCCCCAGATCTGGTTGAAGCTCGCCAGGCCCGAGTCGAAGTAATTGTATCCGCCGCCACCATAGAGCGCGTTCTGTCCGCCGCCGGCGGCAAGAAAGGTCGTCGCCTCGTTGTCCGCTGCGGCCTGGGTCGCGTTGGCGTAGAGCATGTCGTCGCCTGCGCCGCCGAGGATCCTGCCGCCGGTCTGGCCTCCGACTGCGATATTGCCAGCAGCCGACTCACACCAGATTGTTCCGTCGATTGTACCCAAGGTCGAGTCTACGCCCTCATGGTTGCCACCGAGATGGACGTCGCCCTTGATAGCCCCGCTATTGTGTAACCATCCGTCTGATCCCGGCCCGAGCGTGACATCGCCGTGGACGGAACCCAGATTGTCGAAGGTGCTGCCGTCGCCTGTCCCGAGGTCGACCAAACCGGTGATCTGCCCCGAGTTGTAGAGGTAGGTCTGGCTCGCGCCGCCGATGAAGGCACTGAAGCCCGTGAGCGAGCCGAGATTGTAGATCCCCGTTGTGGTGTTCGGTGTGGCGTTCTCCGACACCACAGCCGCCATGCCGGTAATCGTGCCGTAATTGTAGAGCGTGCCTGGCTGGTAGGTGTGGACGGCATCGCTGTACGGCGTGCCGATTCCCGACTCCTGGCTGATGTAGCCGTAGTTGGAGATCAGGAACGAACCGCTGCCTTGGATGGCGATGGCCTCATTGAAGTAGCTCGAGATCACGCCAGTGGAGGCATTCGACACCACGACGTCGCCGTTGAGCAGCCCGTCGTTGAAGATCCCGCCCAGGTAGCCGAACAGCGTGCCGTGATTGAGCACGGTGAGGCTACCGTCCGAGGTGATGGCGTTGCCGCTGCCGGCCACGATGCTGATGTTGTCGGGAACGAGAATCACGCCCGAGGCGTAGATCGGGCTGCCCGAGGCCATGATGAAGCCGCTGCCGGGCTGGCTGGCGAGCGTATAGGTGACGCCGGCGCTGGTGCCCTGGTTGCCGAAGGCATCGGTCGCCTTGGCGGTGATTGCGTGAGCCCCTGCGCCGGCGAGCGTGATGCCGGTCGACCAGGTGCCGTCGGCGGCAGGCGCTACCGTGCGAAGGAGCGTCGCGCCGTCGTAGATCGCGACCGTGAGCCCGCTGTCGGCGGCATCGATGGTGCCGGCGACGGTCTGGAGACTCTGGCTGACCTGTCCGCCGGCGCTCTTGATCGTCAAGGCCGGTGGCGTGCTATCGAGAGTGTAGGTGACCGCGGCGCTGGTGCCTGTATTGCCGGCCGCGTCGGTCGCCTTGGCGGTGATCGCGTTGGCGCCCTGCGCCGAGAGCGTGACCGACTTGCTCCAGGTGCCGTTGGCGAGCGGCGCCACGGAGCCGAGCAAGGTGGCTCCGTCGAAGACCGAAACCATCGCGCCGGCATCGGCGGCGCCGATCGTGCCGGAGATCGTCTGCGTCGCCTGGTTGGTGGCAATGCCCGAGCTGGTGATCGCGACAGCGGGAGCGACGGTGTCGAGGGTGTAGGTGACTGCGGCGCTGACGCCCGTATTGCCGGCTGCGTCGGTCGCCTTGGCGGTTAGTGAATGCGCGCCCTGTCCCGACAGCGTCACGGCCTTGCTCCACGTTCCGTTGGCGAGTGGGGTCACCGTGCCGAGCAACGTGGCGCCGTCGAAGATCGAAACCACCAGACCCGCGTCCGCGACACCGATCGTGCCGGCGATCGTCTGCGCCGTCTTGTTGGTGAGGCCGCCGGCGTTGGTGATCGCAGGTGTGGGTGCCGTCGTATCCAGGGTGAAGGTAAGCGAGCCCGAACCGGTGTTGCCCGCGAGGTCGGTCTCGCTCGCCATGATCGTATGCGACCCGTCCGTCAGGCCTGACGGCGCGAAGGTCCACTTGCCGGTCCCGTCGGCCGTCGCCGTGGCGGCCGATACCACATTGTCGATCTTGAAATGCACGACCGCGCTCGAGTCACCCGAGCCGCCAAGATGCGCATCTCTGGTGATCCGGTCGGACGTTGACGTGCCGGTGTCGTTGGTGAGCGCGAGGCCAACCGCTGGTGGCTTGGTGTCGATGGCCCAGCTGTAGGTCGCGGGGCTCGCGTCGATGTTGCCGACGCCATCGACCGCTTGGATCGCGAAAGTATGCGGACCGTCGGCGAGGCCGGTGAGGGTGGCCGAGGTCGTCGGCGTCGATACGGCGCTGCCCCCGTCGATCTTGTAGAGATAGTGGTCGACGCCACTGCCGACGTCGCTACCGCTCCAGGTGAAGGTGGCCTGGCTCGATTTCGAATTCGATGGTGGTGTGGAAACAAGGGCCGTGTCGGGCGGCACCGGGTCGACGATCGTGTTGAACAGGTTGCCGGTGTAGGTGCTGTCGGAGAACTGGGCGAAGGTTATGCCTATCAGCGTGTCGGTGCCGTCGGGACTGCCAGCGCGATTATCCTGGATGGTATAGGTTGAGTTGCCGCTGTTGAAGGTGATCGTGTAGTCGCTGCGCCTGCCGGAATAGACGGCCGTGTTGATCCCCCCGCCGCCGTTGAGCCCGTCGTTGCCGGCGCCGCCGTTCAACGTGTCGTTGCCTTCGCCTCCCCAGAGGGAATCGTCACCCGCCCCGCCGTTCAGGGTGTCGCCGCCCTGGCCAGCATTCAGCCCGTCATTCTCAGACCCGCCAGTCAGCACGTTGCCGCCGAGATCGTCACCCGCAAATACCGACCAGCCCCGCTGGGTCGACGACAGGTCGATCGTGTCGGCACCCGCAGAGCCGATGAACCCGCCACCGGAGTCGGCGGTGAAATTGGCGCCGACCGTGCCTGCCGTCGCCAGGTTGATGCCGGAGTGGGGCCCTTGCATCACCTTGACGGTGACAAAGCCGTTGAGCTGGGCCGCCGTGAAGGAAAGCCGGTCGTTGCCGTTGTTGTTGGCGTCGGAGACACGAAGGTATTCGATGCCGACGAGGGAGGGTGCCCCCGCCATATTGCCGATCGCAATCAGCGTGTCATTGCCGGCACCGCCGTCCAGCACCGTGTCGGTTTCCGATCCAACAAGCGTGTCGTTGCCTGCCCCAGCAACGAGCGCGTTGCTACCCGTGCCGCCATCCAGGTAGTCATCGCCATCGCCTCCATTCAGGACGTCGTCGCCAGCCTCGCCTCTTAGATCGTCATTTCCGTTGCGCCCGTTCAGGATATCGTTACCGTCACCGCCAAAGAGGCCAGTCCCCATAACTTCTTGATCATTTCCGTTGATGATCACCGGCACGCTGATTGCGGTGAGGGTGTCAGCGCCGCCTACACCCTCAATAAAGGTCACTATGGAATATGTATCCGTCGCAGCGTCGTAGGTAACGCCCGCAGTGAAGACGTCTGAAGCGTCGCCGCCCCGGATGAACGTTGTCTTGATTTGCGACATCGAGTCTCTCCGTCTGCGTAGGCTGTCTGGCAGCGACGCTAGGCGGGTGGAGAGACGCGCGCGTCGCCCAATTGGGCGACATTGCTACCGGAGGTTGACGCCGGGCATCGACGCCAGAACCAGCCGCAGCAGATCGAGTTGCGATCCGGTGTTAGTGCGGGCGAGCGCGCGGGCGAGCAGTGTCCGCGCCGTGTGGTAGGAAATTCCAGCCTGCCGGGAATAGGCTGGCAAGGGCACGCCGGAAGTGAGGGCGAGCACCAGCTTGGCTTCGGCCGGTGGGAATCCGAACTGGGCTTCGAGGGCGACGGAGTCCACGGTGGGCGCCCGCAGGGGATCGGTGATGAAGACCAGCAAGGCTGCCTGGTCGGCACCGAAGCGTGGCAGGCTGCGACTCACGGGCGTGATGACAACAGCATAGGCCCGGCGCCCGGACGGCCGGCTGACGCGAGCCCGCCCGCCCGCCGACTGCGGGGTCTTGGCGTCGATCGAGGTGGCGCGCGCGCCCGCGATCAGGCCCTGCAGGCGGCGATCCTCTTCGCCATGGGCCGCGCGTAGCGTGTTGCCTGCTCTGGAGAGCCCATCGTTGGCGCGCAGGATGCTCTCGGCGGCTTCGTTCGCGTGAACGATTCTGCCTGTAGCACCCAACAGTACAACGCCGGCAGTAAGGCTGTCCAACGCCGCCAGGGCCGACCGGGCGACGGCGATCTGGTCGGCCAGGCACTGGCGCAGGTGGAGAGCGCTGCGCACATGGCGCAGTAGTCTGCCAAGCTGGTCCGCTTCGCCGGCCGAATAGGCACCGGCCTGCTTAGGGCGGTGGATACCGATCACGCTCTGGCGTCCACCGCTTAGCGTCAACAGAGAACAGAGGTTATGATACACATCGACGCGCGGGCGAAGGAATTCGCTGTAGAACATGCCGTTCTCGAAACTGCGATCGTCGATCAGCTCCTGGCCCCGCACCGGCCGATCAATCAGCCGCTTGCTGTGTATGCCCTGGATCCAGACGTCGTGCGGCGCATAATTCGCCGCATAGTCGGCCAACGCCTGGTCCGGAATCCCAAGCGTCGTCACGACGTCGGTGACCTGGAACAGCGGCTGGTGGACCATCAGGATGAAGCTCTTGCCACCGATAAGGCGGGTAAGGTCATGCGCAACATCCGACCATGGACGCTGTCCAAGAGCGGCGTCGTAGAGGCCGCCTGTGACGTCGTGTTCGCGGAGCTGAGGCATTTATGCACCGGATCTTTTCGGAAACTTTGATCACATGAGGACTTGTTCACTCTACTGAGCTGACATTTCCCAGATGACCCTCCGGAACGACCGGAAGGCTAGCATTCTACCGGGTTCCGATGAAGCCACGGGCGGCCGACGCTGTTTCCCTGCCGCTTCTGCCGTGCCTGACGTCCAAAACGACCTTTGATTCATCGATTTGGCGCTTTCCCTCGCCACCTCCCTCAACATCATGCAGGACCACATCACCCGCACCCGTCTCGCGGGCGAACCGCCCCATGTGCTGCTCGTCCCGCGGCTGGGCAACATCGGCCTGATGGAGTTTACCAAGGCGCGCGAGGCGATCGCCGAAGGCCACCACTGCGTTCAGCATGCCCTGCCGTCGCTGAAGCGTTACGTGTAGGGGCGGCGGAGACGCCGCTCATGGTCTGCGCGCCTTCAACGCAGGGCTGTCGCATGTGTTCTTTCCCGTCGTCCGGAACCGCACGGCGCCGCACACGCAGCCGCCGGTTCGCTCCTCAGTCCCGGTTTTCGCTTGGGCCACCGTATGCCCTCCGGACATGGCGGCCCATCAGCTCTTCTTGAAGCGCGCCTTGCCGCTGAAGGTCGTGCCGCGGGTATAGGTGCCCGCCAGCTGATCGCCCTGCAAGGTCAGCATGTAGGTGCCGCCGAGTGCGGCATCGATCCGGAGCGTCGTCCCCGACGCGGCGCCGTAGCTGGTCTTCAGGCCATTGTCGGCCTTGTCACCGAATGTCGATACGAAGGATTGGAGGGCGAACTCCATCTTGCCCTCGACCTGCCCGCTCGGCCTGATCGCCGTGATGATCAAGGTGGCCGCGCCGATTCCGTCGACCTCGCCCTGCCAGCGACCGACCAGGCCGCCCGCCTGTTGGGCGATGGCCACGCCGGGCAGCAGCATCCCTGCAATGACCAGAAGTGTTCTCCGCCTTGCCATGATTGTCTCCCGCCTTGCCTTCTGACGCCTTCACCCCATGCTTGCCGGCGATTTCCCTAGACCGGCAACGCGAACACCGTGATCGCCATCACCAGGTACATGGCGATGAGCTGCACGCCCGTGAACCAGGTCGACTTGCCGTCGACGATCAGGATCGAGGCGACGAAGGTTGCCGCAAGCATGAGGAACACCTCCACGCCGGAGAAGGCGAGGCTGAGTGGTGCCGGCGCGATCACGAGGCTGAGCAGCACCAGGAGCGGCGCCACGAACAGCGCGATCTGCGTCGAGCTGCCGATGGCAATGCCGACCGCCATTTCCATGCGATTGCGCCTGGCCGCCACCACGGCCGTGCTGTGCTCGGCGGCGTTGCCGACCACCGCCACGACCACGACGCCCACGAACAGGCTGGAAAGCCCAAGGGCCGCCGAGGCGCGCTCGACGGTGCCGACCAGGATCTCGCTCATCCACACGATCAGCAGCGTGACGACGGCCATGACACCGACCGCCATGGGGACCGGCCATGGCGTGCCGTGTTGCTCGCCTTCCTGGGGCGCCTGCTCGCCGCGAAACAGATGGGCGTGGCTGCCGAGCACGAACACCAGGCTGAGCAGATAGACCACCAGGAGGAGCACCGACACGACGACGCTGAAGCCCACGGACCGCGCGACGAGGTCGCCCTGGCCGGAGACGGCGAAGATCGACGGCACCAGGATGGCGATGGCGGCCAGTGCCATCATGCCGATCTGCGTGCGCACGCCGATCGAGGCGAAGCTCTGGACCTTGTACTTGAGCCCGCCGGCCAGGAACGCCGCCCCAAGCACCAGAAGCAGGTTGCCGACGATCGAGCCGGTGAGCGAGGCCTTGACCACGTCGAGCATGCCGGCGCGCAACGCCACCAGCGCGATGATCAGCTCGGCGGCGTTGCCCAGGGTCGCGTTCAGGAAGCCGCCGATGCCCTCGCCGAGGCGCGCCGCCAGCTTCTCGGTGGCAACGCCCAGCAGCCCCGCCAGCGGCACGATGGCGAGGCAGGCCATCAGGAATACGAGCAGCGCGTCGTGCGGCCTTGCATGGTGCAGCCAGGCGGCAATCGGTACGGCGAACAGCAGCCAGGCCAGGGGCGCCTCGGCCATCACGGCGCGCAGCATCTTCATCGAACGTTCCCCCTCCGCACGACCGCCTGACGTCAACCCCAGCTGATCGTCACGCCGACGTCGCCCAGCATGCCGCCCGGATAGCTGATGATCTCGTAGCGGATGTGGTAGCCGCGCGGCTGCAGCTGGCGTTTCCAGAACTCGTAGAGTTCCCTGGGGATGCCGGTGAGGGAGTTCTCCCAGCCGTTCTCGACCTGGTTGATGGCGCGCCCGTTGTCGGTGCACAGCGTGTGGGGGAAGCGCAGCACCTGGACGGAGGTCATGCCGTTCTCGACGGCGCGGGCGACATGATCGACGCCTTCTCGAGGATCTCGTCGTCGGTGAGCCCGGAGGGCTTGCTCAGCCGCTCCATCATGGCGTGCTTCTCGGCTTCGGCCGCGGCCTGTGCCTTCAGCGCCGCCGATGCCTTGGCTCCCTCGGTTGCGGCGATCTTGGCCAGCATTTCCCTGGCGCTCAGGAACTGGGTCATCGGCACCTCCGTGGTCAGTATTGCTCGGCGACGAAGCGTCGGCCTTCGAGGGTTACCTGGTCGTCGTATTTCCGTTTCCTGGCGCGGTCGGGCAGCTTGACCCTGGCATGCTCGATCCGTTTGTAGGGCACCTGCGACAGGATGTGGGCAATGATGTTCAGCCGCGCCCGCCGCTTGTTGTTGGAATCGACGATATGCCACGGCGCGTGCTCGGTGTCGGTATGTTCCAGCATCGCGTCGCGCGCCTTGGAAAAGTCGTACCAGCGCTCGAAGGATTCGAGGTCCATGGGGCTCAGCTTCCACTGCCGCAGCGGATCGTCGATCCGCGCGTGGAACCGCCGCTCCTGTTCCTCCTGGCCAACTTCCAGCCAGATCTTGATCAGGCGGATGCCGCCATCGACGATGAACTGCTCGACGATGGGGCAGAGTTCGAGGAAGCGCTTGTGCTGCTCGGGCGTGCAGAAGCCCATCACGTGCTCGACGCCGGCGCGGTTGTACCAGCTGCGGTCGAAGATCACGACCTCGCCTCCGGCGGGGAAGCGCTCGACGTAGCGCTGCATGTACATCTGCGTCTTGTCGCGATCGGAGGGAGCGGGCAGCGCCACGATCCGGAACACCCGTGGACTCACGCGCGCGGTGATGGCCTTGATCGTGCCGCCCTTGCCGGCGGCGTCGCGGCCCTCCAGGACGACGATGACGCGTTCGCCGGTTGTCTTCACCCAATCCTGGAGATGGCAGAGTTCGACCTGGAGCTTCTGCAGCTCCTTCTCGTAGGCCTTGCGCTTGAGCTTTTGCTCCTTGGCCATGGGCTGATCTCCGTGGGGCCATGTGCAGGGGCCCATGTGCAGGGCCCCATGTGCAGGCCACCAACAATTTGCGCACGAATCCTTGATCCGGGTCAACGTTCGATCGGATTGCCGACCCGGCTATGTCTTCTTGCGGATCAAATAAGTATCCATGATCCACCCATTCTTCTGCCGCGCCTCGGTGCGGCGGCGGTGGATCTCGTCGGCCACGTCCTCGAGCTTGCCGGAGATCAGGATTTCGTCGGGCGTGCCGAGATAGGCACCCCAGTAGATTTCCATGTCGCCATGAACGCCGGCATCGGCGAAGCGCCGGTAGGTGTCCTCGCCGTCGAGCAGCACGACGGCGCTGTCGATGCCTTCCGGGAATCCCTCGGCCAGCTTGCGGCCGGTCGTGAGCAGCACCGGCTCGGCGATGCGGTTGAGCGGGATCCTGTGGCGGGCGGCCAGCGCCTGCACCGCAGTGATGCCGGGGATCACCTCGTAGTCGATCGCGTGCCGTCCGGTCGCGATGAGCGCGTCGATGTTGCGGATGGTGCTGTCGTAGAGCATGGGGTCGCCCCACACGAGGATGCCGGCGGTCTCGCCATCTTTCATCTCCTCGGCGACCATGCGCTCGAACACCGCCTGCTTGGCGGCGTTCAGCTCGTCGACCGAGGCACGGTAGTCGGCAGGGGCGGTGTCGCGCGGCGGGCTAGGTGCCTCGACGAAGCGGTGCGCGCGGCCGGGCGCGATGTGGCGGCGGCAGATTTCCTCGCGCACGTCGCGCAGCTTTCCCTTGATGCGGCCCTTGTCCATCAGGAAGAACACGTCGACCCGGTTCAGGGCCTTGATGCCCTGCACCGTGATGTAGTCGGGGTCGCCGGCACCGATACCGATGATGAGAATCCGCTTCATGCCGGCTGGACACTATCCGAGGCCCGGACCGCCAAGAAGGGTCTTTCGGTCCGCCGGAACGCTTGCCCATCGCCGGCGTCGTCTGATGAAGCCCAAGGAAGGCCCATCATGACGAAGATTTCCATGGCGATCAGGCTTGCCATCGCGCTTGCCGGCCCGCTCGCCGCCTGTGGCGACCGGGGCTATACAGTGCCCGCGCGAGCCTTGTCACTCTGTCGCGGCGGGTTGGGGGGCCTCGGACTCGATCCGGCAAGCTCGCTTGCTCAGCCAGATTGGCCCCCCTACCATTCTGCCGGGCCAGGTGGGGAAAGGGATTGCATTGAGGTCAGATGAGCGCCGGCCGGGCGCTGCCGCTCTGGATGTGCACCAGGCGCTCGATGCTTTCAAGTTGGCGGCCGCCCTGCTGTTTGCCCACGGTCAGACGACACAGCGCACGATCCAGGACATAGAGCGCTTCGCGCATGCGCTGGATCTTGCGGTGACGGTGGCTGTCTCATGGGATGGCATTGCCCTCGGTCTTGGAACAGAAATCGGGGGTGGCAGCACGAAGCGCATCGACGCTGCATCCGCCGTGGTCGCTGTTCGCCCAACCCTGGTCGATATGGGGAAAGTCGCCGCTGTCGTCTCCGTGATCGACCGGATATGCGAGGGCCGACTTGCACTTGAAGAGGCGGTGACGGCCCTCGAGCAGATCCAACGGTCATCTTCGGTATCCACGCTGCGATTCAGCCTCATGGCGGGCATCGGGGCCATGGCGTTGGGCGTGATCTTCGGGGCGCTGCATATGCTCAGCCTCGCCCTGATCGGCCTCAGCGGTTATCTCGGGGCGCAGCTCCGGCGTGCGATCGCCCGGCTCACCGACAACACGCTGGCGCAGCCCTTTGCGGCGGCCCTCCTGGCTGGCGCGATCGGGGCCATCTCCGTGCAGTTCGAATTCACCACCCTGCAGCGCCTGGTGGCGGTCTGTCCGTGCATGGTGCTGGTCCCGGGACCGCACCTGCTGAACGGGGCCATCGACCTGCTTCGGGCACGCGTCCTGCTCGGTCTCGCCCGGCTCACCTATGCGAGCTTGATCGTCGTGGCGATTTCGGCAGGCCTTTTGATCGGGCTGGCCCTTGGCGGAACCAGCCTGCCGCCGGCGGCACCGCCTCACGCCGCTCCGCTGGTCGGCGACGTGATTGCGGCCGGCGTCGCAGTTGCCGCCTACGGCGCTTTCTTTTCCCTGCCGTGGCGACTGCTGCCGGTGCCCGTCCTCACGGGCATGCTTGCCCACAGCATCCATTGGGCGGCGATCGTCGTTGCCGGCGCCAGTCCGGCGATGGGCGCCCTGCTCGCCTGCCTGCTTGTCGGAACGATCGTCGCGCCGGTTGCCGATCGTCTGAGATTGCCGTTCGCGGGCCTCGCTTTCGCGTCGGTGGTTTCCCTGATCCCCGGTGTCTTCGTCTTCAGGATGGCGGGTGGCCTGGTCGAACTGCTCCAGCCGGGTGGCGCCGCCAAGGTGGGTCTGGTCGGCGACGTGATTGTCGATGCGGGAAGTGCGCTGCTGATCATGATGGCGATGACCGTCGGATTGATCGTGCCGAAGATGGTCTACGAATGGATTGTAGCTCGGAGGGGCATTGGCCTATTGGGCTTCCATAAGAAGGGTGAAGCATGAACCGGGGGCGCCTTCGTCGTTCTTCGACTGCGCCGCCACGGGCGCTGTAAACAGCGCCGATTCGGGCGACTCCGCTTCAGGGCGGGCACGGGTGATCGGATAGGCAAGCTCGCCTGGCGCTATGCGCGGGGCAGGGATGCCGAAATGCATAGATAGGAAGTTGCAGGTCCAGCAGGAAATAGCCTATATTTCTGTTATCGTCGCCACGACGTGCATCTAATGCGCGGGCCGCCCGGTTCACTTGCCCGGAGCGGCCTTTTTCGTGGACCGGTGGCGTCCCGTTCTCCACGCGGGCGAAGCAAGGGGGTTCCGATCTTCGGACCGTGCCGCGAGCCACTGGCGCAGAGGCTTAGTCCCTGCAGACCAAGAACATAGTCCGTGCCTCCCCCACTGGCCGTCCCGGGAGGCGCCGCAAACGACGCGATCTGTGAAAATACCCGCGCACCCAAAACCCTTGGCGCGGTCGGCTGCCTGCAGCGCTTGCTCCCGTGACTTCGTTCACATGGGGGTTCCTGTGCTGCAGGCCGTTCGACCGGACATGCCCGGCCACCCGACCGCACATCCTGCGGCTCGCAACAACCAGTCGACCACCGGAGGGCCGCTCCTCGTGGTCGGCGCAAGAGCGGGGAGAAACCCCGCCGAGCCCGATCCTCCGTCCCGGGCCATTGGAGGATGATTGCGGTCACCGGCCTCTTCGACCCGTAAGTCCCTCAGCGAGGGAATGTGGAGGGTTTGCCGGTTTTACGGGACTCTAGATCCGTGTGGAGCAAACAACTTCCGAACAACTTCTGACACTCACGCTGACGTCGTTCATGGTGTTCGGGAAAGGCCGTCCAGTTCAAGCGGGCCGGCGCTTTACGAGTTTCCAGACAGACAGATTCCGAACAACTCGTGTTCGGGAATTGGCCCTCAGCCGGTCCACGCGCGGCGCGTCGTCGAGAAGGCGAGCACCAGGGAGAAGGCCACGATGCCGGACGCGACGCAGGCATAGAGGCCCGAGACGCCCCAGCCGAAGGTGTCGAGGGCTAAAAGACTGCCGCCGGCGGCGATGGTGATGCGCGTGAGGTTGGCGCCGACCGGCCAGTACATCTCGCCGGTACCCTGCGAGGCGAAGTAGAGGGCCATGGCGACGCCGAAGAAGCCGTACACCGGCCCGACGATGCTGAGATAGTGCCGGCCCGAGGCGAGCGCGCCGGCGTCCCTGGTGAACAGGCCGAGCCAGAGGTCGGGCCACAGCGCCACGACGACTCCGATCGCGGCGGTGACGCCGCCCGCCATCAGCGCCCCGGTCCAGGCCATGCGCTGGGCGCGGGCATATTGGCGGGCGCCGATGTTGGTGCCCACCAGTGCCGTCAGCGTGGCGCCGATGCCGAAGCTGATGGGAATCAGCATGTACTCCAGCCGGCTGCCGATGCCATAGCCCGCGATGGCGGCGTCGCCCTGGCGGCCGATCAGGCCGGTGACGATCAGCACCGTGCCGTTGGTGAGCACGACCACGAGGCAGGCGATGGCGCCCACCTTCAGGATGTCGCGAAAGGGCCGCCAGCGGAAACCGTCGGCCGGCCAGCGCAGCCGCACGGTGGCCTTCTCGCCGGTGAGCCGGGTCAGCATCCAGACGGCGGCGAAGGCGAAGGAGATCACCGCGGCGGCGGCTGGTCCACGGATGCCGAGCGCGGGCAGGCCGAACCAGCCCAGCGTCAGCGCGCCAGTGAGCGGGATCTGCAGGGCGGCGCTTGCGACCAGCGCATAGCCCGGCGTCTTCATGTCGCCGGTGCCGCGCAGTACCGAGGCCATCGAATTGGCCACCCAGTGAACGACGCAGCCGAGGAAGAGGATGGTGGCGAAGGCCTCGGCGCCGTCGAGCGCATCGCCGCTGCCTCCCAGCGCGCCGAAGAGGATGCGGCCGAAGCCCACGAAGATGACCGCAAAGAGGGCGGCCATGCCGAGCGCGATGGCGAGCGCATGGGCGGCCGCCGCTTCCGCCGCCGCCTTGTTGCCCGACCCCAGGGCGCGCGCCACCGAAGAGGAGATGCCGCCGCCCATGGCGCCGGCCGACATCATGCCCAGCGTCATCTGCGCCGGGAAGATGAGGGCGAGGGCGGCGAGGGCCGTGGTGCTGCCGAGCTGGCCCACGAACCAGCCGTCGGAGATGCTGACCAGGCTCTGCATGGCCACGTTCAGCACGTTGGGGGTCGCAAGGGCGAGGATGGTGGGCACGATCGGCCCGGCCAGCATCATCTGCCGGCGTTCGGCGGGACTCATGCAGGGTTAGGTAGCACGCGGCATGCCGCGCGCTCGCGAACTTATCTCATGGGGGGTGGAGTCTTGTTGGTTTCGCTCACCGGCCGGCGCGCAGGCGCAACACGGTCGCGGCGAGCTGGCCGATCGTGTCGACCTCGGCGGTGACGTTCACCGGGATCGTGATGTCGAAGCGGTCCTCGAGCTCCATGATCACGTCCATGAGGGTGAGCGAATCGACGGTCGTGCCCTTGGAGATCACGGTCTGCGGCGTCAGCCCCTGCGCACCGACCTGGTAGGGGGCCAGCAGGCGGAAGATCTCGCGGATCACGTCGTGACCGGCGTCGGCGATGGCTTCTGTCGTGGCGAGCACCGTTACCCTCCGTCGTTTGACGAAGGCATCTCACCGCAGGCGCGGGCCGCTGTGAAATAACGTTTGGTTACCCAACGTTGCGGAACGTTTCGGATTGTTTCGATTCAGACCCTGGGCACGACGTTGAGCCGCCGCCGCACCTCGTCCAGCGGCAGCGCGGCGAGGGGCCAGTAGTCCCAGTTGTCCGAAAGGTCCTGGTTCACCTGCGCGCCACGCGCCATCGCCGCGAACATCCGTTCCGCCATGCCGGCCGTGACGCCGGCAGGGCGTCGATGTCGGCGTCGATGCGGAGGATGACGCGCCGCGCTGCATCGAGGAGCGCCCGCTGCACAGGCCCGATCGCGCCGTCGGCGGTGGCGATCGTCTTCCTGGCGCGCAGGCCCAGCAGGGCGGCGGCAGGATCAGGCTGCAATAGGCGGATGTTGCTGGCCCAGCCAGTGGTCGAAATCCCCGAGCGCGCGGGCGGCCATCGCCTGCTTGCGCTCCTTGCCCTTGAACGCGCCGTCGATCGGCGGGAACAGGCCGAAGTTAACGTTCATCGGCTGGAAGGTCGCGGCGTCGGCGCCGCCGGTGATGTGGCCCAGCAGGGCACCCATCGCCGTGGTCGGCGGGGGAGCGGTCAGCGCGCGGCCGAGTCTCTCGGCCGCCGCAAACCGCCCGGTCATCAGTCCGACGGCGGCGCTCTCGACATAGCCCTCGCAGCCGGTGATCTGGCCCGCGAACCTGAGCCGCGGCATGGCCTTCAGGCGCAGCGTGGCATCGAGCAGCCGCGGGCTGTTGAGGAAGGTGTTGCGGTGCAAGCCCCCGAGCCGCGCGAACTCGGCTTTCTCCAAACCGGGGATGGTGCGGAAGATCCGCGTCTGCTCGCCGTGCTTCAGCTTGGTCTGGAAGCCCACGATGTTCCACAAGGTGCCGAGGGCATTGTCCTGGCGAAGCTGCACCACCGCCCACGGCCGCTGCCCGGTGCGCGGGTCGCGCAGGCCCACGGGTTTCATCGGCCCGAAGCGCAGCGTCTGCGGTCCGGTCGAGGCGATCACCTCGATCGGCTGGCAGCCCTGGAAGTAGGGGGTGTTTGCCTCCCACTCCTTGAACTCGGTCTTGTCGCCGGCCAGGAGCGCGGCGACGAAGGCCTCGTACTGCGGCTTGTCCATCGGGCAGTTGAGATAGTCCGCGCCGTCGCCGCCGGGCCCGCCCTTGTCGTAGCGAGACTGCTTCCAGGCGATCCCGAGATCGATGCTCTCGTAGTGGACGATGGGCGCGATGGCGTCGAAGAAGGCGAGCGATTCCTCGCCCGTCACCCCGGCCAGCGCTTCGGCCAGCGCCGGCGAGGTGAGCGGGCCGGTGGCGATGATGACGCTGTCCCAGTCCTCGGGCGGCAGGCCGGCCACTTCGGCGCGCTCGAGCGTCACCAGCGGATGGGCGAGCAGCGTTTCCTGCACCGATGCGGAGAACCCATGGCGGTCGACGGCGAGCGCCCCACCGGCCGGGAGCTTGTGCCGGTCGGCCGCGCGGATGATCAGAGAACCGGCGCGGCGCATTTCCTCGTGCAGCAGGCCGACGGCGTTGTTCTGCGCATCGTCGGAGCGGAAGGAGTTGGAGCAGACGAGCTCGGCCAGGTTCTCGGTGAGATGCGCCTCGGTGCCGCGCATGGGCCGCATCTCGTGCAGCATGACGGGCACGCCGGCCGAGGCGAGCTGCCACGCCGCCTCGCTCCCCGCGAGGCCGCCGCCCACGATGTGCACGTGCTTGGTGCTTGACGCCATGCTCTCCGACCTGAAACCGTGCGCCTCTTTACATGGGGGAGGCCATCATGGCGATCAAGTTCCACAATCCCAAGACCGTGTCGTTCTCGGGCAAATACAGCCTCGGCGCCGAGGTCCCGGCCGGGGCGCGGATGCTCTACGTTTCTGGCCAGGTCGGCGTCGATTCTCGCGGCAAGCTGCAGCCGACATTCGAGAAGCAGGCGGCGCAGGTCTGGAAGAACATCGCCCAGGTCCTGAAGGCCGGCGGCATGACCTACAAGGACATCGTCAAGGTCACGGTGTTCCTGACCGACAGCCGCTTCGTCGGCCCCTATCGCGCGGTACGCGACCAGTTCATCAAGGACGGGCCCTATCCCGCGTCGACGCTGCTGGTCGTGGCCGGCCTCGCCGATCCCGCCATGCTGGTCGAGGTCGAGGTAGTGGCGGCGAAGTAGGCGGGCCGGTCAGGAGTCTTTGCGCGGGCGTCCGGGCCCTCTCGTCAGAAGACGGAAGAACAGCGGCACGAACAGGATGGCGATGAAGGTCGCCGCGATCATGCCGCCGATCACTCCCGTGCCGATCGAATGGCGGCTGGCGGAGCCCGCGCCCGTGCTGACGGCGAGCGGCAGGACGCCCAGGATGAAGGCGAGCGAGGTCATGATGATCGGCCGGAAGCGCAGCCGGGCGGCTGCCATGGCGGCGTCGTAGGCGGACAGCCCCTGCCGGTGGCGCTGCGAGGCGAACTCGACGATCAGGATGGCGTTCTTGGCGGCGAGGCCGATCAGCGTCACCAGCCCGATCTGGAAGTAGACATCGTTGTCCAGGCCGCGCAGCCAGATGGCGACCAGGGCGCCCAGGACGGCGAACGGCACCGCGGTGAGGACGGCGAGCGGAAGGGACCAGCGCTCGTACTGCGCGGCCAGGATCAGGAACACCATGACGAGGCCGAACGCGAAGCCCAGCGAACCCGTCCCCGCGGTTGTCAGTTCCTGGTAGGCGGCACCCGTCCACCCGATGCTGAAGTCGTTGGGGAGCGTCGTGGCCACGACCTGCCGCATGGCCGCGATCGCCTGGCCCGACGAGTAGCCTGGCGCCGGACTGCCGATGATCTTGGCTGCCGGGAAGATGTTGAAGCGATCGACCGTGTCGGGCCCCAGGATGCGGGTGAAGGTCACCAGCTCGTTGAGCGGCACCATGGCGCCGCCCTCCGCCCGTACGAAGACGTGGCGCAGGTCGTCAGGCTTCTCGCGGAAATCCGCCTCGGACGACAGGCTCACGCGATAGGTCCGCCCGAACAGCGAGAAATCGTTGACGTAGAGGCTGCCGAACGAGCTCTGCATCGTCTCGAAGATGGTGTTGATCGGGATGCCGAGCGCGCGCGCCTTCTCGCGGTCGACGTCGGTGCGATACTGCGGCACGGCAGTGGTGAAGGTGGTGGAAACGCCGCGCAGTTCGGGCCGCTGGTTGGCGGCCTGCACGACCTTCTGGGTGGCCTCCGACAGGCCATTCAGCGAGCCACCGGAGCGATCCTGCAGGAACATCTCGAACCCGCCCGTGACGCTGATGCCCTGGATCGGCGGCGGATTGAAGCCGATCACGATGCCGTCGCGGAAGTTGGCGTTGATCGCGCCGATCGCTGGCGCCACGTTGCGCGCATCCTGGCCCGGATCCTTGCGCTGCGACCAGTCCTTCAGCGTGACGAAGGAGATGCCGGCATTGGACTTGAGCGCGCGCGACAGCAGATCGAAACCCGAGAAGGTGACGACATTGGCGACTGCCGGGTTCTTCTGCAGCGCCTCGGTGGCCTTGGCCGTGACGTCGCGCGTGCGTGCGATCGAGGCGGCGGGCGGCAACACCGTCACCACGAAGACGTAGCCCTGGTCCTCGGCCGGCACGAGGCTGCCGGGGATGCGCTGGAACAAGGCGAACACCAGCCCCAGCACGATGACGAACCCCGTGACGCCCACCGCGGTGCGGTTGAGCAGGAAGCCGACGCCGCCGGCGTAGCGCGCCGTCACCCAGGCGAAGCCGCGGTTGAACCTGGCGAACGGTCCCCACGGCGCGCCGTGCTGCTCCTTCAGGATCAGCGCGGCCAGCGCCGGCGTCAGCGTGAGGGCCACGATGCCCGAGATCACCACCGAGACCGCGATGGTGACGGCGAACTGGCGGTAGAGCTCGCCGGCCAGGCCGCCCAGGAACGACACGGGAATGAACACCGCGCAGAGGACAAGGACGATGGCGATGACTGGCCCCGTGACCTCCTGCATCGCCTGGAGGGCGGCCTCGCGAGGCGGCTTGCCCTCGGTCGACATGATGCGCTCGACGTTCTCCAGCACCACGATGGCGTCGTCGACGACGATGCCGATGGCGAGCACGAGCCCGAACAGCGTCAGCAGGTTGATGGAGAAGCCCAGCACATACATGCCGGCGAAGGTACCGATGATCGATACCGGAATGGCGATCACCGGAATGATCATCGCCCGGACGTTCTGCAGGAACAGGAAGACCACCAGCACGACGAGCGCGATCGCCTCGACGAAGGTGATGGCGACCTCCTGGATCGAAACCTCGACGAAGCGCGTGGTGTCGAAGGGAATGTCGTAGCGCAGCCCCACCGGGAAACGCTTGGAGACGCGCTCCATCGTCTCCCTGACCGCCGCCGCGACCTGCAGCGCGTTGGCGCCGGGCTGCAGGTAGACGGCGATGGGGACGGCGGGCGAGCCGTTGAAGGTGCCGGAAAAGCCGTAAAGGAGCGCCCCCAGTTCGACGCGGGCCACGTCCTTCAGCCGCAAGGCGCCGCCGTTCTCCTCGGACCGGATGATGATGTCCTCGAACTGGGTGCGATCGACCAGCCGGGGCGGGGTCGTCACCGAATAGGTGAAGACCTGCGGCTTGTTCATCGGCTCCTCGCCGAAGCGGCCGGCGGCGAACTGCTGGTTCTGCTCGCGCACCACCGCGGCGATGTCGGCGGGCGTGAGATTGTACTGGGCCACCTTGTCGGGCCTGAGCCAGATGCGCATCGAGTAGTCGGAAGCGCCGAACAGCGAAGCGTCGCCGACGCCTGGCAGGCGGCGGATTTCGTCGAGCACGTTCACCAGCGCGTAGTTGCTGATGTAGATCGTGTCGTAGCGGTTGCCCGGCGACGACATGGTCAGCACCTGCAGGATCGAGGTCGAGCGCTTCTGCACGACCAGGCCCTGGCGGCTGACCTCGCTCGGCAGCAGCGGCAGGGCACGCTGTACGCGGTTGTTGACGTTGATGGCATTCTGGTCGGGATTGGTGCCGATCTCGAAGGTCACCGTGAGGTTCATCGTGCCCGAGCCGGTCGAGGTGGACTGCATGTAGATCATGCGCTCGACGCCGTTGATCTGCTGCTCGAGCGGCGCGGCGACGGTGGCGGCAATGTTCTCGGCGGTGGCGCCGGGATAGGTCGCCGAGATCACGACTTCGGGCGGCACGATCTGCGGGTACTGCGAGATCGGCAGGACCCGCATCGCGACCAGTCCCGCCAGCACGATCACGATCGACAGGACCGATGCGAAGACCGGCCGGTCGATGAAGAACTTGGAAATCATGGGGGCGAGATCACGGCTTGGCGCTCGTGGCGGGGGTGTCGGCCTTCTTCGGGGGCGCGACGGGGACAGGCCTGACGGGACTTCCCGGCCTGACGCGAATGACGCCATCGACCACGATGCGGTCGCCCGCGCTCAGGCCCTTGCGCACGATCCAGCCGTCGCTCAGCTCGCGATACAGCCGGACCTGTCGCGCACGGGCGACGTTGTCGGCTTCGACGAGGTAGACGAAGGGGCCGAGCGGCCCCTGGGAGATTGACGCCTTGGGCACCACGATGGCGTTGGGCATCGTGATGCCGGTCATGTTCACGCGCACGAACTGGCCCGGCAGCAGGCCACCGTCGTGATTGGGAAAGACGGCGCGGACCAGGATGGTGCCGGTCCTGGGATCGACCGTGCGCGAGCGCGTGTCGACCGTGCCGAGCTCCGGATAGACGGCGCCGTCGCCGAATTGCAGCTCGACCTTGACGTCGTCCGGATCGAACAGCTCGCGCGACTTGTTGATCTCCTGCAGGGCGCGCAGCTCGCTGTCGGTGAAGGTGAAATTGACATAGGCCGGATCGAGCTGCGTGATCGTGGTCAGCAGGCTCTGCTGCGCCTGCACGAGTGTGCCTTCCGGCGGCGAGACCACGCTGGTGGGGCCGGTTACCGGCGCCTTGATGACGGTGTATTCGAGGTTGAGCTTCGCCGTGTCGACATCGGCCTGGGTCGACTGGATCGTGGCGCGCGCCTGGTCGCGGGCGGCGATGGCATCCTCGAGCGATTTCTGCGCCGACACCTTCTGGGCGACGAGGCCTTCGACGCGCTTGTAGTTCTCCTCGGTCTGCGTGAGCGTGGCCCTGGCCTGAGCCGCCTGCGCCTGCGCGCGCGACAGCGCCGCCTCGTAGGATCTGGGATCGATGCGGAACAGCACGTCGCCGATCTTGACGACCGCGCCCTCGTTGAATTCCCGCTTGAGAAGGATGCCGCTCACCTGGGACCGGATCTCGACGACGCGAAAGCCCGCGACGCGGCCGGCGAACTGCAGCGGGAGGGGAACATCGGCGGCCGTGAGCTGGACGACGCCGACTTCCGGCGGCGGAGGCGCCGCCGCCGTCGCCGGCCGCGATGCCGGCCGTGTCCACCAGAATGCAGCGGCGCCGACAAGGGCGACGACCACGCAAGCCGCCGCGATGCGTCCCACCCAGGCTCGCGCGATCATTTGGTTTCCGACTCTCCCAGACGGCTGACGGTATCGCCGCCCATTTGATCCGCGATACGGCCAAATTGCCATCGTGGATTTTGGGCCGTGGCCACGTCGGGCGAGGCATCCTATGGTTCGAGCACGGTGGCGTATTGCGCCACGTCGAGTGAAACGAGTGTGTCGCTGCGAGGGCCGGCCGGGATCGGCGGCGTCGAGGCGGCAGCGGCGAAGCAGGAGAGACAGACATGCCGTTCTACGAGAGAGGCCCCGTCCGCATCCGCTACGAGGAGACGGGAACGGGCTTTCCCCTGCTGATCATTCCCGGCGGCGGCTTGAACGCGACCATCGCCGGTCTCGCGGCCACCCATCCGTTCAACGCGATGGAGGCGTTCGGGGATCAGTACCGCTGCATCACGATGGACCTGCGCAACGCCAACGGCGGCCAGTCCTCGGGTTCGCTGGAGATCGACCGGCCGTGGGACGCCTACACCGACGATCAACTCGGCCTGATGGATCACCTGGGCATCGAGCGGTTCCTGGTGCTGGGCTATTGCATCGGCGGCCCTTTCATCTGGAACCTCTTGAAGCGCGCGCCCGGCAGGATCGTCGCGGGCGTGCTGGCGCAACCCTCCGGCCATCGCCCGGAGCTGCCCGACCAGTTCTACGCCAACAACATCGCCAACTGGGGACCGGCGCTCGTCGGGCGCCGCCCCGACATCACGATGGAGATGGTGAGCGCGTTCCTGAGCAACATGTACCGCGCCAACGCCGATTTCGTGTTCACCGTGACGCGCGACTTCGCGCGCGCCTGCCAGACGCCGCTCTTGATCCTGCCGGACGACATCCCGCCGCACCCCTATGCGGTGGCGATGGAGTCGGCGATGCTCGCGCCCAACGCGCAGGCGAGCCTCTATCCCTGGAAGGATCCGAAGGAGCGGATTGCGCTGGCGGTGCGGCATATCAGGACGTTCCTCCAGGCGAATCGGCCTGCCTAGGGCACGAGGATGCCAGGGAAGCGCGCGGCACTCCTCTTCCTGCTGGGCATTCTGACAATGCCCGCGGCGTTCGCCCAAGCACCCCCTGCGGCCTCGGGGAAGGCGCCGGTGCCCAACGTGAGGGCGCCGCTGCCGACCAAGGTCCAGCCTCCCGCTACCTCCGCGCCCGCCGACACGACCGTGCGGTCCCGTTCATCCGCCTCTTCGGAAGCCGAGCGGCAGCAGCCGGGCGCTACGGGAGTGGCACGTGTCGTCGACGGCGACACCATCCGGCTCGAAGGCCGGACCTTTCGCCTGTGGGGCATCGACGCGCCCGAACTCATACAGGTGTGCCAGCGGGACGGCCAAGGCTACGCCTGCGGTCGCGAGGCCGCGGCATACCTCCGCATGCTTCTCTCGCCCGGCGCCGCAACAGGCGAACGGGCACCCAACGCAGCGGTCGCCCAGGTCGTTTGCGAGCCGCGCGCCAGCGATCAATACGGACGAACCGCCGCGCTCTGCCGCCTGGGGAACATCGACCTGGGGGCGGAGATGGTCCGTGCCGGCTGGGCCCTGGTGCTCGCGCGGCACGGCGGCGACTACGCGCCGGAGGAGGACGAGGCGCGCACGGCCCTGCGTGGGCTGTGGGCCGGATCGTTCGACGCGCCGTGGGACTGGCGGGCGAAGAGGCTGGGCGAGTGAAGGGGCGCCATCGCCTCATTTGAAGGACTCCACCACCGTCGGATCCATCGGCAGAACTTTTGCAGGAGAGGGCGGTTCGCCGCTGTCCTGGACCGAGCGTTGCCAGGTCCCTTCAGTCGACGGCGCGGGAATGCGAGCCTGGCAATCCCGATCGTCCCTATGGCTTGCTGGCCCAGCGCGGCGGCAGAACGCGCGTATTGAGGAAGAAGCGGGCGCTGTCGTTGGTCAGCCGGAACGAGTCGAACAGCGGCAGATCGTATTCGCTACGGAAGTAGATCTCGGCCCGCGTGGCGATGCCGGGGTCGTCCTTCGTCTGATGCCCCAGGACGGCGCGGAAGGGACACGTGAACGTGCCTGATTCCCCTGGTTCCAGCCCGGAGGCATTCCTGGCCGGAAACAGCACGTTGGTCGCTTCGACCAGGGCCGGCGCCGTCGTCGAGGCGCGCACCTGCGCCAGAACGCAACTGATCTTCAGGTTGGAAAGCGTGAACCAGGCGTCTTTGTTCTCCACCCGGAAAGTGACGTCGAAGGGCGAACCTGCCGTTACGTCTTCCGAGGAGTAGGTCGGGGTCGGCCTGAGCAGCCACAATCCGGTCGCGGCGCCGGCAACGATGGCAATGACGACCAGGGCGCGGGCCAATTGCTCGAGCGACTGCACGCCGCCACGGGCCATCTGGAGCAATTCCTGCTGCAAGGTCGGGGGTGGCGGCCTGTAGGGTCGGGCGGGGGCCGGCTTTCTCGATCGCGTCGTCGAGCGCGCAGAACTGCTTTTCCGGGGCCTTCTTGTCGTCGTCTTCTTCGTCGCCATGACTGCCGGTCCGCCTCGCTTCCGGTGCACCATGCCATCGTTGCCGCGCGCGGGGATACAGGCATCTGTCCCGATCTTTCGCGGCCGGCCAGGATCACCGTCTGGTGATGAAGAACAAGGCCAACTCGCCGAGATAGCTGCGGCCTCCCGAGGCCGGCAGAGCATGCTCGGCGCCCGGCACGAGGATGAATCGCTTGGGCGGGCGGGCCGCCTCGTAGATTGCCCGGCCCTGCTCCGGCGGAATCGAGAGGTCGTTGGTGCCGTGCACGACCAGCACCGGACAGTTCGCCCGGTTTATCTTGCCCACCGTGTCGAAGGGACTGTCGAGGAGATCGAGAAGAAATTCCGGCAGCCAGGGCTTGATGCGCCTCGCCTGATGTCTGGCGGAAGCGAAGGCGCCGATGAGGGCCACGGCGCGGCAGGGCGACGACGTGGCGAGGTTGGCCGCGACCGCCGTGCCGAGCGAAATCCCCAGCAACGCGATGAATTGCGGATCGATGCCACGCTCCCCGGTCAGGTAGCGCAGTGCAGCGGCACCATCGAGGTCGAGCGTCGCCTCGCCGAGCGTCGTGCCTTCGCTCTTGCCGAAGCCACGATAATTGAACAGCAGCATGTTGAAACCGAGCGTCTGCAGAAACCGGGCCTCGGGCACATAGTGCGGGAGGATGCCTTCGTTGCCGTGCAGCAGCAGTACGGTGATCCCGTTGCGCGGCGTCGTGCCGGCAAAGAACCAGCCGGCGAGACGGACGCCGTCCGACGTCGGAAAGCTGACCTCCATCGCGTCGGCCGGCATTTGCCACAGCTCGGCGGGAATGGACTTCTCCGGAAAGAAGGTCCAGCGACGCTCCAGATGGGGAAGGCCGATCCAAACGCCGAGAGCGCCGGCCAGCGCGGCGAGCGTCAGGATGGATGCGAGGATGCGAGCAAGACGGGCCATGACTTCACAAGCCGCTCGTTCGTTCTCGTGGTCGGGAAGGTCCAGCAGTCCTGCTCTGCCGTTCCGGCCAGGCAGGCGGCAGACCTGGTTCCTAATGCCGCCCGGTGTGCAGGCATTGCAAGCGCCCGGTGCTAACGACCGTGACCTCGGTGGAATGAAGGGCCAAACGCGAGGCGAAAGTCCTTACGTTCTTCACTCTGATCTGTGACGGCTTCGCTTTCATGTGTTTTGGCCAATGGCCAGGACGTATCGTTTCTCGTCCAAGAAATCGGTTCGTGTCCCTATTTCGTATCTGCGGCCATTGATATTCGGATCGCTGTTGTCGGAAGTGGAGAAATAAAGATGTCCATTCCAAAATGAGTACAGCCCGCGGCCTTCGGCAGACACCTCTGCATGGAGGTTGTGTCCATCTCCGAGGGTCTTCCCATTCTCAAGCAAGAGAAGCGGCGATTGTGAAGGAGCATCTTCGTTGTCGGTAAAGCATGCCAGATTCGGAGGAAGAGGTGATCCCCAACAGTTTGCGTCCTGCTTGGTGAAATCTCCTTCAAGCAAGAATAGTATTTGAGTCGAGTCCACGACCGGCCCGATTTTCAAATTTTTTGCCCGAGAGACATTCGTCCACTCCTCATCTGATCCCACGGAGACGCCATTCGAATGGGGCGGCGGTGCCACGACTGCCAGCATGGACCACCCTCCCTGGTTTTGCTGTGCCGAAGGGTCGAACCACCAACCTGGGGGATGCGTGGGAAGGCCGGCGGTGAGCATCAAGTCGCCGGGCGAGCCGCGGTCGGTCGGCGCCGCATCGCGCAAACCGCGGACATTCGACGCGGCTGTCACGTGCGCCTCGGCCGAGAGTTTGAGGGTGCGGGTGTGAGGTGCGGTTCGAACGTGATTCTCGAAGACCTCCCACTGCCCGCCCTCGATGCGGAAGGGTTCGGCTGCAGTGCGAACGACATTGCGCAGGATTGCACCTCCACTGACGCCTTGGCTCGGGTCTAGCACCGTGACGGCATTGCCGTGCTCGCTCTCCAGGTGGTTGTTCCAGATTTCCACCTCTCTGGCGTTGCGCACTTCGATGCAGGCCATCATGTTCACCATCTTTCCACGCTGGCGGATGCGGTTGTGGGCGATGACGACATCGCGGCAGCGGGCGCCATTGAGTGCGACGCCAACCTGCGCGCAGTTGATCATGTTGCCGGAAACGTCCAGGCTCTCCACGCGGCCTTTGTAGGCGACGATACCCTTCTGGACGTTGCGCATATGATTGTCGGCGATCCTGACGTCGCGGACAGTTTCGTCCGAGGCGCCGTGGGGCGTCAGGACGATGCCGGTGTGGGCGCCCTCGATATAGTTGTTGGAAATGTGCAGTTCCGACCAGGCATCCACCATGATGCCGCAGCCACCGGTGTCGTCGGCGTTTTCGTGGCGAATGATGTTGCCGGTGAGCACAATGCGTCGACCGCGCTTGCCTGAATTGACTTTGCCGCCGGTCCAGTTGAGGACGATGGCATGATGGTTGCCGTGCTGGGAGATCACGACATTGCTGATCACCATATCCTGGTACTGGTCATCCGCATCGATGAGCAACCCGCCGGTCTTCAGCTCGATGCCACCGTTTCCGCAGTTTGAGATAACGCCGTTGGAGATGACGAATTCCCGGGCGAAACCGCAAATCAGGTCCAGTCCCTCCTGCCAAAGCGTGGGGTCGGAAGCGGCGCGGGCGCAGTCGGTGATGACGAAGTCGTTTACCACCAGCCGCTCGGTGGCGCGGACGGTACCCGTGAATGCTGTCTTGAGGGCCCCATAGGCGCCGATGCCCGTGGCGATCAAGCCGTTGATGATGATGCGCCGCGGGCCTTGGCTGAGAATCAGAGCGTAATCTCGGCAATGCTCGAACCGCAAACGATCGATGAAGACGTTGGTAACCAGACCGATCACGCAGCCCATACGACCGCCGATGAAAGTGAGGTCCTGCAGTCGGACCTCGCTGGCATCTTGTGGCGTCGGCGGATCGATACGCAGTAGAGTGACCGGCGAAACCGGGCTGTCCAGGTCAGTGTAGCGCAGGCCGGACAGGGTGAGGCCGCGGAGGTTGGCGCCCGGGGCAGAGATGTACAGGAGGTCGCGTGGATCGTCCGGCACATCCCAGAACAGCTCCGCTGCCTCGCCGACAACGGCGCACTCATGCCGCAGGGTAAGGCCGATGGCCCGATACCGGCCGGCCGGCAGCCGAAGCGCACGAACCTGAGGGCAATCCAGCGCCGCCTGCAAGGCGTCGGAATCGTCGGTCGTTCCGTCGCCGAGGGCTCCGAACTGAAGGACCGAGAGATCTGTCCCATGAATTTGCCACCAGGCGCCGTCGGCGCTGCGCAGGCAGCCGCCATGGGCGGGTTGCGCCGGAACGCGCCGATAACTGGCGCCGCCTCTATCGCCAGGGGTGTGAAAGCCCTCGGTTCTCAGGCTGGTGACATCCGCCGCCAACAGTGCGGCCTCGACGACAGCGCGGCAAGCGAAGAGTTGGTCCATGTAGACTCCACCGTATTGAAGCTACCGCCGTCGAGATATTCGGCACCGATCACGCAAGGAACGGTGCGAACGCTGGCAGCCTGCCCTTTTCCTCGTCATCTGGATAGGCTCTTACAATGGTGGTGATGCATCCGGCTGTCCCAGCCCTGGGCCGGAGCCGATCGTACGCCATATTCGACACCTTCGGCGCACGATGGATGTGCGCAATGAAAGCCGTCAATATCCAAGGCAGATGACCGACTCCCTCAAGGTGGGCCTCGCCCAGCTCAATCCCAAGGTCGGCGACGTCGCCGGCAACCTCGCCAAGGTTCGCGCGGCGCGCGCCGAGGCGGCGAAGCAAGGCGCCGAGATGGTGCTCTGTTCGGAAACCGTGCTCTCGGGCTATCCGGCGGAGGACCTGGTGCTGAAACCGGCCTTCCAGAAGGCCTGCCATGCGGCGGTCGAGGCCTTGCGCGCCGACACGATGGACGGCGGCCCGGCGCTGTTCGTCACCACGCCGTGGCGCGAGGGCGAGAAGCTCTACAACGCCATCATCGCGCTCGACAGGGGCGAGATCGTCGGCAAGCGCTACAAGGTCGACCTGCCGAACTACGGCGTGTTCGACGACAAGCGAGTCTTTGCACCCGGCCCCATGCCGGGGCCGCTGGTCTTCAACGGCGTGCGCATCGGCGTGCCGATCTGCGAGGACGTGTGGACGCCCGACGTGGTGGAGTGCATTTCCGAGACGGGCGGCGAGATCCTGCTGGTGCCCAACGGCTCGCCCTACGAGATGGGCAAGACCGACGTGCGGGTGCAACTCGGCGTCAAGCGCGTGGTCGAAAGCGGCCTGCCCTTCGTCTATCTCAACCAGGTGGGCGGGCAGGACGAGCTGGTGTTCGACGGCGGCTCGTTCGCGCTCGGTGCCGACCGCCGGCTGAAGGCCAAGCTCGCCTCCTTCGCCGAGCAGGTGACGACGATCGAGTTCCGACGCGGGCAGAAGGGCTGGGAGTGCCAGCCCGGCCCGATCGCGCCGGAGATGGAGCAGATCGAATCGATCTACCGGGCCATGGTGCTGGGCCTGCGCGACTATGTGAACAAGACGGGCTTTCCCTCGGTGGTGATCGGCCTGTCGGGCGGCGTCGATTCGGCGATCACGGCGGCGGTGGCGGCCGATGCGCTGGGGCCGGCGCGCGTGCACGCCATCATGATGCCCTCGCCTTATACCAGCCGGGACTCGCTGGAGGATGCCGAGGCCTGCGCGCGCGCGATCGGCGTGCGCTACGACATCGTCGACATCGGGCCGGCCATGGAGGCGTTCCGCACCATGCTGCGGCCGCTGTTCGGCAACCGCTCGGAGGACGTCACCGAGGAGAACATCCAGGCTCGTGCCCGCGGTGTCGCGCTGATGGCGGTGTCGAACAAGCTCGGCGGCATGGTGGTGACGACGGGCAACAAGTCGGAGATGGCGGTCGGCTACGCCACGCTCTATGGCGACATGAACGGCGGCTTCAACGTGCTCAAGGACGTCTACAAGTCCACTGTGTTCGATCTCTGCCGCTGGCGCAACGCGCACCTGCCGGCGGGCGCGCTCGGCCGGGCGGGCGCGGTGATCCCGCCGCGCATCATCGACAAGCCGCCCTCGGCCGAGCTCAGGCCGGACCAGAAGGATTCCGATTCGCTGCCGCCGTATCCGGTGCTCGACGCCATCCTGAAGGGCCTGATCGAACGCGATCTCGGCGCGGCGGAGCTGGCGGCCGAGGGCCACGATCCGGCCGTCGTCGACCGCGTCTGGCGCCTGCTCGAGGGTGCCGAATACAAGCGCCGGCAGGCGCCGCCCGGCGTAAAGATCACCTCGCGCAACATCAGCCGCGAACGGCGCTATCCGATCGTGAACGGGTTCAGGGGCTAGGAGGGTGCCCGGCGGCGGACGTGCCGCCGCTTCCGTCATCGATCCCTGGCCGACTTGGATTGCTTGGACTTCCCGTGCCTGGAGGCGCAGCCTGATCCATCTCGGCTCGATCAGGCCGGATCGGGAAGAACCGGCCCGCCCGGACGCGGAAGACCAGGAAGTGAATGGAAGGCGATGTGCTTCTCGGCCTCAGCGAGCTTCGTCACGGCCGGGATAACCGGGGCCATCGGGATCGTCGTCCTGACCCGGGTCGGCGAGCCGCGAGAACTGCCGTTGGCCGCAACGCCGCTGCTGTTCGCCGTCCACCAGGCAATAGAGGGACTGCTGTGGCTCAATCTTCCGCTGTCGCCCGACGGCTCCCTGTCGAAAACATTGACGTTCCTGTACCTGTTCTATGCCGAAGCGTTCTGGCCCCTGTATGCGCCCATCGCCGTCTGGCTGATCGAGCCAGGCAAGACCCGCCGGCTCCTGATGGCCGTCTGTCTGGTCATCGGCGCGGGGGTCGGCGCCTATCTGTTCTGGTGGATTCTCGGTCACCCGCATCCCGCGACGATTTCCGATGGCCATATCGTCTATGGAACGGAGTACCGGCAGCCAGGCATTGTCGGAGTCGCCTATCTCGCCGCGACCGGCCTGCCGCTGTTGCTGTCGTCGCGGCGCACGGTGGTTGTCCTGGGGGCGATTGTCCTCGTGGGTTTGCTTGTGGCCTATGCCTTCTATTGGGAAGCCTTCATTTCGGTGTGGTGCTTCTTCGCGGCGGCGGCGAGTACGGCGATCCTGTGCCATTTCGAATGGTCGCACCGGAGTCGCCTGCGGACCGCGGGTCCCTGAGGCGATCGTGACCGTCTTCGTCACGGCCCGGAAGGTTGCCCATACCCCGCGACCGCTGTTCGGATGGCCGACGGCTGCGGGTCAAGCGGAGGCTCGTCCGTCCGGCGATGGTGGCCGGCTGGTTCGGGGGCGAACGTTCAAGCCAAGGGAGCTGACACGATGAATTCGCAGGCGATGATCGATCTGTTCGAGAAGCACGTGAATGCCGAGATGGCCGGCGACCTCGAGACCACCATGGCGACCATGGGCGACAACCCTCATCTCAATCACGTTCCCACCATGGCCGGCGGCGTCGGCCGCGACGGCGTGCGGGCCTTCTATCGCGACCATCTCGTCGGCAAGTTCTTCCCGCCCGACGTGAAGATGGTGAACGTCTCGCGCACCGTCGGCGACACCCAGGTGGTCGAGGAACTGGCGATCAGCTTCACCCACACCACGGCCATCGACTGGCTCCTGCCCGGCGTCGCGCCGACGGGAAAGCCGGTCGAAATGGCCGTCGCCGTGATCGTCGGATTCAAGGACGGCAGGATCTCCCACGAACACATCTACTGGGACCAGGCCGGCGTGCTCGTCCAGATCGGTTTGCTCGACCCCAGGGGATTGCCGGTCAGTGGCGCCGAAAGCGCCCGCAAGGTCGTCGATCCGAGTCTGCCGCCGCGGAAGATGTAGCGCGGGGCGGTCGCGGCCCGGGCATGCGTCCGTTCAGACGCCCCGGGCTTCGCCCACGTAATGCCCCGCCCATCTGGCAACCATCCGAAGCATCGGTTCGAACAGGCGCCGCACCGGGGACGGGGGACCGAAGTTCGATTCTTCGCTCAGAACCGGCGACGGGTCCGTCGGGATGCCGCCGATCTCCTCCCGGATCTGCTTGAGAAGCGCGACGTAGGGTTCGTACAGGCCGCTCCGCACCGTCTTGGAGAAGGGCGCCAGATACGAGATGTGGCTGCCGAGGAAGACGTCCGGCGCGATCTCCCTCAACCCCGAAAAGTGGAAGAAGATCAACGGGAACCCGGCGGCGATCGCGAACCTGCCATCGGGCCCTTTCGCGATCGGGTGCCGGCAGATGTTCCACGGCCCGACATTGGCGCCGGGATGCGTGACCTCGATCACATTCGGGAACTTCTCGAAAATATGTTCGAGATACTTCTGGTCGGCGAAGCGGTCGCGATCGGGGTAGCCATGGCACCACTCGATGCATCTGCCGCGCCACCAGTGCGCCGCTTCCCGGCCGGTGGCGTCGGATCGGAAACTCACCCAGCCGACGTTGAAGCGTCCGTACTTCTCGAGACGCTTCGTCCACCAATGGAACCGGTGCCCGACCAGTCCGACCGATGCGTTCGCGATCGCGTCGAAGATCGGCGCCGGGTTCGCGTAGAACATCAGGTCCGCGTCGACATACGTCACCACCTCGTTCGGGCCGGCGTCGCGGAGGGCCGATGCGACGACGCAGCCGGACAGGGTGAAGTAGTAGTCGCGCGTGCAGCGGCTGTCCTTGATCGCGAGGAGATCGGGGTTGTCGCGCTCGAAATCCGCAAGTCGCGCCAGCGTCACGCCGGGTTCGTTCAAGCGCGCGAGCACGCGCTCGCACGCGGGAGTGAGGCAAAGCACCGAGATCCGGCAACCGGGATCGAACCGGCGCAGCGAGCGGATCATCGCCAGGCCGCGATCGAGGAAGTGATGATCGAAATACGTGCAATAGCGATGCATGTCGGCCCGGCTAGGATTGGGCGACTTTGAAACGTTCGACGATCCTGCCGAGCAAGCAGCCCATGCCGTGGTCCATTGGCGGAACTCGGTCAGCGCGTTGGGGAGTGCCGATGTTACGCGACCGTGACGAAGGTCTGCAACAACGCCGGCGGCCCCATGTCTGCGACGCGCCGGGCCGGCGACGGTCATTCCCGGTGAACGACCACGTTGAATTTCTCGTCGGCCGTCGGCGGGACGAAATAGCGCGTGAAAAGGTCGTATTCGGCGTCACTTGCCCGGTAGGGGTGCTCGCCTGCGGCGTTCCGCTCGCGGAGCCGGCGCTTGCAGGTCTCGTCCGGGACGTCGAGGAAGTGCAGTTCATGGGCGGCGTCGGCGCCGTCGATCAGCGTACGCATCCAGCGGCGGGCGGCCAGGGTGTTGGCCTGAAAATCGAGCACCACCGACAGGCCCGCCTTCAGCAGGGAAACGACGTGGGGCCCCATGGCGTTGCGGACGCGGTTCGAATACCGGGTGTAATCGTCGATGGTCTTGAGTTCGTCGGGGAACAGGGTGGAGTTCCAATGGTCCTCGCTGATGAGGACGGTGGCGGGTCGCGCCGCCAGGCGGCTGGCGAGCGTGGATTTGCCGGCGGCTATCTTTCCGCAGAGGAGATGGAGGGTCGGTCGTGGGTTGGACATTTCCAAATCTTTGTCGGTGGCGCGTCTCGCGATGGCGCGACCTTGGCAGCGCGGGAGAGGCGTTCGATTTTTGCGAACTGGCCTGAGTGGAGTTGGTAGCCTAAATGATGGTCGCCGAGGCAGCTGCGACTCGCAACGAAGAAAGATAGCCACAGATGATCTTGAATTCTGCCCAGATCGCCTTCTTCGTCCTGTGCGTCGTCTTTGGCAGTGCCGTGCTCGGCATGTGGATCAGCCGGCGCCTGCCCGACCATCACCTGAACGCGGAAGCGAAGGCGACGGTCTCGGTGTCCATTGCGGTCGTCGGCACCATGACAGCGCTGGTGATCGGCTTCCTGATATCGAACGCCAACAGCGCCTTCAACGCGCGCAACGCCACCGTCTCGCTGCTGTCCTCGAACATCGGCCAGCTCGACACGCTGCTGCGCCGCTATGGTCCGGAGGCCGCGCCCATCAGGGATATCCTGCAGCGCTTCGCGGCGATGAAGCTCGACGACCTTTTCGCCGACAAGCCGGACGGCAAGCACAATGTCGACAACCCGGTAACCGCCAGGGTGTTCGACGACGTGGAGGACCGGATCCTGGCGCTCAAGCCCGCCGACGACCGCCAGAAGTGGCTGAGCGGCGAGGCCCTGCGGCTGGCGGCGGGGGTACGGGCGGCGCGGTCGCTGCTGGTCCAGCAGAACGTGAACTCGCTGCCGCTGCCGTTCGTGGGCGTGGTCGTCCTGTGGCTGATCGTCGTCTACGGCAGCTTCGGTCTGTTCGCGCCCCGCAATCCCACGACGGTCATCGCCCTGTTCTTCAGTGTCCTGGCGGTGGCGATGGCCTTCAAACTCGTCCTCGATCTGGACAATCCCTTCGACCGGGGCATCCGACTGACACCGCCGCCGATTCGCATTTCGGCCGAGCCGTTGCGCCGTGTGCTGGAAACGATCCGTCAGTAGGCCGCGGAACCGTCACAGCCTGAGAAGGTTGCCATACCCCGCGATCGGCGTGCGGATGCCCGACAGGCGGAGGCAGTGCCAGAGGCTCGCCTGGTTGGCTGAGATCACCGGCCGCGTGAGGTCCTGCTCCAGCGTCTCGAGGATCGCCACGCAGCGAAAGCCGGTGCCGCCGATCAGCACGCCGTCGGCCGCGGCCGGGCAGGCGGCGCGGATCTGGGCATAGAGCGGCTCGACCTCCTGCTCGAAGCCCATGCCGTGGCCATAGAGATTGCCCGGCGGCACGTCGCGCCATTTGCGGCCCGGGTCCATGCGGTGATGCCCGGCGGGCGCCAGCCCGTGGTCGGCGTAGTAACGAACGGCCGCGCCGACCGTGTCGTCGGGAAACCACGGCGGCAGGACCAGGAACGGCCGCTTCACGCCGGATGCCCTGAGCGCCGCCATCGTATCGAGGCCATTGGTCGTAACCTTCGCGTTCTTGCCGAGCGCGCCGGCGCCCAGCACCGCGGAGAGGCTCGCCGCGGTGGCCTCGTCCCACCCCTTGCCGCCCACGACGCTGCTCGACGTATGGCCGACCACGACGGCGGTGAGGCGCATGGCGGCGAACTGCCTGGCCCCGCGCAGCAGGTCGTCGGCGAGATCGACGCCCGCCTTGTCCGCCCGCCAGCGCGCCCACGGCGCGCCCGCCGACACGCGGGCCGCGTGCACCGACACGCCGCTGGGCGCCATCGCCGCCCATTCGGCTTCCGGCACGGCTTCGCTGCCGACGATGAACATGCCGATCCGGGCCCGCCAGCCCCAGTTGTCGTCCGCGAGGGTCGCTTCATTTGTCATGGGCGGCAGAGTGCAGAGGCGGCGCACGGAAGGGAACGCCGAAATCACGGCTGAAGCATCGACGTGCCAAGCCCGCCTGCGGCTCGCGGTGCGGAATAAAAATAGTTCCGAAACAGTACAGTTGCAGATTCAGCAGGAATAGGCTAAGAAAAAACCTACTCTGGCGGACTTCGTGTCTGCCTTTTCAGCCCGCCCGGCACCTGCCGCGGCGGGCTTTTTCATGCCTGCGGAGACACCAAACATGGGAACGACGATCTACCCGACCGTGCCAGTGGCACAGCCGGCGGCGGAGCCGTGGCCGGTCGATGAGCACACGATCCGCGTCGACGAGATGTTCGCGCGCCAGCTCGACAACGAGTTTTCGGCCGGGGTGCGCGGGCTGCTGCACGATCCTGAGTCCGGGATCGCGGCGCAAAGCGGCGAGGCGGCCCTGCATGCCATCGCCGGCGCCATGCCGGCGCTCAACGATCTGAAGAAGCGCACGCTGGCCCAGGCCATCGGTCCGCGCCAGCGCCGCATTCTCGAACCGCTGATCGACACCCGCCTCGACTGGGCGGCCGGCACGCTGGGCCAACTGGCGCAGCGTGCCACGGTGGAAGTGGACGACGCCAGCGTCGCCGAGCGCCTCGCTGGCCTGAACCAGGACGCGGCGACGTCGTGGCAGGACCCGGCGTATCTGCGCCGGCTGGGCAGGACCGCGGTCGAGGAGCTGCGCTACCAGGGCGAGCGCCGCCGCAGGGAATCGACTGAGACTGATATGCGTGTCCGAAGCGGTCTCTCGGACCTGTACGCTGGCGCGGTCGAGACCGCGATCGGCCAGAACGATCTCGACGGCGCCGCGGCTCTCTACGACCACGCCCGCCCGGTCATCGATCCCGAGCGCCAGGCCGCAATCGACCGCCGCTTCGTCCAGGCCCGCGAGGCCGCGGTCTATCGCGACATCGATCGCGACATGGCGGGCATCCCGATCGAGCCAGAAGGGCCGCCCGGCGCCGAAGTCTTCGCGGAACGGGCCGCCGAACTGACTCCCGAGGATGCGAGCGACGAGGTGCGCGCCGGCATCGGCCAAGTGGCCGCCTTCGCCCAACGCCGCGCCGAGCGGCAGTGGCAGAAGCAGCAGTCGGACGCCGGTGTCGCCGCCCTCGACTGGCTCGGGAAGAACCCCGGCGCGACGGTGCTGGCAATGCCGTCGGACATCCGCGACTGGCTGGCGCCCGACCAGTGGCGGGGCCTCGAGGCCTTCTACATCGAGGGCCGCCTCAGGACCGACCGCGACCTCTTCGAGCGCCTCGACTGCCAGATGGTCTATGCGCCCGGCGCCTTCGCCGGCGTCGATCTCGATCGCCACCGTCTGTCACTCGACGACGGGGACCGCGCCCGCTTCGTCGGTGCGCAGAAGGCGATTGCCGAGGCCCGGATCGATCCGGATCTCGCACGCTATGGCTGGATGCGTCGCGGCATCGACCGGACGCTCGAGGCTCTGGGCCTCGACGTCGACGGCGCCGCCGCAGTGAATGTCCGTGCCGACACACGCGACCAGCTCGGCAGTTTCGAGAAGATCGAAGGCCGCGCGCCGGTCGGGGCCGATATCGATGCTGTCGGCACCCGTTCCATGGCGCAGATTACGTCCGGCAGCGTGAACGTCATCCCCGTCGCGGCGGGGGACTTGAAATGCGTTGGTGGGGACTGTCAGAGCGGTGGAGATCAAGGCATGACGGGAATGTACAGAATAGGGCGGGCAACTCTCTGCAGGAAGTGCGCCGTCAAGAAACTGGGCATGGAAAACGAGCCTGCAGAAGAAATAGTGAAGACCTTGGAGAGGTTCCCCCAACGCTGAGCTCCAGGTACGGGCTGCTGCACGAGCAGTGAAATTTTCAACCAACGCGTGCTTCTTTCGGACACCGTCGAGACCTAGAAATCCTGCATGACGACTAGCCAGAGAATTATGCTCAGCGAGCTCGATATTGGAGACTTCCTCCATGCGGAGCACCCCGATGGCCAAAAACTCATCGGTCTGACACTCGATGTGACAGCCACCAGGATTCGGGCCAGAGACATTTGCCGGCAAGAAGTGCTGGAGTTTGATCGGCAGACAGGCCTGTCACTGTCGAGCGGCGGCGCCATTTCATGGGCGATATATTCCACAGAACACTTGCCACCAGAACTCCATGAGGCGCTGCTTGGGCTCGATCTGAAGTATGGTTCTGGGCGGGCCTTGACGGATGAGGAACTCAAGCTGACGCCAGCTGAGAAAAAAGCCCTGATTTTCATTAACCCTTGACGCTGCCGCTCCGGAGTTCGTCTACCCGCAAGACCTCCCTGGAATCCGCAGATGGCCGTACGGCTCTCGAAGCATCCGTCCCATAACTGGAAATGCAGCCGACGCATGTCAGTCGATCTTCGATGCGCTGGACCGTGCGGTTAGCCCTGCTCGGATCGTGCCCCGAGGTTCAGCAGGCACGCACCTACGAGACGGCAGCTGCCAATGTCGATCCCACGCTCGGAGTCGCCCGGTCGCTCCTGTCCTAACGTCTACGAAATCGCCGATCCGAAAGTCGGAGATCCGAACCTTTGGCCATGCCCCGCCCGGCGCGCCCGCCGGGTACGATCCCTGGAGGATGAGGGGCCGTCCCGCGGCCTTGATTGAGCCGTGAGTAGATAAGCAAAAGGCCATCCCCGCCGAAGATCGTCCGGCAGGTGGGTGGACCGTGGTGCGGGCAACGCATCCGAGAGCTGTTTTGACGGTCATCTGCGGCCGCCCGAGGCGGGGCCGCGGGGGCAGATTCTGCGCGATGTCACAGGTGGGCGCTCAACCTGTGTCACAACATTTGTCTCAACTTGGTGTGACACCATTTGGTGTGACGCCGGGCGATCGGGCACTCTTCTCGACCGGGTCCGAGGTGAAGCATGAACGACGACATCGGCCGTCTGGCGACGCGCGAATACGAGGTGACGCTGCCGGACGGCACCCAGGCGAAGCTGGCGTTTGCCCTGTGCGATCTCGCCCGGGAAAACGCGCTGGCGCGGCATGCCCGCAAGCGCAGCGCCGTCGCCTTCGGACTGCTGGGGTTCGAGGGCTTTGCCGCGGCGCCCGCCCATCCGCTGCTCTGGGTCCAGACGACGGCCGGGATGGAGATGACCGTTTCGGACAGCGATGACCCGCCCGGACCCGAGCTGCAGCGTCTGATTGCGCGTCACTTCGCCCTGTTCTTTGATGATATCAGGGACGTGGCGCCGGGGTTGGCGGCACTGCCGCTGCGCGCCGAGGAGGAACGTCCATGCTGATCGCCCAGATTTCCGACATGCACCTGAAGGGCGAGGGCGAGCTGCTCTACGGACGGGTCGACACCACGGGCTTCCTCGAACGCGCCGTGGCCCACGTGAACGCGCTCGATCCGCGGCCCGAGATCGTGCTGGCGACCGGCGATCTGGTCGAAAGCGGCCGGCCGGAGCAATACGCCAACCTGAAGCGCGTGCTGGCGCCGCTCGACATGCCGGTGTTCCTCATTCCCGGCAACCACGACGCCCGCGATGCGCTGCGCGAGGCTTTCCCCGAGCATGACTACCTGCCGGCCGAGGGTTTCCTGCAGTACACGGTCGAAGACTTGCCGGTGCGGCTGATCGCACTCGACACGCTGGTGCCGGGCAAGGGGCATGGCGAGCTGTGCGACGTGCGGCTCGATTGGCTGGAGGCGCGGCTTCAGGAAAGCGACCGGCCGACGCTGCTCTTCATGCATCACCCACCGTTCGACTGCGGCATCTCCTACCTCGACGGCGCACGACTGAACGAAGGAAGCGAGCGACTGTCAGAACTTGTTCGGTCCCACGGCAATGTCGAGCGCATCCTGTGCGGCCACGTCCACCGCCCGATCCAGGTGCGCTGGGCCGGCACCATGGCTTCGATCGCGCCGGGCACCGCCCACCAGGCCAACCTCGACCTGCGCCCCGGCGCCGGCCTGTCGATGAAGATGGAACCACCGGGCATCGCGCTCCATCAATGGCGCGAAGGCACCGGCTTGATCACTCACGTGAGCTACGTCGGAGACTACGACGGTCCGCGGCCGTTCCGCTGATCGTGGCCAGTTTCAATGACCTAATGAAGCGGGTCGGCCCGGGCGTCATCACCGGCGCCGCCGACGACGACCCGAGCGGCATCGCCACCTATTCGCAGGCCGGCGCCCAGTTCGGGCTGAACATGCTGTGGACGGTGGTGCTGACCTGGCCGCTGATGGTCGCGGTGCAGTCCATCAGCGCCCGCATCGGGCGGGTCACCGGCCGCGGCCTCGCCGCCAACCTGGCGGAAGTCTTTCCCCGCCGCTTCGTCAGCCTCCTGGTGGGCCTCCTGTTCATCGCCAACACCGTCAACATCGGCGCCGATCTCTCGGCCATGGGGGCGGCGGCCCAGCTCGTCCTGGGCGGCAACCGCCATCTGTTCACCATAGGGTTTGCCATCGTGTCGCTGCTCGCCGTCGTCCTGGTGCCCTACCACCGCTATGTCGGCTACCTGAAGTGGCTCACCTTCTCGCTGTTCGCCTACGTAGGCGTGGTCTTCACCGTCCATATCGACTGGGTGGCCGTCCTCGGCAGCGTCGTGGCGCCGCGCTTCGAGATTACTGGCCAGTCGCTCACGCTGGTGGTGGCGGTGTTCGGCACCACGATCAGCCCCTATCTCTTCTTCTGGCAGAGCTCGGAGGAGGTCGAGGAGGAGGAGGCCGATCCCGACGCCGCGCCGCTGATCGACCACCCCGAGCAGGCGCCGCGCGAACTCACCCGCATCGGCTGGGAGACCTGGCTCGGCATGGGATTCTCCAACCTCGTGGCCTTCTTCATCATCCTGACCACGGCGGTGACCCTCAATGCGTCGGGCCAGACCGACATCCAGACCTCGGAGCAGGCGGCGGCGGCACTGCGGCCGATCGCGGGCGAGTGGTCGTTCATGTTGTTCAGCCTCGGCATCATCGGCACCGGCCTGCTGGCCATTCCCGTGCTCGCGGGCTCGGCCGCCTATGCCGTGGGCGAGGTCCGCGGCTGGCGGATCGGGCTCGAACGGACGCCCCGCGAGGCGGTGCCGTTCTATGCCGTGATCGCCGCCGCCATCGCGCTGGGCATTGGCATCGACTTCTCGCCGCTCGACCCCATCAAGGCGCTGTTCTGGAGCGCCGTGCTGAACGGCGTCATTACCGTGCCGGTGATGGCCGCGATGCTGATCGTGGCCTCGCGGCCCAAGCAGATGGGCGCCTTCGTCGCCACGACCGGCCAGCGGGTGCTCGGCTGGACGACGACGGCCGTGATGGCCGCTGCCGCCGTCGCCATGTTTGCCCTGATGTAGGGCCCTCGTCCTTGGTCGCCCGTGGCAGGCGCATGAGAAGTCTTGCCATCGAGACCTAGCTTACGTCGTGTGCGGACGCTTGAAAGGCCATGCTAGCGTTGGCGCATGAAGCTCTATTCAGGACCGCTCAGCATGTTCGGCGCCAAGGCCGAGATCGCCCTTCGGGGAAAGGGGATCGATTTCGAGCTGATCATGGTGCCGTTCGAGATGAAGACGCTCTACGAACCCAAGCATCCCGAGGTGCTGCGCATCAATCCCAAGCGCCAGGTGCCCGTCCTGATCGATGGTGACCTGGAACTTTTCGATTCGACCCAGATCTTCGAGTATCTCGAAACGCTGAAGCCCGATCCGGCGCTGTGGCCGGCCGAGCCGAAAGCCCGTGCCCGCGCCCGGCTGCTCGAACACAAGTCGGACGAGGTCTATTTCCCGCACATCGTCCGCCTCATGGGCGATGCCAAGGCGCCGGGCGCCCACGATGCCGCCACCCGCTTCTACGACGAGATGGAGCACACGCTGGGCGATCGCGCATGGCTTGCCGGCAGCTACTCCTATGCCGACATCGCCTTCTACATGGCCCAGCTCTTCGGCGACCGCATGGGCGCGCCGATGGGCGATGCACATCCCCGGCTGCAGGGGTGGCGCGAGCGCATGGGCGACCGGCCGGCCGTGCGCCAGGTCGCGGGCACCATGGGTCGATACCTGCTCTCGATTGGCCGCAAGCTGCCGGCGTTTCTCGCCAAGCTCAGCGCCTGACCATGGCGAAAATCCTGTTCCTGCCCGGTGCCGGCGGCTCGCCCGATTTCTGGAAGCCCGTGGGCGATCGGCTGCCGGCGGACTGGCCGAAGCACTATTTCGGCTGGCCCGGCCTCGGCCATCAGCCGCACGACCCGGCGATCACCGGCTTGGACGACCTGGTCGGGCTGGTGACGGCGAGGATGGACGGTCCCGTCGATCTGGTCGCGCAATCGATGGGCGGTGTCATCGCGACCCGCGCCGCGCTGGCGCGGCCAGCTCTGGTGCGGCGGCTGGTGTTGTGCGTGACGTCGGGCGGCGTCGACATGGCGGGCCTCGGCGCGAGCGACTGGCGCGTGGACTATCGCAAGTCGTTCCCGAAGGCCGCCGGCTGGATCACCGCCACACGGGCCTCGCCGCCGCTGCCGGTCGAGAGGATCGAAGCGCCAACCTTGCTGATCTGGGGCGATGCCGATCCCATCAGCCCGGTCGCGGTCGGACGCCATCTCGAGGCGCGTTTGCCGAACGCTCGTCTCGAGATCGTGCCCGGTGGCGACCACGGCCTCGCCGGCACGCACGCCGATCTTGTTGCCAGCCTGATTGCCCATCACCTGGGTTAGCGTCCTCTTCCAGACACACTCATCAAGCAGAGCAGCGGGCGCCGGTGGCACAGTTTATCGGATCGGGATTCTATCGTCTGATCAAGGAGTTGGGGGCGATTTTCGGCACAGTCTGCGGGACACGGCATGGCACAACGAGGTGTGCCGAAAATCGGCTCCGTTGAGAGACGGGACTCGTCGTCAGGGCTTCACCGTCTTCTTCAGCACCGTCTCGTAGACGTGGAGGATCACCGAACTGTCGGCGCCGCCCAGGCCCATCTTGCGGGCCATGCGCTGCAGGTTGTGCGTGGCCGAGCCCTGGGGCAGCGGCACGTCGAGTTCGTCGGCGAGCTCCATCGCGAGATGCAGGTCCTTGTGGGCAAGGTTCAAGGCGAAGGAGGGCGGCGTAAACGCGCCGGACAGCGCGCGCTCGGAAAATGACTTGAAGATCGCCGAGTTGCCGCTGGAACTCGAGATCACCTGCACGAGCTTGTGCGGGTCGAGGCCGGCAGTGACGCCCAGCATCATCGCCTCGGACGCCGCCGCGGCGTTGCAGAAGGCCATCATATT
>Ga0082335_1000421_pt1 | contig 107929 bp, 87 predicted proteins | sample Subgrocontami58m_FD_72375 | JGI IMG/M metagenome (GOLD analysis project Ga0082335, IMG submission 72375) | Subsurface groundwater microbial communities from S. Glens Falls, New York, USA - GMW37 contaminated, 5.8 m (SPADES assembly) (version 2) ... | reverse complement strand
GATTTCCTTCTTGCCAGCCTCGGTCAGAACGTTGTTCTCATGCGCTCCGTGTCTGCAAAGAAACATCATGACCTTCTTCCTCTTTCAGTCTTTGACTCCTGCTTCTCAGTGTATGAACACTGAAACCCGCTTAAAGCAGAAGTCTTGTTTAGGAACATAATCCACCTTTTCCCACATTGGGATTAAGTAGATTTCTTTGCGAGTTAATTATAACAATAGCATATTTTAAAGATATTGTCAACTATTTTGGGTATGTTTAATAAAAATTTTGCTTTATTAAGCTATTTTTTGATAATTACTTTAATTTTTCTGTGATTTTTTGTTTTTTTGTATCAGATTTATGATATTTACATTGATACATATTGTTTAATCTGAAGCTGTATACAAAAGTTTGCGTTTATTTTTTTATATAGCATATAATGTACTGGAACTAACCTTTAAAGTTATTTCCAGTCTGTTATATGAACAATAAACCAGGAAAATGTGAATATGTAGAGTGCTTGTTAAGATCTCTTAAAATTGGAAAGCGAAAAATAGTATAGTTTTACTTTGCGGAAATAGATTTTTTCCGTTATTATTGATTTGTATTTGATGAAGGATTGAAAGAGTTTATGGAAATTTTGACCTTATTTTTGCCAGCGATTGAAAATTTAGGAATTTTTCTCTATTGGCTTGTTTTCTTTTTTGCTTTTGCAGAATCGTTGGCGTTTGTGGGGATATTTGTTCCTGGTGGTACTTTAATTTTGGTTGCTGGTTTTTTATCAGCGCAAGGATATCTTACTTTTGAATATTTAATCTTATTTGTCGCGATAGGCGCCATACTTGGTGATGTTCTTAGTTATTGGCTTGGCATAAAAGGCGTAAAGTTTTTTCGCCATGAAAATAAAATACTTAAATTGAGTCATTTGGAAAAAGGGGAACAATTTTTTAAAAAATATGGCAACAAAAGTATTTTTTTAAGCAGATTCATTCCGCCAATACGGCCGATTATTCCATTTGTTGCTGGTTTGTCTAAAATGAACAAGCTGTCTTTCTTTTTATGGGACATTATTGGCGCTTTTCTTTTGGCAATAGTTTATCTCTCGCTTGGATATTTTTTCGGCGGCGCCATTGCTCTTATTCAAGCATGGACCACAAGAGCGGGTTTTTTTGCGTTCGCTTTTATTTTTTTATCCATTATTTTATGGTTTCTCACGAGGAAGAACAGGCCAATATTTTTATTTTTTGTTTCAATCATAAAGTCAATTAAAAACGCGATTATTTTAAATTTTAATGTTCGCAAACTCGTAGAGCAACATCCATATATGATTCTCTCCATTGCTTTTGTTTGTGCGCTCTTTTTATTTTTTGGAATTTCACAAAATATTATCATTCCAGATTTACTTGTTGCCATTGATATTCGTGTGGCTCATCTTTTTTTTGCGTTTCGAGACATGAAACTCATCGTGTTTTTTACTTGGATCACATTGCTTGGAGAGTGGCAAATTATCGTAAGTGGTGCAGTGATGATATCGTTTTTGTTGTGGCTTTGGCGTAAACGCGCGTACATTATTCCGTTTTGGATTGCTCTTATTGGAAGCGAGGTTTTAGTGTTTTTAGGTAAGATAGCATTTCATCGTCCGCGGCCTGAGCTTGCGTATATTGTGGAGCGTGGTTTTTCTTTTCCAAGCGGACATGCGGCTATTGCTGTTACATTTTATGGATTTTTAACCTATATATTTTTTCGAGAAACAAAACATTGGCAACGTCGGGCGAATATTATTTTTTTATGTATTTTTATAATTTTTGCTATTGGATTAAGTCGTTTATATCTTGGCGTTCATTATGTGAGTGATGTTTTAGGCGGATATTTATTTGGAGTCCTATGGCTTATTATTGGTATTGTGATTTTTGAATGGATAAGAAATAAATTTTGTAAAGACAACCTGACAGTTATATCACGTAAAATACAATTTATATCTCTCGCACTTATTCTTGCAGAATTTAGTTTTTATATTATTTTTGGGTTGTATTATCATCCGATTTTGAATATATGAGAAAAAAAGAAAGAATTATTGTTGAAAATGTATTAATATTTTTTAATATTGTCTGAAGTGATATAATGTTAGAGAGTATTATTATATTTAAGAAAATTTTATGCCTTTATTTTCATTTTTAGCATCGAAAAAAATATTTTTTATTTTTTCAGGTCTTTTTTTTCTTGGAGGAATTATTTTTTTGTTTTGGTATTTTCAATTTTTTTCAACAGAACAAGTTTTTGCCAAAGATCAGTTTGTCCTTCATGCTGATTCTTTTGATGCGCTTGGAGTAGAGCCAACAACAACTTTTCTTCTTGAGAGCAAAGTTCCTGTTCGTAAAGATGTAATTAAAAATTATCTTCATGTTGAAGGCGTTTCTCAGCCGCAGTTGGAACAGGTGTCGAAAAATTCGATTCGTATCGCGTTTGCTGATCCGCTTCCGCAAAATAAAATTATCAAATTTGCTCTCCAAAAAAAAGAAAATGGTGATGAGTTAGATCTTGATCGAAAATATTCTTGGGCGTTTCAAGTGAAAAAACAGTTTCGTGTTTTGGGAACTATTCCGGGAGATCATTCAACTCAGGTTCCACTGAATGCTGCCATTGAAATATCTTTTAGTCATGAAAATATTGACCCAAAAGATTTTGAACAGGCCATAAGCATTACGCCGTCTTTGAATGGCAAAGTGGAATATTCACGGCGGATTTTTGTTTTTGTTCCAGAAAAACTAGAACCCAAAACACTTTACACCGTAAAAATTGCCGGAGACCTTCATCCAACAGGAAGTGAAGAATCTTTAGAACAAGATTATATTTTTCAATTTGAAACTGCAATGCCCGAAGAAATTCGCGGCGCTTCTTTGAATGTGGAAGAACATTTTATTGCTACAACTCCAAAAAGCACAGTGAGAATTCCTTATTATAGTTCGGATTCAGATACAGTTTTGCCTCAGACACAAAAGGTTCATGTGAAAATTTTTGGTTTTTCTTCTTATGAATCTTATCGGGACGCGCTTCTCAAGGCAAAAGATTTTGTATGGCAGAGTTTCGCGACTCCAGAAACATTTTTGCAGAGAGACAAACTTTCTCTTGTCACTGAATTTGATCCCGAAGTCGTACAGGAGGATTGGCGGCAAATACTTCTTTTTCCAAAATCAATAGATCGCGGATATTATTTAGCGGAATTTTCTTACAAAGACGCTCGCGATTGGGCGCTCATTGAATCGAGCAATTTGACATCGTATATTGCAGAAGATGCTAACCAAACATTGGTATGGGTAAATAGCGCTCTGACCAATGGTCCAATTTCTGGCGCCAGTGTAAAATATATTTTTCAAAGTGAAGAAGGAATAACGAACAAAGAAGGTTTAGTATATATTCCAACTCCATCTTTAAAAAAGAACGCCGAAATATCAAAAAGACAAGAGGATGAAATGGCATTCATAGAAATTCAATATAATGATGATGTTTTGGCATTGCCATTAAACCAGGCATCATGGATTACCAATTCATATTTAGAGCGAGATCAAATAGATCGTTTTTGGAGTTATTTGTATACGGATCGGCCTCTTTATAAGCCAGGGGATACTTTGAATTTTTGGGGATTTTTAAGTGACAGAAAGTCAGGCGATCATCCAAATGAACTGCGAGTTTGGATAGGCCAAAAAGATTGGACATGCAATCCTTACGCGTGTGAAATAAACAATGATCTTGTTTTTGATGAAATAAAAGTGACCCCAACAGCGCGAGGAACATTTTTAAGTAAACTTGATTTACGTGATGTTCCGCCAGGATTTTATTCTGTGAGTGTTATGTCAGGTGAAGAAGAAATTATGAGTCGCGGTATTCAAGTCAGTGAATATTTAAAGCCAGCATTTACTTTAGATTTAAACATTGATACAGACGCGGCTTTTGTTGAAGAAGAAATTCATTTTGTGGTGCGTGGATCATTTTTCGAAGGGACGCCAGTCAAAGGTTTGCCCGTGCGCGTAAGTTCTGCCAATGTTTCTGATCAAGTTCTTACTTTGGATGAGAAAGGAGAAGCGCGAGGCGTTATTGTTTTTCCATATACTGATGATGGAGAATACCGCGCGTATCCAACAAATCAATGGATTTCAGTTCGCCCAGATCGTCCCGAAGAAGGACAAATTGAAGGAAATGATTCTTTAATGCTTTTCGGACCTAAAGTATATCTTGATATTCCGTGGAATAAAGCAGAAATCGAAAATAGAAAAGGACATGTAGAAATTTTTGCGAGAGAAGTTGAGGCCTTAAATAGTTGGGATCAATCAGAGTTTGGAAAAAAATTTCGCGCGAATCAAGTAGTTAGCGGCAAGCTAAAGGAGATTACTTATCAATCGTATGAAATTGGTTCTTCGTATGATTTTATACAAAAGCAAGTGGTGAAGCGATATGGATATAATCGCGTGGAAAAAATTATTGATTCTTTTTCTCTCACAACAAATAATGAAGGCAAGGCATTATATGAATTTAGCGCGAACAACAAAGAAGCAAATTACATAATAATGTTTCAAGCCACTGATGAAAAAGGACGAAAAGATTATGCAGATATTTTTGTCTATCAAAAACGTGAGTACGAAGGCGCTTCTTTTGGAGGTATTTATTTTAAAAATTTGGACGCGCCAGATTCAGAACCATTTTTAGGATATCAAATAGGCAAAGAAGCGCATCTTCAAGTTTGGGAAAATGAAAAACCATTTGTAATGCCAAAACAAGGACAATTTCTTTTCTTTCAAGCGCTTCATGGAATACAAGAGACATCCTTATCAAAAGATATTGATTATACTTTTTCTTTTGAAGAACGTGATGTTCCCAATGTTACGCCGTATGGAGTTTTGTTTAATGGAGAAGGTTATGCGGATTTTTTTCATAGTGGAATTTTTTTCAATAAAGAAAATCGCGAGATTTCCATTACATTTCAGGCAGATAAAGAAGAATATCGTCCGGGAGATGAAGCAAAAATAACCGTAATCACAAAAAATAAAGAAGGAAAAGGCATAGCAAGCGATGTGAATCTCAATGTTGTTGATGAGGCATTTTATGCTCTTGCTCCAGAAGATGTGGATCCGCTCGGAGAACTTTATCGTTGGGTTGACTCCGGAATTTTAATGACTAAAGTGAGTCAGAATATTCAAGCCTTGAGTGGCGGAGCGGAAAAAGGCGGCGGCGGCGGAAGAGGCCGTTTTATATTTAAAGACACTGCGTTTTTTCAAAATATTGTTACCAATGAAGATGGATATGGAGAAATACAATTTCAACTTCCACAGAATATCACTTCATGGCGAGTTACCGCTCAAGCGATTGATACAAAAAATAAATTTGCCGGAGACGCAAAAATTCAGCTCACAACCACATTGCCGCTTTTTGTAACGCCAGTATTGCGCGATGTGTATTTAGAAGCAGACAAACCAATAGCGCTCATTCGCGCCGGAGGAAAAGATATTGGAGTTAACGAAGAAATTACGTATCGCGTTGCTATTGCGGAATCTTCATTTGGAGCAACTCTCAAAGCAAAAGCCACAGAAACTGTCCGTGTGCCACTTCCAAAACTTAAAAATGGAAAACATGAGATAACGATTTCAGCAACGGTTCGTGATATAACTGATACCATCACTCGATTTTTTGAAATCATTCCATCTCATTTAGTAAAACCTGTTGTTGAAATTACAAAATTATCACCAGGTCAAAATATTCCACATTCTAATGATGGATTAACTTCTGTAACATTTGTGGACGCCGGGCGTGGTCAAGTGTATTCGCTTCTTTATGAACTTTTGTGGAGTGGAGGTGATCGGGCTGATCAAGTTGCTGTGGCTTGGAACGCCGCGCAACTTCTCCAAAAGGAATTCAATGAAAATATTTCAACTCCAGAGTTTCGAGTGGAAAATTATCAGGATGATCTTGGCATTCGTTTACTTCCGTATGCTGATCCGGATTTTTCTCTTACGGCCCGATTGGCCATGCTTGGAAAAGGCCCATGGTACGAGGATAAACTTTTAAGCTATCTTTTTACTCGAGTCAATTTTGGCGGCAGAGGTCAAATCATGGGTGGCGCGTTAGATACTCTCCAGCTAGCCCAGGGTTACGCCGGGCTTGCGGCATTGGGAGAACCAGTACTGCTTGAAGTGAAGCGATTTCTCAATGAGCCAGATTTAGAGATTTCTGAACGTTTGTATCTCGCGCTTGCCCTTCATTTTTTGGGAGATGACGAAGGTGCAAGAAATATATATCGTGAATTGGTATCACAAACTGTTGAAAAAGATCGCTTTCGATATTTTCCGGAAAAAGATCAAGAAACATCTTCCGAAATAACCGGACTTTTTTTGATTCTCTCTGGCGCGCTATCTGAATCAGAGCGTGATAGTTTCCGAGATTTTATTTGGAATAGCGATCCCGGAAATACTCTTTTGGCGCTTGAAAAATTTTTGTTTATCAAAGAAACACTTCCTCATCTTTCTTCCTCACAAGCAGAAATTACTTATACTTTTTTAGGTGAAAGAAAAACTCAAAAATTGTCTCACGGAGAAACTTTTACATTGCCACTCTCTGCTGGTGAAGTTGAAACACTGAGACCAGAGGTGAGTTCTGGAGAAGTAATGGTGGTCTCGCGATACAAAATACCAGGCTCAGAGATTGAAAAAATTGGAGATTCTTCTTTAGGGATTCGTCGAACTTATTTTGTTGGAGACGAAGCAAAAACCTCTTTTCATGAAGGTGATCTTATTAAAGTAAAACTTGAATATTCATTGCCAATAGAATTGAATCGTACAAACGAAACAGAAAACCAAAATATTTTAAAATGGTATGAAATTACAGACGCGATTCCTTCTGGATTAGTGCCGCTATCTGATCCATGGCTTGCAACAGGATTTTTTGGCGAGAATGATTTAAAATATTGTATAGATTTTCCTTATCAAATTACACAGCAAAGGATTTCATTTTTGGTCAGCAGTGAACCACGCGAAAATTCTCGATGCGGCAACAATACACTTTTTTACTATGCGCGTGTTGTTACGCCAGGAGAATATTTGGCTGAGTCCGCGTTTATTCGTTCCTCTCGCGATCCGGAAATTTTCAACCGTTCGCAAGAGATGACTCTTGTTATCAGTGAATAATAATGAAAGTAAAAATTTTAGGAATATTTTTCTTTCTTGTTTTTGGGTTTTTCGTGTTCAAAGTATCGAGCGATATATTTTTCATCTCTCAAGAAACTCGAAGGTTTTCTGGAAATATTTTTGATTCAATATTTTCACTTGAGAATATTGATGATATTGATATTGTTTTTCGTTCGGTTTCTCGTCTTCAATTTCCGTCAGTCAGACAAAAAGAAAACAAACGTATCAAAGCAGTTGTGTTACCGCATCACACGATTCTTGGAGAACAACTTGCTGAATTTTGGAATCAAATAGCAGAAAGCGCGAATCCAAAGACAATTGTTATTGTTGGGCCAGCGCATGAAAATCAAGGCACTGGAAGAATACAAACAACCACAGGCATTTGGAATACTCCTTTTGGAAAAGTTTTTTCTGATAATCTTCGCATTGAAAAACTTATTCAAAGCGGAGCCATAACCAAAGAACCTTTATCGTTTCGTAATGAACATAGTATTGGCACGCATATTTCTTATATAGCAAAATTGTTTCCAGACGCAAAAATTATTCCAATTATTGCTCCATCTATTGCTGGCGAACGTGATGCTCGAATGCTGGTAGAAATTTTTCAGAATATTCTTCCAGAAGATTCGCTTCTTGTGGCAAGCGTGGATTTTTCGCATTATCTCATCTCAAAAGAGAGCGAAAAAAAAGATCAAGAATTGCTTCAATGGATCAAGTTAAGACAATATTCAAAAATTGATGGACTTGATGCTTCATATCTTGATTCTCCATTTTCATTGGAAACGTATCTTCTTTGGATGGATTCATTTTTAGCTCGCGATCAAATGTTAGATCATGAACTTATTTGGCATGAAAATAGTGGCAATCTTTTTGGCGATCCGAATATTCGCGGAACCAGTTATTTTGTATTTTTTGCAAAGGAAAAAAGCGATAAAGAAAAAGCCGATCATGAATGAGAATATAAATTCTAACTTAGGTGTAATTCTTTTATAAAAAATCGTATTGCGCGCGTTGAACAAGAATGCTAACATAACGCCAGTCTTTGACTTGTTCTCTTTTGTTCCGAAGAGAGAACCAACTACCAAAACAATCCCTTACATGAGGAAAGTCGCATGTGTTACCGCAACGAAAGGATTCTTGGTGTCAACGGTTCCTATTCAATGATTCCTTATAAAGGAGGACGTAAGTACTGTTTCACGGTCGATAGTGATTCCTACTGCTGGGAGGGCGGCGAGAGGGAGTTTGTAGTTAGCGGGAAAAAAGGTGGTCTGTTGATCACAATGGTCAAGAAGGTTGATAGAACCGCCGATTTTCTCTTTGATATCGACGACTCTCACGAGGTGTCTCTTACTGAAAGTGAGGCATTGTTTACAGAGAATTGTTTCTCGTGGCTCAAGGAGGAACTTTCTTCTGAACCCGGGCAGTTGTTTGTTCACAAGGTCGCTCTGCGGCAGTCAACTCAAGAGCTGGTCACGAGGCTTGGTTTCGGTCTTATTTGACTCTGTTTATCGGTTCTGGAGCAGCGTACAAATGTGCGTTGCTCCAGAATTCCAAAAAAATATTTTTGGTTATAATAAAAAGATCACAGTAGAATTATATTTGGGCTGTTGGCGTCCCGCAATACTGCGGGAGTAGCGCGTCACGATGGCCAAGAATTATATTTGGGCCGTTGGCGTCCCGCAATTTTGCGGGAAGGTCACCGATTTGTTTATGGAGTATATTGTTTATATTCTTCAGAGTCACAAAGATGGGAGTTATTATACTGGTCATACTGAGGATATTTTTATAAGGTTAGAGGATCATAATCGTGGACGGAGTAAATATACAAGGAATAAAATTCCGTGGGAGCTTGTGTATAAAGAATCATTTGAAACACGTTCAGCCGCGATGAAGCGTGAGTATGAGATTAAAAGAAAAAAAAGAAAGGGTTATATTGAATGGTTAATAAGTGATAAGAAGTAGATTTGGGCCGTTGGCGTCCCGCAATACTGCGGGAGTAGCGCGTCACGATGGCCAAGAATTATATTTGGGCCGTTGGCGCAGTTGGTAGCGCGCATCCATGGCATGGATGAGGTCACCGGTTCGATCCCGGTACGGTCCACCTCTCGACTCAGCCTTTCGTTTCACTTCAGGCTTCGCTCGAGGCCTTCAAAAAAAAGAAGAAAGCCCCGCCCTTCACGAAGGGCGGGGCTTTGCACGACCATAGGTAGGCCTGCCTGCCAACGCTATGCGCTGGCTTGAAAGCAAGAGATTACTTTCTGGTCGAAAGAGTTGAAGATGTTCTTCACTTGCAGATGGCCGGACACTGGAGCTCTTTGAGATGGTACCCACCACCTGCCATTCGCGTGTGTCGAAGCACCATGAACGGCAGAAGAGACTTGTCGAGCGCCATGCTCGTGAGCACTGTTGTGTTGACCAATTGATGATGTTCTCCTTTCGCTTCCGCCTCCGCCGCGAGCCGTGCGCAGGCCACGAGCGGCCTGTGCGTATAGACCCAGATCACTGGCTCCGGAATCAGCGGCGCATTTTCCGCCGCGATTGTGATGTACAGCATCGATGTCCGGAACCACTTCCACCAGTCATCGGTCGTGGAGCGTTTTCCGTAGATCATCCAGCCCTTGAGAGGGCCATCGATCTCGGCATCCGGGTTGCCAGGATCGAGATCGCCGTTGTCCGGCTGGCCAAGGGTGTTGAGGCTGATGATCGGGATATCACCACATCGACCATTATTCACATCCTCGATCGCGGGTTCGGCAGTCTGCAATGCCCTCCTCTTTAGTGAGGTGAAGATCGCTGAGACTGGGTATCTCCCTCGCATCTGATAGTAGAGATTTCTTGCCTCTACTTTCGCGCCATCTGTGAGCGGCGGATCAGAGGGGTCCGCATCTCGTGGGAGGTAAGAGACACTGAGTTTCTTGAGGTGAGGAATCCAGAGCGAAAGAAACGAAAATGGAAACCCTGTCATGATGAACTCCTTTCGAGTTCAGTTTGTTTGGCCAGTATCCTGGCCAGAGTCTTCAAGAACACTTATGGTTTTTTTGCCACTTGAGTTCTTGAGAGCGATCAGGAGAGAAAAAGTGTAAAAATACATGATCCTCTCTTGATCGCCCACAAGAACCTCCAGAAAACTGGATGTTGTGGGCAAAAAGTTTGAAAAGAACGCTGTCAAAGACAGACATTAAATAATAGCATTGTTTTTGTTATTTGTCAAGGATTAGCTACAAAAATTGCTAAAATGAAATAGATTATGATATGGAATGATTTACCAAAACATGCTAAGCTTAAAAAAAATTTATATTTATGCTTTTACGCAAAGAGTATTTTAAAACTGTTCATCGATTTTATCCGCCATTTTGGAATTCTCTCATTTTTCGTGGTGTAGGAGATTTTGCGCAGTATGTTCCATTTTTTCCAGAGCCATTTGCCACGACCAACATCATAAAATCTGATTATGATTTTTGGTATTCAAAGTCCGAAGTCAAAAAAGGCGGTGAACTTATATTAAAGTACTGGTCCATTCCAAAATATTTTGAGCAAGGAAAAAATTTGCTGTTCGAAAGAGAAAAATGTCTCCTGAACGCCGCACAAGGTGATGATTTTGAAGCATTGTATAAAGCATACGCGGCTTATATGCCAGCTGTAGCACTTCCTTTTGTTGCTGATGATCCAGTGGCAATAAAAATGGAACATCTTTTGAAAGAGCAATGTGAAGAGGACGAAGCAAATGAACTTATGAATACAATCAACATTCCTTTTCAGGATAATTTTTATAAACAAGAATCGTATGAGCTCGCAACAACTGATGATCTTTTGTCGCATGTGAAAAAATATGAATGGATCTTTTCTCGGTATGGCAAAGATAATCCGTACACTTTAGAGCAGGCAGAAAATAATCTTGCAGAAATAAATAAGGAAGAGTTTCTAAAAAAATATCATGATGGAAAGAAAGAAGTCAAAAATGCAATCGCTCGGGCAAAAAAAATACTGAAGAATAATGCGTATTTTGTTGATCTTATGCAATTTATTGTGTACTACAGAACACAACGCACGGATATTATCAATCGTGTTTCGTATGAATTTATGCCCATGCTTAAAAATGAGGCGCAAAAGCTCGGCCTTACTTATGAAGAGATACTTCATTGCTCCCATTATGAGATTCCTCACATGGTGCCTTCTTATGATATTATCCGAGGACGTATTATTGATCATGCTGGGATTCTCGAAGATGGGGTCGAGCGATTGGTATTTGGCGCTGAGTCTCAAAAGATCCGCGAGTTTTTACAAGAAGACTTCATCGAAGTCAAAAAACTTCAAGGCAGAAGCGCTTATAATGGAATAGTCCGAGGAAAGGCGCGCTTGGTTTTTAATCGAGGGGATTTTGAAAAGATTCAAGAAGGCGATATTTTGGTAACGAGCATGACTACGCCAGATTTTATTCCTATTATGAAAAAAGCCGCGGCATTTGTAACTGACGAAGGTGGAATTACTTGCCACGCGGCCATTATGTCTCGTGAAATGAAAAAACCATGTGTCATAGGCACAAAAATTGCCACACAAATTTTAAAAGATGGCATGGAGATCGAAGTCGACGCGGATGAAGGTGTCGTGCGAATGTTATAGAAATACCCTTGACAATGTGTAATTGAGTATATACAATAAGATTATGAAACTTTTTCGAGAATCTTTTCTTTTTCAGTGGGATGGAAATAATCAAGATAAGAATTACAAAAAGCATGGAGTGAGTAATCAAGAATGCGAAGAGATATTCTTTGATCTTCAAAAGAAGATTTTGAAGGATGTACTTCACTCGGACACCGAGAATCGTTATATCTTGTTAGGAAAGACTCGAGGAAAGAGAATCTTATTTGTTGTGTTTACTGTGAGAAAAAAATATATACGCGTGATATCAGCGCGTGATTTAAATAGAAAAGAACGTTATCTTTATGAAAAGCAAAAAATTACAAATTCCGCGATACAAAAACGAAGATAAGGAGCGAGATTATTGGAAACAGTTTGATTTAAGCAAGCACTTTGAGTCCTCTGACTTTGAAGATGTTTCTTTTTCCAACCTACAACCAACATCGCGTTCTATCTCTATTCGTATTCCTGAGTACATACTTATTCGGCTGAAGGAACAGGCAAACGAGCTCAACGTTCCGTATCAATCTCTCATGAAACAATACATCGCTCATGGAGTATTCCAACGGTGATCGGCGTCAATCATATGGGTTTTTTATTTTTTGCTTTTTTACGAAAAACTCGATAAGATACTCTTGAAATCTTTTCATAAAAATATGCTTGATATTCAATTTATACGCGAACACCCAGATCAGGTGAAGAAGGCGTGTCAAGATAAACGCGTCAATATTTCCGTTGACGAACTTCTTTTGTTGGATGAAAATCGGCGTCATCTTCAACAAGAAATTGATTCTTTGCAGCATGAAAGAAAACTTCTCTCTGAATTATCTTCGAGTGAAAAACCATCAGAAAATGTTATTCATAAAGGCAAAGAACTCAAAGAAAAGCTCTCCGAGCTTGAAGAAAAATTTCGTCACATCAATGATCAGTATAAAAAGATGCTTTGGTCTCTTCCGAATTTGCCTTCTCTGGACACTCCCATCGGAAAAGATGAAAGCGATAATAAGGTTTTACGAAGTTGGGGAGAAAAACGCGATTTTTCTTTTATTGCGAAATCACACTGGGAGCTTGGGGAAAAACGTAATTTTATTGACAACAAACAAGCCGCAAAAGTGAGCGGATCTCGTTTTGCCTATATCAAAGGCGATCTTGTAATGTTTCAATGGGCATTGATTCAACACACTTTTGATTTGCTTATACAAGAAAAAAATATAAAAAATATTTTAAAAGGCACTCAGCTGAATATTTCTTCAAAACCTTTTATTCCTATTCTTCCTCCGGTTATGATTCGTCCGGAAATCATGAATGAAATGGCGCGTCTAGAACCAAAAGAAGAACGATATCATATTCCTAGCGATGATCTTTATCTTATTGGAAGCGCGGAACATACTCTTGGCCCGCTTCATAAGGACGAGGTATTGCATGAGAAGGATCTTCCAATTCGTTATCTTGGATACTCAACATCATTTCGGCGCGAGGCTGGTTCGTATGGGAAAGATGTCAAAGGAATTTTACGGATGCATCAGTTTGATAAAATTGAAATGGAAAGTTTTACATTGGCAGAAGATTCAATCAAAGAGCAAGATTTTTTTGTAGCTATTCAAGAATATCTTATGCAGTCTCTCGAGATTCCATATCAAGTAGTCATGTGTTGTACTGGTGATATGGGAGGCCCGGATGCAAGGCATATTGATATTGAAGCATGGATGCCAGGACAAAATCTTTTTCGAGAAACGCATTCAGCTGACCTTATGACTGATTATCAATCCAGGAGGATGAATATTAAAGTGAATCGAAGTACTGGAAAAAAAGAATTTGTTCATATGAATGATGCCACTGTTTTTGCGCTTGGGCGAACACTCATTGCTATTATGGAAAATTATCAGCAAGAGAATGGCACTATTCGTGTTCCAGAGATTCTACAAGATTATGTTAAGAAGGAATTTATATAAGGTATGGGATCAACTGATAAATTTGAATCTCTTAAAACAAAAGTTTCACTTTTTGGAATTGGAAAAATCAAGCGGCATATTTTTCTTTGTTGCGAGCAAAGTAATCCAAAATGTTGTTCGTTTGATGAGAGTATTCGATCATGGGAATATCTCAAACGGCGTTTAGACGAACTAGGACTTTCTGGAAATGGCGGAATTTATAGGACAAAAGCAAATTGTTTCCGCGTGTGTGAAAATGGACCGATTGCTGTTGTGTATCCTGAAGGTGTTTGGTATCGATCGTGCATTCCCGATGTTCTCGAACGAATTATTCAAGAACATCTTATTGGCGGAAAATTAGTTGAGGATTTTGTCATAGCAAAAAAAGCTGAAGAAGCATAGAGTTTATTTTTTTAAAATATTTTTTACGATATGAAATCAGGTCTCGTGACGCTTATTGGACGGAGTAATGTTGGAAAATCGACTCTTTTAAATAGTCTTATTGGAAAAAAACTTGCGGCAACTTCTCTTCGGCCTCAAACAACAAGACATCTTATTCATGGTGTTTTAAACCAAAAAGAAGGACAGGCGGTTTTTATTGATACGCCCGGGGTTTTTTATTTAGCCAAGGATGTACTCACAAAAAAGCTTCTGAAAACCGTTGATGAAGCATTAAGCGGTGTTGATCTTTTGGCGTATGTGGTTGATCCAACTCGTTCGCCTGGCGAGGAAGAAAAGAAAATTCAGCTGCTTCTCTCTAAAATCAAAATTCCAAAAATTCTCGTTATCAATAAAATTGATTTGTTGCTTCCTTATAAAAAAGAATATGAAATTCTGGGAGAAGATTTTTTGGAGATTATTGAAGTTTCAGCGCTTCGTGGCAAACACATAAAAAAACTTGCTGAAAGAATTTTTTCTTATCTTCCAGAAGGCGAACTGTATTATCCCAAAGGACAATTAACGAATATTGATGAAAAGTTTTGGATTTCGGAAATTATTCGTGAACGAGTTTTTCAATATCTTGGCGAAGAATTGCCTTATCGGATTATGGTGGAAGTGGAAGATATTATTGACGAAAAAAATTTTTTAAGGATTCATGCCAATATCATAACAAGCGAGCCGCACCACAAAGGAATGATTATTGGATCTCGCGGCTCGATGCTAAAAAAAATTGGAGTTGGAGCGCGAGAAGAGTTGGAACTTATGGTAGGAAGGAAATTTTTTTTAGAACTCTATGTAACTGTTGATGAAAATTGGCAGATAAGATTTTAAAATTTGACTCTTCGACTTCATCACGCCCTTCCTCAGACTGTCTTGCAACTCATTTTTTGTCATTCTGACCCCGCTCTTCGCGAAGGGCGGGGTCAGAATCTATAATATGAGCCATGTTCGTGGAAATAGATCCCTGCCTGCCGGCAGGCAGGGATCTCCCGCCTGTGGCGGGATCAGGATGACCATTCTTGGACGGTCTAGCAAAGGGCGGAGTAAACAAAGTTGCGTACTAATCTCGTCTTTTTCCGAAAAATTGGAGAAGATGAAGAAAAAGATTTATAAAATCAAGATACAATGTAAGCGCGCCAAGGAGCGCGATTTTTTGTCCTTCTTCAGTATCAAGCCGAGAGTGCGCGGCAAGTTGTTTTAATTTTTGTGTATCGTATGCTGTGAGGCCAACAAAAATGGCAACGCCAAGAAGACTGATTGTCATGGATAACGGCCCGCTTTTTATAAAAAGATTCACAACACTTGCTAAAATAATTCCTACTAATCCCATAAAAAGAAAGCTTCCCCATGAGGTAATATCGCGTTTGGTGGTCGCGCCGTACAAACTCATAGCTCCAAACATGCCTGCGGTAATTACAAAAGTCGTAACTACGGACGTTGCTGTAAATGCCAAGAGAACCACTGAAAGAGTCACGCCATTAACGAGTGAATAAATAATAAAAAGATTTCCAACTCGTTGTGATGTGGTTGGGCGTGTTACTGAAGCGCTGATCCAAACAACAAGAATAAGTTCAAGAATAACAAGACCAAAAAAGAAAATTTTATTTCCAATGAGGTAAGAAATAATCGTCGGAGATGATGCCGTCAAGTATGCGGAGAGCGCAGAGCCAAGAAGACCAAGCGTCATCCAGCTAAATACTCTTCGAAAGAAAGTTGTAGTTTCAGTCACAATAATTCGCGACCGATCTTGTGAGAGAATTTCCATACTATTTTTTTAAACTTATAACATAACCCTTAATGGCATTTTTTGCCATCCGTCTTGATTCTTCAAGATTTTTTCCATACGTAATACATCCAGGAAGACTTGGTACAATAACTGTATATCCGCCTTCGGGTTCTGGGCGAAAGATAATATGATAATTAAGTATTTTTTGCATAATCTAAATTATATAATATAGATTGCAGTGAAAAATGAAATTGTTTGTTTTATTTTCGGAGGAGATATTGCGAAGAAGATTCTTTGGCTGTAAAAAAATTTTTTGCGAATTCTTCTGCCTTTTTATAATCAAAATATTTGCAGCTGAAAATATCAATAAAAGCACGATTCTTCACTTCATCGAAGTGGATCGTGATAGAAGAAGTTTCAATGAATTGAAGCGCTGAATATCCTTCGAGTTCTCCTTCAGCAAAACGTTGAATAAGGGTCGGACCAAATTTTTTCATGTCGATCTCTTTGCAGAGCGCATCAATAAATTGTTGAATTTTTTCCGGATCTTTAATGTGATCCGAATGACAATCATAGAGATTGATACTTCCTAATAATCCCCAACATTGCTGAGAGGAATATTCATTGTGTAAGTGTTCCATTTCATTGATGAGTTTGAAAATTTACTCATGAGTGAATTAAAATAAAATACACTAAATTTCTCTTTAATGAAAATTAACAACCATTTGGTTGTTAAATAGTAATATTATTGTACAAGCTTTTAAAAGAAAGTCAAGACCTTTTTGCGTATAAATTACTTATAACTCAAAGTTAAAACAATTTTTTTAAATTTAGTCAAATTTTGACTATTCTATTTTTGATGTATCTCGAGGTGAAAAAATGTCTATTGTCCAGTCAATTATAATTTTTAAGATATCCCGAGTTTGATAAAGATTGAAAAGGAATACAGTTCTGCGAAGCCACCATGCTAATTTCCCTCCAAAAACTATGTTTCCAAATTGTGCCACACCAAACCAGTCTCCCAAAGGAATTAAATCTCCTTTATGATAATATTGAAACATAGAGAGTTTTTTTCCTTGTATACTTTTCAAAATATTCTTTGCAACATGACGCCCTTCGTTCGTAGCCACTTGGGCAGTTTTTACAAAAGAATTTTCAGAACATTCTGCGATGTCGCCAAGCGCAAAAACATTTGATGTTTCTTCCACAAGCAAATTTTTTGTAATTTTTATAAAACCGCGTTCATTTAAAAATTCTGGAAGAATAAATGTTGGAGCGTCTGAAGCAATCCCTGTGGTCAACATGGTTACTGATGAAGGAAGAAAAGTTCCGTCATCAAGGAGAACCGAGTTTTCTTTTATTTCTTTTACTTTTTTTCCAAGAAGAACTTTGATTTTCATTTCAGAGAGTTTCCTTAAAAGAAGCCAACTTGCTTTTGGCGCGAGATGCCCAACAAGTCTTTCTCCAGCATGAATAAGTGTAATATGAATTTTCCCCCGATCAATGTGAGGGAAAAGTTTACTGACTGTTTTTGTGACTAGCTCGCTTAATTGTCCTGCCACTTCAACGCCTGTCGCACCTCCGCCAACAATCACAAAATATATCTCATGATTATTTTCGTATGCTTCGAAAGTTTCTATAATTTTATTTCGGAGAATTATACCTTGAGCTAAGGTTTTGAGTGGATAGGAATATCGTAGAGCGCCGGGTATATCAAAATATGCTTGCGCGCATCCTAGAGCAATAACCAGATAGTCATAAGAAATATCTTTCCCATTTCTTGTGAGCACTTTATTTTCTGGAGGAAGAATCTGCACTACTTCATCTTCAAAAAAATGATCATGAAACTGAGATGTGAATTCTCGAATCGGATGAATAATATGATTTCTTTCAACAGCTCCAAAAACAACCTCATGAAGCATTGGCGTATAAAGAAAATAATTATGGCGATTGATAATGGTAATAGCCACAGAACGAGATTTTTTTAATTTTTTTCGGAGTGATACATAAGTTTGAAGTCCGCCAAAACCGGCGCCAACAATAAGAATGTGTTTCATATTTGTTTGAGAGAGTAGAGGAAAAGTCCTTCTTCTTCTTTTATAAGATTGAGGCCAGAAAAGCCCGCGCCAATGGAAAGTATTTTGGTTTCTTTTGAAAGTTCTTTTTCCATTTTTATTTTGAGGTCTTCAAAAAATGTCGGCACGCCATAAATAATTATAGCATCCACATTTGGAAAAGGATATTTCCAAAAATTTTTTCTTTCTATAGTAATCAGCGTTCGATTTTTTTCAAAAAGATTGAGAAATTTGCTCCACCAACAAAGAAGAGGATTCCATTCCCACCCAAGACAAGTTATTTTTTGGCGGCTTAGTTCGCGAAGAATAATGCCATCACCACTTCCAAGATCCATTACGCGTTGCCCTGATTTAAGATTAAGGAGAGAAATAATTTTTTCTCTTCGTTTTTTTGGAGCGCGAATAAATGGAGCACCCAAAAATAAAGAAAAAAGTCCAAGCATTGCAAAGAGAATAAAAAATAATAAAAAAAAGCTAAGTAAAAAAAGAAAAACGTTCATAATATATTTCAAATGTTCGTATTCAAACTTTGTCGAATAAATAAAGTGCGATTATTATATCATAAAAAAAGACAAGAGACCCGAGAGCGCTTTTCGGCAATAGCCGATTCGCGCTTCGGGCCTGTTTTTCGGTGTTGTGGCGCGCCGGTTCGACGCGCGACGAACACACTTTTGGAGCGAAGTCTACCTCAAACGATGCCATCCATGGCATCATTCGTATTCCTCCTCCCACGCGCGTTCAATGGCGCGCTTTGCTGTTTTTGGATGCGAAGTGTAGACATAAATTTTCTGCACTCCAGTTATTCCGCGAACAGTTAATTCCCATCCCGCAGGGACGGGTTTGAATTTGAGTTTCCTTTCTCCCACTCTCGTTGGAGTGAGAATGTTAAGATTCATTCTGACATTTTCAAGAGTTTTGATTGCCCTGATAATGACAGTAACTTCACTCAACATGGTGGTGTGGCGTCCGGCGAGCCTTTTGCCGCTATAGTGGTCTTTTCTTCCTTGGCTGGCCATAAAGGTCTCCTTTCGTTGAAATGGTCTCAAAAAATTGACCAAGGAATTATATAATGATACACTTTTTTAAATTTGTCAAGTTTTTTAAATTACTATACTAGAAAATTCAAACAGTGCTTTCATTAAATATGAAAGAAGGAGGTGCAGTGCAGATCGACTGAATCTGACCACACCTCCTTTCGTGATTGACCGACTTTGGGAGCCGGACCTTTTGAGTGAGCTCACCGGCGCTCACTCTGTAATGCTTTTGTCCCCTGCCGGCGCAGGGAGGGGGATTACCGAATCCGCTTCATTCCTTTTCTTGTCTTTTTTGCGGGGTGATAATCCTCTGCAGAAAATACAAACAACCATTTGCTGGACATGCTAGGGTTCCCTTCTCGGAGGCACGCGGCCTCCGTAAGCATTCCCTCAGCGAGGAAATATAAACCGGTCATTCTCGTTTCCTTCTCATTCATCGTCCCAAGAATTGCCCCCCTTGTTGGGAGTTTCCTGGGAGGGTAAAACCGGACGAAGGTCTCGAGTTCTCTGGGCGCATAGAACGGACACCTGAAGTCACCGTCTTCTTTCACCAACGCAAGAAGCTCCTCGTAATCCGGCCTTTCGGCCGGGACGAAATAGAAATGTTGCAAACCAGAAACTCCAACAGAATCGTTGAAGATGCTAATATCCATGGCTTTCTCCTTTTGGGAGTTTCCGAGGCAGCCTGAGCCCCGGTCAAGTGAGTTTCGCGCGAGATTAGCGTTCTTGCATACACGCCACGTTCTCATCCGCTCACTTGAGAGTCTTGAGTTTGAGAGGCACAGTACCTCTCTTTTTGCAAGGCGCCTAAGCACGCCACCCAAGAACCACACCACGAATTGCTTCATGGTGCTTCCAAAAAAGAGAATCAGTTCTCGTCTTTGGAAGAAGGATTTTTTGCGCAAAACTCCAAATTCAAGCTAGAGGATTAATTCAGTGATCAACATAGATTAGGATAAGCATTATGGTTAATTATTGATAGTAAGTATATTAGCATATTTTTAAAAATCTGTCAAGTGTTTGTGGGATTACCTTATTTACCGCTCTCGCTTTTTTTGTAGTTTTTGTTTAGAATAAAAATATTACTTCTGTGGCGGAAGCGCGCAGATTTTATCTGATGAAAATATGCCTTGGTGGCGGAATTGGCATACGCGCTAGGTTTAGGACCTAGTGGGGAAACCCATGGGAGTTCAAGTCTCCCCCAAGGCACAAAGAGAGACGTTCGCGAAATTAGAAATGCGGACTCGGTTTTGCGAAAACTATTTTCTGGGGAAAGCCTACCTACCGGCAAGGCAGGGAATTGGCGGTTTCGTAAAACATGGTTCGAGCCGATGTTCGTGTTCGTGTTTTGACAATTCGTTTACAGCAATATATAATCTTTTTATAATTCGTCGTTGGAAAATATATGAACCAAGAAAATACTATTAAAGATATTCTCGAAATTGTTGAATTTATTCGCGATCACGCAGCATCAAAAGAAGATTTGCTTCAATTTGCTACAAAAGAAGATTTACGGCAAGTTGAACAACGTCTTGAAACTAAAATTGATACTCTTGAAACTAAAGTTGATACCCTTGAAACTAAAGTTGATACCCTTAAACATGATATAATCAACCATATTGACGGTTTTATCGGCTTACACCAAAAGCTCGAAGCTGAACTCATTGCGCTTCATGGAAAGTACCAACGTTTGGAATCGTTTATCCAACAACTTGCCAAACATGTACATTTTCAATTAGAAAAGTAAATTTTTAATAAGCACGATCAGTTTTTTGATCAAATTACACTCCGTTGGTTTGAAGATGCGAGTATGGAGGACGATGTTGATAGCGATTGATAGTAAGAGAAATAATTTTTTCCAGAAAATCTCCATAATCCAGTCCAACAAGTTCAGCTACTGACGGCAAACAATTTCCTTTATTGATTGACGGATTAGGATTCAGTTCTAAAATATAAGGATTATTTTCTTTATCCACTCGAATTTCTACTCGGCCATAATCATGGCAATCTAAAATAGAATATGTGTCGAGCGCGATTTCACTCATCAGGCTCGCGAGTTTTGGAGGAATATTTTTTGGCGGGCGTTGAACAATAATATTTTTGTACGTGGGGTCACTAGAAAATTTTGCATCGAATGGATAGATATGCCAATATCCTTTTGGAAGATTTTTAAAAACAGAGCGCGAAAGCGGAAGCACCTCGAGGTCTCCTTCTTCACTACCCATAATGGAAACATCATATTCATCTCCTTCAATATATTCTTCAATAAGCGCCGGAGAGCCAAGTTTTTCAATAACATAAGATATTTGTGTTTTGAGTTCTTCTTTATTGCTGACTACAGAATCATTGGTGATGCCAATGGAATTATCAGTGTTAGACGGCTTCACTATAAGCGGATAATCAAGATCATCTCGGATGCGTTCAGTAATGGTATAAGCATAATCCCATTGCGGTGTTGGAATTCCATGATAACTGAGAAGTTTTTTCACACGAATTTTGTCGATACATAAACTCAAAGTAAATGGATTTGAACCGGTATAAGGAATTTGAAGAATATCAAAAAGAGCTGCGGCATGCGGTTCGAGGAGCGATGAATCATTTATTCGTTCGCAAAGATTAAAAATAATATCAACATCTGATTCACGAAGACTTTCGCTCGCGCGTAGAACATGATTAAAATCAAAAAAACTGACGCGGTATCCTCGCTCACTCAAAGAACTCATAACCATTTTTGCGACAGAGGTGAGTTCTTGTTCAACTGGATTATCAAGTTCAGAATATTCATTCGATACAATGCCAATATGAAGTTTTCTTTGATCTTTGCGAGAAATTTTTTGGATTTTTTCAATTTTATTGCGGCGAAAATTTGATCGAGCCAAAAGCGCTGGAGAAAAACGATCTTTTCTGACGGTTTTTCCGATAGAGGAATAGCTTCGAAATGGAGAAACTTCAATAGAAGTTTCATGAAGCATTTCTTCCATATTTTTTTCAACTTCAGCATACGAATCACCTTCCACCAAAACCCAACCAACGCTTTCAAATCCTTCTGGCGGAACAAGAACAGCGTCACCGACTTCTTTTGAAAGGGAAAAATCAACAACATAAGATTTTTTTTTCATTTCTTCAAAGCCGCTGATTTTATTGATGACTCCAGATTGATTGGGAATTAAAAATTTTCCCATGATCATTTTTTTCGATTCTTTTGGTTTTTGGGTAACATTGATTCCAAGAGCGATTTCGCTTCCAGCTTCAATGAGATCGAAATCGTGAACTTCAAGAATATTTTTAAAAGTATAATCTCCGCCAAGCCGCGAAGCAATTTCAATGATGTGCGGACCCTTATCAGTGAGTTTCACTTCTACATGCGCAAGACTGTTTCTGATTCCCAAAACAATAAGAGCGGATTCGGTAAATTTTATAAGGGCGTCTTCCTCTTCTTTTTCAATACGAGGCGGAATATAATCGCCAGTTTCCATAAAAAATGGAAGGTGCATGGCAGTTTTTTCGTGAATACCAACAACATGCGGAATACCATGTTGTGAAAAACATTCTAAACTGAATTCGTGTCCATCGATAAATTTTTGATATAAAAAAACTCCACGGTTTAATTTATAAATGGAATCATAATCAGACGTGCAATTTTTGAGGATATACCGATATGCTTCTTCTGCTTCTTCTTTGTTGTTGACATACACTACAAATTGGCTGTCAGAGCCGGAAACGGGTTTTAAAATTCCAGGAAATCCAATTTCTTCCATGGCCATTTCAAGATCTTCTTTTTTTCGGATAAGTTTTCCTGGTATGGCCGGCAATCCTGCCTTAAGAAATGCTTCTTGCATTTTATATTTATCTCGCGTGAGTATTGCTGTTTCAAAGGTATTTCCAATCCATTTATATTCGTTGCAAATTTTTGCCAAAAGCGGAATATCATTTTCCCAAAAAGTGATAGCGCCTTCGATCGTGATTTTTGGGTGATCAGAAATAAATGATCGCAGTTCTTCGAGAGAATCAGTGTGATTGTATGTATCTGTCAAAATCCAATGATCAACATACGGCGCTGCCCAATTTTTTTCGAGATTCAAACATACAAGAGTCAGCCCAAGTTTTTTGAGTCGCTGAAAAATAAAACGTTTTTTTAGAGAGCCACTATTTAAAATAAGAATGGTTTTTCCTTGAAAATGATTCATAGAATAAATTCGAAAAGATAAAAAATAAATTATTTTATCGTATCTCGAACACAAAAAAAATGCAATACAATTTTGTAAAAAAATATTTTTTATTTTTTTACAGTATTTCATGAATTTTTTATACAATCAGAGTGGTTTAAAAAAGTTTTTCACAGAGTTTTTTGAGAAATTTTTTCTTTTCAGCATTCTTATTTTTTTATCTTAAATAAGCGAAAATAAATTCGCTTTCTTTTTATTTGCCCATGAAACGAAGAATGTGATATACTTGTGGGACTTTATTTTAAAAGACCTCCTTTATGACTCGCATAAAAAGTATAAAAAAACGAAATGGAGAAATTGTTGATTTTCAGTCAGAAAAAATTTTTCATGCTATAGAAAAGGCATTTAGAGAAGTGACAGGAAGGAGCGAAGAGCCAGTTTTGCGAAAGATTGTGGATCATGTTATCAACGATCTTGAAGCGGAATACCAAGAAAATCATGAAAATGTTATTCCTCATGTTGAACATGTTCAAAATGTTGTAGAGAAAACGTTGATGGAAGAAGGATTATTTATAGTTGCCAAGGCCTATATTATTTATCGATATGAACACGCGAAGATTCGGCAGGAAAAAAAGGAAGAAGCAATTCAAAAAGTGAAAGAAGGCCGGCTCATGATCACCAAGCACGATGGAAGAAAAGAATTTTTTGATCCTCTAAAACTTAAAAAATCTCTCCAATATGCTGTTACAGGTTTTGAAGAGCAGGTTGATTTCGATGGAATTATTGCACAGTGTCGAAGCGAACTTTATGATGAAATTCATACTTTTGAAATTGAACGTACTTTGCTGCAAGTTTTGCGTACCAAAATAGAAGAGGATGTTATATATTCTTTCATTGCCGCGCGGCAACTTCACTTCATGGTATATAAAATTGTGATCGGACGCGACAAGATTGATTTTTCTCGGCTTGTTGAACAATCTCGCGAAGCATTTGTGGCAAGCATATATCGCGGCGTGAAACTGGGAAAGCTCAACGCAAAAATGTTGCTTTTTGATTTGGAAGAATTGGCTCTTTATTTAAAAATTGAGCGCGATGATCTTTTAAAATATCTTGGAGCGCAAGTGCTTGAGGATCGTTATTATTTGCGTGAACCAGTCTCAAAAATTATTTATGAAACTCCGCAGATTTTTTGGATGCGTATTGCCATGGGTTTGGCGCTTCATGAAGAGCGCCGCGATGAAATGGCGAAAAAATTTTATGATATTTTTTCGACACTCCGATTTATTCCTTCGACTCCAACATTGTTTCATGCCGGAACTTTGCACTCCCAGCTTTCTTCTTGCTATATCGGCACGGTGATGGATTCGCTTGATCATATTTTTCAAGTTTTTGGAGACAACGCTCAACTTTCAAAATGGTCTGGAGGTCTTGGCACAGATTGGAGTAATCTGCGCGGCACTGGCGCCATAATTCGCGGCACTGGCGTTGAAAGCCAGGGCGTTATTCCATTTTTAAAAATTGCCAATGACACTGCTGTGGCCATTAACCGAAGTGGAAAACGCCGTGGAGCAGCTTGCGTGTATCTTGAAACATGGCATTATGATATTGAAGAATTTTTGGAACTGAGAAAAAATACTGGAGATGAACGCCGCAGAACTCATGACATTAATACTGCCAATTGGGTTCCTGACCTTTTTATGAAGAGAGTTCGTGATGATGGATATTGGAGTCTTTTTTCGCCTGATGAAACTCCAGAGCTTCATCATTTATATGGTCGTGAGTTTGATCACAAATATGAAGAATATGAAGCCAAGGGCGAACAAGGAGTTTTGAAGTTATACAAACGACTCAAAGCGCGGGATCTTTGGAAGAAAATGATCACCATGCTTTTTGAAACTGGCCATCCATGGATTACATGGAAAGATCCTTGCAATATTCGCAGTCCGCAAGATCATGTTGGCGTGGTCCATTGTTCAAATTTATGCACTGAAATAACCCTGAATAATTCAGAAGACGAAACTGCCGTGTGTAATCTTGGTTCAATCAATTTGGCCACACACATGAAAGATGGAATGCTTGATGTCGCTTTGATAGACGAGACAGTAACTATTGCCATGCGAATGCTTGATAATGTAATTGATCTTAATTTTTATCCAACAAAAGAAACCCGAGTTTCAAATATGCGGCATCGGCCAGTTGGATTGGGTATTATGGGTTTTCACGATGCGCTTTACTTGCAGAATGTTAATTTTGATTCGGAAGAAGCAGTCACATTTTCCGATTACAGTATGGAAGTCATTTCTTATTATGCTATTTTAGCTTCTTCAAAGTTAGCCAAAGAACGCGGAACTTATTCGAGTTATCGAGGTTCAAAATGGGATCGGGGAATTTTTCCGATAGATACCATCGCGCTTCTTGAAAAAGAACGCGGTGAAAAAATTGCTATTTCAATTGAAGAAAAACTCGACTGGACACTTGTTCGCGAACATGTAAAACAATATGGAATGCGCAATTCCAATTGTATGGCTATCGCGCCCACTTCGAATCTTGCCAATATCGCAGGATGCATTCCTTGCATTGAACCAATTTATAAAAATATTTACGTGAAAAGTAATTTGAGCGGTGATTTTATTGTGGTTAATTCTTATCTTGTTTTAGAACTCAAAAAACTTGGACTTTGGAGCAAAGAACTTCTGGAAAAATTAAAATATCATGATGGACGCGTTTCGGATATTGCTGAAATACCGCCTCACTTAAAAGAACGGTTTAAAGAAGTATTTGAAATTCATCCGCGATGGATTGTTCGCGTGGCAGCCAGCCGAGGGAAATGGATTGATCAGAGCCAATCGCTCAACATTTTTTATAATGGAAAGAGCGGAAAAGAATTAGGTGAAATTTATCAATATGCCTGGGAATTAGGATTGAAAACTACTTATTATCTTCGTTCTTTGGCTATTTCCCAAGTTGAAAAATCCACAGTTGATTTTTCGCAATTTGGCACCACGCATCAACGTTTTCAGTCGGAAGCAGAACCAAAAGAACCACAATTACCAATGAAAGAAGTAATTATTTCTTCGATGGCAGAAATAATCGCTGATGACGCTATCAAGCTTTGCAAACTCGAAGACCCAGCTTGCGAGAGCTGCCAGTAATATTTTTAAAATTTTAAAGAAAACCCTATGCCAATTACAAAAACCAATGAACGAATAAATGTGAATCATCGGAAAATTATCAATGGTGCCGATGCTGATGTTATTCAATTGCATCCCATGAAACATACTTTTGCGTGGAATGCTTATCTTGCTGGCAATGCGAATCATTGGCTTCCAACCGAGATTACCATGCAAAACGATGTTGAGCAGTGGAAATCGAATAATGTTTTGACTTCAGATGAACGCAATGCTTTTGAAACAGTGATGGGATTTTTTAGCACTGCCGATTCAATTGCCGCGAATAATATTGTGCTTGCTGTTTATAAACACATCAGTTCTCCAGAATGCCGAATGTATCTTCTCAGGCAGGCTTATGAAGAAGCGATTCATACTCATGCCTATCAATATATTGTTGAGAGTTTGACGTTGGATCAGGGAAAAATTTTTAATATGTATCGTGAGAATGAATCTATTTATAAAAAAGCGTCTTTTATCTTGACGTTTAATGAAGGGATTTTTGAATCAACATTTCGAACAGGCACATTAGAAAATGATCAAAAATTTCTTGAGAATATTATTGTGTTTGCCGTAATCATGGAAGGCATTTTCTTTTATAGTTCGTTTGCTGTCATGTTTGGATTCCAACGGCAAGGAAAAATGATTGGTTCAGCTGAACAAATTCAATATATTATGCGTGACGAGTCACAGCATTTGAATTTTGGAATTGAAATGATTAACACCATCAAAATCGAAAATCCTGAACTTTGGACACGTGATTTTCAGACTCATATTATTGATCTTATTCGTGAAGCTGTAAAGTTAGAGGTTACCTTTGCGCAAACTGTTTTTCCAAAAGGTATTTTTGGAATGAACGCGCTTGGGTTTCAACAATATATTGAATATATCGCGGACCGACGTTTGGCCAGAATTGGGCTCCCTGTTTTGTACGGAAGCGCAAATCCATTTCCTTGGATGAGTGAGGCGGTTGATTTGAGTAAAGAAAAAAATTTTTTTGAAACTCGAGTCACTGAATATCAAACAGGCGGAACACTTGATTGGTAAAAACATTATCTCTTTTTTCCGGCACCAAAGAAAAATATCACAAAAAGAATAAGCGCGACAAAGACAATGGTTCCTCCGGTGCTCATGTTAAGTTTAAAAGAAAGTATTATACCAGCAATAACAGAAATGAGCGCGAGCATTACAGACAAAAAAATTGTTTGTTTAAAACTTTTTCGTAAGAGTGTTGCCGTGACAACAGGGATTACCATCAACGCTCCAATTAAAAGAACTCCCACAATGCGTAAAGACAGGGAAACTGTTATGGCAGTAAGAAACATCAGAATGCTATTGAAAAGTTTGACGCGGATTCCCTGAGCTTCGGCAAGCTCTTCATCAAATGAGATAAGAAAAAATTCTTTATAAAAAAGAGCAACAGTGATAAGGACAATAACTCCAAGCAAAGAGATAAGGATAATATCCATATTATCAATAGTCGTAATACTTCCAAAAAGAAAGTGCATAATATTTCCTCCTCTTTGACGTGAGAATCCTAAAAGAATTGCAGCTAAGGCAAGACTTCCTGAGAGAAAAATAGCAAGCGCTGATTCTCCAAAAATTTTTTTTGATTTGCGAAGTGTTTCTATACCGATCGTTGCAAAGATTGAAGCAATGAGCGCTCCCAAAAGAGGATGAATATGCAGCAGGAGCCCGGCCGCAATGCCGACCAATGAAACATGCGCGAGCGTATCAGCAGTCAGTGAAAGTCTTCGAACAACAAGAAACATTCCAATAGATGGGGCTATAATAGCAATCATTATACCAGCAAGAAATGCCCGAATCATGAAATCATATTGAAATATTTCGAATATCATATTATTCGTGCTGATGTTTAATTCGTTTTACTGATTCTCCATACACCGTATCAAGATCAATATTTTTTTTAAATATTTGTGGCGTGACATGGCACACTAATTTTTTATTTAAGCAAAGAACAGTTTTTACTTTTTTGGTGATGACTTCAATATCATGCGATATTAAAAGAATGGTAATTTTAAAATTTTTATTGAGTTCTTCCAGAAGATTATAGAAAGATTTTTGGTTTGGAGTGTCAACGCCAATAGTTGGTTCGTCAAGAATGAGGATTTTTGGCTTTCCCACCAAGGCGCGAGCAATAAAAATTCTTTGTCTTTCTCCGCCGGAAAGTTCACGAATTTGTCTATTTTCAAAATTGTTCATGCCAACCAATGATAAAGCATTTTTTACGGCATCGTAATCGTGTTTGTGGAATGAATGAAATACGCCCAATTTTGAAGTCAGTCCGCTTAACATAATTTCATTCACAGTCGCGGGAAAAGCAAAGTCGCCCTGAGTAATTTTTTGAGGGACATATCCAATATATTCGCGGTTTTTCATTTTTGAGACTTCTTTCTCAAAAAGAAAAATTTCTCCGGAGGTGGGTTGTAAAATGCCGAGAATGATTTTGATGAGTGTTGTTTTGCCGCCGCCATTGGGTCCAATAATTCCAACATAATCTCCAGTGTTGACGGAAAAGGAAATATGCTCAAGAATAAAAGTATGATCGTAAGAAAACGATATATTTTTTAGTTCAATACATGGTGTCATAATATTATTGTAACTTACTTTTTTTGTATGAGCAAACCATTGTACCGCAGATTTTTATTTTTGTATTTTCCTTTTCGATGGACACTGCGTTTTTTTCTTCGACTCGAAGTTTTTGGAACGGAATATCTTGAGACCATTAAAAAAGAAGGAGCCATATTTACCGCAAATCATATAAGTTATCTCGATAGCCCGCTTTTAGTGATTTCTATTCCAAAAACACTAAAACATTTTTTCCCTATTCGATTTATTGGAGGTGATGAATATTTTCATAAAATAGGATTTCGTGAATTTTTTAAATTTTTTGGAGTTCTTCCTGCAAAAAAAGGAAGCGGACATTTAGCTCGTTCATTAGGTTGGCTTCTTCTTGCTTTGGATCGCGGTGGAAGTGTTGGTATTTTTCCCGAAGGCGCGCGAAGTCAAGAAGGCGACCGATATCTTGGAACCGCAAAAATTTGCCAAGGGAAACGGGGCATCGGTTTTCTGGCGAAATTTAGTCAGAAAATAATTGTTCCGGTTGGCATTGTTGGAGTTTTTCAGACGAGTTTTAAAGATTTTTTTCTTCGAAAGAGAAAAGCCATTCTCATTTTTGGAAAACCATTTGTCATGGATCAACATCATTCAATCGAAGATGCCGCGGCCTATGTGATGGATGAAATCAAAAAGCTTGTTGCTGAAGGAGAAAAACGATTGCATGAAAATTTTCGGAAAGCCTGAGTCAAAGTTTTTACTTTAAATATCAACTGCGCTTGACATGTTTTTTAATATATGCTATAGTATTCTGTTTGAATGAAACTATAGTATTCTGTTTGAATGAAATAAGAAATATTCTTCTAAAGAAAATCATCTGAAAATGGTTTTTTCTAGAAGCTCGATCATGGCCTTGCCTTCATGACCGAGTGAAATGCGCCATGATAGGGGGCGCTTGACAAATCTCTGTCCGACAGTGAACGGTCGTTGGGCGTTCATTGGCTCGGGGAAGCCAACAAAGGGGACGGTACGGTTTGCGTAACGTCCCCCCTTTTTTATAAAGCACATCTTCATCTAAGATAGTATTTTTTCCGAAGTAAAATGGATTTCCGAATTTGAGAATAAGTTTCTTTACTCAGAAAGAGGAATTTCATTTTTTCCAGAAGAAGCCATTCTTTCATAAAGAATTTCTCCTCCTGGGCAAAGCATGCCTATGGGAAATATTACTTTGTAGTCTCAAACTGCAGAGTGATATTTCAATCGTGCCATTGGTTTCACTTAGGGTCAAACCTGAGTGATATCAAATGGATTGACAATTTCAAACAATAGAAGGAAAAAGACCATGAATCGGATCACGATTCTGCTTCTGGCTCTTCTCGTTGCCTTCATGGCGATGGGACAGAGCGAGTGTGTGGGAAATGATCCCACTCCGACGCCGACACCAAGCGCCACTCCGACTCCGACCACAGAACCCACCCCGACCGCCACGCCGACCGTGACCCCGAGCGCGACCTGCATCCCGCAGACGTGGTACATCGACTACGACTCCGACAGCTACGGCTCGGATCGCTACACCGTCGAAGATTGCACAGAGCCTCAGGGCTACGTGGACAACTTCGACGACTGTGACGATACTGATCCGGATGTGAGTCCGATCGCTCTCGAAGTCTGTGATGGCATCGACAACAATTGCACTGATGGCATCGACGAGCCGAGTGCTATTGATGCTCTTCACTGGTTCGAGGACAATGATTCTGACAACTACGGCGAGAACTCGACAGGAACCGATGCATGCTACGCGCCAACGGAGAATTCTGTCACGGTGAGTGGCGACTGCAACGATTCCGATTCTTACTCCTATCCTGGAGCCCATGACATCTGCAACGACGGCGTGGATCAGGACTGCGATGGTGAGTCGAAGGAGTGTCTCCTTACCGGGACATACGATCTTTCCGAGGTCACGAAATTCGTTGGAGAGGAAGAGGATGATGACGCTGGTTTCAGCGTTTCTACTGGCGACGTCAACGGCGACGGATACGACGACATCCTGATAGGAGCGCCTTTTGAAGATACTGGCGGAAACCGTGCTGGCGCAACCTACCTCGTCTACGGACCAGTCCCTTCAGGAACCATGGATATCTCCCAGGCAGACGTGAAATTTGTGGGAGAGGAAACCTACGATGAGATCAGCCGGTATATTTCCTTTATTAGAGACGTCAACGCCGACGGATACGACGACATCCTGATCGGTTCAACTAATAACAATGGAGATGCTGGCGCAGTCTACCTCGTCTACGGACCAGTCCCTTCAGGAACCATGGATATCTCCCAGGCAGATGTGAAATTCGTTGGAGAGGCACGGAGCATGGCTGGCAGTAGCGTTTCTACTGGAGACGTAAATGCCGATGGACACGAGGACATCCTGATAGGCGCATTCAACAACGATGAGGGAGGCTCTCATGCTGGCGCAGTCTATCTCGTCTACGGACCAGTCCCTTCAGGAACCATGAATCTCTCCCAGGCCGACGTGAAATTCGTTGGAGAGGGAACGGATGATGACGCTGGTTTCAGCGTTTCTACTGGTGACATCAACGCCGACGGATACGACGACATCCTGATCGGAGCAATTGATAACAATTCGTATGGTGGCGCAACCTACCTGATCTACGGACCAGTCTCATCGGGAACCATGGATCTCTCACAGGCAGACGTGGAATTCGTGGGAGAACCAGGCAATCGAACTGGCTGGAGCGTTTCTACTGGCGACGTCAACGCCGACGAATACGACGACATCCTAATCGGCTCACCTACTGGAAAAAGCTACCTCGTCTATGGACCAGTCTCATCAGGAACCATGGATCTCTCACAGGCAGACGTGAAATTCATTGGAGGGGGGAGCTATGCTGGCTCCTCAGTCTGCTCTGAAGGAGACGTGAACGGGGATGGTTATGACGACATCCTCATCGGAGACTCTGATAACGATCATGATTATTATACAGGAGCATCATACCTCGTCTACGGACCAGTCCCTTCAGGAACCATGGATCTCTCCCAGGCAGACGCGAAATTCGTGGGAGAGAAAATCGGTGATGACGCAGGTAGCAGCGTTTCTACTGGAGACATCAATGCCGACGGATTCGACGACATTCTGATAGGAGCGCCTGGTGAAGATACTGGCGGAAACCGTGCCGGAGCCGTCTACCTCGTCTACGGCGGCGGCAATGGAAACTGACCGAAGCGTTCCTTACTTCCAATCCTAACCTCTGAGGCAACCCCTCTGCCTCGGATTTTTCGAAGCCCTGATTTATTTCGCACTCCGCGAGATGAGTCAGGGCTTTCGTATTTTTTGCGAGTGGCAGAGCGCACTTTTCTTTACACTTCTCTTTGAATTTGTTATTTTAAAAAGAGCCGTCGGAATATTATAAGCCGTCGCAAATTTTATGGGACGAAGAAAGATTAAAGTAGCCATTCTCCTTGCTGGAGGCACTGCCTGGGATTTTAAAAATCCAAGGGCTTCTTTGGTGCAATCTCAAGAAGACGCAAAACGATGGATTGTTCAGATTCAATCATTTTTATTTGGAACCACTCTTACGCCACATTTTTTTTATGATGGAGAAAGCACAGATATTCCAGCGTCGCTTTTTTATGATTTAGCAAAGTTTATTACTGATCATTATGATGATTACGATGGATTTGTAGTTACAGTGGCGCTTCCAATGATTTCTTTTGCATCTGCGGCATTAGCATTTTTTATGGGACAAATTGGAAAAGCTGTTGTTATTACCGGAAGTCCATTATCGATTTCTAATGAAACGCTGAATCATTATTTAAAGGCGCATGAACGAACTTTTGGAATTTTAGGACCGCGAACTCATGTGTTAGGCGCTTGCATTGTGGCAGGAGCAGATGTTGGCGAAGTGTGCACTGTATATGGAAATAAAATTCTTTGGCCAACGCGGCTCGTGCCGCACGAAACCCAAGGAACCAATTTTTTCGATACGATTGATATGCCATTTCTTGGCCGGGTTGATTTTGGCATCCAGTTTTTTATTGGCCGAAATCGGAGAAAATGTCCGCTTCGGGCAGTAGTGGCATGGGATGACACCGCAACATGGATCGATGCGCGAGAGCCTGGTGAAAGTGTTTTTTTAAACAAAGTTATTGAAAAAAAGCGTGGGCTTATTTTTGAATGTCTTTATGGGGAAATTCCATCGCGTATTGAATCTCAGATACGAAAGTTCGCTGAGAAATTTCCTGTCATTATTTACAGCACCTTGCCGCAAAAAGAATCTTTTGTTTCTGTGGGGCCGTATATTTGGATTCAAAATATTACCAGAGAATCACTTTTGGCGAAATTTAAATGGGCTCTTGGACAAACGAAAAATCCGCGCGACTGCCAAAAAATTCTTTTGAGTGATCGCGCAAATGAATTTTATACTCTCAAAAAAGAAAAAAAGAAAATAGAATGAGATTATATTATTTTATTTCCCACGGGGAAAAACAACTTCGAAAATCACATTATGAAATTTATGATTTTCTTCATGAAATGGGAGTAGATATTTTTAGCAATGTTTCATGTTTCCAAACCGGGAAAATGAGTCGGCAAGAACTTCGCGATCTGGAACAAACCGGAGATTTGCTTATTGGAAAAATGAATGGACTTATTATTGAAGCGAGTAATTTTTCAGGAGAAATTGGTTACTTTTTAGCTCTGGCGCTCGGACAAAAAAAACGGGTTTTGTATCTTCATGAAGAAGGTACGCGAGTTAATCAAATGCTTTCTTTTATTTTGAAAGAATATTCTGTTGGCCATCTGGTTTCTATTGTAAGTTATACGCGAGGAAATATCTTAAAAAAGATTCAGGATTTTGTTTCGCACGTTGAGATTCCTGGAAAAAGAGAAAAAGCATCAATTAAATTCACGCTTCGCATTACTCCTCGCATTGATCGTTATCTTTTTTGGAAAAGTCGAAAACTTCGAGTGAGTAAGGCAGATTTTTTGCGAGAGCGCATTCTTGAAGAACTTATTGAAAATGATGGTGAATATGAAGTAAATGGAACAGAGAATGATGAATTTTCTTTGGTTGATCAAAGTAACAAAGAATGATAGTCTTGTTTCATACTTTTTAAAAAAATGCAGAACAAAAATTTAAATCATTTTTTTGACCCGAAGAAACTTTGGCCGAAAATCGAAGAAGATATTTTGGATTTTTGGAATGGCGAGAAAATTTTTGAAGAATCATTGAGTCAAACTCAGGGATCAAAACCATATATTTTTTACGATGGTCCGCCGTTTGCAACAGGCCTGCCTCATTATGGACATATTTTAGGAAGCACTGCCAAAGATATGATTGGCCGTTTTTGGACTATGCGCGGTTATTTTGTGGCGCGGCGTTGGGGATGGGATTGCCATGGCCTTCCCATTGAAAATATTGTTGAAGAAAAACTTCATATCAATAGTAAAAAAGAAATAGAAGTTTTGGGTATTGATCGTTTTAATGAAGAATGCCGCTCGCAAGTTTTTTTGTATACGAACGAATGGGGAAAAACAATCCGACGAATTGCTCGATGGGTGGATTTTGAAAATTCTTACAAAACACTTGATGCTTCTTTCATGGAATCTGTGTGGTGGGGTTTCAAAAAAATGTGGGAAAAAGGATATGTTTACGAAGGAAAAAAAGTTTTGCTTTGCTGTCCGCGATGCGAGACGCCAATTGCAAAGGCCGAGGTTGCTATGGATAATAGTTACAAAGATGTTACTGAAAATTCCGTGTATGTAAAATTTCTTTTAAAAACTCAAAACAAAAAAATAAAAACTCTGGATGAAAATTGTCCAACGTATTTATTAGCATGGACAACAACTCCGTGGACTTTGCCGGGAAATGTGGCGCTGGCAGTTGGAAAAAATATTATTTACGTTGCGATAAAACAAAATGATGAAATTTTTATTTTGGCTAAAGAGCGGCTTAATATTTTGCAAGGAGAATATAAAATATGCAGTGAATTCAAAGGGCAGGATTTGTTAGGATTGAAATATGTTCCGTTGTATGAAATTTCAGAAATACAAGAAGGCAGTGGGCCAGTACACGAGGTGGTCATTGGAGATTTTGTGACCACAAGTGAAGGAACAGGCATTGTTCATACTGCTGTGATGTATGGAGAAGACGATTTTGAACTTGGTTTAAAACTGAATCTTCCATTGGTGCCGCTGCTTTCCGAAAAAGCAATTTTCAAAGCGCCATCGCCAAAATTTTTAGTAGGAAAATATTTTAAAGACGCTGACGCATTGATTCTTGAAGATTTTTCAGTCCGCGGATTGGCGTATGCCGTAGAATCAAATACTCATTCGTATCCACATTGTTTTCGATGCGAAACTCCGCTTTTTTATAATGCGATCAATGCTTGGTTTGTTGATATTCAAAAAATAAAACCAAAGCTTCTTGAATTAAATAAAAAACTCAATTGGCATCCGGAACATTTTCGCGATGGAAGATTTAAAAAGAGCGTGGAAGGAGCGCCTGACTGGAATATTTCACGTAATCGATATTGGGGCACGCCAATGCCAATTTGGAAATGTGAAAACTGCTCTGGAATAAAAGTCGTTGGAAGCATAAAAGAACTTCCAGAATCATATCACACTCTTTCAGATCTTCATCGGCCAAAAATTGATGAAGTTATTTTTTCATGTGAATGCGGTGGAGTTATGAAACGTGTTTTAGAAGTTTTTGATTGTTGGCTTGAATCCGCTTCCATGCCATTTGCTTCGGTTCATTATCCTTTTGAAAATGTACAATGGTTTGCAAAAAATTTTCCAGCGCAGTTTATCGCGGAATATACAGGACAAGTTCGTACCTGGTTTTATTATATGCTCGCGGTTTCTGCTGTTCTTTTTGATTCCGTTCCTTTTGAAAATATTGTGGTGACTGGAGTCATACTCACGGAAAATGGTTCTAAAATGTCGAAATCAAAAAAGAATTTTCCTGATCCATGGATGATTTTCGATCGGTATGGCGTTGACGCTTTACGATATTATCTTATGAGTGACAGTATTATGGACGCGGAAGATTTGAATTTTCGTGAAAAATCATTGGATGAAATTTACAAAAAATATATTTTGACGCTGAAAAATGTTGTGGATTTTTATCTCCTTTTTAAGGGAGATGATACGCAAAAGAAAAATTCTCAAAAAAATCTCCACATTTTAGATCAATGGATATTAGTAAAATTAAAAGAACTGCAATGCGAAGTGAGCAATCGAATGGAATCTTATGAGATAGTAAAAGCAGTTCGGCCTATAATGGATTTTGTGCAGGAACTTTCTACATGGTATATTCGCCGTTCTCGAGATCGATTTAAAAAAAGAGATGAAGCAGCTCTTTTGGTTTTGCGCGAGGTGCTGGAAGAACTTGCAAAAATTGTTGCGCCTTTTACTCCATTTATGGGTGAATTTGTTTATCGTATGGTAAATGGGCAAAAAAAATCAGTGCATTTGGAAACATGGCCAAAAGCATCTCCACTTTCCCTAGCAGAAAAACAGATTTTATTAAAAATGGAACACATCAAAAAAATTGCCAGCGTTGGGCTTATGATTCGAGCTAAAGAAAATATTAAAGTTCGTCAGCCATTGGCATTGTGTGAAATCTCTGATGCATCTGGACTTATTTCTTCAAAAGACATGAATTATATTCATCTCTTGAAAGAAGAACTCAATGTCCTTTTGGTAAAAATACATCAAGCAGAAGAAAATCAATTTAGTGTTGTCTTGGATACCAATTTTCAGAACAACACGCTTCTTCTTGAACTTGGCTTGAAACGCGAACTGATTCGACATGTGAACGCTTTAAGAAAAGAAATGGGGCTTACGGTTGGGGATCATATTTCTTTTTCTTATTGGGCAGAAGATCTATTACTTCTTTCGACACTCCAAAAGTTTGAAAAAGAAATTCTTGAGGAAACTCTTTCAGAAAATGTAACCATTTCAAAAGAAATTCTTGGCCAAACAGATGAAACTTTGCTTTCGGGAAGAAGTATTCGTCTTTTAATAAAAAAAATATAATATAAAGTGCTTATGAATGTTCGATTTTTTACGGATAATATTTCTTCTCTGACTTCAGAAGCGGCTGTTGTTTTTGTTTTTAAAAATGCCAAGAAAAAAAACAATGACGCAAAAGGAGAATTTCCTCCGGTTGCGCAAAATTTTCTTTCCAGCACTCAAACGCTTTTAAAAAAAGTGTTGGAGAAAGATTTTTTTTGCGGAGTGAATCAATATATGATTCTTTATCCAAGTGGCGAAAAGTTTGAGCGTTTGATTTTAGTAGGTTTGGGTGAGGTAGAAAAGTTTGATGAAGAAAAATTTTCTCATAGTGTTGGATCCACGGCCATTATGCTTCAGGAGAAAAAAATTGATTCTTTTTCATTCGCTCTGCCGTCGCTCGAGGATAAAAACATATCTCTCGAACGCATGGTTTTTCTCACAGTAAAAGCGATTCGATTGGCGCAATATCAGTTTAAAGAATTTCGTGCAGAAAAACATCATCATGCTTTGGCAAAAGAATTAACATTGACTCAAATTCCAAAAAATAAAATAAGCCAGTTGCAAAGCGTGGTTAATGAGGCCTTGATAATAGGCGATGCCATGAATGCCGCTCGATTGTATGGCGATCTTCCGCCTATTCACGCGACTCCAAATTATCTTGTTGGTGAAGCGCAAAGGATCGCTAAAATGTATAAAGGTATTCAGTGTAAAATATTGCGGAAAAAAGATATGGAGCGTCTTGGCATGGGCGGCATTTTAGCAGTCACTCGCGGAAGCAAAGAACCACCAGCTTGTATTATTCTTGAATATTTCGCCGGAACCAAAAAAGAAAATCCCATTGTGTTTGCAGGAAAAGGAATTACGTTTGATAGCGGCGGCTTGAATATTAAAACAGTTGAGGGAATGATCCATGAGATGAAGTGGGATATGTCTGGCGGCGGCGCTGTGTTGGAGCTTATCAAATCTGTCGCGGCGTTAGGGCTCAAGAAAAATATTGTTGGCATTGTTCCAACATGCGAAAATTTGTTAGGAGAAAATGCCTATAAACCCGGCGACATTATTCGCTCAATGAGCGGAAAAACTATTGAAGTCTTAAATACTGATGCTGAAGGACGAATTATTCTTGCCGATGCGTTTGAGTATGCCAAAAAATATAAACCTCAAGTAATAATTGATTTCGCGACTTTGACTGGCGCGGCAATGGTGGCGCTTGGAAGTTATTATAGTGGAGTATTTACCCGTGATGAAAAATTGTATGAAATAATTTTTGAGGCAGGCCGTCTTTCTGGAGATAAAGTTTGGCGTTTGCCGCTTTCAGATGAATTTACTCAAGATGTTTTGGGCGAAGTGGCTGACCTTGTCAATATTGGTAAAAGCGGTCGTTGGGGCGGAGCATCAGTCGCCGCGGCTTTTTTAGAGCAATTTGCGCTTCCATATCGATTTGCTCATATTGATATTGCGCCCACTGCTTGGCAAACCAAATCGCGACCATGGATGCGCGGCGGCGCCACAGGAGTCGGAGTGCATCTTGGTTTGGAAATACTTAAACAATTGTAATGGCTCAAAAAGTTTTTGCGATTTTTGTAAGTTTTGTTTTTCTTTTTCCTCAGATGGTTGTTTTTGCGGCAACAGAGGAAAATTTGGTTTCCCCAAGCATAGAAGAATCAGATGAAACTTTGTTAAACGATCAATCTCTTTCTGCTTCAGTTGAAGAACAACCAATAAAAATTGAAGAACCAAAATTTGATCCATGGAAAAATCTTAATGGTTTTCAAGATATTTTTACTGAAGATCTTTTTACTGGCGCAGCAAGTCTTTCTCTTCCAATTTCTATTCCTCGTCCATCTTCCAAACATCTCCCCATTCCAAATCTTTCGCTCGGTTATAATTCATACAATAAAAATCGTTTGAGTCCGTATGGATATGGCTGGGGATTAAACCTCAATAGTATTTCTCGTATCGCGAAATATGGCGTGGCTTCCATGTATGATCGTGATGAATTTTCATTTCGGCTTGGCGGCAAAAGTTCAGAACTTGCTTTGATAAACTCTTCGGAAAATCTCTATCTGCCAAAAAGTGGAAATGATCTCACGCAATATTTTTTTGCGAATAACACATGGCGTGTTGTCGACACATCTGGCGTGACCTATTATTTTGGTTCCACTTCTGCCTCGAGAGTAGAAAATCCGAATAAAACTGGCTATGTTTTTGAATGGATGCTTGATCGAGTAATTGATCGCGGAAATGAAATACAATTTACTTATCTTCAAGATCATAATCAAATTTATCCTTCAACCATAACGTATGCGCCAAGCGTTTCTGGTGGATATTTGTATAAAATAGAATTTGGTTATCATAATAAAACCGCTTCAGCAATAAGTTACGAAACTCAGTTTCCTGTTGAAACTTATAAACTGCTTGAAACCATTTCCATAAAAGTTTTTGAGAACGGAGCATGGAATACGAAAAAAAATTATCATTTTTCTTATGATTCTTTTGATTCGGCAACGCCACATCTTTTAAAATTTCAAGAAGAAGCAAACAACATTTTTCTTCCAGCGCTTGAATTTTCATATTACACTTCCGGCATTGTGGCAAATCTTCTTCAAAGTTTTAAAAATAACCGAGGCGGAAGCATGAATTTTTTTTATGCGCCTTCAACGAGCTATCAAAATGGGAATGGGCTACAAAATAAAGTTCCGTTTATTGTAAAAACATTAAATAAAATTCAGTTTTTAGATTCAGTTGCAGGAAGTTCATTCGAAGAAAATTTTTCATACTCTGGTGCGCATTATTTTATTGATTACGCTGATGTGTTCGGAAGAGAATATGCCGGATTTCATGAAGTCACCAAAAGCGAGCCGGGGAGAATTACAAAAACATATTTTCATCAGAGTCAATTCAGCACGAACGATGAGAGTCGTGGCGAGTATGAAGATCATATTTCCAAAAAAGGCCGAGCATATCGAGAGGAACTTTATAATGTTGACGGAAAACTCATTGATGTAACGCTTACCAAATGGCAAAAAACTGATCTTGGAAATGATCGATATTTTGTTGTTCCAGAACGCGTTACTTCACTTCATTTTGATGGCGGGAGCGTTCATGAAGATTCTGCTATGACTTATCAATATGATGAATACGCGAACGTGATCGAAGAAATTCAATATGGCCGAGTGAATGCGAATTCTGATACTGGAGATTTTTCTGACACAGGAAATGATTTTAAAAAGATCATTACGACATACTCCTACAATTCAGCAAACCCAACACTGGTTCATTTTCCTGCCACAGGAAAACTTTTTGATCAAAGCAGCGCACTGATTTCTTCCACAGAATATTATTATGATCAGAGCAATACTCTTGGCGCGATTTTTCAAGGTGATGTTACAAAACAGCGCGATTGGAATTCAGAATCCTCGGAATTTATTGAGAGTTTTTTCTCTTATGACACGCGAGGAAATGTAATCGAGGAAATTTATCCGAATGGAAATGTTACTACGTTGCAATATGATTCTGTTTATCCTTTTTTCCCAATTTCAATAACCCAAGAAGGCTCAACAGACGACCGAGATATTGCCAGTTTTTTTTCGTATGATTTTTCTCTCGGGCTTATCAAAGAAAAAATAAATCCCAACGGAGAAAAAAATGTTTTTTCGTATGATGCGTTTGGAAGATTAAAAACAAAATCGCGCTCAAGCAATGATGACTCATTAAACATGATTCAAATTGAATCGTATTTGTATTATGATTTTGAAAATCCATCTCATGTTCAGCAATTTACATATCCTGATGTTGAAAGCCATGTATTTTTAGATGGATTTGGTAGAGTTATACAACAACGCAAAGAGCATGAAGCTGGCGCGTTTGTTGTGATCGACAAAAAATATGACGAACGTGGAAATATCGCGTCTGAATCCCTGCCATATTTTGATTCTGGAAATATTTTTGACTCGAATGATTGGAAAGGAATAAAACCGGGCTCTACGAATACTTTTGATCCAAAAAATCGGCCAATAAATATTGCCACTTCAGTTGGTACCACGAACTATGATTACCATGGTTTTAAAACTACGATCACTGATCCTCGCGGAATCAAAAAAGATTTGTACGCGGATCCATTTGGAAATTTGATTCAAGTTACAGAATATAATCAAGGACAAACATATCAGACTTTTTATACGTACAATGCTTTGAATCTTTTAACGAATATTCAAGACGCCAGTGGAAATCTTCGAACCATCACGTATAGTTCATTGGGGCGTCGTCTGACTTTAGGAGATATGTATAATCCGAGCGTTCCGCCAAGTGTTATACCAACATGGAATTTTTCGTACGATAAAAATGGAAACTTGCTTTCTGAAATTGATCCGAATGGCACGAACATTTTTTATGAATACGATGAATTTGATCGCGTAAAAAATGAAAAAAATAATGGCGAAATAATGTATGATTATGTTTATTCTACTGCTGGAGTAAGCAGAGGATTATTATCGCAAGTATCTGGTAAAATTTTTTCCACTCATTTTGATTATGATTATCATGGCAATACGACAAAAGAATCCAAAATCATCCAAGAAAGAACATTTGAAACTTTTTTTACCTTTGATATTCTCGACCGAGAACAAACAATAACTTATCCAAATAGTGAGGTGGTTAATTATTTTTATAATAATGCTGGTTTACTTGAACAAATTAGTCAAAGCGGCATAGGAGGTAATAAAACCATTGTAAATAATTTTGATTATTCTCCGGTTGGGCAAATCGCGCGCATTGATTATGGCAATGGAGTTTCTACACAAAATTCGTTTGATGCTAATGAACTGTATCGCCAGAAAAGAAAATTGAGTCAAAAAGATTCTCTAAAATTACAAGATACCAATTATACGTATGATGCGCTTGGAAATATTCTTTCTCTTGTTGATAATTCAAATAGCGTTACACAAGGATCAATCATATATTCGTATGACGATCTCTCGCGTCTTTTATCAACAACCGCGAATTTTAATAATTCAAGTTATAACTATGCGAACACTTTTTCTTACGATGCCATTTCCAATATTACCTATAAATCAGATATTGGAACGTACTTATATGCACAAGGCAATAGTGGAAATCCATACGCTGTCTCAACCGCGGGAAGCGAGAATTTGAGTTATGATAAAAACGGAAATCTTTTGAGTTTGGGGGATAAAATATTTACGTATAATTATCAAAACCTTATTTCCACGGCAGTTTCTCAAGGAATAACAACGAATTTTCTTTATGATCACACGAAAAGTCGAATTTTTAAACAGACGGGGAATGACGCGGTGTGGTACGCGAATCAATTTTATGAATTTCGCAAAGAGGATAATGTCGAAAAAACCCAAGCATATATTTACGCGGGAAATCTTCGTGTTGCGGTTCTTGAAGGAGTAACGAATTTTGATAATGATGGCGATGGATACAGTGAGAGTCAGGGTGATTGTGACGACATTGATTCCTCGCGTTATCCGGGAAATATCGAAACGCCATACAACAGTAAAGATGATGACTGCAATGCGGTGACTCTTGATGATGATCTTGATCAAGATAGTTATTTGCAAGTGAATGATTGTAATGATAATGCTTCAAGCGTTCATCCCGGCGCAGTTGAAATATGTAGTAATGGAATTGATGAAGATTGTTCTGGAGCGGATCTTTTTTGCGATGATGTTGATAATGATGGAGACGATTACACAGAATCTCAAGGAGATTGTAATGATACTGATTCTACTATTTCTCCCGGAAGATCCGAGATTCCATACAATGGAAAAAATGACGATTGTAATGCGGTGACTCTTGATGATGATCTTGATCAAGATAGTTATTTGCAAGTGAATGATTGTAATGATGATGACAATGCTATCTATCCTGGCGCGCCAGAAATCTGTGGAGACAGCGTGGATCAGGATTGTTCCGGAAAAGATTTAAGTTGTCGTGATGTGGATCAAGATGGAGATGGTTGGAGTGTGAATGATGATGATTGCAATGACACGGATCTTACTATTTATTTTGGTGCGCCAGAAATTTGCGGAGATGGAATTGATCAGGATTGCGAGGATGAAGATCTTTCTTGTAGCGATGTTGATGATGATAAAGATGGATATACAGAAAATAGAGGAGATTGTGATGATACTGATTCTACTATTTTTCCCGGAGCAAAAGAAATTTGTTTTGATAATGTTGATCAAGATTGTGATGGAAAATTGAATAATAATTGTTTTCAAAAATTGCCATTCCCCATTCCATCGGAACCGCAATTGCCCGATTTTCCAAAATTCCCTCATTGTCCAGTATCTTTTCCACAATGTTCAACCGCTACTGCCATTGAAAATATTGTTGATACTAAGAATGCATCCTTAGCCACGAGTGTTGTTCCTCCAACAACTTATGCTCTCTTCTACTATCTTCCAGATCATCTCGGTTCCACTCATCTGATACTCGATGATCAAGGAAGTGTGGTGCAAGTCTTCGATTACCTCCCTTTCGGAGGAACACATATTTCTGAACAATTCTCTTCTTTTTCTACTCCTTATACTTTCACTGGAAAAGAAAAAGACACTGAAACTAGCTTGACCTATTTTGGCGCCAGATATTATACTGATTCTGTAGGAAGATTTGGAAGCCAAGATCCTGTTATTCTCGCTCTCGGCTCTCCAGAACTTGAACAAATTACAAATCGTTCTCTGCAAGAATTTCTCTCCGATCCCCAACTCCTTAATTCATATTCCTACGCAAGAAACAATCCGCTAAAGATGGTGGATGAAGAAGGAGAGTTTCCTGTTCTCGTACTCCTGCTTGCTCCTGTTATCGTCCCAGCTCTCATCAGTATGGCTCCAGTTCTCCCCGCGCTCTTTGACCAGCCAGATATTGCCTTTAGAAGCGCGCCATTCATGGGAGATGCCATTGATGCTGGCGAAGCACTATCTGGACGAGATGCGTTCACGGGACAACAGTTGAGCGGGTTTGAGAGGGGATTGTCGGGAGTGGGAATGACAATACCGTTTGTTAGTGGGGGACAACTAAGAGGTATAGTTAGTGATTTTATTGTTGGTGTTGATGTAAAAAGCTTTGGGAAGACAATCGGTACAGGAACTGTCGATTTGCGTCCCACGCTCGATGCTATCTCAGGGGGTAAGTTATCGCCAAGAGCTATGTATAAAAATAGTGAACGATACCTTCCAGAACGACCCCTTGGATATTATCAAGAATATGAGCATAAAACTCCTGGTTTTCAAGGTCATGGAGCTGGACCAGAAAGGATTATACAAGGCAAACAAGGTGAGTTATATTATTCACCCGATCACTATGAAACGCCTGTTATTCCTTTAAATTAGCTAGAGTTATATTGAATATGAAAAAGCTTTATAAAATAAATGGACAGAATTTTTCCACACTCGAAGGATTTTATGAAGAATTCAGCAAGAAGGTGCTTACAGCGAACTGGGGACACAACCTAGATGCTTTTGATGATGTGCTGATAGGAGGCTTTGGAACCCCCGATGAAGGATTTATTTTGGTTTGGAAAAACTCAAACATATCTCAAGAACAGCTTGGCTACCCAGAGACGGTTAGACAACTTAAATTGCGTCTTGAGAGATGTCATCCGAGTAATCGAGACTATGTTAAAAAAGATTTAGAAAGAGCTGAAAAAAATGAGGGTCCTACGGTATTTGATTGGCTTATTGAAATTATCGAAGATCATAAAGATATCGAATTAAAAGTTGAGTAGAAGAGACGATACAGAAATTTTTAGAGTCAAATTTCCACTTGCAAATAAATCATGAGTCACTTTTCAAGCATAGGATACCATATGGGTCTGTCGCCAATTAAATTCCTACAAGCAACAAAAAAAGCGACGGCCATGCCGTAAATTCTGCACTTTGCGATGGATCAGATTTAAGTTGTCGTGATGTGGATCAAGATGGAGATGGTTGGAGTGTGAATGATGATGATTGCAATGACACGGATCTTACTATTTATTTTGGTGCGCCAGAAATTTGCGGAGATGGAATTGATCAGGATTGCGAGGATGAAGATCTTTCTTGTAGCGATGTTGATGATGATAAAGATGGATATACAGAAAATAGAGGAGATTGTGATGATACTGATTCTACTATTTTTCCCGGAGCAAAAGAAATTTGTTTTGATAATGTTGATCAAGATTGTGATGGAAAATTGAATAATAATTGTTTTCAAAAATTGCCATTCCCCATTCCATCGGAACCGCAATTGCCCGATTTTCCAAAATTCCCTCATTGTCCAGTATCTTTTCCACAATGTTCAACCGCTACTGCCATTGAAAATATTGTTGATACTAAGAATGCATCCTTAGCCACGAGTGTTGTTCCTCCAACAACTTATGCTCTCTTCTACTATCTTCCAGATCATCTCGGTTCCACTCATCTGATACTCGATGATCAAGGAAGTGTGGTGCAAGTCTTCGATTACCTCCCTTTCGGAGGAACACATATTTCTGAACAATTCTCTTCTTTTTCTACTCCTTATACTTTCACTGGAAAAGAAAAAGACACTGAAACTAGCTTGACCTATTTTGGAGCCAGATACTATACTGATTCCATAGGAAGATTTGGAAGCCAAGATCCTGTTATTCTTGCTCTCGGCACTCCAGAACTTGAACAAATTACAAATCGTTCTCTGCAAGAATTTCTCTCCGATCCCCAACTCCTTAACACGCCCCGGACAATGGGCAATTTGAATTCTGCGTCAGAATTCAGCTCGCAGAAAAATACGCGGTCAAAAAACAAATCGATTTCTATTCAGGATGAATACCTGGCCAACCCCCAACGCTTAAATTCGTATAGCTATTCTCGTAATAACCCACAAAATTACGTTGATCCTACGGGAGAAACTGAATTTCATTTTAGCTTTACGACAAATGCGGGTTTGGGCGGATCAGCTGGCAATACATGGTCATTTGGACTTGCAACAGACGGGACATATGGTTCATCGGTCGGCTGGCAGGTAGGAGGTTTCGCGGGAGGTGACGCTTCAATTGGTTTGTCTGTAGGCTACTCTAACGCAAAAACTTGGAGCGATACTGCTGGCAAAAATTATTATGTAACAGCTGGCGGCAAAATAATTGTTGTTGGCGGTGGAGCTAACGTTAATCTTTCCGAAGACGGCAGTTATAGCGGAATAGATATAGGAGGAGGGGTTGGCCCATCTTCTCCAATTTACATGGGTGGCGGTGTCGGCGGTACTACGATATTAAGCGAGCGGAGTATTAAGCAAGATTTCCAAAACATCAAACAGGGCGCGGCCGAAGTAATTAATAGTACAGTAAACACGTTAAAACAAGATGGGCAAAAAATAATTAATTTTTTTAATAAAAAATAAATGACAACAACAATAAACTCAAAATATAAATTTCGAGGTGGTGCCAGAATAGGACCATGGACGACTTCATGGCCATTTTGTACTTTAGAAATTAGTCATGATTCACTAATTATTCACGATGAGATGTTGAAGAAAGCATTAGTATTATTAAAAAATGAAGTCGTCAAGGTTGAGATAAAAAAATACTTCCCCGTTATCGGATATTTTATCAAGATCAATCACACTAAAAATGATTACAGCAATGTAGCTTATTTTGGAATTTTTAGTTTTGGGTTTGGTAAGTTAACTAATGCTCTGAGAGAGTGCGGTTGGCTTAGTTAATTTGATTATAAATATTTAATAAAAAATATGGAAAACATAAATTCTTTAGAATCAAAACCAAAATCTACTATAGGGTGGGTCTTTGGCGGGCTATCATTTATTCCAGCTATCGGCATTCTGTTTGGGATTATAGCGATCATTATTGGGATAAAGAAAAAAATTAAAGGTCAAATATTTCTCGGGATAGCTGGAATTCTGGTTACCGTTATAATTTATGGAAGTCTTACTTATTTTGGTTTTGTCGCAAAAACAGGACCATATGCAGATTTAAAAATAGAATTAGCCTCCCAAATCATTAATACTGATGCCGGTCAAGTTCTCATATACAAAAACCAAAATGGCAAACTCCCATTAAAACTCAGTGATCTAAGAACTCCTTCAAAAGCAAATTTTTTTACCACAACTGATCCGTGGATGACTGAAATTTCATATACACCTAAAAACGATGGAACGTTTGAATTACGAAGCGCCGGTCCGGATAAAGTTCTAAACACAGGGGACGATATTGCTCAAACGTTTTAGAATTCTAGTTATTTCAAAAATTGACGCTTTCCCGCAAAATCCTTTTGGCCATTTTTATGAACCAAGAACATCATCGTCAAAAATTATTGAGGGGTCGGCTCGATATTCAGCCCACCCAGACATCGAGTTGCCTCAGGAAACTGTATTTCTTCTCCAACCGAATCCGGACGTTGAATTCAACCCGTTCCTTATTGTTTCTAACTCCTTAATTCATATTCCTACGCAAGAAACAATCCGTTGACCACTATTGATTCAACGGGTGAATGGATAGAAAAGATTATTGGAGAGCAAAATACTCTAGCTCTAGGAAATTGGGCTAATACTTTGGCAACAAATAATTCAGTAGCACAGTATGCGCTTGATCATCCCTATCAAACAGGAGTAGCAAGCGGACTCCTTGGCGGGGCATTGGTTGCTGGTGGTGTAGTGTTAGGAGGAGGAACCATCGCATGTGGAGTATTGTGTGGAGGTGGTGCGGCAACACTTGCAACAACTGGGACAACCTTGGGAACGCAGGGGAATAAAGACGGAAGTTTAGATTACATTACAAGATACGGTCCCAATTTAAGTTCTAAAATGAATGAGGTTCATAAAATATTCCAGAAAGAGGGATTGGATTTTTCACCTCATTTGGTTGAAAGAACTGTAGAAAGGTTGAACAGAGGAATCACTCCCGATAAGGTAGTAGACACAATTAATACAGGCACTAAATATTTTGATAAACTTCATAGTAATTATTCATATTTTAAAGATGGAATCAGAGTGGTACAAGAATTAAATGGGCAATTGAAAACTGTTGTTACCCAACCGTCTATGAATGCTGATAGATTTATTCAGCTCTTTAAAAAATAATTAATAATACTATGCAAAAAAATATAATTTTATCATATGATGATAAGGAAAAAAATAAAAATAAATATTTATATATTTATTTCAAAGAAAATTTAGATGAAGTAGAAGAAGGAGAATCTAAAAGACAGATTATATATGATGGATATGGTTCTGATGAAGCGAAAAAAGAAGGGTTGGAATTTATAGTCGATTTTGATAAAGATAATAAGATAATAGGAATTGAAATCATTAGTTCCAAGAGCATTATTCCAGAAAACCTTTCTTAAAACATGCTGTATTCTTTCACTGGAAAAGAACGCGACGCTGAAACAGGCTTGACCTACCCGCCTACGCTATTCAGCTTCGGACGGGCAAGCTTCGGCGCTCGATACTATACTGATTCTGTAGGAAGATTTGGAAGCCAAGATCCTGTTATCCTCGCTCTTCTATTCTCGCTCTTCAAAATTTAGAATTTATTCAATGTTAATTTATGACTAAAGAAACTCTCTACAGATCAACTATTTTTGTACTCATACTGACGCTCGTTATTATAGGAAGCTATTCTCTTGGCAAGACCAGTTCTCAAGCACGTTCGGGTACAGATCTTTTTACGCGGCTTATCAGTACAAATGTTGGCAAAAATTCACAAGATTTTATGGATGATGTTTTGGCGCTTCTTCAAAAAACGAAGCAAAATGAAAATACTTTTAGATATGATATGAGTGAATTTTTAGACCTCAATGGTGATGGGCTTGCTGATTTTATATACGCTGATAATCAGAAAAAAATAGCACAGGTGTATGAAAACACAGGAACTAATAATTTTAAATTGGTTTATTCTTTTGAAGGGAGTTCCTCGGAAAGTGATTTGATGGACAATGTTTTACTTGTATATGCTGATTTCACGCCCAATGACAATGATTATGATTATCAAATTGGACAATTTATTGATATCAACAGTGATGGACTCATTGATTTTCTTTATTCAGGATATTTATTGAAGCCAGGACAGATGGAAGCAGATCTTTATCAACGAGTATATTTAAATACTGGTACATATAATTTTACTATATCATACGAATGTTGGCATGATTATGAAACCGATGTATGGTATGGTGATTGCGCGTAACAATAAACAAAACCAACGAACAGTATCCCATTAAAAAAATAAATTTGTTCCCAAGAATTTTTATTTTTTTAAACAGGATTGTTAGGAAACAAGTAAAGAGATGTTATTGACATTCTTATATCTATTGTATACACTTTGGTCATAAGAATAATTTTATGAGAACCATTGTGAATGTAAAAACTGAGATTAATTTAAAAATCGCGGCTCAAAAAGTCGCTGAGGAGCTTGGATTGAGTTTAAGTACAGTTATTAATGCTTATCTTAAACAGTTTGTCAGAGATGGTGAATTGCGGGTAAGTATTGCTCCGCAAATGAGTCGTCAGCTCGAGAAACTTCTTAGCCATGTTGAATATGATATTCAGCGCGGTAGAAATCTCTATGGAAAGGTTCGATTGAAGAAGGATATTGATGCCTATTTCAACTCGTTATGATGAGCATAGATTTCCATAAGAATTTTTCTAAGAAACTTAAAAGAATGTCTCAAAAAGAGCAAGAAAAAGTGAAACAAAAACTCACTCTTTTTTTAGAAAATTGTTATGATCCTTTGTTAAATAATCATGCGTTAAAAGGAAAGTACCTTGATTATCGAAGCATAAATATCACGGGCGATCTTCGTGCTATTTATAAATGTCTTACCGAAGAGGAAATAATTTTCGTTGATATTGATACTCATAGCAATTTATATTTGTAAACAAAAAATTATGATCGCTTTTATTCAAGGAAAAGTATTTAAAAAATCCGCGAAGTCTTTGATTCTTTTAAATCAGGGCATTGGTTATTATATTTTTCTTAAAGAAAGCGAGCTTGAAAAAATTGTTCTTGGCGAAGAGATAGAATTTTTTATTCATCAATATATTCGTGAAGATGCAAATGTTTTGTATGGTTTTCGAACATTTCCAGAGCTTGAGATGTTCGAACTTTTGCTTTCTATTTCTGGCATCGGGCCTAAGGCAGGTTTGGGTATTTTAAATTTGGCAGATGTTTCTCAAATTCGCAAATCAATTCTTTTGGGCGACAGCTCGCTTCTTACTCGCGTTTCCGGAGTTGGAAAAAAAATCGCGGAGCGTGTTGTTTTAGAACTTAAAAATAAAATAGGAAACCTCACAGCCGAAGAACAACAACAACCTTCTTTTTCTGAAATAAACGCTCAAATGGATGCGATTGACGCGTTGGTAGCGCTTGGATATTCTCAAACACAAGCTCGTGAAACTCTTTCAACACTTGATGTTTCACTTTCCACGGAAGAAAAAATTAAACAAGCTTTGAAACAACTTGGTCGATCATGATTCATTCTATAAAAATTATTATTAAAAAATTCACGCCAGAGTGCGTGTTCAAAGCGTATTATTATTGGTTTGGTTTTTTTGGAGCGCTTTGGTATGGCTTTCCTTCGCGAAAGCTTTTTGTTGTTGGAATTACAGGCACTACCGGAAAAACATCTGTCGCGTATATGCTTTCACGGATTTTTGAAGAAGCAGGACAGAGTGTTGGCATGATTTCCACAGCGATCATAAAAGTCGGGAAAAACGAATGGTACAACCAAAAGAAAATGACTATGCTTGGTAGAATGCAAACACAAAAATTGCTCAGAAAAATGGTTAAAAATAAATGTCACATTGCGATTGTCGAGACAACATCAGAGGGCATTAAACAATTTCGTCATCGATGGATCAATTATGATGTAGCGCTTATCACAAATCTTTCGCCAGAGCATATTGAATCTCATGGAAGTTTTGAAAATTATCGTGAAGCCAAAGGAAAACTTTTTTTTCACCTTGCTCGATGTTCCAAAAAACACATTCCTTTTTTGAAAGGAAAAACATTTTTAAAAACTCGAATTCTTAATATGGATGATCCGCATGTGGAATTTTTTTTACAATCATCTATTCCAAGAACTTTCGGATTTGGTTTCAAAAAAGAAAATAAATGCAATTTCATTGCGAATGAATGTCATAATGTTGTTGCAAGTAATATAAAAATTTCAAGCGTTTCTTTGAAAGAAAGTTCTCTGCGATTTCAAATTGAAAACATTGATTTTTTGCTTCCGCTTTTTGGAGGACTGCATCATATAGAAAATGCTCTTGCGGCCATTACTGTTTCGCTCGCAGCAGGATTGGATATGAACACAGCTGCAAAAGCGTTAAAAAAAATAGATTGTATTCCAGGTCGTTTAGAGCGAATTTTAGAAACAAATTTTTTTGATATTATTGTTGATTATGCATTCGAACCGCGTGCAATGGAAGCGCTTTATCAATCAATCAATTTGCTTCAAGAACGACCCAAACATATTATTCATGTTGCTGGCGGAACTGGCGGAGGAAGAGATCGAGCGCGCCGGGCGATCATTGGCGAATTTATTGGAAATCACGCTGATATTTTTATAATAACTGATGAAGACCCTTATGATGAAGACCCTAAAAAAATTATGGAAGATGTCGGTAGTGGCGCAAAAAAGACATCAATGAAAGAGGGAGAAAATTTGTTTTTTATCGAGGATCGTCGTATGGCCATTCGTTATGCGTTGACTTTGATGCGTGAGGGTGATTTGTTGTTGGTCACAGGCAAGGGGTGTGAACAAGCTATGGTAAAAAAAGGGAAACTTCTTCCATGGGATGACCGCAAAGTTGTTCGTGAGGAATTAGAAATGATAACAAGAAATGATTAAAAATAAAATTTGTCAAGAGGTATTTATCCACAGCTTAAAAGGATGTTTTTTTATTTTTTGGCTTATTTAGAACAAAAAAAGTAAAGAATCCCTTTATTAAAAATAATCTTGACATCATGAATTTTGCGTGCTATTATAACGATGTTTCTCGCTTTTTTTAAAAAACTTCGTTGGGATATAATTTAAATAGTGAACGCGACATCTTCATGTATTATTCTCAAGGAATGTTCGAAAATAAACGAAGTAATCCAAATAGTAAGGAAGGAACTACTTACGTAATAGAATAACTCCTTTTCATTATTCCTCAATTAAGAAAGGAGATTTTTTATTTTTTTCAATAATTTAACCTTCAAATTTATCTTTATGAAGCGTACGAAGGATATTGAACGGAGATATTTTACAGAAGTGAAAAATGTTTTCCCTCTCCCAGACCTTATTGCTCTTCAAAAAAATTCTTACGATTGGTTTTTACATGATGGACTTGGAGAACTTTTTACGGAAATTTCTCCTCTGGCTGATTTTACTGGCGCTGATTTTGAACTCTCGTTTGATGATTATTATTTTGATGAAGCAAAATTCGATGAAGTTGTTTCTCGCGAGAAAAAAGTAACTTACGAAGCCGCGCTTCGAGTAAAGACAACTCTCGTTAATAAAAAAAGCGGAGAGAAAAAAAAGCAAGAAGTGTATTTGGGAGATTTTCCTCTCATGACAGAACGTGGCACTTTTATTATTAATGGAGTTGAGCGCGCTGTTGTTTCTCAACTTATACGTTCTGCCGGTGTTCTTTTTACTTCTCTTTATAATAAGGGCCGAAGATATTACGGGGCAAAAGTTATTCCCAATCGCGGCGCGTGGTTGGAATTAGAAACAGACACCAATGGAGTTATTTGGGTAAAAATTGATCGCAAACGAAAAGTGGCTGCCACTTCTCTTTTGCGAGCATTTGGTTATGGTGAAGATGAACAAATTCGCAGTCTTTTTAAAGATGTGGAAGCTCATGAAGAAATGAGTTATATCGAAGCAACCCTGGAGCGCGATGCGGCAAAAAATGAAGCTGACGGTTTGCGAGAAGTATACAGAAGAATCCGTCCTGGTGATTTAGCTTCGGTTGATAATATTCGCCAGCTTATTTATTCGATGTTTTTTCGTTTGGATCGTTATGATTTGGATAAGGTAGGCCGTTATAAAATCAATCATCGTTTTGGAAGAAATGTTCCTAATATTAAGGAAAATAGAATTCTTCTTCGTGAAGATATTGTCGAGATTCTTAAAGAAATTATTCGACTGAATCATTCACAACTTTCCGCAGATGATATTGATCATCTTGGAAATCGAAGAGTGCGCGCTGTGGGCGAACTTGTACAAAATAAATTGCGTGTTGGTTTGGCTCGCATGGTGCGTATTATTAAAGATCGAATGAGCACTATGAGCGCTGATGTCATTACTCCAAGCCGGCTCATTAATGCTCGGCCTGTGGTAGGCGTTCTTCGCGAATTTTTTATGTCAAGTCAGCTTTCGCAATTTATGGATCAAACCAATCCATTGGCTGAACTTGAACACAAACGGCGGCTCTCTGCTATGGGGCCTGGCGGTTTAACACGAGATCGGGCTGGTTTTGAAGTTCGTGATGTGCATACAACACACTATGGCCGCATTTGTCCAATTCAAACGCCAGAAGGGCCGAACATTGGTTTAGTAGGGCATTTGGCTTCGTATGCAAAAATCAATGAATATGGTTTTATTGAAACTCCATATCGAAAAATAGAAAAAGATAAAAATGGCGTGCCGCGTGTGACCAATAATATTGAATATCTTGATGCTTTTACTGAAGAAAAATATATTACGTGCAGTGCTACCGCTCCGATTGATGAAAATGGATATTTTCTCGTTACCAAAGCTGAAGTGCGGAGATATGGTCAGCCAAGCATTGATGTGATTGAAAATATTGATTACATGGACGTGGCTTCCAATCAAATGCTCTCCATTGCAACATCTTTAGTTCCATTTTTGGAACATGATGATGGGAACCGCGCGCTTATGGGTTCAAACATGCAAAGACAAGCAGTTCCTTGCATAGCGCCAGAAGCGCCTATTGTTGGAACAGGCGTAGAACGAAAAGCCGCTGAAGATTCTGGACAAGTCATTTTGGCGCCGGAAGATGGAGAAATTATAGAAGCTGACGCGCAAAATATTACGCTTCTTACAAAAAAGAATGAAAAAAAATCATATCAGTTAAATAAATTTCTTCGTTCAAATCAATCTACGTGTATTAATCAGCGATCATTGGTAAGCAAAGGAAGCAAAGTAAAAAAGGGTGATGTTCTTGTTGATGGCACAGCCATTGATCATGGGGAATTAGCCCTCGGACAAAATTTATTGACGGCTTATATGGTGTGGGATGGTTATAATTACGAGGATGCAGTAATTCTTTCTGAACGTGTTGTTGAAGAGGATCGATTCACTTCAATTTATATTGAAGATCGTATTATTGAGGTGCGTGACACAAAACTCGGCCCTGAAATTATTACTTCTGATATTCCAAATATTTCTGAAGAAAAACTTAAAGATCTTGATGAAGATGGTATTGTACGCATTGGCGCCGAGGTTCGTTCTGGAAGTATTTTGGTTGGAAAAATTACCCCAAAAGGAGAAACCGAACTTTCTGCCGAGGAAAAACTTCTCCGCGCCATATTTGGAGAGAAAGCCAGAGACGTTCGAGACAGCTCTTTATATCTTGAACATGGCGGAAAGGGAAAAGTCGTGGATATTAAAATTTTTTCTCGAGAAGACGGAGACAAACTTCCTGCCGGCGTGATTAAAAAAATTCAAGTTTCAGTTGCTTCGCTTCGAAAAATTCAAGTTGGAGATAAAGTTGCTGGTAGACATGGAAACAAAGGAGTTGTTTCAAAGATTGTGCCTATTGCAGACATGCCATTTTTGCCAGACGGAACTCCTATCGATATTATTCTTACTCCATTGGGAGTTATTTCTCGTATGAATTTGGGGCAACTTCTTGAAACTCATTTGGGTTTGGCCGCCAAAAAACTTGGTTATCACGTAGCCACTCCCGTTTTAAATGGAGTGAAGGTTGAGACCATTTCTCAAGAACTTAAAAAAGCCGGATATCCTGAAGATGGCAAACTTACTCTTTGCGATGGAAGGACCGGGGAATCTTTTGACCACCCAATAACCGTTGGATATAATTACATTTTAAAACTCAATCACATGGTTGAGGATAAAATTCATCAGCGTTCTATTGGTCCATACTCACTCATCACTCAGCAGCCGCTTGGCGGTAAGGCGCAGTTTGGAGGACAACGTTTTGGTGAAATGGAAGTTTGGGCATTGGAAGGATACGGCGCCGCTCATATTCTTCAAGAAATTCTTACTATAAAATCTGATGATGTTGTTGGTCGGTCGAAAGCGTATGAAGCCATTATTAAAGGTGAGGAAATTGAACGGCTGAATATTCCAGAATCCTTCAATGTTCTTGTGCGTGAATTAAAAGGGCTTTGTCTTGATGTTGAACTTTTAAAAGGTAACAAACCTTTGAAGACTGAATAAAATATATTTTATGAATCAACCAGAGCAAAAAAATCGAGATTTCGATGCCATTCGGCTTCGATTAGCTTCTCCAGAAGTGATTCATGAATGGTCTCATGGAGAGGTTTTAAAACCTGAGACTATAAATTATCGAACACAAAAACCAGAAAAAGACGGTCTTTTTTGTGAACGTATTTTTGGTCCATCAAAAGATTGGGAATGTTATTGCGGAAAATATAAAAAAATTCGTTATAAAGGCATTGTGTGCGATAAATGCGGAGTAGAAATTACTCGTGTTTTAGTGCGCAGAGAAAGAATGGGTCACATTGATCTAGCAAGTCCGGTATCTCATATTTGGTTTTTGCGTGGCGTTCCTTCAAGTATTGGTTTAGCGCTGGATATTTCGGTGCAGAGCATTGAGAAAGTTATTTATTTTGCAAATTTTATTATCACTGATGTAAAAGAGAGCGAAAAGAAAAAATTGTTTGAAGAGCTCCATCGAGAATATCTTTCCAAGAAAAAATCTATCGAATCTCAATTTTCTTCAAACGAAAAAGAAAATGCCGAAGAAGGTAATACAAAAAAAGAAAATCAATCCACGAAAGAAACGAAATTGCGTGAATTGGATGAACTTTTTCGAATTGCTGAACATGAAATTGAAGACCTTCGGCCAATGAAAATTATTTCTGAAGGCGAGTACCGCGAATTTTCATTAAAATATGGACATGTTTTTGATGCTAACATTGGAGCTGTTGCCATTTATGAACTTCTTCGTCGGCTTGATATAAACGAAGAAATAAAACAATTGGAAAAAAGTTTAAGCGAGAATAAAAATCAAAGTGTGCATCAAGAAAAAGTTCTTCGGCGGCTTCGGTTTTTTTCCAATTTGCGGCACAATAAAATTCGTCCTGAATGGATGGTTTTGACTTCCGTGCCCATTATCCCGCCAGATCTTCGACCGATGGTGCCACTGGACGGCGGGCGATTTGCAACTTCTGATCTTAATGATCTTTATCGCCGCGTTATCAATCGTAATAATCGTTTGAAACAACTTGTGGAACTTAATGCCCCAGAGGTTATTGTCCGTAATGAGCGACGCATGCTTCAGGAAGCAGTTGACGCGCTTTTAGATAACAACGCTCGTCATGGAAAAGCCGTGATGGCCGCTACCGGACAGAAACGGAATTTGAAATCTTTGGCAGATATGTTGAAGGGCAAACAAGGTCGATTTCGACAAAATCTTTTAGGCAAGCGTATTGATTATTCTGGCCGATCAGTTATTGTCATTGGTCCATCATTGAAGCTTCATGAATGCGGCCTTCCAAAACAAATGGCTTTGGAATTGTTTAAACCATTTATTATCAGTAAATTGATTCAGCGAGAAATTGTGCATAATGTTCGTTCAGCTTCTCGATATATTGAAAGTGGAAAATCAGAAGTTTGGGATATTTTGGAGGAAGTTGTTTCAGAATCTCATGTTCTTTTGAATCGAGCTCCAACTCTTCATCGACTTGGCATTCAGGCTTTTAAGCCGGTGTTGATTGAAGGAAAAGCAATCCGAATCCATCCAATGGTTTGCATCGCGTTTAATGCTGATTTTGACGGCGACCAAATGGCAGTTCATGTTCCTCTTACAAAACAAGCGCGTTGGGAAGCAGAAAATATTATGCTCTCGCGAGAGAATCTTTTAAAGCCAGCTACTGGCGAGCCAATTGTTCTTCCGGAAAAAGATATGGTTTGGGGCATTTATTATTTGACTTATGTTCCAGAGAATGAACGAAACCGTGACAAAAAATCGCTTCGAATTTTAGGTCATCCAAAAGAAGCATTTTTGGCATATCAGATGAATCGTATTGGACTTGAAGAAAGAATTCTTGTTTTAGCAACATCGCCAAAAATGAAACAAAGTGGCCAGCGTGTATTAGACACAACAGTCGGAAGAATTATATTTAATGATATTCTCCCAGAAGAACTTCCTTTTTATAATGAAACCCTTACCAAAAAAGAACTTAAAAAAATAATAACATTTTGTCTTGAAACATGCGGTAAAGAAAAAACCGTTTTGGTGCTTGATCGGATTAAAGAAGTAAGCTTTGCTTTTTTAACTCGATCCGGGCTTTCTTGGGGAATTGGTGATTTGCCGTCGCTTGTCGAAAAACAAGAAATTGTCCAAAAAGCTGATGAAGAAGTGAGAGAAGCTCATGAGCAATATGCCATGGGACTTCTTACAAATGAAGAACGATACACCAAAGTTATTGAAGTATGGTCAGCTGTGAAAGACCGTATTACGCATTTAGCTCGAGCTTCTTTGAAAGAAGATAATCCTATTTTTTCTATGATCGATTCTGGCGCCAGAGGATCATGGGATGTATTTACACAAATTGTGGGTATGCGAGGACTTATGGCAAATCCTCAAGGAGAGATTATTGAACTTCCTGTTAAAGGATCTTTTCGTGAAGGTATTGATGTTTTGGAATATTTTATTTCCACTCACGGCGCTCGAAAAGGTATGGCAGACACAGCGCTTCGCACCGCGAGCGCGGGATACCTTACTCGACGTTTAGTGGATGTTGCTCAGGATATGGTTGTTATGGAAGAAGATTGTAAAACCGATGAAGGAATTATTTTTACGCAAAAAGAAAGTGAATATGTTGGAAAAACGCTTTCCGAAAGAATATCTGGACGAATTTTGGCTGAGGATCTTTTCTCAGATGAGACAAAAGAAGTTATTTTAAAAAAAGGAACACTGATAACCACGCCAATTGTTCGATCAGCGCTGCTTGGGCAATCGTTTTCCACGGCTGTTATTCGTTCCGTTCTTGTGTGTCGTGCTGCTCGTGGCGTGTGCCAACAATGCTATGGATTTGATCTTGGAAAAAATAAACTCGTTGAAATGGGTACTGCTGTTGGTATTATCGCCGCGCAAAGTATTGGAGAACCAGGTACTCAGCTTACTATGAGAACATTTCATGCCGGAGGAGTTGCAGGACAGGATATTACCAAAGGTCTTCCTCGTGTTGAAGAACTTTTTGAAGTTCGTATTCCAAAACGCCGCGCTTTTATTGCGGAAGTCGCTGGAAAAGTTGATATCATAACCGGTGGACGAACGATTAAAGACAAAGAAGGGAATATTGTTCATGTTTCCGATCGAGGGCAAAAAGTTTTAAGTATTCGACATGAGGCAACGGAAGAAGAAAAAATTAAAGTTCCGCGCGGAGCATCAATTATAGTCGAGGATGGAAAAAAGGTGAAAGAAGGAGAAACTCTTTTTACAAAGAAAGATGGTGAAAAATTTATTTCACCTCGAAAGGGTTCAGTGCGCGTTGAAAAAGCAAATCTCATTCTTATTTCACAAGTCGAAAAATCAGAAGATTTGGTGATTCCGCCAGGATACGCGCTTCTTGTCCGCAATGGTGATCTCATAGCTAAAGGAACACGACTTACTGATGGCAATCTTGATCTTACTCAATTGTATCGCTTGAAAGGAATGCAGGAAGTACAAAAATATCTTAGTCATGAAATTCAATATGTTTATACTTCTGAAGGTTCTTCGCTCAACGATAAACATATCGAAGTTATTATTAATCGGTTATTTTCAAAAGTGTATATTTTTGATTCTGGGGATACGGATTTAATTTCTGGAGAAATTGTGGATCGCAGTGAACTTCGGCGAGCGTTAGAAGAAGTTAAAAAGAAAAAAGGAAAAGAACCAAGATATGATGAGCTGCTTTTGGGAATTACAAAAGTATCTCTTTTCACGGATAGTTTTCTTTCGGCGGCATCATTTCAGCAAACAACTCGAGTCTTGGTGGGAGCCGCGCTTTCTGGAAAAGTTGATCGACTTCAAGGATTAAAAGAAAATGTTATCATCGGCAGACTTATTCCTGCTGGAACTGGTTTTAAGGGTCCAGTAGAACGAAAGGAAAAAAATTAAACCAAGATTACTAAAAATTCCTTCTGCATAAAACAGAAGGAATTTTTGTTTTTGGTTTCAGATTTCATCAACAAAATAATTCCATTTTTTTCCCTGCCTGCCGGTAAGCAGGTTTGGCGGGATTCAAATATGAATTTATTTTATCAAAAAATCAAACAAAAAGAAAGGCGTCGTACCCGAAGGTCGTGCGCCAGTGTTGAACTCAATCGTGTCCGGTTAGTCGGCCGTCGCCTGTCGTCTCCTGATGTTGAGCAACGTGACAATCATCAACCCCGTGCCTATGGCGGTGATGACCGTAATCACGATGTCCTGCGCTGTGAAGCCGAATGTACTCTTCAGAAGTCCGATGATGAACGGCTGATGATACGGCCAGTTGTCGGTGATGCCAGGATGTGCCAGCTCACGCAGGTAGCCCGATACGAGAACGAGTGGGCACCTGAAACTGAAAACGAGCTGGACAGTGAACATGACTACACCGAACGTGCCGTGAATTTTCCGGAACTTGGGATGACGAGAACTCGAAACGAAGAACGCGCCAAGCCAATACACGATCAGAACGAGATGGAGAATATCCACCCCAAGAGCGAGCGCTTCGTAAGTGTTCATCCGTCACCTCTTTTTTGTTTTGAATGTATTATTACCACGAATCCATCGTGGCGAGGTTATTGGATTTTCATTACTCCAATGCTTTTAAGGATAGCATATTATGTGTATCCTGTCAAGTTCTGGCAAAACAAACAAAAAAGCCTTTATTTCGGGCCATTTTTGACTCTAAATCAAATGATTAAAATTTTTCTTTCTTGCTTCCAACGCAATACCAGTTCCTTTTGCCACGAAAATTGAATACGAATTAGTCGCCGAGTCCCATCAAAGGCGGGATAAACTCCGCGAGGCGACATCTGAATCTTTGACTTTTCCAACGTGGTGTGCACGGATGGGTTCCCTGCCCGACTCCCGATATGATCGGGAAGCATTTCGGGCAGGAAACCATCGACGGCTATTTTATAAAAATAGTGCGTCTGCATGGATTCGAACCATGAACCACCACTTTATAAGAGTGGCGCTCTACCATTGAGCTACAGACGCATTATGGCTGGCGGGTAAGAGTGGCGCTCCCCGCCCGACCGGATGACTCCGGTCATTCGGGCGGGTACCATTGAGCTACAGACGCATAATCAATTATGGTACCGCTGCTTTTGGCGGAAATTGCCGCACATATTTATTATAAGTGAAATATAAGGAATTTCCAACTGAACGAAGCAAAGCATAGTGAATAATCTATAATATGAATTATTTTCATGGAAACAGATTCTTCCCCCGCCCTTCGCGAAGAGCGGGGTCAGAATGACAATTTTCGGACTGTCTGAAGTTGTTAAGATAAATTTTTATTTCTCTCCTGTACTTGGAGATAATTTTTTTTCAAGATTGAGAGAATTTTTAAAGACGCGTCTTCTAATTTTTTTTCATCGGCAAGAGAAAAAAGAGTTGGGTCTTGTGAAGAAAAAACAACGTCAGGAAGAAGATTTTCGGGTTGAATATGACAGTGGTGCAAAGAAAGAATTCCATGCAGTGTTTTTTCTTTTGTTTCGAAAAATAATATAATAATATCAAGATCGCGAATGTTTGCGAGAATTTCATCGATAATGTCTGGAAGAATTTCTGGAGTAGTATTGGTTTTTTGAAAATCTTCATTTGAAATTGATGACCACCCTATGCGAGAGGAAGCGTCATATTGAAATTTTTCAAGCACCAAACCCCAAAGATGAAGGACTGGTAATGTTCTTTGGCGATAGACATACGCCATAATTTTTTCGCGATCGGCTTTTTGTCCGACAAGCTCGCCAGCAATTTGCAGCGCTTGCGGCCGAATGTATGTGAGACGAAAACAATGTGTTTCAAGAATAATGCCAGTCAGAAGTATGGTAGTCAGAGTAGTGTCAAAAGACGCGCTATCAATTTCTTTCATAAGAAGATAAAGAATTTCACACAATGAATGCGAGGTGACATCTACCAAAGAAATTTGTCCGAAGCCGTCATTTTCTACAGCTCGATCGATATTGATGATAGGAGTTTCAGAAAATATCTGAACATGATTCGTATAAAATTTTTCAAGCTTCACGAGCTCTTCCACTCCAATGGTAATAAAAAGATCAGCGGTTTTGTTTTTTTTCGGAAAAGAAATATTTTCTGTTTGAATGACACCATCTTCCAGTGAAACAAAAATGGAAAGTTTATTTTCTCGTATTTCATAACTCAACTCACTTGGCTTTGCTTCTGATATATCGAGCAAAATTTCAAATATTCCTTGAGGAAATGTCGAGATTGTTTTTGGTTGAGGCAGAAAATGAAGGCGACGCGGCCAATGGAATTCTGGAACAATAAGAAAAACCTCCTTATTCATGTTTTTTAAAAAAAGTTGTAGCGCGTTTCCAGCAAGAGCAACATCTTCACGCGGGTGGTTTGGAAGGAACACAAAAATTCGAGAAGCATCTTTGATTTTACGCGCAGCTTGTGAGAGCAGATGATGGATCATGATAAAAAAAGTGATTTGTGAATGAGGCACTATATCAAGAAAAAATGTCATTGTCAATCTTGAAATTCGTCTTAAATTATGAAACAATAAAAGATATGACATCAAAAAAGAAAGAAATTGATATCCCAAAAATTTATAACGCAAAGGAGCACGAGGATCGTATTTACCAAGAATGGGAAAATGGCGGATTTTTTAATCCGGAAAAAAATATTGCACAAGGAAGTACATCCATTGACGCTCCATCTTTTACTATTATGATGCCGCCGCCAAATGTGACCGGTGTTTTACATTTGGGGCACGCTCTTGAAAATTCTCTCATGGATGTTATGACGCGTTTTCAGCGGATGCGCGGAAAACGAACTTTATTAGTTCCAGGAACTGATCATGCTGCTGTACCAACACAGGCTCGAGTTGAAAAAGATCTGATGGCGCAAGGAATGAAAAATCCAAGGAAAGAACTCGGGCGAGAAAAACTTCTTGAGATTATTCGTGATTACGTAGAAAAATCAAAAGCAACTATACTTTCACAGATAAGAAAACTTGGAACAAGTTGTGACTGGTCGCGGCTCGCTTATACTTTTGATGAATCTCGATCAAAAACAGTGAATACTATTTTTAAAAAAATGTATGATGACGGCTTGATTTATCGAGGTTATCGAACTGTGAATTGGTCTGTGGCAGGGCAATGTACTCATTCTGAAGATGAGCTGGTGAATATTGAACGCGAGGCAAAATTGTATACTTTTAAATATTCAGAAGATTTTCCAATTCCTATCGCGACCACAAGACCAGAAACAAAATTAGGGGATACAGCGGTTGCCGTGCATCCAGATGATGAGCGTTATAAAAAATATATTGGACAAAGTTTTACAGTTAATTTTTGCGAATCAAAATTTTTTGAAATCAAGATTATTGGAGATAGTGAGGTTGATCCAAATTTTGGAACAGGCGCGCTTGGCGTAACTCCAGCGCACAGTCAAATTGATTTTGATTTGAAAGAGCGGCACGATCTTTTGCTCATTCAGGTCATTGGAAAAGATGGAAACATGACCGAAGAAGCCGGTGAAGATTATCAAGGGCTTTCTGTGGAAACAGCACGAGAAAAAGTTGTTCAATTTCTTCGGGAAAATAATTTACTCATAAACGAAGAGGACACAAAACAAATTGTTGGAACTTCAGAACGGTTTGGAGATGTTATTGAAGTTATTCCAATGGAACAATGGTTTGTTAATATGAAAAAAGAAATTCCTGGAAGAAAAAAGAATTTACAACAACTCATGCGTGAAGCGGTGGCTATTGGACATAATGGTGATGAGAAACAAAAAATTATACTTTCTCCAAATGGATTTGAAAAAAGATATTTTCGTTGGATTGATAATATTCGAGATTGGTGTATTTCACGACAAATTTGGTGGGGACACCAGATTCCTGTCTGGTATTGTGAGAATAAATGCCAACCAATTGTCTCGCCGGAAAAACCCAAAGAATGTTCACATTGTAAAAACACCACGTTTCAACGTGATCCTGATACTTTGGATACATGGTTTTCTTCTGCCACATGGACATTTTCAACACTTGGTTGGCCGGACAAAAAAGCGGATTTGAATGTTTATCATCCGACGAGTTGGATTCAGATGGGTTATGAAATATTTTTTCTTTGGATGGCGCGAATGATTTTGATGAGCACTTATATTCTTGATGAGATTCCATTTCGTAATGTGTATTTTCATGGCCTTCTGCGCGATAAAAACGGACAAAAATTTTCTAAATCTTTACGAAATAATCTTGACCCATTAGAAATGATTGAAAAATATGGTACTGACGCTCTTCGTATGAGCATGCTGATGGGAGTAAGCCCGGGAAATGACATGAAATTTTATGAGGAAAAAGTTGAACATTATCAGCATTTTGTGAATAAACTTTGGAACATTTCGAGATATATTTTGATATCAGTTAAAGAAATTAAATTAATTGCTCAAATCCCAGAAGGAAATTCTAAAGACGACAAAGTTATTTTGTTACTTCTCCAAAAAATAATCAATGAAGTGACGGAAAGTATTGAAAATTATGAGTTTTCTCGAGCAGGTGAGATTCTCTATGATTTTACATGGCACGATTTTGCTGATTGGTATATTGAAGTGGCAAAAATTGAAAAAGAAAAAGATGACATCCTTTTGTATGTGCTTCAAACACTCTTAAAACTTTGGCATCCATATATGCCGTTTGTGACAGAAAAAATTTGGGAGTTTTTTGATGCCCCACAAAAACTTATTGTACAAAAATGGATAACAACGAAAGAATTGTCATTAAAAGATAATTTGGATATTGCAAGGGTAAAAATAAGGAAAGAAATTGTTAAAAATATTCGTTCCGCTAGAAGAGATTTTAATATTCCAGTAAGTATAATACTCGGTTTACGTGTTAGAGATTTTGGTGAGATTTTTCTTATTGAAGAAGATATGAAAATTATTTCAAAGTTCGCAAGAGTGGAAGAAACGTTATTCGTACTCGGAGAAAATGAGATGCATATTACTCTTTCGCCAGTTGCTGGTAAGTTACTTTATCTTACTATGCCAACAAATATTGATTTTACAAAAGAGAAAGAACGAATAAATAAAGAAATTAAAAATCTTGAAGACTATACATTGGGTTTGGCAAATAAACTTGGAAACGAATCTTTTGTAAAAAACGCTAAACCCGAAATTGTGGAGGAAACGCAAAAGAAAAAAGAGGATGTCGATAGGAAATTGGCGCTTCTTAAGAAACAATTAAAACAAATAAATTAGATTGTCATTCTGATCCCGCCATAGGCGGGAGAAGAATCTAGCGAAGCGTAATAACGGCGCTTTGCGCCTAGATCCTTCGGCTTCGCCTCAGGATGACAAATGAAAATATGACAAAAATAAATACTGATCCAAAAATTATTGAAGAAGTTTTAACGCGCGGAGTAGACACGGTTTATCCAACAAAGGGCGCATTGAAAAAAGAAATGCTTTCTGGAAAACAGTTAAAACTTTATCTTGGCGTGGATCCAAGTGGCCCAAAAATCCATATCGGGCATACGGTGCCACTTCGAAAACTTCGCGCTTTTCAAAAGCTTGGTCATAAAGTAATTCTTCTTATTGGAAGTTTTACTGCGACGATTGGCGATCCGACCGATAAAATGGCTATGCGGAAACCGCTTACCAAAGAACAAGTTTTAGAAAATATGAAGGAATATAAATCCTATGTAAGTCATATACTCGATTTTGATGATCCTAAAAACCCTGTAGAATTTTTATTTAATGGAGACTGGTTAGCAAAACTTATTTTTGCGGACGTGATCGCGCTTTCAAGTCATTTTACTGTGCAAAGAATGCTTGAACGAGATATGTTTGAAAAAAGAATGAGAGAAGGTAAACCAGTGCATCTTCATGAATTTTTTTATCCCTTGATGCAGGCGTATGATAGTGTTCATTTGAATGTTGATCTTGAAATTGGCGGGACAGATCAAACATTTAATATGCTTGCTGGGCGAACTCTCATGAAGACTCTTAAGAATAAAGAAAAATACGTTTTAAGCGTCTCATTGATTACTGATTCGCGTGGAGTAAAGATTGGAAAGACAGAGGAGAATATGATTGATATCCCAGGAAAACCTCAGGAACTTTATGGACAAATCATGTCGCTTACAGATGATACTCTTATTTCAGTTTTTACGAGTTGTACAGATGTTCCCTTAGAAGAGATTTCTCATTTAGAAAATGATCTTAAACAAGAAAAAGTAAATCCACGTGATATAAAAATGAGATTGGCACGAGAAATTATTTGTCTTTATCATTCCGAAAATGATGCGCAAAAAGCCGAAGAAACATTTGTTCGTGTGATTCAAAACAAAGAAACGCCAACAGATATGGAAGAGGTTCACATCAAAAAAGATCATGTAAACGCGATTGAACTTTTTATGCTGTCTGGATTAGTAGAATCAAAAAGTGAAGCGAAACGTCTTATTGCGCAAAAGGGTATTAAAGTGAATGAAGAAATTGTTGAAAGCGAAACTCAAGAATTCACTATCTCTAAAGAAGGCCTTATTCTCAAAAAAGGAAAACGGCATTTTGTAAGAGTGAAACGAGATTGATTTACGCTACGGTTTTTTCTTTCTCCATTTTTATCCGACGTTTTTTTGAGACCTTGATGGTTTTTGCTTTTTTTGTGTCTTTTGGAAGTAGCTCCTCGTTAATGAGGAGGTTTTTTACCGTTGCAGAAGGTTGAGCGCCTACAGAAAGCCAATATTGTAGACGATCTTTTTTTAGTTCAAAAATTCGTGGTTTTACTCTGGGATTAAGATGGCCAAGAATTTCAATTGCTTTTCCCCATGGATCATTTCTTCGGTCTTTTACAATGAGGCGAAAATGTGGCTGATTTTTTTTCCCAATACGTGTAAGGCAGATCGTAAGCATAGAATAAATAGAAATCAAATAAAGAAGAATTAAATATTTTTGACGGTAAAATGAGTATAGAAAAAATACTATCTTATGTCAACCCTTCGATTTCTCGGCCCAAAAATCGTGGCTTGCTCAGGATGAGGAAGTCGTTTTGGAGATTGTTTTATTTTCTAATTTTACTGAAAGAAGGCGGCTTACTCCATCAGTATTCATAGTGACTCCATAAAGAAGGCCCGCGCGTTCCATAGATATTCGATTATGGGTAATGATAATAAATTGTGTTTTTTCTGAAAGTTCTTCTAGAATTTCTCCAAAACGCAGAGCATTCGATTCGTCCAGCGGCGCGTCGACTTCATCAAGAACAATAAATGGAGACGCTTTGGTAGCAATAATGGCGCAAAGAAGCGCAATGGATGTTAAAGCTTTTTCCCCGCCGGAAAGCATTTGAATATTTTTTATTTTTTTCCCGGGAGGTTTAGCAGAGATTTCTATGCCAAGAACATTATTTTTTTTCTTTCCAATTCCTTTTTCTTCTAAAAGTTCTTTCACTGGCGTTTCGTTTTCTTTTTGTAGAATAAGTTCAGCTTCTCCTCCACGAAAAAGAGTCTTAAAATATTTTTTAAAGTGCTCTTGTATTGATTGAAATGAAATTTGAAATGCTTCGCGAATAGTGGTATCCATTTCCTCAATGATAGTCACCAGATCATTCATGGCTTTTTCAAGATCTGATGTTTGATTGGAAAGAAACTCATATCGTTCTTTTGTTTCTTCATATTCTTTCATAGTCTCAGGATCAATGCCGCCAATCAGTTCAAGCTGGTGTTTCATTGAGCGTATTTCGCTAAAAATATTTTCGGTATTTTCTTTCTTTGGTATTTTAGATTCAATATCTTTCAGTAAAATATTTTCTTCATTGAGTTCATGTTCTAGATCTTCTCGACGAGTTGAAAGTCGGGTTATTTCAATAGATATTTCATTTTCTTCTCTAATGAGTTTATTGAGTTCGTTTTGCTGGTTTTGAAAATTTCTTTGTAAATCAAAAAATTTTCCACGATTTTTTTTGTTTTCTTCTTGAAGAAGGTTTATTTTTTGTCCTGTTTCTTCTATGTTTTTATTGAGTTTCGAAATGGTAAGAGTAATTTTTTCAAGTTCTTTTGTAAGGACTGGAGAAGGAGGCGTGATTTCTGGTTTTTTTGGCTGTTTGAGATTTTTAATATAATTTTTTAAGTCATCAACAATTACTTGAAATTCATTTGTACAAGTTTTCCATTGGTCAGGTTGGTTAAGCGAGGCCGTTTTTTTTATAATGAGGATGAGAGATTCTGTAAAAGCATCAAGGTCGTCAATAATTTCTGATAAAGATTTTATTGATGGCATTCTTTCTTTCATGTGTTGTTCCATTTCAATTTTGTGGCGCAAAGTAATTTCCTGTTCACGAAAATTTGTTTTTTCCTCGAGAAGAGATTGATAGATTTTTTGAATAGGAAGAGAAAGCACAGAAGGATCGATTTCTTCTTTTTCAAGGAGTTGGAGCTGAATTTCAATTTCTTTTTGTGTTTTTTGCACTATTTTTTTCTTTTCAATAAGAGCAAAACGCAAAGAAGAAAGCTTTTCCAGCGACACAGTATAATCATGCCAGAGTATTCCATAATATTGATAAAGTTTTTCTCGAAGCTTTGTTTCTATTTCTGTACGGCGCTTGAGACGATTGACTTGACGAGTTAATGATGAAAGCCGCGGCTCAATTTCTTCTATGAGCATTTTTATTTCTTTGAGATTGGTAAGGGTGAGTTCAAGTTTGTTCGTGGCAAGATCTCGTTTGATCTGAAATTCTTTAATACCGGCTGCTTCATCAAAAAATTTTTTTCTTTCTTCAGGGACTGCCGTGAGAAGAGAATCTATCATACCTTGGCTTATCACCGAATACGTTTTTTGTCCGAAGTGCGCTTTGGCCAACAGGAGTTCAATATCTAAAAGACGAACTTTTTTTCGATTGAGAAGATATTCTCCTTCTCCGCCGCGATCAAGGCGGCGTGTAATCTCAATATTTTTCAGTTCAATGGGAAGAGTATCTCCATCATTGGAGAGAGCTATGGTAACTTGTGTCATTCCGCTTCGGGGGCGAGTATCACTGCCTCCAAAAATAATATCTTCAGTTTTTTTACCGCGCAGTGATTTTATTTTTTGTTCGCCAAAAACCCATCGAATGGCATCGGCAATATTCGATTTTCCTGATCCGTTTGGGCCAATAATGGCAGTAATTTTTCCGCGGCTCGTTTTTGTTCGAGTCGCGGAAAAATCAATGATGGTTTTGTTCGCAAAAGATTTAAATCCCTGGATTTCAAGTCGATCAAGAAACATTGGTTTAGTTTCCTCCAAGGACGCAACTAGTAATATCTGTGAGACACTGATTCATGTCTTTAAGGCATAAAGAAGCATCTGAGGGGAGACATTCTTGGATTTTTGGAGGGATGTTCTCTGTAATTTTTTTCTCTACACAAGAACTAAAATCAGCAAAACATTCTTCCGGATTTGTTTTGCAGGTAGATTCTTCTAAAGCCGAGAGACATTCATTAACGATTTCAGGAAATTGTGTTACAACTTCCACTCCAAGATACGTAGCAATACTTCCAACAAAGAGCGAGGCAGAATATTGTGGCCAGGGGTTAGAAATATTTGGATTCAATTGTTTTGCGATTTCTATAATAGCGCTGTATCCCGCCAATTGAGCTGCAAGACCAAAAAGATTTGGATTTGTTGCCTCGTTCGTTAATGGTTTTAATGTTTCAAAGGCAACAGGAATTTTGTTTACTTCATTGAGAATCACTTGAAAGGCATCTAAAGCATTTTGCGCCCAAGAAAGGAAATCTGTAGATTCTGTTTCTTCAAAATCAGTCAGGGCTACAGAAAGTGAATTTGTTATATCCAAAATGTGGTTATTATAATAATCTTGCATGATAATATTTTTCAATTTTTCAGTGCTCTCGATCATTTTTGCAATATTATCAATCGCTGTGCGAAGAAGCGCCGCGGAAATTGGATCAGCTTTTGTGAGCATTCCTTCTAGATCAGATTTAAGAGTTTTTCCATCTTTTATAATCACATGTAAAAGCCCATAGATTGTTGTTGTATTTTCTGGTGAACGAACATTGTAAATAAAATTTTCCGAGAGTCCTGTTGATAGTTGTTGGAGCGTTTCTGTGAGAGTTTTTTGAACACCAGCTTGAAAATTTGTTACAAGATTTTGTAATTCAGTTTGCAGATCTCTTAATGTATCCCCAAAATTTTCCTCAGAAGAAAGAAGCGCTTCCATGTTTTTAAGAAGAGGTATCAGCGCTTGAAGTATCGGTTTTAATTTTCCATATTCAGATGCGGAAAATGGACACTCACTTGAAAGCGCGTCGCATGATTGAATCAGATTTTCTAATTTTGTTTCCAATGATTGTATTTTTTGTATTAAATTTTGTCGTTCGGGTTCTGCAAGAGTTTCTTTTCCTTGCAGTCCTTTAAAAATATTTTGGAGATCGGTTACTATTGATGCTGTTGCTGTTATTTGCATGGAAATTGTTGCGAGCCCATCCAAACCTTGTCGCGAAAGAGTATGAATTGTTTTAAATTGTGAGTTAATGTTTTGTGAATTTAACATCAATACATTTTTTCGAGCGGTAGAAACACGTTTGGACGCGGTGAGTCCTGCTCCACTTGTTGTTGTGGAGTATTCTCTTTTTAAAATAGGTCTTTCTGGCGATTTATTTCCTAAATAAAAAATGAAGAGGAGAAATGCGCTTGTAAATGTATTAAATGTAATCGCAATAACAAGACCAAGGGCAATTTTTGAGAGGATATCCTCGTTTTTGTGTCTTGGATCGTTGCATCCGATTTTTTGCTTCGTGATAGGCATACTAAAAATATTAAATACTTAAGGGATATATTGTTTGTTTTAATATTGGTTTGATTGGAAGAAGAATTTTTTCTTTAAGAATTTCATTACTTTCAAGATCAATTTGGTTTTTTGAAGTAATAAAAATAAATATCGACGCGAAAAAAGTTGTCGCTGAAAGAATAATAATAATCCACATTACCATAATCCAAAATAGGAAATGTTTTGTACGCATAGAAATATTTCGTATTTAAAAAATTGTACCATATTTTTCTGTAATGAGCAAAAAGATTTTCTGTGGATAGATTTTTGCTTTTTGTCATATTTTTTGAGAGAATATGAATAAAGATTTTTGAAAGTAAAAAAATTGATGCAAATACGAAATATCATTTTTATTATTTTGGTTATCAGTATTTTTTTCGGGATTTTATTTTTTTCCCCATTTGAAAAAAGTAAAGAAAAAATTGATAACAGGCCACATGTAGTGGCGAGTTTTTATCCGCTTGCGCATTTTGCAGAACAGATAGCGAAAGATAATGCCGTGGTGTCTCTCATTATACCTGATGGCGTTGAAGCGCATCATTTTGAGCCAACTCCAGCGGATATTATTTCTATACAAAACGCGCAAATTTTTCTTTTTCAAGGTGGAAATTTCGATTTTTGGGCGCAAACAGTTGCTTCTCAGTTTTTAGGAAACGGAGTTCGTGGAATCAATATGATCGAATTAGTTAAAAAAAAGCAACAATTTTTGGAGGATGATAACGAGAAAAAAGGGAGTTCTCTTAATCCTCATATTTGGCTAGATCCGGTTTTGGCCATAAAAGAAGTTGAAATTATTCGCGATGAACTGAAAATTATTGATCCTTTGAAAGCAATGTTGTACGAGGAAAACGCCAATGATTACATTGAAGCGCTCAAAGAACTTGATCAAGATTTTAGACAAGGATTGCAAAATTGCCAATTAAAAGAAATTATTGTATCGCATGATGCTTTTGGAAATCTTGCAGAGCGATATCATTTTGGTTTTACTGCAATAATGGGTATTTCTTCTGAAGAAGAACCTTCGTTGAGTCGTTTAAGTGAAGTAGTTAAGAACATAAAAGAAAAAAATATCGAATGGTTTTTTATTGAACCTTTCGATGAAGGTGGAATAGAAAATACTCTACAAAACGAAACAACAGCACGCGCTCTTATTTTGCATCCCATAGAAACATTAACTTCACAAGAACGTAAAGATGGAAAGAATTATCTTTCTCTTATGAGAGAAAATCTTGAAAATTTAAAAAAAGCAATGAAATGTTCTTCTTAGTTTTTTTGGGAGAATAAAAAATTGTGACAAAAATTATGATGCGCGTTTTACACGAGTTCGTGCAATTTCAGTAAGATTTTGTTTTCGAAGCCGAATATTTTTTGGAGTGACTTCAAGATATTCATCATCATGCATAATTTCTAAACCTCGCTCGAGCGTGAGTTCAATGGGAGGAGTGAGATGAATAGCGTCATCTGCAGCTTTAGAACGCATGTTCGTGAGTTGTTTTCCTTTGATAGGGTTGACAGTCATATCATTTCCTTTGGAAACATTTCCAATAACCATTCCTTCATACACCAAAGCGTTTGCTCGAATGTAAAGTGCTCCACGTTCTTCCAAATTGGCAAGAGAAAATGCCAGCGCTTTTCCTGTTTCCATTGAAACCATTGATCCAAAATCATGTTTTTCAATTTCCCCCACATAAGGGCGAAATCCAATAACACGGTTGCAAAGGATTCCTTCTCCGCGTGTATCAATAATAAATTCACCTCGATAACCCAAAAGCCCTCGCGTTGGAATTTCAAAAATCATTCGAGTATGATTATGTTCTGATTTGATATTCATCATATTTCCGCGTCGTTTTGAAAGTTTTTCTATGACAATGCCGCTCATTCCTTCTGGAACATCCAAAGTCACTTCTTCAAAAGGTTCAAATTTGCGATTATTTTCTTCTTTGATAATTACATGAGGTTGAGATACTTGAATTTCGTATCCTTCACGACGCATATTTTCTAAAAGAATAGCAATATGCAATTCGCCGCGACCATAGACTTTGTAATGATCAGAAAAAGAAAAATTAATTTTGAGTCCAACATTCACTTCAAGTTCTCGTTCTAATCGTTCCTTGAGTTCACGATTGGTTACAAATTTTCCATCTTGGCCGGCCAACGGAGAATTATTGACGAGAAAATTTAATGAAATCGTTGGTTCGTCAACTTCTATGGCAGGAAGTGATTCTTGTTCTGCATGAATACAGATAGTTTCTCCAATATAAATATCCGGTAATCCAGCAATTAAAACAATATCACCGGCAATGGCTTCAGAAACTTCTTTGCGTTTCAGGCCTTCAAATGTAAAAATTTTTGTGATTTTTCCTGTTCGTGTTTTGCCGTCAGGTTTTTTTATAATCACGTTATCTGCAGGATGTAGAGTTCCTTCATAGATTCTTCCAATCGCGAGCCGTCCGAGAAAATTATCATACGCCAAATTAAAAGGTTGCACTCGCGCCGGGAGCATAATTTTTTCTTGTGATGATGCTGGCGGAACGTTTTTTAAAATGGTTTCTAAAAGTGGAGTGAGATCTGTTGATTCATCAGTGAGCGCGAGTTTGGCAATGCCTTCGCGAGCAATGGCATAGACCGTTGTAAAATTTAATTGATCATCGTTCGCGCCAAGATCAAAAAATAATTCCAACACCATTTCATGGGCGGTTTCAGGATTCGCGGCAGGTTTGTCAATTTTATTGATCACGACTATCGGTTTTAATCCAAGTTCAAGAGATTTTTTGAGAACAAATTTTGTTTGTGGCATTGGTCCTTCTTGCGCGTCTACCACCAGAAGCACCGAATCAATCGAGCGAAGTACACGTTCAACTTCGCTCCCAAAATCCGCATGGCCAGGAGTATCAACAATATTAATTTTTGTTCCTTTATAAAAAATAGAAGTATTTTTTGAGTAAATAGTAATACCACGCTCAAGTTCAAGAGCGTTTGAATCCATGGTTACACCTTCTTCTGCCATTCCAGTTTGTCGCATGAGAGCATCAGTGAGAGTTGTTTTTCCGTGATCAACATGTGCGATGATGGCGATATTTCGAATTTCCATAAAAAAAATTATTAAAAATATCCCGCGACGCGGGATAACAGATATAATACGAGAATTTTTTTTAATTGTCAATTTTTGAAACAATTTTTTTAGAATGATTTAAAAAATAATTTCAATGATTTTATTGCGAGAAGTTTTTCCCGAAATGATAGAAACATTTGAAAGCGGCAGAGAAAAATAATCAGCAAGAAGGCGCGTAATAGCACGATTGGCTCGGCCTTCGATGGGAGGCTCTTTTACTTTTATGATAAAATTTTCTTCGTCAATTTTTTCGATAAGGTTTTCGTTGTTTCCCGGTTTTGCTGTTACAAAAATTTTCATAATAAGAATTTCATAAAAAGTATGTATCACACTGAATAAAAAACTTCGAATGTTTTTTGATCCGAAGTTTTTTGATATTGTTTTTATTGCGGTGTTTTTGAACACATCTTGCAACATGCTTTATGACTCACAAGTTCGGTAATGGCTGAAAGACCGACAAGAATATAAATGATTCTCGAAATCATTGTTTCCATACCGCCAAAAATTTGTCCGATATCCCATGTAAATAGACCAAAGAGCAACCAATTTAATCCTCCAACAATAAGGAGAATAAAAGTAATCATATGCAAACCATTTTTTCCTTCTTTCATAAAAATTCACCTCCTCTCATTGAATGATGTTCTGTAGTTTGATATATGAAGAAAGTATAACACAATATTATTTGGTTTGGAATATGATGTGATTAACGAATGTAATGAGTTTGTCTATGCCGTTATTCATATTTTTTGATATGCGGTTTATATTTTTTTCACGACCAAATAACAATATTTCCATGGCCAAGGATAAAAAGTTCCCTTATATCAAAAAACCTCTTGTTAGCAAAGAAGGAGACTTTTTGTGCGCATCAGCTGATTGCGTTGGTTGGCAGATCTCCAATAAGAAAGTGTGAGAACTTGTTTAATAAGCGTTTGAGTAATGCATAAACTTGCAATTATGTAAATTTTGTGTTAGACTTGAAATATGCATGGTTATATTATACGAAAAATAGAAAAACGTATTTTAAAGGATCTACAGCAATTTCCCGTTGTGGCTATTCTTGGCCCAAGACAATGCGGTAAATCTACAACAGCAAAGGAGCTTGGAAAAAGTATTCCAAATTTTTTGTATCTTGATCTTGAAAGACCTTCTGATCTTCGTAAACTTACTGATCCTGAACTTTTTTTTAACAGCAATTCTCGTTCATTGGTGTGTCTTGATGAAATACAGCGCGTTCCTCACCTTTTCCCTGTGTTGAGGAGCATTATTGATTCTCGACAAAGACCCGGCCAATTTTTTATTCTTGGTTCTGCTTCTCGCGATCTTTTACAACAGTCATCAGAGAGTCTTGCTGGACGTATCGTTTATAACGAACTTACTTCATTTAAATACGATGAGATATTTTCTTTGCCAAAAATGAAGATACAACAATATTGGTTACGTGGAGGTTTTCCTGATAGTTTGTTAGCTTTAAGCGATGAAGCAAGTTCGCGTTGGCGTGAAAATTTTATTCGAACTTATTTGGAACGCGATATTCCTCAAATGGGATTTCGTATACCTTCCGAAAATATTCGCAGATTATGGACCATGTGCGCACATTATCATGGTCAACTTTTAAATGCTTCGACACTTGCAAACGCGCTTAATATTACAAGTACTACTGTTCGTTCACAACTTGATATGCTTGAGCAAACATTTATGGTGCGATTGCTTTTACCTTATATGACGAATACAAAAAAACGCCTTACAAAATCTCCGAAACTGTATTTACGCGATAGTGGTATTCTTCATGAACTTTTGGAATTGCGAGAGATAAATAATATTTTATCACATCCGCAAGTTGGCGCTTCTTGGGAAGGATTGGCAATGGAAAATATTATTACCACTCTTTCTGGTTGGAATTTTTCTTTTTATAGAACTTCAAATGGCGCTGAAATTGATCTCATCGTTCAACAAGGCAAAACTCGGCTCGCTTTTGAGTTTAAAGCATCATCAAATCCTTCTCTCTCAAAAGGATTCTATTCTTCTTTGGAAGAGGTTGGCGTAGAACATGCGTGGGTGGTCGTACCCGAAGGCGGATCATCGCCAATTACAAAGCATGTTACTCTTATTTCCTTGAAGGAATGCCTTTCTTTACTTATGAAAGAGTACGTATAATGTGTTTAAGTTTTTCTACAGCCTCACTCCTTGAAAAAGGTGGACTGTGTGGCCGACGGGTTTATTTTGTTTGTAGAGCTCAAGTGCTTGGCCGGCCGAGACACGATAAGTTTTTTTAACTTCTTCTCAGAGAAAAATTTCTACTTGTATTATTTTTAATTGAGATAATTTTTTCACCAGCATTTTGAGAAAGTATACTCATTGTTGACTACTTCGCCTTATCAATAAAAATAAAACTTGAAATAATATTGTCTATAATTTTGATAAGTTGTTCTTTTTGGATAGGGTTTGTGTGGAGGGAAAACTGCATCAGTCCTTCATCCTTTTCTGTTGCCCCCCAATATACTAATATTGCGTCTCCTTTATCTTTGTCGGTGGATTTGTAAAAATAATAGGTTAATATTTTTTGCGGATCGTTGGTTTGATAGTATTTTGTCTCAATTCGTTGCAACCCATGAAGTCCTTTACCAGCTATTGGTGATTCAACGGTTAATATTCGCTGTGAGCCTTCATAAAATGTAACAGGTTTAAAGTAGTCATCCGGCTTTATTTCATAGCGCCAATACGCAGGATATTTAAATGAATAATGAAGAGCATCTTCGATAAGAGGAATATATTTTGTATCTATTTCTTTCTCAATTTTTTTAACAGAAATTGTTTGTTGAGGGGTGTTTTTGAACTTTACATAGACCCAAACTCCAAAAATAAACACAGTAAACGTAGAGCTTATAATTATAGTAAGAATAGTAGCATGAAAATTTGTTCGTTTTTGTGGTGGTGGAATTTTCATAAATAGGCATTGATTAGTAGAAGAAGTGAGAATGTGTTTAGTGGAATGTTATATTTTCAATTCTGAATATTTTCGAAGAGTTTTTAAGGTTGCTTGAACAGATGAATTTTCAGTATTTAAAAGTTTGACATGAGAAAATTGCAGAGCGAGTTTGGTGATCACTTCATCTGCCCATGATGGAGTGAGAACTTTTATACCTGAAAAATCAATTTCAATAATTTCTTCTTTTGGAATATCACGAGTAATATAAGCGGACATGGCTAAATATGCTTCACGGCCTGCTGGTCGAGAAATAAGCATCTCACCAAATTTTTTAAGTTCAATTTTCATAGAAGTTTTTAAAATTTTAACAAAGCAAAACAACCATGAATTGGATTATCTGTTTTTTGTATGATTATTTCTTCGTTCAACTCCGCTTGGGCAAGTCCAGATTGGAAAGTTAAATGAATTTTTAGTTCTTGAACAGTCTGAAGCACAAATTTTAAACCATTTCCGCGATTTTCTGGTGTTCGACCGGAAATTTTTTCTGTGAAAGCAGTTTTAAGAGCCTGAATATCATCTTGAAGTTCTGGTTTTGCTTTTTTTAAAGTCGTTAAAATTCCTTGTCCGCGATCTGCAAGCACAATATATTTTTTGTCGGCAGAAAAATCAGACCCAAAAAAAATCCCCGCAACATCTGGCCAATTGCCAATGTTATGATCAAAAGAATTATTTCCGATTTCTCCAGCGATTGCCGTAAGGAGGTAGGTTTGATTTTCTCCGCACGATGTTTTTAATAATTCCATTGTCATCCTATCAAGTCGAGCTTGAAATACATCGCGAGTTTCACAAAAATAAACAAGATCAATTTTTGGCGGCGTTAAACCCTGAATCCATTGTGAAGCTTGAATTACAATAGAATTTTTCATACCCTTTATTTTATGCCGTTTTTATGAAAAGGTCAAAAGTGTTTTTTCATTCAACCTTTATATTTTTTTCACGACCAAATAACAATATTTCCATGGCCAAGGATAGAAAGTTCCTTTCCAGTCGCGTAAAATTTCTTGATATGATCGCTCGATGTTTCCAATTGGAATTTCTTTTGCGTAGAGTTTTTGAGGTATCGCAGAATCATAAACATAGAAATATTTTTTTCCAATGTTTCGGTGTTGAAGCCAAAGCAATATATTGTTGACCTTTTGGATAAAGAGTTTGCGGATGTTTTGGATAATCAATGCCATAAGCTTCAAGGATCGCTTTTGCAGAATATCCGCCACAAAATGAAAAACCTTGTTTATAATATTTTTTCGGATGTATTGGGAGAACGACTTTTTGCGGGAGAATATTCATTCAAATTAGTTATGGGGTCGATTAGTGGAGGAGGTAAGAATGTGTTTGACACAATCAAAATAGCATCTCTTACGGAGAAAGTAAATTTGAAATGGCGGCGTGTATTGAATTAAACTGTTGAAAGATTTTTTATATTAAAGAAGCCTTCTAATGAGCAAACTTGATATTACCTAAAATAAGTTTTACATCTTCTTGATAGGTTGTCCAAGGAAGTTCAGATCTCACTACAAGACCAAAAGTGTTTGTTGGTTCGCGATAATAATAATTTATTGTTCCTCCTGGTCCTTCAGAACTGTTTAAATAAATCCATTCACCATTGGCAAGATTGATGTGCAAATTTTCTTCGTCAGCAAAAGTCGATCCTATTAAGTCCTCAAAATCTTGTCCAATAAGGGGTTGAGTTCTTATTCCAAAAGTACAACGCCCTTCCTCATTGGATTTCTTTTTATCATTCGATTGAAGACAAATGGAGTTTTCGTCTATTATATCTTGTTCAAGACAATTGTGAATTTTACAAAAGTCATGGTAGAGGCCTTCTGTGAAGGTATTATAGATTCGTCGATATTCTTCTGGCCACGTTATGGTGAATTTGTATTCAGGATGTGTATATTCATTTATGATTTTCTTTCCATCATCGTAAGTATATGTGTAACCACTACGGACTTGATTTTTGAGCTTCTCAAGTGTGGTAATACACGATTGTTTCTCTGAAAAATTTTCTTTAGTATTATATCCCTTTATTGAATATCGATCATCCTCGCCAACATAAAGTATCGCAATTTTGCATTCATTCTCACGATTTTTTTTTGTAAAGTTTTCGGTTTCTTCTAGCTTTTTATGTATCTCTGGATCAGTTAAATTGTTCGTAGAAATATTACCACCGTCTGTAAAGACTATATTTACACGAGTTCCTCCGGCAAAATTATAGGTATACCATTTAGGGGAATAATAAAAGTTTGAAAGCACACCAGGACGAACACCTTCTTTTTCTTCTTTAAACAACTGCCAGTCAGATGTATCGACTTGTGGTTCAATGCCTTTTTTTTCACTCCTCTCTGTTGGATTCACCACAGCCGATTGTCTAGGAAACACAGACATTCCAACGTTTATTACCACTATCGAGACAGCACTAATAAGGATCACTATCAGAATAATGGTATGAAGACGTGATGTTTTTTGTTCTGATTGAAATTTTATAATAAAGAAAATATTTTATACTTAACTATGTCAGCGCATATTTTTTATACAAGACGACACCAGCTTGAATGGGTCTCCAGTTGGAGCGTGTTAGAACTTGTTTGGTGGGTATTTATGATTTTAATACTCCATCGAATTAATGGCTTGAGTTAAATAAACATATACATTTAAAGTTTCATTATTACAAGTACCACCGTATTGAGAATATTCAAATTTATAATAAGAAGCTTTCACGAAAGATTCATTTCTCTCAGAAGAACCGTTATAATTTTGTGTTGTATCACCCATAAAATCATCAGTAAAATATGTTCCTGGAGTATAAGAGCTAGAGCTATTTTTGTACCAATATATTTTCTGAGGAAGCCAATTAGTTCCATCAAGTGAACTTAAAAGTTTTAAATGATATAAACACAAAGATGGGTTTGTTTGTCTTATGTCAAAATACATTTTATTCCAACCATTTGTTTCAAATATAGGAGAATAATCACCATTTACGAGACTCGTAGCATTTTGCCATACCCAGACAGTTTTTGGAGCTGGTGGATAATTAACAATATTTACATCAACAACTCCTTGTGGTTTTATTTTGATATTATTGTCTGAATCTTTATTTGTCACATCAATCTTAAAAATACTTGGCCAGTTTTGAATCTGAAATACCTGTCCTAAAACATCTATGGAGGTTGGAATAGCCGCTTTGCCTTGATAAACGGGCAAAAATAGAGCAATGAATAATATTGCTATAATTGAGATGAAGAATGTTTTTTTCATATATTTATTTATAAATTTCCCACATCAATTTTTCTTATGTCGTTATTAGTTATTCCTAATCCAAGTTTTCGCATAATATCAAAGGCGTCAGAGGGACGTCCGAGATAATACGCTTTTTTATCTTTTGGATAGATATAATATGCCTCACCATTTTTTTCTACATCAAGAAGAATTTTTCCAGATACATGGTCTGGATAAACTGTATAACTAGTGATGAATTCGTGCGTGGCTCCTAAACCAAGCTTACGCATTATATTAAACGCATCTCCTGGACGACCTAGGTAGTAACCTTTTTTATTTTCCGGATTTATATAGTAAGCTTCCCCATGAGATTCTACTTTAAGTAGTATCGTACCTTTTAAACGTTTAACAAGTGCATCGTCTGTGTTTTGAGATGAATTTTCTTTTTCACTGTTTAAATCTTTCTGGATGGATTGATTACTAGTCTTAGTATCTGTATTTTTATCAGTATTGCTGTTTGAATCGGAAACAATATTATTATAAGTACATGTTTGGTTGGTTGTGGGCGAAGCAAATGAAATATTAGAACAATCTTGAGTCAACACACATTGACGAGTTTGAGTATTATTTTCTTGGCAAGGATTCCACTCCGAACAGTTCCAAATATCTTGTGAACAGGACATGTTTGAAATACATTCTTGTATCAGAACGGGAGAACCCCCCACACATCCTTCTGGAAAAGAAGAAAAAATTGAACGTGTTTGTCGACCATCTTCAGAACAAGTTCCCCAATCAGCGTATTTCCACGATGTACAGACATCAACCATGTAAGTACATTTCTGAGAGGTTTCAGGAATAGATTCTCCGCCCTCACACTCGGAAATTTTAGTACATGTTCTTGTTTGTTCTTCTATTATAGAACATTCGTTCCAGTTATTACATGAATAATCATTTAAGGTACATGTTGGCAGTTTTCTTTCGATAGTTATTACTAATGGGTCACTCTCGTTTCCACTCTTGTCCTTAGAAGTAATTTCGAATTTATTTTCATCAATTGCTAATGATGAGATGTAATATGACCAACTATTTCCCAATCTTTCGTCGTAGGCCATAACCCCGTTTATCCATATAGAGGTAGTGTAGTCTTTCTTACCAGATATACTCATTGCACTTCTCGTTGTTGGTGATTCAAAGTCGTCAATGATTGGAATTGATGGTGCCACGTATTCTATTGCTGGTGTATTGATGACAAATTCAGAAAGAACAGGTTCATATTTTACTGTGTTGATGTGAAAATCGTCGTTTCCATCATAAACAGAATTGTCTATTAAAGACCTATCAATCGTACCCCACCAATTGTTTGATATGTTTAGTCCCTCGCTACTAATAGATTCGTCTAGTCTGACGGAATAAAGATAATTATCAAAAATATTATTGTTATACACCACAATTTGTTCCATAGAGGAGGTGTATGTAAATTTTAATGCTGTACTATTGCTATAGATATTGTTATTAGATATTTCTAATAGCTCCACTTCCTCATTGACAGAAGTACGATCAAATACAATTGCTGCTTGATAAGGGTTATATATGTTTTCTTGTTCGGCTATATCTCTTATGGTGTTATGTGTTATTTTGGAGTCCTCTACTTCCCCAGAAATGTTGATACCAGAGCTACAATATTTAATTATGTTGTTGTTTATATATACTGACCCAGCAATATATACCCCCACGCCACAATTTGTGATGAGACTATTTGTTAGGGTGAGATCATTGTAAGACAAGATACCGTATGATGGATAATGAATTTCGACATAATCAAAATCTATCACTCCCTGATCTTCGGACTCAATGTTTTTCCAATCCCCACGGATTGGAGTTGTTTCGTTGGAAGTAAAAATTATTTTATTACTAGGATTTCCTTTTGCAATGATTTTTCCTCTATTCAATATTTGGTATCGAGTCACTCCTGCACCTCTTTGAAATTTAACAATTACGCCTGGCTCAATCGTTAAAATTACGTTTTCGTTAATCAGGAGATCACTTGTTACGATGTAAGGGCTATGCTCTGTATTCCATGTGGTGTCTTTTTCTATGATCCATGAAATTTCTGTGGTTGCCAAAATTTGTCCAGAATAAAACCAGCCAAACAATACAAAAAACATTGGGAACAGGATATATTTCTTCATATAATTTTCATTTTATAAAAAACACAGAGCCCCTCGTTAGTAAGGTCTTTCGACCCATACGCCTTTCGACGTATGACCGATCAAGGTTTCTGAACGAGGGGTTCAATACCTTGATCGGATTTCGTGCCATGCTCCAGAAAACCTAGAGTTTAGGCTTAAATTGTACTTTTAAGATAACATAGACAATGGAAAAATGGAAGATAAACAGGAAAAATAGTCTTGCCGCACAGTCTTTTTGGGAGTAAGATAAGAGAAATTATAATGTATATTATTATGAATATTGCTGAAAAATTAAGATCGTACAAAGATAAAATTAATAATTCTAAGAGTTTTGATCCAAAATTAGGAGAATTTATCGCTATAGAATTATTTGATTTTATTACAAAAGATAATAAAATTTGCAAAAAAGAATTTTTTCGTCATTTTGACTATCTAAAAAATCTCTCTGAAGATAAAAATTTTATTAAATTGCAAGATGATTTATTTAATATCGTTGTGGAGATTTTGAAGATGGTAACTATTAAAGACATCAATATAGCCCATAAGAAACTTAACTATAAATATATAAATCATTTAAAGATAAAAAAAGGCGATTTAACTCTCCCAGAATTGTATCAAGTGCTTCAAAATAAAAATAATTATTACAGGTTAGGGCGTTATAGTGGTCCTTGTTATTCTCAAGGTGAGATTTCTTTTTCTATTCCAACGATTGAAATTAGACAACAATATAAGTTGGTAGAAAATTTTTTTGATGCACTCAATCCATATTTAGGAGGAAAAATTACGACACAATCTAAAAAAATAAAAGAAAGCCTTCAAAAATTTAAGGATTTATTTTGGAAATTAGATGAGAAAATTTATCGTGTACCAAGAAAATTACACATCAAACAATTTGAAGATTTTTTTATATTTTGCACGGAAACAAGTAGACAACAAGGTTATGAATATCGGTATGATTTTAATGAACATAATCATTTTCAAGAAGGCACAAGTAAAAAATTAGAAGAAGTAAAAATTATTACTTCGATTGTTGTGGATGATTTAATTGAATCCGTAAGCCAGAAAAGCATGGGTATAGTAGTAGATGATAATTTTGAAATAAAGAATCAAAACTTAATAGAATGGGTATGGAATAAAAGCAAGGATGGTGGGGTTTTAAAAATTACTGGTTACTCAGCAATAAAATTTACTGGGCAATTAGGATGTGAAATTATAGATTTTTTTTACAATCACGAGAACAGAAAAAGTTGGAAATTTGGAGTGGAAATAAAAAATGGTATTGATTATAAAACATCTGTAGAAAATATAAGAAAGACAATCGTCCATATTGATAAACGTGTGAAGAAAGATACAAATATGGGTATTCAATTTTTAATTGAATGGCAGACGCAAGGGAAAAATTTTAACAGCCCAAAAAGTTATAGGTGGGCACATTAAAATATCAGACGGAAGACGAACGGAAGGGGATAAAAAAGTAAAATAGGCTCAACAGAGCCTATTTTTTAATACAATAATTCCGTCTGCGTTCCTATATGCATTCCGTATTAGTGTTTGTTACGCTAATAGCAAGATAAATAAAATTTTATGAATATGGAAAAGAAAAGTTTGGAATATATTCCCGAGGAAATTTTAGCAAAGATTAGTGATCTTGGGCTAGCCGCCTCACTTCGAAGTATTGGTTTTGAGTTTTTGGGAGTCGATCGGACGGATCCGACAAGAGTAGTTTTTCTTTTTAAAAAGAATCCAGCATTGGGAGAGGCTGTAGATTTTTATTTTCGAGGGGTACTTCAAGTTGATGCTTTGGCTTTAATAACGTCTTTGAAAGTTTTTAAAAACTTACTTTTTTTAAACCACGATGCTTAATAATTTCCAAATACAAGAATTTTCCAAACTCTGGAAAGATCATTTTGGAGAAGAGCTTTCAGAAAAAGAAGCCATTGAGAAAGGCTTGAGTCTCATTCAAATTGTTAAAATTGTTTATCAAAGTTCATATGGAAAAGGAATTGAAAATAAATAACGATACCGAAAAGATTGTTAAAGCTTTGATTTTGAAAGACAAGCAAATTCTCTTAAATCGGAGAGCGAGACTTCTTTCTCAACTACGAAATTTTTGGCCAACGAATGCAGAGGAACAGGAGGAAATGCATCAGATAAAACTTGAAATTGATCGGATTGAGGAGGATATGTGCGATTTATAAAACGTAATTTATTTGTATAAATATGAGTATGCAAAATATTTTTAAAGATGGTTTCATTAAAGATTATTTGGACTATGCTTCCAATCTCACAGATGCACCTGAAAAATTTCACATAGCAGCAGCTTTTTCACTCCTAAGTTCAGTCGCCTCTAATGTTTGGATGGAGTTTGGTGCATTTAGACAGAAACCAAATTTATGGATTCTCATTTTGGCTCCCACGAGTAGATTTCGCAAAAGCACGGTCATAAGAATATCAGAGAATTTATTAAGACAAGTGGACGATTCACTGGTTCTTCCACATGAGTGGAGTATTGAGGCACTTTTTGAAATATTACAGAAAAAATCGGTAGGAACTTTTTATTGGTCTGAATTTGGGAACACTTTAGCATCATTATCGCGTGATTATATGGGGGGTGGAAAAGAATTTCTTAGTGATTTATATGATTGTCCCATAAAGCGTGAGCGAATTCTTAAATCAAATACGTACACTATTGAAAACCCATATATTAACATTCTTGCGGCTTCATCCACAATTTGGTTTAAAGAGAGAATTCGAGAGGGAGATGTTGCAGGAGGTTTTCTTAATAGATTTGTGTTTTTTTGTGAAAATACGAAGACAAAATGGATGGCCGTACCAGACAGACCAGATCAAGAGAAAGTCTCTTCCCTTATTCAGCAACTTAAAAACATCTCACAAATGCAAGGCTCTATGTGGTTATCTCAATCAGCATTTCAGATGTATGAGAAATGGGCAAGAGAAATAGAAGAAAAACTTGATTATGAAGAACTGAATAATGAGTCAGGCGTTTATAAATTATATGCAAGAATCCTTGATCATTGTAGAAAGCTTGCTATGCTTGTCGCTTTATCTTTTGGAAGCAAAGAAATAACAGATGAATATATGAATATGGCATGCTTCACCATGGAGTTTATTAAAAAAGATATGGATGAAAATCTTATGCACGAACTTGTGTTTGATCGAGATACAAAACTTAAGGAAAAGGTTTATAGGATTATTCAAAAGATTCCAGGTATTGAGAGAGCAAAATTGTTACAAAACTCCCACCTCCAAGCAAGGACGTTGAATATATACATTGAGACTCTGTTGCAAGAAGAACGTATACGCATTGAGAGTCAAGGTGGTAGAGCCACAACGTACTGGATCAAAGAAGCAAACTAGCAGAATGGTTGCTAACTGATATATGGCTCAACAAAGAAATAAAATTGTGAAGTTAGCAATTTAGCAGATATTATGGTTCTTCTTAAAGAAGAAAAAAATAGGCGAACTAACATGCTAAGTGTGAATTGATTGAAAAAATGTTTTATTAAAGCCATAAATGAGTTAGCACGGTATATGTTAAATGGTTGCTAACTAAAAAATGGGAGTATACCCCACAAGCAAAGCTTATGAATAAAAGACATTTAGTACAATTAGAAGAGATGGTAAAAAAGAGAATAAAATATCGAAATCCATTGGTTGATCTCCTCATTGATCTATCGGGATGTATTGGGAGAGAGTGTTCCCACGAATATTTACGGACTTTAACCACTCCTGAGTTACTTAAAATGACTGAGGAAACCATGCGATATGCTGTGCAAGGCGATGAAACCGACAAATAAACTATGTGAAGCAAATGCAATGATTGATAGTGAGTTTTGTTTCACTCATAATCCTGAAATGCAAGAGGCAAAAAAAGCTGCTATTCTCAAAGGTGGCTTGGCATCTAAAAGGAATATAAATCCTTTACCAGCTTTTGAAATTTCAGACAATAAAAGTGTTGTGGGGTTATTGGCTCAAGTCATAAATGAAGTTCGTGAAGGAAGAATTGATCTCAGAGTTGCGAACTGTATTGGGTACCTTTCTGGGCATCTTATGAAAGCCATGGAAATAGCTGAGCTTGAAGAACGGGTGGAAAACATAGAAAAAGTGCTTAAACTATGATGTTATGAGAAATATTCGAGGAAAACTTACTAAGATTGAGAATGTATGTAACGAACGTTTCTGTAATGATTTTTTTCTTGTCTTCCAGAATTATCAAAAAGAAGAGTATTTTTATAAAGACAAAAAATTCGAAAGTCTGGATCAGTTTTGTACTTCCAATAATATTGATAAAAATTCCAAGAATTTGTTTATAATTTCTTGGTATAGAGATTGTGAAGAAGAAAAAATTTGTGTATAATAAACATGCTACCCAATTCAACTATTTCCTCTTTTTTTATATTCTCGTTGTCTTTAATGGGGCAGTCTGCCAACGAGAGAACTTGAAAGAGGAATCGAGTTGGGTAGCCAGACTGTCCCTTTGAGTTTTTATGGAACAAAATAAAATAAAATATTTTCTCTATGTAAGAAAATCATCTGAGGCAGAGGATCGTCAAGTTGCTTCGATAGAATCACAGGTTGATGAGCTTCAAAAACTTGCTCAAGAACAAAATTTTCATGTTGTAAAAATTTTTCGTGAATCAAAATCAGCTAAGGCTCCTGGGAGGCCTATTTATAATGAGATGATGGCACGTATTAAGCATGGTGAGGCAAAAGGAATTTTATGTTGGAAACTGGATCGTTTAGCGAGAAATCCAATAGATGGTGGAGAGGTTGCTTGGGTGCTTCAGAATAATGTTATTGAGCATATTCAAACCTATGGGAGAGGATACTTACCAACAGACAACGTTCTTATGATGAGTGTAGAGTTTGGTGTGGCAAATCAATTTATTATTGATTTAAAAGCCAACACGAAACGAGGATTGAGAAATAAAGCCAAGAATGGTTGGCTTCCAACATTTGCTCCACTTGGATATATGAATGAAAAATTTGCCAATCAAGGGGAGAAACGCATATTTTCAGACCCAGATACCTTTGACCTCATTCGAAAATGTTGGGATTTATTGTTTACAGGAAATTATTCTGCGCAAAAAATTTATAATATTGCCGTGGATGAGTGGAAAGTGCGAACAAAAACAGGAAAGAAACCGATGTTAAGCAAATTTTATTATATGTTTCGTAATACATTTTATTATGGATCATTCAAATATGGAGGAGAGTGGTATCAAGGGAAACATACACCAATGATTACTAAAGGAGAGTTTGATATAGCACAGTCTATTTTAAATGGAAAAGGAAAACCACACCCAAAAACTCATGAGTTTGCTTTTACGGGTTTAATTCGTTGCGAGGAATGTGGAAGCATGATTACCGCAGAAGAAAAAAATAAGACGCAAAAAAATGGGAATAAACATTATTATGTGTATTATCATTGTGGAAAACGAAAAGGGGTATGCAATCAAAAAACCATTCGTTTGGAAAAGCTGGAGGAACAAATAAATCAACAACTTGAGCAAATTTATTTACCGAACGAATTTATTGAATGGGCTATGAATGTACTGCGGACAGAAAATGAAAAAGAATCAAAGTCGAGAAATAAGATTTTGGATGCGCAACAAAAAGAATACGGTACGATCGTAAAAAAGATTGATGGTATTATTGATATGCGAGCTACTGGTGAGCTTACTGAAGAAGAGTTTTTTCATAAGAAAAAAGAACTTTGCAAAGAAAAACTTCGATTTCAGGAACTGTTAAAAGATACAGATCATCGAGTTGATGATTGGTTGGAGAAAGCTGAAGATGTATTTCATTTTACACACGACGCCAAAAAAAGATTTGAACATGGGAGTTTAGAAATAAAAAGAGAGATACTTCATTTCCTTGGTTCGAACCTTTCTTTAAAAGATAATATTTTGCATATTGAACTTCAAAAACCGTTTATGCCTATTTCTGTAGTTGCTCCAAGCGTGAGGAAGGTACATGAACGGTTAGAACTTTTGAATTTAGGTTCAGGAGAGCGAATAAACGAAAAATTCGAACAATTGTATGCTCGAATTCCTCAAATGGGTGGCTAGAGGGGATCGAACCCTCGTAACTGGTGCCACAGACCAGTGTTCTACCATTGAACTATAGCCACCATGCTTCGCCAAGGCTTTGCATGGCAAGTCATCATAAAAAATTCACCAAATATACTTTAGCGCAATTTTTTTATCTTTTCAACTTTTTATGATTGAATACAATCTGGTTGTGAATAATTGGGTATGTTTGGAAACAGAAACTGATAATGGAGCATTGAGTGTAAGTTTGATAATGCTATTGCTTTTTGAAACATAAATGGACTCAACAAGAAGTTCCTCGTTTCTTGAAAAAATATTTGTTTAAGAACAACAATGCTCGTGGTTGTCTTGGTGTCCCCGCGAGGAATCGAACCTCGGTCCAGAGCTTAGAAGGCTCTTGTTCTATCCGTTGAACTACGGGGACGAATTTATTAGCATAATGAGAAAGCAATCAAAAGTCAACGAAATGTTATTCAGGGACAAGTCTTTTTTATGAATTTATTGATTATTTTTTCCATGAAATTTCTTGTGAACTTCTTTTAAATGTTTATCAGAGATGTGCGTGTATATTTGTGTGGTTGTAATTGAAGAATGACCAAGCATAGACTGCACCGCGCGAAGATCAGCGCCGTTTTGAAGCAGGTCTGTGGCAAAACTATGGCGCAATGTATGCGGTGTTACATCTTTGGTAATTCCGGCCATCAAGGAACATTTTTTTACAAGCCGTTCAATGGATCGAGGAGTGAGAGGTTGCAATTTTTCACCTGTCTTCATACCTCGATTTTTTGCTCCCTTATCATGCGAAATAAATAAATATGGATTCATATCACGACGAGCATCTAAATATTTTTTGATCCATTCTTTGGCACGGTCGCTTAAAAATACCACACGCACTTTGCTTCCTTTTCCACGAATAGTAAATTCATCTTTTTTCAGATTTAAGTGTTCAGTTTTCAGGTTTGCTAATTCAGAGACACGAAGTCCTGTGGAAAAAAAGAGTTCCAAAATTGCTTTATCGCGGAGAGCAGAAAGAGAAACATTGTTTAAGAGTGGAGCACTCAGTAATCTTTCTAAATCATCTCCATCTAAAAAATCTACCATTCGTTCAGGTATTTTTCCAAGTTCAATTTTTTCTGCGACGAGTGTTTGAATATCTTGTTTTGCGAGGTACTTTAAAAATGAGCGAAGCGCAATGAGATGATAATTTTGCGTGTTGAGTTGGAGAAGTTCACCTTGACGGCTTGTTTGCCGATTAAGCCAAAGACGATATTTTCTCACATGATCAAGTGTGATGTCGCCAGGCGTAGGAGTCGCATGAAGCTGGCTCATATTATTGGCTTTAAGCCAATCTAAAAATCGATGCAAATAATAATGGTAATTGTGGATAGTTCGTTGCGAACGATTTTTTTCGATTTCAAGATATTCCAAAAATTGTTGGATATATTTTTGCATATTAAGAGAATTGTACGACATTTTGTTTTTCCTTGCAATTCTTTTCTTTTTATGGTAGAGTCTTTTTTTAAGAGAATAATTTTACGGAGAAAAGGTTTTGTTGATATTTTTATAAAGAAACTTTTTTTTTCGTGTAACAATATATGCTGTATCAAAAAGAAAAAGAAAAAATTATTAAAAAATTTCAGACTCATGCGGGCGACACTGGTTCAACTCAGGTTCAAATCGCCATCTTGAGTGAAGAAATTAAAAGATTAGGCGAGCATCTTAAGATGCACAAAAAAGATCATTCTTCTCGACTCGGACTTTTGAAAAAAATTGGAGAACGAAGACGACTTCTACGATATTTAGAGCGCGAAAACGAAAAAGAGTTTGAAGATCTTGTAAAAAAACTTCGGCTCAAAGTTTCCAAAAAAATCGATCGTCGAAAAGAAGCGCTCCTTGAAGAAGAAAATTCTTCTCTTCCTGAAAATAATGAAGAAATTTTAAAAGAAGCAGTTTCTTCATAAAACACATACAGAAATTTTATTTATGAAAAAACATCCAGAACAGCGTATTGGAGTTTTTGTAGATGTCTCCAATATGTATCACTCTGCAAAAAATTTTTATAATGCTAATGTAAATTTTGGAAAGCTTCTTGAGACTGCTATCGGCGAACGAAAACTTATTCGCGCCATTGCGTATGTTATCCGTTCTCAATCTCAAGAAGAAGAAGGTTTTTTTGGTGCCCTAGAGAAACAAGGTTTTGAAGTGAAGTGGAAAGATCTTCAGATTTTTATCACCGGAGAAAAAAAAGCGGATTGGGATGTTGGCATTGCGATCGACACAATTAAATTTATTCATAAACTTGATGTAATTGTTCTTGTGTCCGGAGACGGCGATTATATTCCACTTGTGCAATACTTGCAAAGTAATGGGTGTATTGTAGAAGTAATGGCATTTGGGAAAACCGCTTCACGAATGTTGCGCGAAGTGGCAGATGATTTTATTGATTTGGGTTCCGATGAAAAACGTTTTCTTTTTCGGACTGATAAGAAAGCAAAAAAAATGGTAAACAACGTAACGCCGAAAGTGGAAAAACTTCCTGATGGAAGAAAAAGATTTGTTGTAAAATAATTTTTATAAAACTAATTATTCAGGTTTTGATCAAAAGACATGCTGGACTTTTTTTAAGGGAGTTCAGAAGCTTTTTGGTCAAAGCCCTCATACAATAATATTATGAAAGAAGAGATAAATTCTCATTCAGAGAAAGCGCTTTCTGCTGTAGAGCGTTTTGAAACTGAGTGGGCCGGACGAATACTTCAGATTGAAATAGGAAAATTGGCGCCACAAGCCAATGCTTCATGCATGATTACTTATGGCGAGACCATTATTCTTGCTACGGCTGTTGCCGGAAAAACACCGCGAGCTGGTATTGATTATTTTCCGCTTTTGGTAGATTACGAAGAGCGTTTGTATGCCGCCGGAAAAATTAAAGGGAGTCGTTTTATTAAACGCGAAGGCCGTCCTGGCGACGAGGCAGTGCTCACCACGCGTCTTATTGATCGATCAATTCGTCCATTGTTTTCCGCGGACGCAAGATTTGATGTGCAAGTAGTGATTACTGTGCTTTCTTGGGACGCTCAAAATAATCCGGATTTGTTAGGACTTTTAGGCGCTTCTTGTGCTTTGGCTATTTCTGATATTCCATGGAACGGCCCCATTGCCGGAGTAACCTTGGGACATATTGACGGACAATGGATCATTAATCCCACATATGAAGAAAAAGAGAAAGGTGAGCTAGAACTTTTTGTGTCTGGCACTCCGGAGAAAGTAGTTATGATTGAAGCAGGAAGTAAAGAAGTCAAAGAAGAAATTATGAATGAGGGAATAGAATTGGCTCTTCGTGAAATGGCAACTCCTTTCCGTTTGATTGAACAAATTATTGCAAAAGTTGGAAAAACAAAATTTATGCTGCCAGGAATGGTCTCCGAAGATACACTTTGGAAAGAGCATGTTATGAAAATGGTAGATGAATTTATAGACAAACATCCTCTTCGAGATATTCTTGGTTTTGAGAAAAAAGAAAATTTTTCCCAAAACATGGCAAAAACGAAAGAGAATCTTAGAATGTTTTTTTTGCAAGATGAGAGTTTGAGCATCGAAGCCCGTTCTTTTGGCATGAAATATTTTGAAGTTCTCTTTGAAAAATTTTCTGATACGTTGGTATTGAAAGAACATCTGCGCGTTGATGGACGAAAACTTGATGAAGTTCGGCGTATTTCCCTTGAAACAGGAATCCTTCCGCGCACTCATGGCTCCGGTCTTTTTTCTCGCGGAGAAACACAAGTGCTTTCCGTTGTCACTTTAGGCGCTCCTGGCGATCAGCAAGTTATTGATAGCATGGAAGAAGACAGTAAAAAGCGTTTTATGCATCATTATAATTTTCCTGGGTTTTCCGTGGGGGAAGTGTCTCCCATGCGTTCTCCTGGAAGACGTGAAATTGGTCATGGCGCATTGGCTGAGAAGGCGCTTGTTCCTGTACTTCCATCGGAAAAAGATTTTCCGTATACGATTCGCATTGTTTCTGAAGTTCTTTCATCGAATGGATCATCTTCACAGGCATCTATTTGCGGATCATCTCTTGCGCTTATGGATGCTGGAGTTCCTATTTCTTCTCATGTGGCAGGAATTGCCATGGGACTTATTCTCGATGAAAAAACAGAAGAATATCAAATTCTTACTGACATTGCTGGCGTAGAGGATCATAGTGGTTATATGGATTGTAAAGTAGCAGGAACACGAAAAGGTATTACTGCTATTCAGCTTGATATCAAAGCCAGCGGCATTACGCTTTCTATTATAAAAGACGCTCTTCTGGGCGCGAAAAAAGCTCGGGAAGAGATTTTTACTTTTATGGAAAGCGCGATTCCTGAACCGAGAAAAACACTTTCTCTGTATGCGCCTCGAATTATCAAGTTGCAGATTCATCCCGATAAAATTCGTGAAGTTATTGGCCCGGGCGGAAAAATTATCAATGAAATTATTGATACCACAGGAGTTGACATTGATATTGAAAAAGATGGAAGCATTTTTATTACAGCTCATGCAGGAGACGATGGCGATCGAGCTATAAAATGGATACAAGATATTACCCACGAAGTTGCTGTTGGAGAAATTTACGAAGGAGAAGTAATGAGTATTTTAGATTTTGGAGCTATTGTAGCGTTTCCTCCAAATCATGATGGTCTGTTGCATATTTCTGAAATCAGTCATGAAAGAGTTGGACGAGTTGAGGACGTTTTGCATAAAGGAGACAAGGTTCGCGTGAAAGTGATTTCCAGAGAAAATGGAAAAATTGGTCTTTCAATAAAACAAGCTGATCCTAATTATCAGCCTTCATCAAATATCACAAACAGCAGGCCAGTAACAGGCGGAAGACCATCAAACGCGCGGCGAGGCACAGGACAAAATCGGCGTTTTGGAAATGACAACAAAAATAATCAAAGTAGTCGTCCTTCACAAAACGATGATCGTCCTCATGGATATTTTCGTGAAAAATAATTGTAAATAATCAAGTTTGGATTTAAAAGGACGCACGACAGTTTGCGTCCTTTTAAAGATAATATACTCTTGCCACTCTTGCGAAAAAAATTTAAGTTAATTGAACGCTTGATTATAATTGTATGATACTTTCATTGAAGCAAAAAATATTTATCGCCTCTTTAGCAACATTGTTGGTTGTTATGATTGTTTTTTTAGCGCTTTGGTGGTATCAAATTTTATTTTTTGGCGATACTCTTGTTCGGTATATTCCGTCTGAGACTATTGTGTACACTCATCTAAACACTCATAATGAATCTCCGTCCGAATTTAAATTGTATTATGAAAATATTGACGAGAAAATTTTTTCTGGGACTGATTTTCGTTTTGAAAAAGATGTGCTTCCTTATATTAGCGAAGCATCTTTTTTTATTTTTATTGATCCGATAACACAAAAAGAAATTCCCGCGCTCGTTGTAAAAGCAAAAAGAACTCCGGAAGGAAAATCGCAAATCGCGTCTTTTATTCACAGTGATGCTTTGGCCAAAAATTATCTGCGAAGAAATGTTTGGGTGTTTATGAAGCATCCTGATCTCGTGGAAAAAATTCGATGGGAAGGAAATAGAATTTTTGGATCGCGTCTTAAAGAGATAAATGGCGACTATTATTTTACTTTTTTTCTCAACAGAAATTGGCTCATAAAAAATTTGTCACAATCTTTTGAAAATTCTTCTTTTCGCGGCATATCATCTTTGTTGGATCTTTATATGAGCCGTTGGCAGCCGTTTCTTTATGGAGCGCTTGGAACACGCAATAATAAATTCATAGCAAAATTTTCTGATTTTTCGCGAGGAAAAGATCAATGGGCGCAAACACCATCTTTTGTCCCGCTTTCTGATTTTCTTTTGTATTACGAAACCGTGAATCTCAGTCAAACATTAAAGGAGTTGGATGTAAAAATGCCGTTGCCATCATTTGTAAGAGAAGATAGAATGGGAGTTTTTCTTTCAAAAGATCATGATTTTGTTTTTCACTTTTCCTTAAAAGAAAATTCAGAAGAAGTGATTAAAAAAGAACTTGCTCAATTTTTGTCTCAATTTATAAGCGGAAAACGAAAGCTTGTTTTGCCAGACGGAGATTTGATCAATGAGATTATAAAAGATCCTGCTCTCTTTCTTTTTTCCGATGAGAAAAATGATGAACTCTATCAACTTGGTTTTAATGCTATCTGGAAAATATCAATAATAGGGAATGATTCTCAATTTTATGCGGCAAAAAATGATCATGAATTTTTTTTCGCTTCTCAAATAGAAGATATGGCATTAGCGTTTAAAAATCTCCAAAAACGCGGTGAAATTTCAATTTCTTGCCCTATCTCAAAAATATTTGAATCTTTGGAGATAAAAAAAGATATTTTTCCGAAAAATATCCAGCCATTTCTTCATGATGCAACGTATCTTTTGAGTCGTCCGACCTCTCGCGGCCTTGAAATAGAAATGTGCGAGATATAATTTTTCTGCGTCTACTTTATTTAGTTTTTATTTCGAATGGTAGAATATTTTGTTATATAAAGTTTGTTTGACGATACGAATATTATACACTATCATAAAATACGTAGAATATGGGGTTTACAAGGCTTTTTTATAATCTGTTCTTTACAATATTGCCGAGGTAGCTCAGTGGTAGAGCGAAGGACTGAAAATCCTTGCGTCGTGAGTCCGATTCTCACCCTCGGCACAGAATGAATAAAATTTTCGGGGATTAGCGTAGCTGGCTAGCGCGCTTGCTTTGGGAGCAAGAGGTCCCGGGTTCGAATCCCGGATCCCCGACCAAGTTAGATATTATTTTTTGTTCAAAATTGATGTTCCTCATTTGTTTTTATGATAAAACTTTTTTTAAAAATATTAAAAACATCAAGAAATATTACCCCCCTTATCAATAAAAGTTTTAATTTATCGTATACTGGCAATGATTTATAATAAATAAAGTTTGTTTTGTTGTCAGCTTGACAAACAAAAATATTTATGTTAAAGTGATATGTCCGCTTGCTCCACGGACAGTCCATTTGGAGCATCCTATTTAAGGAGAACATCGTGAAACTGAAGGCGGTTATTACCAACAACGCACCGATAGAGCTGTTCCAGGCGTTTTCGAGCGCTGACTTCGCGCGAAGCTTCCTGCGGTGCGTGGCCGAGGAGAACCTCGGCGCTACGAATACGATGGAGCGGCCGGCTGAGTACTATGTACAAGAGCCGGATCGCAGCATCGCGACCGGGCCGAACATCGGAGTGGAGCTCCGACTGACCGGCGTCAGTCGCAACGGCCGCAAGGCCTCCCAGTTCCACGGTGCGCTTCACGCTCTCGTGGACATCGCCGAGGATATCATCTCGGATGTGCTGACCGAGCTGAAGGGTTCGGAAGAAGTACAACTTTTCTGTGTCCTCATGCTCGATGGCGACATCGAGACTGAACCTGGGTCCGGTGTCTATTCTAGTGTCCTCGAGACCGAGGCCATCTGGATTCGTGGCGGTGTCGTCTAATATAGGAAGGATCCACGATTAGATAGAGGGAGTGCGCGCTGGCAACAGCTGGCGCGCACTCCCTCAACTCATTTCATTATAGAGATAGTATAGTTACGAACAAAACTACTTACGAAAAGTAGTTTTTTATTGTATTATGGAAATTATATTGAAGAGTCAAATAATTTGAATATCAGTGAATCAAAATAATAGTTATGTATAATTTCTTTACATTTTAATTGACAAAAAAATTTACATCATATAGACTCGTATTGTAAAGGAAAAATAAATATGCTTTCAAAATTTATCCAACAACTACGAAAAAAAAATAATCTAACGCAGGAATTTTTAGCGACGGAACTTGGTATTTCTCGCCCGACCTACGCGCAAATCGAACAGGGCGAGCGAGATTTAACTATTACCGAAGCCAGGAAGTTAGCGGAGATTTTTGATATTTTATTTGAGAATTTTTTGGAAGAAAAAGAAGATACAAAAACAGTTATAAAGTTTGAAGATAAAAAAAAACAAATCCGCGAAGCTGAGAAAGAAATTCGCATCAGCGTTCCACAAGAGAAAGCAGAAAAATTTGAGCAGACACTTTTATATATTCTTACAAAAATTGGCGGCAAACCGAATATTGGGCAAACTACGCTTTATAAGTTGCTGTATTTTATTGACTTTGATTACTATGAAAAATTTGAGGAACAGCTTATCGGCGCCAAATATATTAAAAATCATTATGGCCCAACTCCTGTGATGTTTGCAAAAATAATGGATCGTATGGAAAAAAATGGAAAAGTTGAGAAAATAAAGAGCAAATTCTACAAACATGAACAAACAAAGTATCTTGTGAATCCGAATGAATCGCTTAATTTGTCTGCTCTTTCAGCACAAGAGCTTTCTCATATTGACTGGGAGATTGATCGCCTTGGTGATTTAACGGCTACACAAATTTCCGCGTTATCTCATCTTGATACGCCATGGGTTGTGGCAAAAGAGAGAGAGTCATTGGAATACGAACATGTATTTTACCGCCCCGAAGAAACTTCCGTAAGACAATATGAACAACTTTGATTCTCTTGCGGAATTTGAAAAAGAATTTAAACGGCTTTTCAAAAAATATAAAACACTCGATGATGATTTTGAAAAGTTTAAGAAAGTTTTGCTTGTCGCTCCAATTGGCGTTGGAAAAAATTTTGTCATTATTCATTCAACTGAAACTATCAAGATAGTAAAAGCGCGTATGGCATGTCGCGCCCTTCGCGATCGTTCTCTGCGGATTATTTATGCTTACTTGCCCGTCGAATCCTCGAAGCAGGCCATGCATATTGGCAGGCAGGCCTGCCTGTCCGGTAGGCAGGCGGATTTTGAAAAAAATCAACGGATAGAATTTATTGAAATATATTTTAAAGGTGAAAAAGAAAATGAAGATCGCGAGCGAATCAAGGAGTATGTGAAAAATCAAAATATTGTTTCCCACCCAATTTAATGTCCCACGATTCAAGCGATTGGATTTTTGGAGTTGATAAAAAATATATTTGATATTTTTTAATAATTGATGTTATTGTAATCAAAAACCACTATGTATGATAAAAATTTAGATAATAATAATGAAATAAATCACCGTCCTTGGCATGCTCTTACTGCTGTTACTGCGATTGCTGAACTTGAGTCTAATGGAACTTCTGGGTTATCTGACGCTGAAGCACACATTCGTCTAGAACAGTATGGCCCAAACGAGCTGATTGTTGCTTCTCAAATTTCTCCATTTACACTTTTCCTTTCTCAGTTCAAAAATTCTTTAATTATTATTTTACTTGTTGCAACTCTGCTTTCTGGTATTTTGGGCCATGCGGTGGAAGCGATCGCTATTGGGGTGATTATACTCTTTGCCGTATTTTTGGGTTTTGTCCAAGAGTTGCGCGCCGGGCGCGCGCTTGAAGCATTGCGTCGGCTCGCCGCGCCAATAGCTTTGGTTTTTCGCGATGGATTGGAGCGAGAAGTTCCTGCCAAAGAGCTTGTGCCAGGCGATATTATTGTGCTTGCAACTGGCGATCGTTTTCCATCTGACGCTCGTTTGATTGAAGCAGTGAATTTAAAAGCAGAAGAAGCAGCATTGACTGGTGAATCTGTGCCAGTAGAAAAACATAGCGAACTTTTGTGCGATGAAGCCGCGACTCTTGGAGATCGCCGCAATATGGTTTTTGTCGGTACTAGCGCTATTTACGGTCGTGGACGAGCTATTGTAACTTCCACTGGTATGCAGACAGAATTTGGTCGTATTGCAAAAATGCTTCAAAATGTGGAGCAGGAAGAAACTCCTTTGGAAAAAAATTTAGACCGCATGGCAAAAATGTTGACCAAAGCGGCTTTTGTAATAATTGCAGGAATTATATTGATTGGTTTTTTTCGTGGGCAACCATTGCTTGAGATGTTAGTCTTTGGCATTGCTCTTGCTGTAGCAGTTGTACCTGAAGCGCTTCCTGCAGTGGTGACTATTTCTCTTGCTATTGGCGTGCAACGCATGGTGAAACGCAACGCTCTGGTTCGGCATCTGCCAGCAGTGGAAACTTTAGGATGCACAAGTATTATTTGTTCTGATAAAACAGGCACACTCACGAAAGATGAAATGACAGTGCGCAAAATTTTTATTGATGGCGGAACTGTGTTGGAAGTGAATGGCAGTGGGTATGAACCAATTGGAGAATTTTTATTCCAAGGCAATCCCTATCCACCGACAGACAATCTGCGCTTTTTGCTCCAAGCGGCTGTGCTTTCTTCAGACGCGCGTCTTGCAAAAATTGATGGCGCTTGGAATTTAAAAGGTGATCCTACTGAAGGAGCGTTGGTTGTTGCAGCCGAAAAAGCAGGACTGCACAAAGAATTTTTAGATGAACAGTTTCGGCGGATAGCTGAAATTCCATTTAGTTCTGAAAGTAAAAGAATGACAACGCTCCATCAAACACCTGATGGCGCAGTAGCATACGGAAAGGGCGCTGCTGAAATTATTTTGGCCTCTTGCGCTCGTTATCAAGCAGGCAAAGAAATAAAACTGCTCACTCCAGAAGTGCGCGCTGTTATTCTTGCTGCTTCAGAGACCTTTGCCGCAGAAGCTCTTCGAGTTATTGGAGTGGCGTATGTTCCTGCCACTACTATTGAATTTGCTCAGCAGGACATGATTTTCTTGGGCCTTTTTGGCATGATTGACCCGCCTCGGCCGGAAGCAAAACATGCTATTGGGCTGTGTCAACAGGCCGGAATTAAACTCATGATGATCACTGGCGATCATCCTTTGACTGCTAAAGCCATTGCACAGGAACTGAATCTTTTGCCGCCAGACGGTCAAGTGATTACTGGCAATGATATTTCTATGATGAGTGATAATGAACTCGAACAAAATATTGAGCATATTGCTGTCTGCGCTCGGGTATCGCCCGAACACAAATTGCGAGTGGTAGAGGCCCTGCAACGTCGCGGCCATATTGTGGCTATGACAGGTGATGGCGTCAATGATGCTCCAGCGATTAAGAAAGCCAATATTGGTATTGCCATGGGTATCACTGGCACTGATGTGTCAAAAGAAGCAGCTGCTATGACATTGACCGATGATAATTTTGCGTCCATTGTTGCCGCTGTTGAAGAGGGGAGAATTATTTTTGGTAATATAAAAAAATATCTCATGTATTTACTCTCTTCAAACATCGGTGAAATTGGACTCATGGTAATAACATCAATTTTTGGGTTGCCTCTGCCGCTTTCAGCTGTCCAAATTTTGTATGTAAATCTTGCCACTGATGGATTGCCAGCTCTGGCGCTTGCCGTGGATCCACCTGAGGATAATGTGATGCGACGTGCTCCGCGCAAATTGACTGGTGGAATTTTTAGTCGCTCTGTTGTTGTTCTGATGGTTACGGGTGGAGTATGGTCTGCACTCGTCAATGTGAGTTTATTTGTTTGGGCATTGCAGTCAGGCCGTGACTTAGTCGCAAGTATGACAATGGTATTTGTCTCACTGGTGTTCATTCAATTTTTCAAGGCATACAGTTTTCGTTCGGATCACTATTCAATATTGTACCGGCCATTTGCGAATTTGTGGTTAAACCGTGCTATTATGTGGGAGCTACTTATATTGGTACTTGTCATTTATGTGCCTTTTCTTCAAGCGCCATTTAAGACCGTTGCTTTATCATATATTGATTGGGCAATAGTTGTGGGCGTGGCTATAACTGTGGTGCCAATATTAGAAATAACAAAAAGACTGTTACAAAAACAAGAAACAAATAATGAAAGTGCAAAAAATTAAAAAACACATTTTTTAAATGTCAGTACTATCAGTAAAAAAATTAACAAAACAGTTCGGCAGTTTTGTTGCTGTAAACAATATTTCTTTTGAACTTCGTCAGGGAGAAATTTTAGGTTTGCTTGGGCCAAATGGCGCAGGAAAAACCACAACGATTCAAATGCTTTTGGGAATTATGACTCCGACCGAAGGAGAAATTCAGTATTTTGAAAAACCTTTTCCTCTTTTTCGTGAAGAAATTCTTGAAAAGGTGAATTTTTCTTCCACATATACTAATCTTCCTTGGGATCTCACTGTTAAAGAATGTCTTTGTTTTTCTTCATATCTTTATGATATAAAAAATCGTAAAGAACGAATAAAAAAGATTGTAGAAATTTTTCGATTGAGTAATCTGTTAAAACAGACTCTTAATCAACTTTCCGCCGGACAAGTCACACGCCTCAATTTAGCAAAAGCATTTCTCAATTTTCCAGCAGTGCTCCTTCTTGATGAGCCCACGGCTTCATTGGATCCTGATGTGGCAGATATGGTTCGAAAATTTCTTCTCGAAGAACGTGAACAATTTGGCGTGTCTATGATTTTTACTTCGCATAACATGGCCGAGGTGGAAGAAGTGTGTGATCGTGTGATTTTTATTTCTCATGGAAAAATTATTGCGGATAACACTCCTTTAGAATTAGCGCGTTCTATAGAACTTTGTCATATTGAACTTTTCGTGCCGCAGGATTTATTGAAACTTAAAGAATATCTTAAAAAGCATAAATTTTTTTTTAAAGAAAAAAATCGGTATATTCGGGTTGATATGAAAGAAAAGATGATTGCGAATTTTTTTAGCGCTTTGGCTAAAGAAAAAATTTTGTACGAGGAAGTGAGTATTGAAAAACCGACGCTTGAGGATTATTTTTTAGAAGTTACTCGAAAAAAAACAGTATGAAAATTCATCGTATTTACGGAACAATGCTTCGATATGTGTTTGTGTTACGACATAATCTTGATCGAGTGGCCGACATGTTTTATTGGCCGATTTTAGATTTGCTTCTGTGGGGAGTGACCAGTATGTATTTTCAAAAATTTGTTCCAGATGCTTCGTGGTTAGTGTTGTCAATTGTTTCTGGAATTACACTTTGGCTTATGGTATGGCGCGGACAATATGAACTTCCTATGAATCTTTTGGAAGATATTTGGAATAAGAATTTGGTGAATATGTTTGTATCGCCGCTTTCAGTTAAAGAATGGATGATTGCTTCTTTGATTATGGGAATATTAAAAGGTTTGGTGAGTTTTGCTTTTGCCGGGTTTTTGTCTTTTATTCTTTATCAGGTCAATGTTTTTTCTCTTGGCGTTTTTCTTCTTCCATTTGTGGCGCTTCTTTTGATGTCAGGATGGTGGATTGGTTTTATGGTGACTGCTTTGATATTATGGTTTGGACGAAGAATGCAAGCGCTTGCTTGGACATTTGCTTGGGTGTTAGCTCCATTTTCTTTGGTTTATTATCCACTTTCTGCGCTTCCACCAATAGCGCAAAAAATTTCACTTATTCTTCCCACAAGTTACATTTTCGAAGGAATGCGCGAAGTTTTAACTACTGGAAATATTGATATCTCAAAATTGGTTTTGAGTTTTATTCTTAATCTTCTTTATCTTGCCATCTCACTTTTCTTTTTAAAGAAGGCATTTCAAAAAATCCTCCGCCAAGGGCTTATTAAATTGTATTAAGTTAAATGGTATTAAAAAAGTTTTTGTTTAGAAAAAGTTTTGTCATGGCAAAATTTATTTTTTTGTAAACAATTTATTTATTCTTGCTTTTTTGAAGGAAACTCGTTAGTATTCAAAAATATATTTAAAATTTTTCTATTTTTTGAGAGAGTTATTTTTATGATTTATCATCCAAGAATTTACACGGTCGAAAGCGTAACTTCTGGTCATCCTGATAAAATTTGTGATCAGATTTCAGATGCAGTTTTAGACGCGTGTCTACAAGAAGATCCTTTGAGTCGAGTTGCTGTTGAGACATTGGGCGCTCATGGGCTTTTGGTCGTGGCTGGCGAAGTAACCACTCAAAGTAAAGTTGATTTTGAAAGCATCGCGCGATCTGTGTATCAGGATATTGGATATGAAGATACATTGAAAGTTTTAGTGAATATCGTGACGCAGTCTCAAGATATTGCCGAAGGAGTGAATCATGGGGGCGCTGGGGATCAAGGAATTATGTATGGATTTGCTACAAATGAAAACGATGTTTTTTTGCCGCAGGGAATTGTTTTGGTACACACTTTTACACGTCAACTAGAAATGTTAAGGAAAACTGGTTTGATTCCTTGGCTTCGTCCAGATGGGAAAGCACAAGTTACTTTTGAAGATGGGCATGTTCGAACAATTCTGGTGAGTGCACAACACGCTCCAGATATTTCTCAAGAAGAAGTGCGTGCCGTTCTGATTGAGAAACTCATTCAGCCGCTTGTGGATAAAGAATTTTCTCAAAAAGAAATTCTTATTAATCCAACTGGCAGATTTGTGCAAGGAGGTTTTGAAGCTGACACAGGAGTAACTGGCAGGAAACTTATGGTGGATACTTATGGCGGTTTGATTCCACATGGTGGAGGATGTTTTTCTGGAAAAGATCCTTCAAAAGTTGATCGTTCGGCAGCATACATGTGTCGTTTTGCGGCAAAAAATATTGTTGCCAATGGTTTTGCAAAGGAATGTTTAGTTGCAGTATCGTATGCTATTGGTCGAAGCGAACCACTTATGATAACCGGATGGAATGAAGAAGGAACAGATTTGAATGGTTTTATTAAAAAACATTTTGATTTTCGACCTGAGGCGATTATTGAACGACTCAATCTTCGAGTGCCCATATATCGTAAAACCGCTACTTACGGACATTTTGGTGATTCGCAATTTCCGTGGGAGCAAATAATTTCGCTCTAAGTTATCTCTTTTTAAAAAAGAAATTGTCTCTAGAGATTTTGAATTTATTTTTTCAATAGTTCAGAAAAATCTTCGACTTGCATAGCCATCATATAAAGCGGCGAATTATTTTTTTGGATCAGAATTTATAAGGAGAATAAAAAATTTGGACATTATTACGCATATGCGTTAAAATGTCCAAACAAAAAAAGTCCTATATTCATGAGATAGTTATATTATGAAAAAATATTTGAAGCAAAATATCAATTTTAGTTCCCGTAAACGAATATGTTTAAATGGCGTAAAGAAAAGACGAAAGCCTGTCTTCCCAAATGAGTATAAAAAATCATTTCTTGAATACTATGAAGATTTTCTCGCCTCTGGTACTCCTTTAGCAAAAATTACGCCTACACTTCTGGCTATTATTGCTCTACCAGGATTTTTGGCAGTTTCTGCATTGTTGCCAGGACTTGTAAAAATGTATGCCATAAAAAATGCACTTAATAAAAATTCAGGAAAAGTTCGTTGCTACAAAGCAATATCCCGTGTAAAAAAATCTGGATTGATTAAAATAATGAAAAAGGATAATGAGATGGTTTATGTTCTATCCAAAAACGGGGAAAATATTTTTTATTGGGATTTATTCAAAGAAATAAAACCGCCTTCAATTTTTAAACAACATTGGGATAAAAAATGGCGTATCGTTATCTTTGATTTTCCTATCGAGTACAACTTCAGAAGAGACATTTTAAGGAAAAAGCTTCAAGAGTGGAATTTTCAGCAGCTCCAAAAAAGTGTTTTTATTTCTCCTTTGTCATGTTTTAAGGAATTAAGGCTTTTGCGTGATGTATTAAATGCACATGAGCATATATTTTTATTGGAAGCTTCGTTTATAGAAAATGAGAAGAAGTGGAAGGAATATTTTAGAATCAGGAAATAGTGAAATCGTATTAAATTGGACATTCTTGCGCATATGCGTAAAAATGTCCAATTTAATACTTATCTATTTCGCTTCTATTTCATTTCAATCTATCTATTTTTGGTTTATAATAAAGGTATGAAAACAAAAATTCAAAGAAAAAACTTCATATTGGCATTCGTATATGGATATAAAAATTCAGAGTAAGATTCAGAAAAAAAAAATTCAAGCTCAAGAAATTTTAAAAAGACTCAAAAAAAAATATCGTCGAAAACGTGAAGATTTTGTAGAATGGAAAAATCCTCTTGAGTTGGTGATGGCGACTGTGCTTTCCGCGCAATGTACTGACAAACGAGTTAACGTGGTCACTAAAAAACTTTTTCAAAAATATAAAACCGCAAAAGATTATGCAAATGCAGATCTAAAAATTTTAGAGCAAGAAATTCATTCAATAGGATTTTATAAAAACAAAGCAAAATACCTTAATGGCATTGGACAACTTCTCATAAAAAAATTTCATAACAAAGTTCCTCAAACATATAAAGAACTTTTAACATTTCCAGGAGTTGCGGAAAAAACCGCGAATTTAGTAATGGCAAAAGTGTTTAAAATATACACAGGTGTCGCGGTTGATACTCATGTGAAACGACTTGCCCCGAGAATGGGTCTTACTCAACATAAAAATCCAAATGCCATTGCCAAAGAGCTTGAAAAACTTTTTTCTAAGAAAGATTGGCTTTCGGTAAATGAATTTTTTATTTTGCACGGCCGCGCGATTTGTAAATCAAAACCACGTTGTAGCGAGTGTTTTTTAAATGATATTTGTCCGACAGGATTAAAAAAGGTTTAAAATATTTTCATGTTATTTTCTTTATATACAAATCCTTCAAAAGAAGAAATTTTTAAAATTCTCAAAACTCGGCGTGAAGGACTTCGCGTTCATGAAGCGTTAGAACTGCAAAAAAAAATTGGATATAACGAAATTATTACGAAAAAATTCCGCGCATGGCATATTTTTGCTCGCCAGTTTCGTTCCGCTTTTATTCTTCTTTTGTTTGGAGCTTCAGCCACGGCTTTTTTTCTTCGTGAGTGGATTGATGGTTTAATGGTTTTGTTTTTTATAGTGATTAATGTTTTTTTGGGTTTTTATCAAGAATATCGTTCAGAAAAATCCATCGAGCTTTTGAAAAAATACATGATTGCGCGCGCTCGGGTTTTGCGTGGAGGCAAGGAATTTCTTCTTGAGAGCAGAGAGCTGGTTTGTGGAGATGTTATTTTTATTGATGAAGGAGATATTCTTCCGGCTGATATTCGTTTTATCGATACTCACCAACTTATGATAGATGAGTCGATTCTTACCGGAGAAAGTATTCCAGTTTTAAAAAGTGCTGAATTACTCAAAACAGAAATTCATGAAATTCATAAAGCGTCTAATATTGGTTTTTCTGGCACTACTGTTATTGATGGGAACGGAATAGGTGTTGTGTTCGCCACTGGTTTAAAAACACAGATGGGAGAGACGAGTCGCATGACCTCAGAAACGATTCGTGAAAGTAGTTTTGAAAAAGGAGTTCGTAGATTCAGTGTTTTTACTTTGCGACTTATTTTTTTGACGCTCGTCGTAGTATTTTTTGCCAACCTTATTTTGAAAAAAGACGTTTTTGGTGTTGGAGAACTTCTTATTTTTTCCATCGCTTTGGCAGTGAGTGTGATTCCCGAGGCGCTTCCATTAATAACGACCATATCGCTTTCAAGAGGATCTCTTCACTTAGCTAAAAAACATGTGGTGGTCAAACGTCTTTCTGCCATTGAAGATTTGGGAAGTATTGAAGTATTGTGTACCGACAAAACCGGCACTCTCACAGAAAATCGGTTGACTGTTCAAAATGTAAAAACTTTTTTACCATATAACGAAACGCAATGCCTTTTTTTTGCAACTCTTGCCGCTTCTTTTTTGGGAGACAGAAAAAAAGAACCGAACAATGCTTTTGATCTTGCTCTTTGGAAAAAACTTTCAAAAAATGATCGAAAAAAACTTTCTCGCACCAAAAGAATCAGCGAACTTTCATTTGATCCCTCCCGAAGAAGAAATAGCGTTATTATAGAAGAAAAAAATAAACAGCAGCTGATTGTTCGCGGCGCTTCTGATGTTATTCTTACGTTGAGTAAAAATTTGTCCAAGCATGAACGTCACGAAATACTTCAATGGACAAAAGAAGAAGGCAAACGTGGTTCACGAATTATTGCCATCGCAGTCGTGGAGATTAAAAAAGGAGAGAATCTTGAAAAAGCGCATTTTCAAGAAAATTTGCGTTATGTGGGCGCTATTTCTTTTCGTGATCCTTTAAAATCAAGTGCAAAAAAAGCCGTAGAAGAAGCTCGTCGTTTGGGGATTCAAGTAAAAATGCTTACTGGAGACGCGCGAGAAGTGGCAGGCGCTATTGCTCACGAAGTTGGCCTTATTGATAATCCAGAATCTGTTATTACTGGGGAGGAATTTGAAAAACTCGATGAACCAAAAAAACATGAAGCTGTATTGCATTTTCAAGTATTTGCTCGAGTTACTCCGGCGCAAAAGTATCGCATTATTCATCTTCTTCAAGAAACCTTGGATGTCGGGTTTTTGGGCGAGGGCATTAACGACGCGCCTGCATTAAAAATAGCTCATGTTGCTTTGGTGGTGAATGATGCTTCTCAATTAGCTCGGGAAGCCGCTGATATTGTGCTTCTCGAAAAGAGTCTTCATGTAATTATCGAGGGTGTAAAAGAAGGGAGAAAGATTTTTTCGAATACCATCAAATATATTGAGGCAACATTGATTTCAAATTTTGGAAATTTTTATGCGGTTGCCATCGCGTCTCTTATTATTGATTTTCTTCCCATGCTTCCGTTGCAGCTTCTTTTATTGAATCTTTTGTCGGATTTTCCTATGATGGCCATTGCAACAGATACCGTTGATTCGCAAGAACTCCACCGGCCAAAAAATTATGATATTAAAGAAGTTGTTTCTTTTGCCACCATTTTAGGATTGGTAAGCACAATTTTTGATTTTATTTTTTTCGCGCTTTTTTATCGTATGACTCCGGAAATACTGCAAACAAATTGGTTTATCGGAAGTATTCTCACTGAACTTATTTTGATTTTTTCTATTCGAACAAAATTTCCTTTTTATCGCGCTAAGCAAGCTTCAAAAATTCTTATTTCTCTTTCTTTTTTTGCGGCGTTTCTTACGTTTTTGCTTCCATTTACGTCTTTCGGAAAAAATATTTTTCACTTTGTGCCGCCGACAGCGCAGCATTTTCTGTGGATTTTTGGAATTGTTATATGTTATTTTTTCACAACAGAATTTGTAAAACTTTTTTATTTCCGAGTGAGTGAGCAAAGTACGAAAATAAACTTTTCGTACTTTCGAGCGAAAGATGGAAACAAAGCATGACTTTATTTCCATGCTATTAATCATGAGATTCGCGTACATTGAGGATAGTGCAAAGATGTGTTATGATTAAAAAATAGGTGAAAATTATAAAAAAATATGATTACTTTTGGTATTTCAGGCGGGCGCGCTTCATTTTCTGAACAAGCAACACAGCAATATGCGCAAGAAGAAAAATTGGAAGACATTGATATCGATTATTTAGTGAGTGTAAAAAATGTGTTGGAAGCGCTTGATAAAGAACTTATTGATATTGGAATTTTTCCTGTTGAAAATTCATCTGGAGGTATTGTGGAAGAATCTTTGTACGCGATGGCTCTGCATATTTTTGAAATTCAAAAAATATTTAAAGTTTCAGTACGTCATTTTTTGATGGCTTTGCCCGGGATCAAACGCGAAACTATTATACACATCGCTTCGCATCCAGCGGCACTTCGCGAGTGTCAAACATATTTGAAAACGCAATGGCCACAAATACAACTTTATGAATACGAAGATACTGCAAAAGCCGCTCAAGCATTGAAGGCAAAAATTCTCCCGGCAACCACTGCGGTTATTGCCCCAAGAGTCGCGGCAGATCTTTATGATCTTGAAATTTTTGATGAGAATATTCAAGATGACAAACTCAATGTTACGACGTTTGTTGCCGTAAAAAAGAAAAAATCATAAATGTATTTTGTTTTAACTTTGGACATTTTGCGTTGACGAAAAAAGAAATTTTTTTTATACTGAGAGCGTTATAAAAGATCAAAAAATGATCTTTTTTTAGCTTCTACCAAACGCGGATAAAAAACACGCAAACTTGTTTATTAAATAAACAAACATGTTCTTTGTCTTGTTGTTTGAACCGATGGACAGGGCATGCAGTAGCTGAATATTTCTTTCAATAAATAGGCCTGTCTATTTGCCATGCAGGCCATGCATGGCTTCAGAAGACACGCGGGTATCGTATAATGGTTATTATCTCAGTTTTCCAAACTGATGATGCGGGTTCGATTCCCGCTACCCGCTCCAGAATCCGAGTTTCAGACAAAAGACCAACTTTTTGATGGGACGCGCAAAGCGCGTCCCACTGATTTCCCCCCGCTAATTCAGCCGAATTTGGCGCGCTTGCGCGCACTAATTTGTTTTGGAGGAGGAGGTTCGA
>Ga0082335_1000418_pt1 | contig 108315 bp, 94 predicted proteins | sample Subgrocontami58m_FD_72375 | JGI IMG/M metagenome (GOLD analysis project Ga0082335, IMG submission 72375) | Subsurface groundwater microbial communities from S. Glens Falls, New York, USA - GMW37 contaminated, 5.8 m (SPADES assembly) (version 2) ... | reverse complement strand
TGGAGCACGGCATCATGAAGGCGGTGGATGAGAGCCAGATCGGCAAGACCGCGGCCGAACTCCAGGCGATCGCCTAACCCGTCAACGCATGAGCGTCGACCTCCCGCATGCGGGAGGTCGACGTCGTGTGGTCAGCGGAGCGTGACGTGATGGTGCACGCATTCCCGAATATCGACAGCGGCGGCTACGCATCCGCGGCGACGGAGAGCGGGCGAAACGTTACTGACGCTGCGCGCGTGTATCGCGAACTGACCGGAGTTTTGCCCGAAGCGGCGAATATCGATGGCGATGCGAATTTCGACCGCCACGTTCTGGCGTCGATCCTCGCCTTGGCGTCGAGCGAGGGCGGAAGTCTCGCGGCGCAAGTCGGTCTGACGGACACTGAACTCGGCGATCTCTTTTCTCACTGGTTTTCCGCGCGAGGCATCGAATCCTGCGTTGACCACGCGGCGAGCGCCGTGGACGCCGACGAAATCGAAATGGTGCGGGAGATTCTTCTTGAGAATCGTTCCGGGGAGGGCGAATTCGGCCGCTGGCTCGCCGCCATGATCGCGCGCCGCGCCATGGAGCCCAACCATCTTTGGGAAGATCTCGGGCTTCGTGACAGATCCGAATTGACGCGGCTGATCGCGCGCCATTACGCGCCGCTCGCCCGACGCAACGATAAGAACATGCGTTGGAAGCGATTCATCTACCGCATGATGTGCGAGAACGACGGTTTCGTCATGTGCAGCACGCCCGTGTGTTCGAACTGCGCCGATTACGCGCTCTGCTATGGCGCGGAAACCGGAACGAGCCGCGTCGCGTCTGCAGCGCAATCGTCCGCGACGCCGGCCGGACAGACAGTGTAAGTTCATTCGAACAACTTTTGTCGAGTTTTCGACAATCTCATAATTTGCTGGCCGGACTGGCGGTTTTTGCCCGCGTTGGGGATGGCATGTCGATTGCTTGATACAGGCACAGGCAAGTTCATCTCGGAGGCTCCAGTATGATCACGGTCTCGCAGGCAGCCGTCGCCGCGGTAAAGGATGCGATGGCGCGGGCCTCTCAACGAGAGGGTGGTCTGCGCATCCTGGTCAAGGAAGGCGGCTGCGCCGGCTATGAGTATGTCGTCGATCTTGATCCGCAGCAGAGAAACGACGACATCGTCGTCGAGGCGGACGGCATACGCGTGCTGATCGATCCGGCCTCGCGCCCGCGCCTTGAAGGCATGACGCTCGGCTTTCGTCAGGACCTCGCCGGGTCAGGCTTCACCTTTGAGAATCCCAACGCAAGCTCGACCTGCGGCTGTCAAAAATCCTTCAACTGAAGGACTTGTGCAGATGCGTGGAGCGGTTGTGCGGTTGTTCCTTGGTTGCATGGAAGCGGGCGCCTCGAGCGCTCGTATGAGTCGATGACGACATATATGTCCCGAATGAATTCGCTCTCTCCCGTCGCTTCGCCGACCCGGAAAGCGCTGGATGTGGTGTTGAACGACACCACGCTTCGGGACGGCGAACAGGCCCCCGGCGTCGCTTTCACCTGCGAAGAAAAGCTCGAAATTGCACGCGCCTTGGCGCGCGCCGGCGTTACCGAACTCGAAGCCGGAACGCCGGCGATGGGCGGCGTGGAGATCGCGATGATCCGAGCGATCGTCGACGCCCAATTGCCGCTGCGGGCGATCGCCTGGTGCCGGATGCGCGTCGAGGACGTCGATGCGGCGCTGGCGTCGGGCGTCTCGATGGTCAATCTCTCCGTGCCCGTTTCCGAGACTCAAATCAGAGCGAAATTGCGCGGCGGGCGCGCCCAGGCGCTGGAGATGACGCGGCGCGTCGTCGCCTACGCGCGGGACAAGGGCCTCGACGTCGCAGTCGGCGGCGAAGATTCTTCGCGCGCCGAGCCAGAATTCCTGATGGAGACGATGGCCGTCGCGCAAGCCGCCGGCGCCCGCCGATTCCGGGTCGCCGACACGTTGAGCGTGCTTGATCCTTTCGCCGCTTTCGATCTGATCGCTAAACTGCGCGCGCAGAGCGATCTCGAAATCGAAATCCACTGTCATGACGATTTGGGCCTCGCCACCGCCAATACCCTGGCGGGCATCAAGGCAGGCGCGACGCATGCTTCGGTCACCGTGATGGGGCTCGGCGAGCGGGCCGGCAATGCGCCGCTCGAAGAAGTCGCGGTGGCGGCGCGTCAGTTGCACAAATATGAAACCGGCATTGTGCTCACCGAATTGCGCAACGTCGCGGCGCTCGTCTCCGCCGCGGCGCGCCGGCCGATCCCGCTGAACAAATCCATTGTCGGCGAGCACGTCTTCACACATGAATCCGGCATTCACGTCGATGGGCTGCTCAAGGACCCGCGCACCTATGAAGCCTTCGATCCGCGCATGCTCGGCCGCGTGCATGAGATCGTGATCGGCAAGCATTCCGGCTCGGCGGCCGTCACCGCGATGTTGCGGCGATTGGATCTGTCGGTCAGCGTTGAGGAACTCGGCGAGATCGTCTCCTGCGTGCGCGCCCATGCGCTGGATCACAAGGGGCCGGTCAGCGGCGAGGCCTTGACCTCGATCTGGCGCAGCGTCTGCGCGAGCACTCACGCGAGAGGCATGTGAGCGTCATGCTCGAACGAGCCGCCACGATGACGAACCAGGCAGCGCAAACCGAGGCGACGACTGCGGCGGCGCCCGAGCCGACGCGCTTGCAGCTGATCCGCGAGGACCTGGCGTGCGTGGCGACACGCGATCCCGCCGCCCGCGGACGTTTCGAGACGCTGCTCACCTATCCCGGGCTGCACGCCGTCATTTGGCATCGCCTCGCCAATTGGCTGTGGACCAACGATCATCGCTTCTGGGCGCGTCTCCTCTCCTGGTTCGCGCGCTTTCTGACCAATGTCGACATCCATCCCGGCGCGACGATTGGCCGACGCTTTTTCATCGACCATGGCGCCGGCGTCGTCATCGGCGAGACGGCGGTCGTCGGCGACGACGTGACGCTCTATCACGGCGTGACGCTCGGCGGCGTCTCCTGGTCGCCGGGCAAGCGCCATCCGACGCTGGAGGACGAAGTGATCGTCGGCGCCGGCGCGAAGATTCTCGGTCCGATCACGATCGGCCGCAATGCGCGCGTCGGCGCCAATTCCGTCGTGATCGAAAGTGTGATGCGCGACGCAACGGTGGTCGGAATTCCGGCGAAGATCGTGCATCGCGACATCGGCCGCTGCACGTTTGATGGCCGCATCAACCTCAATCACCATCTGATGCCGGATCCAGTCGGCGAGGCATTCTCGGTGCTGCTCGACCGCGTCGAGTTTTTGGAGACGCGAGTATCGCATCTGCAGAGGCGTCTGCGGGAGCGTGAACGGACGGTCAGGGCCCCCGATGGCGCCGCGCCAAAGGCGGAGCCGGCGGAAGTCATATGAAGGAGACCAAAATGTCGGAGCCCTCCATTCTGGAGCAACTGAAAAAGGCGTCCTGCGCCGAAGAGTTCTTCGCGCTGCTCGGCGTCGACTACGATCCGAAAGTGGTCAATGTCGCGCGCCTCCATATTCTGCGGCGCATGGGGCAATATCTTTTCAGCGAGGATCTGTGCGAACTGGACGACGTCACGGTGACCCAGCGCTGCAAGGACTTTTTGGAGCGCGCCTACCAGGACTTCCTGACGTCGACGCCGATCGACGAGCGCCTGTTCAAAGTCCATAAGGACGCCGTCAAGCCGGCGGCGCCGCCGTCATTGGTGCAACTCAACGTTCTGAAGTGAACGCATAAGGATCAACGGGGACAACTCAAATGCATATCGTCGTCTGCATGAAGCAAGTGCCCGACTCGGCGCAGATCCGCGTTCACCCGGTGACCAACACGATCATGCGCCAGGGCGTTCCGACGATCATCAACCCATATGATCTGTTCGCGATCGAAGAAGCGTTGCGGCTGCGTCAAAAATTCGGCGGCGCGGTCACCATTCTCACCATGGGTCCGCCTTCGGCCGAGGACAGTCTGCGCAAGGCGTTGACCTTTGGCGCCGATCGCGCGGTACTCTTGACCGACCGCTTTTTCGCCGGCGCCGACACGCTGGCGACCACATATGCGCTGGCGACGGCGATTCGCAAGATCGGCGTGGAGTTTGGCCCGCCTCACGTCGTCTTCACCGGCAAGCAGACGATCGACGGCGACACTGCGCAGGTCGGCCCCGGCGTCGCTAAGCGGCTCGGCCTGATGCAGCTCACTTATGTCTCGCATATCGACAACGTCGATCTCGAGGCGGGGACGATCGACGTCGAGCGGCGCAGCGAAGGCGGCGTGCAGAAGTTGCGCAGTAAAATGCCCTGCCTGATCTCCGTCCTCGAAGGCGTCAACGAGATGCGCATTGGTTCGCTGAGCGACGCGTTGACGGCGGCGCGCGCGACGATCATCAAATGGAGCGCGCAGGACGCCGGCGTGGAGGACATCACCAAATGCGGACTGCGCGGCTCGCCGACGATCGTCAAGCGCGTCTTCGCGCCGAAGCCGCGTGCGGAAAAAGCCGAATTCATCGAACTCGGCGACAAGCCGGGGGACGCCTTCGTCGATGAATTGTTCAAGCGCCGGCCTAAACTCGAAGCCGAGCTCGGACAATTGACGCGCGGCTATTGATCTCGAAACAGGAGCGCGACACATGAACGATAAGGCAAAGGCTCCTGCTCCGGCGGGGCGCGCGGCGGCGAAAAAAGAGCTGCCCGAACATCTCAAAGCCTACAAACACGTCTGGGTCTTCATCGAGCAGGAGCGTGGACAAGCGCATCCCGTGTCCTGGGAGTTGATGGGCGCGGGGCGGATTCTCGCCGATAAGCTCGGCGTCAATCTCGCCGCGGTCGTCGTCGGCGCGCGCAACGAGGCGACGCAGGCCGTCGTGCGGGAAAGCTTCAACTACGGCGCAGATCTCGCCTATCTTGTCGCGGACGACATCCTCACGGATTACCGCAACGAGAGTTACACCAAGGCGATGACCGATCTCGTCAACGCCTATCAGCCGGAAATCCTGCTGCTGGGCGCGACGATTTTGGGGCGCGATCTTGCCGGCTCGGTGGCGACGACGCTGCTGACCGGTCTCACCGCCGATTGTACGGAACTCGACGTCGATGCGGAAGGTTCGCTCGCCGCGACGCGTCCGACGTTCGGCGGCTCGCTGCTCTGCACGATCTTCACGCTCAACTATCGCCCGCAAATGGCGACCGTGCGCCCGCGCGTGATGCCGATGCCGGAGCGCGTCGAAAAGCCGATCGGCCGCGTGATCGAACATCCACTCGGTCTGGTGGAAGATGACATTGTCACCAAAGTGTTGTCCTTCCTGCCCGACCGCGATTCGACAAAATCCAATTTGGCGTTCGCCGACGTGGTCGTGGCGGGCGGCCTCGGCCTCGGTTCTCCGGAAAACTTCCAACTCATCCGTCAGCTGGCGAGCGCGATCGGCGCGGAATTCGGCTGTTCGCGCCCGCTGGTGCAAAAGGGCTGGGTCAGCTCTGACCGGCAGATCGGCCAGACCGGTAAGACGATCCGACCCAAGCTTTATATCGCCGCGGGCATTTCCGGCGCGATCCAGCATCGCGTCGGCGTCGAGGGCGCGGATTACATCGTCGCGATCAACACCGACAAGAATGCGCCAATCTTCGATTTCGCCCATGTTGGAATCGTCACCGACGCGGTACGGCTTTTGCCTGCCCTCACGGAAGCGTTCTCGAAACGATTGTCTCCGCATCAGCGCGACCGTCTAGCGAGCTAGGGGAGATAGGCATGATCGAAGAAAGATTCGACGCGATCGTTGTTGGCGCCGGCATGGCCGGCAACGCCGCCGCCCTGACGCTGGCGCGTAAGGGCCTCAAAGTCCTGCAGTTGGAGCGCGGCGAATATTCCGGCTCCAAGAACGTGCAGGGCGCGATCCTTTATTCCGACATGCTCGAGAAGCTTGTCCCGGATTTCCGCGAAGACGCTCCGCTGGAAAGACATCTCGTCGAGCAGCGCTTTTGGATGATGGACGACAACTCCCATACGGGACTCCATTACCGCTCGGACGAATTCAACGAGGAGCGTCCCAACCGCTATACGATCATCCGCGCGCAATTCGACAAATGGTTCTCCAAGAAGGTTCAGGAGGCCGGCGCGGTCGTGCTGTGCGAAACCACCGTTTTGGAGCTGTTGCAGGACGCCTATGGAAAAGTCATCGGCGTTCGCACGGACCGCAAGAACGGACAGGTCGGCGCGGACGTGGTCGTGCTGGCGGAAGGCGTGAGCGGTCTGCTCGGCACAAGGGCCGGTCTGCGCAAGACACCCGACAAGAGCAATGTCGCTCTTGCGGTGAAAGAAATGCACTTCCTGCCGCAGGAGACTCTGGAAGCTCGCTTCAATCTGCGCGGCGACGAAGGCGCGGTCATCGAGGCGGTTGGCACCATCTCGCAAGGCATGACCGGGATGGGCTTCATTTACACCAATAAGGAGTCGATCTCGCTCGGCATCGGCTGTCTTGTCGCGGATTTCGAGAAGTCGGGACAGACGCCATATGGGCTTTTGGAAAAGTTCAAGCAGCATCCATCCGTCGCGGCGCTCATCGCAGGCTCGGAAGTCAAGGAATACGCCGCGCATCTGATCCCCGAAGGCGGCTACAAGGCGATCCCGCAGCTCTATGGCGACGGCTGGGTCGTCGTCGGCGACGCCGCGCAGTTGAACAACGCCGTACATCGCGAAGGCTCGAATCTGGCCATGACCTCCGGACGCATCGCCGCGGAAGCGATCTTCCAGATCAAATCGCGCCGCGATCCGATGACCAAGGAGAATCTTGCGCTCTACAAGAAGATGCTCGACGAATCCTTCGTCATGAAGGATTTGAAGAAATATCGTGACATGCCGGACCTGCTTCACATCCAGGCGCAGAACTTCTTCCTGACCTATCCACAACTCGTCTCCAAGGCGATGACGAATTTCCTGCGCGTCGACGGCACGACGAAGCGGGAAAAAGAGAAAACCACGTTCCGTTCCTTCCTCGCGGCGCGTTCGCTGACCGGACTGGTCGGCGACGCCGTTCGGCTGGCGCGCGCGTGGAGGTAGTTGGGATACGCTCGAGCAACGGAGAAGGACAATGAGCGCAGAAGCAGCCGTCCGGGTAGAGGACAAGCTTTACCTCAATCGCTATCTCGTCGACGCCGGCCGCGCCCACATCAAGGTGCGTCCGCACACCACGCCCTCGCCGCAACTGCTCAGCCTGCTGAACGTCTGTCCGGCGCATTGTTATGAAATGAACTCGGCTGGGCAGGTCGAGATCACGACGGACGGCTGCGTCGAATGCGGCACGTGCCGGATCATCGCCGAGCCGAGCGGCGACATCGAATGGAACTATCCGCGCGGCGGCTACGGCGTGCTGTTCAAATTCGGCTGAGATGATCGACGCCGATCAGACGCGCAAGGCGAGCCGGGAATGAAATTCTACATGACGCCCGGATCCTGCTCCACGGGCATACACATCCTGCTCGAAGAGATCGGGCTGGTCTTCGAGGCCTATATCGTCAATCTGGTCAAGGGCGATCACCTCAAGCCGGATTATTTGGCGATCAACCCGAATGGGACGATCCCCACTCTGTTGCGCGACGATGGCGTCGCGCTGACGGATTTCCACTCGATCGCCCTATGGCTTGCGGAGACCTATCCGCGCCGCAAGCTTTTGCCCGAGAGCGCCGATGCGCGCGAGGCGGCGTTGGCCGCCATGCATTTTTGCGTTCAGCATATCCACGGCGAAGGCTTTCGGCGCGTGTTCACGCCGGAGCGCTACGCCGGGCGGCAGGCCGACATCGAGGCGATCAAGGCCGAAGGACGCGAAATCGTCCTGTCGGCGCTGATCGCGATCGATACGGAACTCGCGGGCAAGAACTATGTCGCCGGCGGCTTTTCGGTCGCCGACGCGGCGCTGTTCTATGTGGAGTTTTGGGCCGACAAGACGGGCATGACGCTGCCGCGCAATTGCCAGGCGCATTACGCGCTTATGAAAACGCGCCCGGCCGTCCGGCAGGTGCTCGCTGAAGAGGGCTATCGCAGCTGATTCGAGGCGCGTGCTTCAGCCGATCGGGCCGTGTGAGGGCGAGCAGTTTTTACGACATGCGACAAAGCGGCCCGCGCCGGCGACACGCTGCGCTGAGTTCAGCTCATCGCCTTTTTCATGTCCCCTGGCGTCAATGCTGACGTATACGCCGCTCCGCGCTCAATGGCGCTTATCATGCGCATTGTCCGGATCATTGCGCATCCAATCGGCCAGCTTTGCAAAATTTTCGCGCAGGCCTTCGCGTATGCCGACGTCTTCGATCGTCGCGTCGAGCGCGCCGTTCATGCACAGCATCCAGGCGTCGCGCTCGGCCGGACCGATGCGCAAATGGCTATGCCGCATGCGCAGGCGCGGATGTCCCTTCTTGGCGGAATAGTCCTTGGGGCCGCCGAGCCATTCGGCCAGATAGACCTTCAAAATGGCGCGCGTCGGTCCAAGATCGTCCGCGTGAATGGCGCGTATGCCGCGCGCCTCCGGTAATTCGTCCATGTTGCGGTAGAAGGTTTCGACAAGCCGATCGACCGTGTCGAAGCCGCCGATGCGATCGTATATGGAGACGGTATTGTCGATAGTGGTCGTCGTCACGGCCCCAAGCCTCAGTGATAAGATACGGTAACGGGCCGCGCCCAATGGGGCGCGTGGGCCGCCCTGGCGATCACACGATAGGCGGCGTCCGCTATGGCGCGCCCATGTTCGTCGGCGCCTGTCCAAGTCGAGGCGCGCCCGCGCGGATCGACCTCGACGAGTTTCACATTTTGCGGCACGACGACCCCGTCGCGGGCGATGCCGCGCAGGAAGCCGTCCATCGGCGAAAGGACGCGGTGACCGTCGAGGAGGCCGAGAAGGTAATCCTTGAAGATTCGGGCGCCAACGTCGAGCGGCGTGCGCCAAACCCCATCTCGGGCGGAATAAACGAAGCGGCCGCGGCCGACGCCGCCAAGGTAGCGTGGAACATGGTCGTTGGGCCGAGTTTCGCCGGTTTCGACGAGCTCGCCGGCGTGGTCGGGATGCGTCTCGATGGCGACGTCGCAGTTCAATCCGGCGGCGAAATGCGGGCCAAGGCCGATGGCGAGATTGGCGATCTTGCGCAGATTGGTCGTCATGCGGTTCTTTTGCATTCGCGCGTCGATCAACACGTCGGGCGTGCGGAGCGCGAGAAGATCGGTCAATTGCAGCGAGGTCACGGCAACGACGCCCGTCACCGTCAAAACCCGTATGATTTCCAGCGCAGTCTCGCCGCGGTAGCCCTGAATGCCGTCGACCTCGGCGCGATCTTGGAAAAGAGCGTCGTGGAATGACATGCCACGCCGAATGACGGGCGGGTAAGGGTCGTGACTGAGTACGACGCGGTAGCCCTCCCGCGTCAGACGCGCAGCAACCGCGGAAGCAATCTCATTCGCGCCCAAAATGATCACGAAGGGCGCGCTTCGATTGGACAGAAATTCGCAGAATCGCACCTGTGTCATCGTCCCCCCGCGACTCGGCGAAAGCAAGACGCGCGCCAGCGACTGAAGCGGCGCGCGTCTTCGCCGCGTCGCCGAAGGCGCTACAAAGCCACGTAAACGAATTTCCCCGCCTTCAGTCCGGGATAATTTTCGCGCAAGGCGTTTGCGATCTTTCCGACGAGCGTCTTGTCGGCGGCGGCCGAGGCGCCGACAAAATCAGTTCCCTGCATCCAGGTTTCGAAGAAACAGTGCAGCGTCTCATCGTAGTCGGAGCCGGTGGGATTGGCGGTCTTGTCGCTAAGATCGGCGACTCCCGCGGCGCTGACCTCGAGACGCCAGTCGCGGTCGTCTTCGACGGACGCCATCAGCCTGGCGAGATCGTCATTCGTCCAATCGGTCTTCAGATCCACCGCCATGCTTGTCCACCTCCCTTGCGCGATCGCGGTCTCGCAATATGCGGACCAGCGTTGTTCAGGATTCCGCGAAGATCGGCGCGACGCCTTCGGCGTCGATATAGACGACGCCGTCTTCGATCCGCACCGGATATTCGGCGAGCGGCGTCGCATGCTCATGGGTGGGCTGACCGCTGTTCATGTCCCAAGACCAGAAATGCAGCGGACAGGTCAGCGTCGTCCCATCGAAATCAGCGTCGGCCAAGGGAACATTGGTGTGCGGACAGACTCCTTGAAACGCCTTTACGACGCCGTCTTCCGGCCAGGCGAGAACGATGAGTTGCGCGTCGGCGATGACCACGCGCATTCCGCCCTCCATGAGCGTATCTTCCTTGCAGACGCGAACAAACATGAGGGCGCTCCGTAAGGCTGGCTGCGAATTTGCATCGACGGCGAGCAAGATTCGAGCCGTGCGTGAAGGAGACGTCGCCGTGCATAACAAGCGCTTGGAGGCGTTTCGCAATGATCCCGGCGGCGCCTGGACGCCCGCCGATTTTGAAATCACCGCCTCGCAATATGCAATCAAGTTCCGCAAGGTGACGGGAACGCATGTCGTGTTCACGCATCCCTCGGTGCCGAATTGCGTCGCCATTCCCATGAAAGCGAAGGTGAGAAGCGTTCACGTAAAGGCCTTCGTCGCGATGGTGGACCTCATGGACGAGTTGGACAAATGAGCGAGGCGCCCGTCTATCGAACCGAGCTGGGCCGCGGACCGCCAGAGGAGGGCGGCTATTTCGTCGTGTCTTACCCGGAGATTCCCGGCTGCTTTGGCGTCGGTGGCACGGAGGCGGAGGCGGTGGAGGACGGGCGCCGGGCGCTGATCGCCGTGCTCGATGCGCTGAAGGCCGTCGACCGGCCGCCGCCCGAGGCGCGGGGAGAGAGCGCGTGAGGATGGACAATCAGGACTCCGCCACTGCGGCGTTGCAGGAGTCTGCGGGCTGCGTCAACGCCGTGCCGGCGCTTTCCATCTCCAAGGGATTCCGGCTGCTGGCGCTGCGTTGCTTTCACAATGATCCTGATCCGCCGGCCTTCGCGTGGCTCAATCAGCGCATCTTTCGTACCCCCGACCGCATGGGTCGGCACGGGCTGTTTTTTGGCGCCGCCTTTCGGCCGGAAATCATGGATTGGCTGATTGCGCGCGTCGGCCGGCCATCGTCGCGCGAGGGCGGCAAGCCGCAGCGCAATTCCGACTGGCCAAACATTTTCTGGCGTAGCGCGGAACGGGCCTGGCACGACGATACGCGCACCACGGAATGGTCGATCGAGGTCGCCTTTGCGAGCGAGGATGTGGCGAACGCTTTTCGCGAACGCTGGCGCGAGCGACTGTCCGGTGGATTCGATGACTGAAACGGGCTTAGAGCGCGCTGCGAAAAAGTGGGAACCGGTTTTTCGCATAGAGCGCGCTCAAACTTTGGATATCGATCAATTTATCTGCATTTGGGCGATTCCGCTCAAATGCAGCGTGATCTATGCGCGGCGGAAGATCACGCTGAGGTTGTTGGCCGGCATTTCAATGACAGCAGGGTCCCGGAATCCGTTGCGCAAGGCGCAGTCGGCGACGGCCTCCAAATCGCGCAGGCCGAACGCCGGATCTTTCGTCTTCAGCCAAGTCTCGAATTCGATATTGCTCGGCGCCGTCTCGACGCCCTGGCGCCTATAGGGGCCGTAAAGATAGAGCGGGGCATTGCTCGGGAGGATTCTCGCTGCGCCTTTGAACAAGCCTTCCGTCGCCGACCAGGGCGAGATGTGGATCATGTTGATGCAGAGGATCGCGTCGGCGGCGTCGATCGGCCAATCGTCCTCGCGCGCATCGAGCGCCAATGGCGCGCGAAGATTGGCGAGACCGAGCGATAGGCCCCATGCCGTGATGCTGCGACGCGCCGCAGCGTCGGGATCGGAGGGACAAAAAATGAGATGCGGCAAATTTTCCGCAAAGAAAGCCGCGTGTTCGCCGGAGCCGCTGGCGATTTCGAGCACGACGCCTTGCTGCGGCAGAAGCGGACGCAACACGTCAAGGATCGCTTCGCGATTGCGCGCGACCGAGGGCGACTTCAGCCGCGCCTCTTCCGTGCTCACATCCTAACCACTACGCCGCATGCGCCGTGTCGAGGCCGCGGAAGATGGCGCAGCGGCGAAAGACGGCGAGGCTCGGCGGCACATTTTTCTGGTGGCAGAATTTCGCCGTGAGCTTCGCCAACCCCTTTATATCGCGGCCCGTGGCGGCGGGGAAAATCTCGACGAGTTCGTCGATGAGCGTGTCGTCGACTTTGAGCGCGAATTGCTCGGTCATCACACGCCAGATCCGGCGCTTCGCGTCAGCGTCGGGCGGGTTGTATTTGATCAGCGCGATGCAGCGCGAGACGATCGCCTCGTCGATGTCGTCGACGCGGTTTGTCGTCAGGAAAAGAAGACCATTAAAATATTCGAGCACGCGCAGGAAGACGCCGACGACGGCGTTCATGGCGATGTTGTCGTCGCGTCGCTTGATGTAGACGTCGGCCTCGTCGATCAGCATCACCGCTCCCCAGCGCTGGGCCCGGGTTAAAATCTCCTTCAGCGCCGTCTCCATTGTGCCGACGTTGAGGCCCAATTGGCCGGAATGCACGCGGTACAAGGGACGCTGGATGATTTCCGAATAGACTTCCGCGGTCAACGTTTTGCCAACGCCGGGCGGGCCGGCGCAAAGCACCGTGGTGCCGCCGGATTTGCCTTGGACGATGTCATCCATCAGCACGTCCATTTCGGCGGTGAGAATGTCGATGAGATCCGTCTGCTCCTCCGGCAGCACCAGCTTGCTCTTCAACTCGGGCTGATAGCGATAAAGCCGCATCTCATCGACATGCACCCAGACGTGATGGTGCAGATCGAGATGGAACATCAGAATGTAGGGATGCACGGGAACTTGCGTGAAGAGTCCCGGCGGAATCTGTTCGCGCAACTCGGCGATTTCGTCCTCGCCCGAGAAATTGTTGCTCTTGCCCGCCTTGCGCAGGAAATGCCCGAGCACGTCGCCCGGCGCCTCCAGCGTCAGGTTGCGCGCCGAGAGCACCGCCTCGTCGTTGACGAGTCGCGCTTCGCCGCCGCTCGTTGAGAGCACGATGACGTCCTTGCGCGTCCAGTCCGTGTCGCGGTGCGTCGAATTGGGGTCTTCGGCGTGAAAGCCGGAGCCCTTGCCGGAGAACTGCGCGCCATAGCGGCCGCGCCAATCGAAATACATTTCGCTCGCCGCGTCGAAGGCCTCGATCAAGGCCGGGGTCTCGCGCAAGAATCCCTTGGCGGCAAGGATTTCGCTGATCGTTCGGCCGACGACGTCAGGCGCCATGATGCGCATGAGATTGGTTTGCAGCGTGCCCTTGGCGTTGGCTTTCAGTTCCACCAGGATCTTGCCGGCCTCGTCATTGGAGGCCGGCACATAGTCGAAACGCGTCACGACATAGGGGAGCGCCTTGGCGGCGACGCTCGCCGTGAACAGCCAGCCGCGTAACCCGTCGGTCGTCAGATATTTGACCAGCGCCGGCAACACGTCTTCGAGATCGCCGGCTTCGAAGCGCTTGCCCTGCGACTCCAGCGCCGAGCGCAGAGTCGCGAGCTGCGCGGCTCTGGCGCGCAATTCGGGACCAGATTGCTGATATAGCTCTTCGAGGAAATCGAATTCAGCGCCGGACAGATGCGCAAGATCGAGTTCGACTCTGTCGCCGAAGCGCAGTTGCGACGAGAGCCCCGAATGGGCGGGAAAGCGCGCAATCAGCGCTTCGACATGCGGCCTTTCGATTTGGATGTTCATGTTCGCTCGTGCATCTCTTCGGGGTAGGCGGGGAGCGTCAGCATGCGCGGGTCTTCCAGCGCGGCGCCGACGGTAAAGTGGTAGACGTCCTGAAAGGCGTATTGCTCTGGCGACAGACCGAGCATCGCGTGGATCTCGTCGTCGAAGAAGCAACCAATCCCCGTGCCGGAGAGGCCAATGGCGCTTGACCAGAGATAGAGCGCCTGGCCGATCGCGCCGGCCTCCCAGTGCAGCCGGCGGTAGCCGAAGCCGCCATCCTCTTGAAGCGTGCGGTCGAAATCGGCGATCATCGCGACGGCGAAACAGCCCTTGCCGGCGATCGCCTGGCGGCAGGCGTTCATGCTCGCCTCGCGTTCGACGGCGCCGCGCCGCAGGCGAAAGAGTTTAAGCGGCCCGATCTCGATCGGTGTCCAAAGCAACGCCAGCGCCGACATCTCGCGCAGTCGCGCCGTGGTTTCGGCGTCGCGCTGCAGCAGATAGAGACCCGGCTCCACGCCTTCGACGCGATGCACGAAGAGCAGCAGATTTAGGCGCGGCGGCCAGGGGAAGGGCGCCATGCAAGGCTCGCCGCCAGGAAGCGTCGACGTCAGCATGGCGCAAAACGCCTCGCGCGAGAGGCGGGCGACGCCATCCATGCGCTGCGCGCTGCGCCGACGCCGCACCACGCGCCCAATGTCGGGCAGCGGGAACGGGAACGCGGGTTTCGGCGCAACGCGCGACAAAGGCTCCAATGTCGGCGTGCGGGGCTTGACGCAGAGCCGCGCCGCACGGTCGACGAGCGGCCAGCCGTCGTGGTCGTCGCTCAAGCGATTTGCCGCGCCCGTCCACGTCCGCGACGCGCGTATGAGGCTGGAGACGTCGATGGCGGGGGACGGATTCCCATCCGCGGCGATCCACAAAAGCGCATCGGGATGTTCTTCTTCCCGCCGATGTGAAGCGTCCGGCCGATCGAGGCCGAGCAGCGCCGCGATGTCGGCGTCGCCGGGTTCGCATAGGAGATGTACGCGCCAGCCGAGCGCGGCGCCAGCCTGCGCGGCGGCGGCGATCGCATGGCCGACGTCGAGTTGGCAGTAGCGAAACGCGCGCTCGCCATATTTCCAGCTCTCGCGCCAGGGGACGGAACTCAGTCCGAGCACAAAGCCGCCCTGAGGCAGAACGATCGGCGCTTCTAAAATGGCGCGACGCTCCAGCGCATGTTCTTCCTGCGCATAGTGATAAAGCGCGGCGCATTCGTCGAGCCCCTCGGCGGCGTTGGCGAGGAGATAGACTTCGGTCGGATGCAGATTGCCGGAAGAGGGATTGTTGCGAAGCGCCCAAGTCGCGCCTTCATAACTTTTCCAGGCGCTGATCCCGAAGCCGAGCTCCAGGAATAGGCCGAGCGCCATGCGGTCGAGCGGGGCGGGGCGCAATGCAGGGCCGGGGAAAGGCGCGGTCTCTTCGCGATCGCGCAGCGGCAGTTCGATCCGCGGCGCGCCGTTGAAGCGTCTGAAGGGCGAGGGCTGCGAGGTCCAATCGAGAAAGGCCGGCCCAAGCGCATAGCGCGTCGGCGCATGTTTCGTGCGCCTGTGATAGCCGCGGATGTCGCTTGGCAGGGCGTCGGCGTCCTGCAGGCGTTCTTTCAGGCTCTGAATTTCGATTTCGGCTTCAGCCATGCGGCCTCCTCGTCGACTTCTTAATTCAAGAAGGGCGCCCAGTTTGGTGGGTTGAGAATAGCCAACGAGGTCAATGACTTCTACAGGTCCGCGGAGGACCGCGCCGAGAGGGCGACCAAGACGTGTCGCACAAGACCGCCACAGCGGAGACGCAACCCTGGGCTTTTGGCAGATAGGTGACATTGTCGGTTCGCCGCGGCTCTCGCCTGCGGCGACCCCAAGGGTATGCTTCTTGCTACTTTCTGCGCTCTGTTCCGCATCTTGATCGGACGACGCGATGGACGAAACTCTGCGTGAAGTGATTGTGGCCAAGAAGACGGATGAGGCCCACAATATGGCCTCGTTCGAATTGGTCGATCCCGCCGGCGCTGAACTGCCGACCTTCTCGCCTGGCGCGCATGTCGACGTCACGCTTCCCGGCGGTTTGGTGCGGCAGTATTCCTTGTGCAATAGCGCCACGGAACGCCATCGCTACGTCATTGGCGTGTGGAACGACGCCAACAGTCGCGGCGGCTCCAAGGCGTTTCATACGCAAGTGAATGTCGGCGACAAATTGCAGGTGGGCTTGCCGAGAAACCGGTTTCGCGTGCCGCGGCAAACGAAGCGCGCGATCTTGATGGCGCGAGGCATCGGCGTGACGCCGATCCTGAGCATCGCGGACCACCTCAAGCGACAGGACATTCCCTTCGACTTGCACTACGTCTACGCAATGATGTCGCCGGGCTCCTTCGGCGAGATGATCGCGACATCGAATTTCGCGGAGAATACGAAATATTATTATGAGGCGAGCGAACTCAATCAGCTGCTCAATCCGGTGACCCTTCTGCAGGAGCAGCCGGAAGAGACGCAGCTCTTCATCTGTGGCGTGGATTGGTGGCAGGATCCGATCATCCACCTCGCCGAGCAGAAAGGTTGGGCGAAGGAGCGAATCCACGTCGAAAGATTCACGGCGAAAGTTCCGCCAGCCGTGCTCGACAAGGTCTTCGAAGTCAAGATCGCCAGCACGGGAGCCGTTTATAAAGTCCCCGGAGACAAAACCGTCACGGCTTTCCTCGAGGAGCAGGGCGTGAAGATTCCCACATCCTGCGAACAGGGCATGTGCGGAACTTGCAAGATCCAGGTCATTGAAGGTGAGGCGGACCATCGCGACAAGCGTCTCTCCGATCAGGAAAAGGCCGAAGGCTTTTTCCTGGCCTGCGTTTCACGCGCCAAGAGCGACCTGCTGGTGCTGAATTTGTAAGGCTGCGCGCGGCCGTCGTCGCGGCGCGTACGCAGACGGTCGCGCGCCATTGATCGTTCCGCTTGGAGGGCACGCCCCCGGGCGCCGGACTGTCGTCGGCGCGGATACTCGACAAGGTGGCGCCCGACGCATCCGCTTCCGCCTGACGCCGCATTCGCCGCTCAAGACGATCATGCCGCCCGCCGGGAGGCCTTCAGACTCTTAGAGTGCGTCGCAGCACACGACCGCCTTGAATGGTTTGCAGATGATGCGCGATGTGAACGCAGTCTATCTCGAAGCGCTGAAATTGCTCTATCCCGCCAATCGTTTAGGGCCGCTCAGCGACAGTCCGAAGGCGAATTGCGGGACTTGTCATCAGGGCGTGAGCAAACCGCTTTACGGTCAGAGTAAGTTGAAGGACTTCCCCGAACTCGGCGGCAAGGCCGCGTCCTGACCGTCGGATTTCGCCCGGCCGACGGCCACGTCGGCCGGGCGCTTATTAGCCATTTTTGACAAGGATGGTCGCGCACGTCTCAATACCGGCAGTTTGGAGCTTTGCTTTCGTTTCGCTGGGCGCAAAGCAGGGAGGATGACGCCGTGTGCACAGTGGAAAGCGCGCTGCAAGATGATTGCGTCAGCGTCGTTGAAAGGCAAGACGACGAAGGCGCCTACATGATCCGGATCGGGACGCTCGAGACCGTCGTCACCATTCGATTGCGCCGGACCTGGGGTTCGCGCACGGCCTATCGCCTGAGCCACGCGATCAAGACGCCGCGCCAGCCGAGCCCCTTTTGGAGCTGCGCGTCGGAGGCGGATACGCCAGGCGACGCACTGCGGAAGGCGATCAGCGGCTTCACGATGCATTATCGTAAGGCGGTGGGCGAAGGCTATGCGCCAGCCGAAGACTGGCTCGTTCCGGCCGGAAGCTAGGCGCGCGCCGTTGCGCAAATGGAGAAACGGCGCAAATTCATAGGAGAATTCGCCGTTTCCAGCGAATGTCCGCGCATGGCGGCAATCGCCGCGACAAGACGCGCACTGCGCCTATCCGGAGATGAAACGCGCCGCCGAGCAACAAGGCCCTATGGGACGGCGATGACTGTCGGATAGAGCGTGCGCGTCATCGGATCGAGGCTGCCGAGTCCCAGAAGAATGATCAGCCAAAGCACCGCCGCCGCGGCAAACAGCCAGACGACAACGCCTTCATGACGCAGGTTCATGAATCCGAACGCCGCTACGCCTACCATCGCCGCCGCGATGACCGCGACTCCGCCGCGTCCCCAACCTGGGAAGGCAAAGGTCGCTGCAAGCTCTGCGGCGAGAAGCGCAAACATCAGCGACGCGACCGAGATGAGACGAAGGACGACCGCTGTCATGAGGCCCGTCCTATGAGATAGATGAGCGGAAACAGAATAAGCCAGATGATATCGATGAATGTCCAATAAAGTCCGACGACGCGAACGGAATTATGGCGCTCGGCGGTGAACTGTCGCGCCTTCGAGATAATCCAGGCGAGGAGCGCAAGTCCGACGAGAAGATGAAGGCCATGAAGCGCCGTGCTGAAGAAGTAGAGGGCGAAGAAGAGCTGGGCGCCGCTTCGCGACGGTCCGTGGACTGAGAAATTCGCGCCTGGGAACAGACCTTTCTCGAAATCCATTCGCCATTCCACGCCGAATTTGAGGCCGAGGAAAGCGGCGCCGAGCGCCCAAGCGACCAACAGCCCGAGAACCATTCCGCGACGGCTTCCGAATTCGATACAGGCGAGGCCGATGCCGTAGGCGAAACTGCTCGCGATCAGCAGCGCCGTATTCGTCACGCCGATCATCAGCTCGGTCTGTCGGCCGCCGGAGTCGAAGGCGCTTGGATCCGCAAGACGGGCATAGATCCATGCAAGGAAGATAGGGCCGAAGAACAGCGCCTCGGTCGCCAGAAAGAGCCAAATCCCCGAGATCGCCGTTTCGCGCTGATGCTCGGCGCTCGAGAACTGAAACTCGTGAGCGGCGGCTTCACTCATGGATCACAGCCTCTGGTTGCTCATATTGATAGGGGGCTTGTGTTACGATCGGCGTCACGGCGAAATTTTCCGTTGGGGGAGGAGATGGCGTCGTCCATTCGAGCCCCGTCGCGCCCCACGGATTCGCCGACGCGCGTTCGCCATAAAGCAGCGACCAGGTGAAATAGCCCAGCGGCAGAAGATAGCCCATGGCCAGCACCACTGCGCCGGCGGAAGACAGCAGATTTAGCGCTTCGAACTGTTGCGGGTAGGCGAAATAGCGCCTCGGCATGCCTAAATAGCCCAGCACGAATTGGGGAAAGAAGGTCAGGTTAAAACCCACGAATATGGTGATCGCGGCGGCGCGGCCCCACATCTCCGGATAGAGACGCCCAGTGATTTTCGGCCACCAGAAATGAAGACCGGCGAAATAGGCCGAAACCATGCCGCCAACCATCACATAATGGAAATGCGCGACGACAAAATAGGTCTGCGTGAGATGCACGTCGGCGGCGAGCGCCGCGACGAAGAGGCCGGTCAGTCCGCCAGTCGTGAACAGGCCGATGAAGCCGATCGCGTAGAGCATCGGCGAGTCGAAATGGATATAGCCTTTGTGCATCGTGCCGACCCAATTGAAGACTTTTATGGCTGACGGCACTGCAACCATATAACTCAGCAGCGAAAAGACGATCGCCGAAAAGAGCGAGGTTCCCGCGACGAACATGTGATGGCCCCAGACGAGAAAGCCGATAACGGCGATCGCGATGCTCGCCCAGACGATGAATTTATAGCCGAACAGCTCCTTGCGGGAGAACGCCGGCACGATCTCGCTGATGACGCCGAAGCCGGGTAGGATCATCACGTAAACGGCGGGGTGCGAATAGAACCAGAAGAGATGCTGAAAGAGCAGCGGATCGCCGCCGATCGCCGGATCGAAGACGCCGATGCCAAAAATGCGTTCAAACGCCACCAACAGCAGTGTCATCGCGAGCACTGGGGTCGCGAGGACGAGGATGACGCTGGTCGCGTAGAGCGACCACAAGAAGACCGGCATTCTATACCAGCCCATGCCGGGAGCGCGGAGCTTGTGTATCGTAACGATGAAATTGAGTCCCGTCGCGATCGACGAAAACCCGGCGATAAAGATGGCGATGATGGCGGCGACGACGTGTCCCTTCGAGTAGAGAGACGTCAGTGGCGTATAAAACGTCCAGCCGGTGTCGACGCCGCCAGCCAAGACCGCATAGAGCGCGACGAAGCCCGCAACCATGAAAAGATACCAGCTCAGTAGATTGAGCCGCGGAAAGGCGAGGTCCCGGGCGCCCAGCATCAGCGGCGTCAGAAAATTGCCCAGCGTCACCGGCACGGCCGGGACGAGGAAGAACCAGACCATCAATATGCCGTGCATCGAGAAAAGCCGATTATAAGTCTCGGCCGACCCGAGCAGCCCATGCGAAGAAATCAAATTATAGCGCATGAGAAAGGCGGCAAAGCCGCCGGCGAAGAAGAAGAAGGTGATGGCGACGAGATACAAAATCGCGATGCGCTTATGATCGGTCGTGAGCAGCCAGCTGCGCAGCGTATGGCCATCTTCAAGATAGGAAATTTGCGCCGCCGAATGTGTCATGTCCGGCTTCCCGATTTGAGCGATTTGATATAAGCGATGAGCCGCAGCACTTTTTCTTCGCTGATCTGTCCTGAGAAGGACGGCATGATCTGCGGATAGCCGGCGACCGGCGTCTTGTCGGGCGTGAGGATGCAGTCGCGGATGAATTTATCGTCCGCCGTTACAGTCGCGCCGGTTTGCAATCTGACGGAGCGGCCATACAGCCCGCTCAACGCCGGCGCGGCTACGCCGGTCGTCTCCGGCGATCCGCCCACTCCGCCTTCGCCGTGACAGCCGCTGCATCCATGCGCCGTGAAGAGTTCTTTGCCAGCGGCCGCCATGTCTTCGTGGCCTTCAGGCCCCGCGCCGTTCGCCAGCCATTTTTCAAAATCCGGCTGCGACATGGCGACGATTTCGCCGGTCATCGAGTAATGTCCGACGCCGCAAAGCTGAGTGCAGAAGAGTTGGAAGACGCCGGCCGCGTCGACCTGAAACCAGAGGGTTTGGTAGCGGCCTGGCAGAACGTCGTGCTTGATGCGAAACGCCGGCACGGCAAAATCGTGAATGACGTCTTCCGAAGTCATTACGAGCTGGATCGGCCGGTCGATGGGTATGTGTAGGGCGTTGATCTCGCGCTGGCCGCCCTGATGCTCGACCTTCCACATCCATTGCTTGCCGACGACGTAGATCTGCAAGGCGTCGGCGGGCGGCTGGAAAAGGCGCACGTAAAGATCGCCACCCCAGATAAACAAGCCAAAAAAAATCGCCAGCGTCGCCGCTGTCCAGCTGATCTCGAAACGCCAGGTTTTGCGCGATCGCGCGCCGCGAGAGACGCCGCTGCCGGCGCGATATCGAACCATGTAGAGAAGGATCAGCCCGAAGACGAGGGCGAGAACCGCGTATGACACGAGCAAAAGCGCGAGGAGCAGAAAGTCGACTTCACGTCCTTCGACCGTGGCGCTTGGCCAGTAGCCATTCATGCGCGCGCTCCTTTGCGGAACTCGCGATAGATCATCGCCGCAAGCGCTAGGGTCATCCCGACCGCGCCGATCCGCAGGAATTTCATGATGGCGAATGTGTATCGGCCGGTGGTCGAATCGAAATCGAAGCAAAGCAAGAGCGCCGGGGATGCGCGCGGCGCAATATTCTGCGTCGCGGCGGCTTCGACCGCGCCGCGCATCTCTTCGTGATAGGAGCCAATGCCGGAGAGATAAGCTGAGACGACGCCGGGCGCCGTAAGGACAACGGCGCCGATCGGATGAATGAAGGTCTGCGGACGCGCGCCGTTACGATAAATATATCCGACAGCCTCGGCTACGGCGCGAATGTTCTCCGGCGTTCCGGTAAGATAGCGGAATCCCTCGGCCGCACCGATTGGCGACGCCGCGGCGAAATCGATCTCGCGCGCCTGTCGTGCGGCGTCGGTCTTTTCTGTCGGATCGATGCTGATCGCGACGAAGACATGGTCAGAGCCCGCCGACAATCCCGCTTTCTGCGCCGCGCGCAACAGTGCAAGGCGCGTCACGCCACAGAGCCTGTCGCAATGGAAGTAGCCGAGCACGAGAATGACCGGCGTGCGATTGAACACATCACCAATACGAACGTCTTGTCCATCGGCGTCGGTGAACGCGCTTTCTAACGGCAGGCGTGCGCCGAGTTTCTGCTTGTATGCAACGCCCGTTATGTCGGGCGTCCGCTGCGCATAGGCCGGGAAGCTGTTGAGAAGCAGCAACGCCAGTAGCGTAAGAAGCGGCTTCATTCGCATTCTCCTTTGGTGGCGGAGAAGTGAGGGGCACGGGAGCGGTGGCCGGCCAATCCGCAATGCCTTCTTGTGCGATCTTTCGCATCGCGGCAGCGATTGGAATATGCGCTGCGCCTTTGGCCTGATCGATCCAGCCTGCGCTGTTCAAGCGGGTCAATTCGCGCCGGTGAAAGTCCGTCCAGTCCTCCGCCGGATCGATCTGCAGTCGCGGCTCGGGGAATGACGGCAGTGGCAAATTCATTGTCCGGTCAATCATGGCGTCGGGATAGAGCGCCCATGCGAGAAGGGCCAACAAGACGATTCCCAGGACCGTCGAAGCGAAGCCGATGGCGATAAAGCCGCCGCTGATATCGCTTCCTTCGTGCGAAGCTGGCGCAAGGTCTTTTTCGTCCATTGCGCTCACGCCTCGACCCGAATCCAAATACGCTTTGTCAACCGAGAGGCCAGCACCGACGTGCAGGCCATGGCCAGCAAGGCTGAAAGCGTAAGCAGTGCGATCACCCCTGAACGAGCGCCGGCCGCCGGAGCGACCAGCCAGAACTGATGAAGAATGCCGCCGACGATGGTTGACGCGGCGGCAAATCCCACGGCCTTTGGCGAATGTTGCGCTCTGGCCGAAAGCAGTGTGAAGAAGGGCGCAACGAAATGCGTAAGGACGATAAGCTCGGCGATGACGTTCCAGCCCTGACGCCAGCGCGGGAGATACCAAGCGACTTCATGCGGCAGGTCGGACTGCCAGACGATGATGAGTTGCATGAGCGCCAGATAGCTCCACAGAATGACGAAGGCGAGAAGCAGGCGCGCAAGCTGGCGCAAGGCCTCGGGGTCTGGCGCGGACGAAAATATAATGGCGAGCGTCGCGGCGGAGAGAGCGAGCGCGCCGATCTCGCTGATGAAGCCGAGACCGAATAGGCTCGAGGCGAAAGTCGGATCAAGCGACATGACGGAGTCAATGACGGCGAAGGTCGTCGTCAGCGCGAGAAGAATTAGCCCTGCTGGCGCAAGCCGCGCGAGCTCATCGGCGTCATCGTCCGCGCGCGTGACGAGCACGGCGAGAATGAGCCAGATCAGCAGATAGATCACGCCGCGAAGCACAAAGGCGGGACCGTTCAGATAGAGCGCGTTGTCGAACTGCGCCGCGCCGCTTTGAAGCCACGGATAGACGCGGTTGGCTGTCAGCGCGTAAGGAACGACGAACAGCGGAGCGAGAAACGCGCTGCGCACGCCGGCGGCGAGAACGCCGAGAACGGCCTTTCCCCAGCGGCCGCCTGTCAGCGCGTGAATTAGCATCAGCGCCATCGCGCCGAGCGGCCAGGCGATCCATACGCTGAGCGCCGTCAGCCAAGCGAATCCAAAAGGTGCGGGCGCCAACGCCCATCCGAGAAAGGCTCCGGCATAGCCCACGGCGCAAACTAGGATCAGGAGGATGCGGCTCACGGCGCGGTCTCCGCTTTTGCGGCTGCAAGATCCGTCGCCGATGCATTCTGGCTTTTTTGCAAGGCGCGAATATAGGCGGCGATCGCCCACCGATCGGCAGGCGGCACGCGCGCGGCATAGGAATACATAGCGCCGTGGCCTTGAGCGATCACATCGACGAAATGGCGCGTCGGCGCTTGGAGCAGTCGTTCGCTGTCGTAGGAGGGCGGCGCTGGAAAGCCGCGCTGGACGATCATGCCCTGGCCGTTGCCAAGCTCGGAGTGACAGGGCGTACAAAAAATTCGATAGCGCTGCTGCCCACGCTCGATGAGCGCGAGCGTCAGTGGCGGCGCGTTCGGTTTGCGGTAGAGAAAGGCGATGGTGCCGGGCGGCGTCTGTGCTGGCCCGACGAGCGGCGAATAGCTTCGCTGCTTGGGCTGATTGCTCATGTCGCTGCAGGCGCCCAGCGCGCAAAGGGCGATGACGGCGATGGCCCGGATCACAGCTCGGCCTCTTCGATCATGCGCGCGTCGCAGTCCTGCATGATGTCGCGCGACCGCGCCAAAGCGTCGGAATTGACCGCGCGCACGACGATCACCCAACGATCGATCATCGCGTCGCGGATCGCCCTGGTTCTATCGACGGGGTCGTAATAGCGGGTGAAGCCGCAAAGCGCGCCGGCCCCAATGATCGTGGCGAGCACGGCGGACAAAATGCCCACCTCGAAAGCGATGGGGATGAACGAAGGCCAGGAAAACGGCGGGCGCCCGCCGACATCCAGCGGATAAGCGACGACATTTGCATAAGTTTGCAGGCCGAAGGCGCCGCCGGCGCCGAGCAGACCCAGAGCGAGCGCGACGGCGGGCAGTCGCGTCGGCCTGGGCGTCCGCTCCGGCGCGAGGGGGCTGAAGAGCTGCGTGTCGCCAACATTCGCTTCGTCTAGGCGTGCAAGCGCCGCGAGCGACGCTTCTTCCGACAGGAAGGTGGCCGCTAGACCATTCGGCGCCATTAGCGTTTTGTCCTCGCGACTCATCGGTCTTGCCTCGCGTTGCGAAGGATCACTTCGCGCATTTCGAACATCGAAACCGTCGGCAACAGGCGAACGGCGATCAGCAGGCCGACGATGAAAAGACCGATTGTGCCGAAAAGCGTGAGCCAATCCCAGATCGTTGGCGTATAGCCGCCCCACGCGGAAGGCAGATGCGTGCGCCGCAAGCTCATCACGACGATGACGTAACGCTCGCACCACATTCCGACGATCACGGCGAGGCTGACGAGAACGACGAGAAGTTCGTTAAGTCGGATGCGCCGCCACCACATCAGTTGCGGCGTCAAGACATTGAAGAGAATCGTCGCCCAGTAGATCGGCGCCAATTCGCCTCCGACCTTATCGACGAAAAGCCGCTTCTCCGCCGCGTCCGGCCCGTAAAAGGTCGTGAAGGCCTCCATCAGATAGGCGTAGCCCACGCAAAGGCTGCTCGTCAGCAGAAGCTTACCGAGAATGTCGAAGTGTCGGCCGGTGATGAAATCCTCGAGCCCAAGCAGCCGACGCGCCGGGATGGCGAGCAGCATCACCGCGGCAAAACCTGACAGCAATGCCCCGAACACGAAGAAGGGCGGGAACTGCGTCGAATGCCACCCAAGCGTCGCAGCGCCGGCGAAGTCGAGGCCGACAATGCTGTGCACCGAAATGACGAGCGGCGCCATCAAGGCGGCCAGCAAACCATAACCGACATGATAGTAGCGCCACGCGTTTTCCGAGCCTCGGAATCCCAAGGCGAGGACGCCATAGAAGCGGCGCTTATGCGGCGCCTCGGCCTTGTCGCGCATCGTCGCAAGGTCGGGAACGAGGCCGAAGTACCAGAAGAGAATCGAGGCGACGACGTAGGCGAGGATCGCCACAAAATCCCAAAGCAGAGGGCTTCGGAACTGCGGCCAGACGGTCATCACGTTCGGATAGGGAAACAGCCAGTAGAACAGCCAAGGCCGGCCGAGGTGCAAAATCGGATAGAGGGCTGCGCAGGCGGCGGCGAAGATGGTGATCGTCTCGGCGATTCTATTCAGCGCGTTGCGCCACTCGACCTCGGCCAGATAGAAGAGCGCCGAGATAAAGGTTCCGCCCGAAGCGATGGCGATCCACCATACGTAATTGATGATCGCGAAGCCCCAGACCACCGGCCAGTCGATGCCCCAGATGCCGACGCCTGCATAAAACAACCAGCCGATGGCGATGACGAGGATAACGACTAAGAGCAGCGCCGCGGCCAGACTGAGCTTCCACCATAGCGGCCATTTTTCCCGCAGCGGCGGCGCGCAAATTGTCGTCGTCATCGTCGATATGGTCTGCTCCGGCGCAACGATCGGATCGTTCGCTCGCGGACGTCTGTCGTCCGCGAAGACTCCTAGCGTCGACCGGGCCTGGAACAACGTCATTTCTGCGTCTCTTCAGGTTTATCGACATTGAAAATATGCGCTTCATAGGTGACGCGCGGCTTCGTATTCTGTTCCGCGAGCAGTGCGTAAGACAGTGGTCCGGCGCGACGCGCGGCGACCTCGCTCCCCTTGGCCGCGAGATCGCCGAAGGTGAAGGCCCGCGTCGGACAGACGGCTTCGCATGCAGTCACGACTGCAGACGCTTTCTCGCCGTCGCGATCGGCGACGATGCGCGCGGCGGCGATGCGTTGCAGGCAGAAGGTGCACTTCTCCATGATGCCGCGGGCGCGGACGGTGACGTCGGGATTGCGCGATTCGATTGCGCGGCGCTCTTCACCCGCGAAGTCGAAATAATTGAAGCGACGAACCTTGTAGGGGCAATTGTTGGAGCAGAAGCGCGTGCCGATGCAGCGATTGTAGACCATCACATTGAGGCCTTCGGCGTCATGCATCGTCGCGCCGACCGGGCAGACCGGCTCGCAAGGCGCTTCCTCGCAATGCATGCAGAGAACGGGCTGGAAGTTGAATTTCGGCGACTCCGGCGGGCCGTCGTAATATCGGTCGATGCGCAGCCAGTACATCTCGCGCTCGCGCAGCATCTCGGTCTTGCCGACGACGGGAATATTGTTTTCCGCCTGGCAGGCGACCACACAGGCGTTGCAGCCGATGCAGGCGTTGAGGTCGATGCTCATGCCCCAGGCGGCTGGACCTTGCGGCTTCCATTCATAAAAGGACGGCTTAGACTCATCGCTTCGTCGAACGAATTCAGGATCTGCGAGGAACTGCCATCGCGCGCCGTTTCGCGCATAGACCCCGCCTTCGTCGAACATCGTGGCGTGGTGCTGCGTGCTCGCCAGCTCTTCAATGGCGCCGGTTTTTTGAATGTCCGGCGCGCCACACGAGCGCCCTGTAAGCTTGAAGAAATCGACGCCGACATTCTGCCCCGCGGGGCCCGCGTGGCGTCTGCCATATCCGAGAAGCGCGACCACGCAATCATCCGACTGGCCCGGGGCAATGGCGATCGGCGTTGTCATGTGCATGCCGTCGACCGTGATCCTGACGACGTCGCCATTCGTCAGCGACAGCTCACGGGCGCGCCGGGGCGATATCAAGAGCGGATTGCCCCAGCTTATTTTGCTGAGCGGCCGCGGCAATTCCTGGAGCCATGGATTGTCGGCATAGCGGCCGTCGAGAAGATAGGGGTCCGGGCGAAACAATAGGACTGTCGCGGCTGAGGACGGCTCGGGAAGTCGAGCGCGCGCGGCCGCGTCGCGCAGCGGCCGATTGCTCACCGGACTGGCGCTGTTGGGGATGACGCCTTGAGCCAGCGCGTCGGTCCATGCGTCGTTGACGTTCGTCCCCAGCCGATTCGTCCAGGTTTGCCGCACGAGATCGAGCGCCTTCGGCGGATCAGGCCGGAGCAGCAGTCCCAGCACATAATGCGGCTCGACGCCCTGAAATAGGGGCAGGGCTTGCGGCTGCATCACGCTCGCCGTTCCGTCGAAAGCGCGCGCGTCGGTCCAGCCTTCCCAGGGATGAATCATCGGCGCGGCCCAGAGCGACGCGGCGGCTGTCTCGTTTGGCGTTGCGCTGAGGCACAGGCTGAAGTCGACGCGACCCAGAGCCTCCACGAAGTTGAGGGCGCCTGGAGCGGCATAGACAGGATTGCTGTCTATGATGAGCAGTGAGTTCACACGGCCCGCGTGCATGTCGGCGACGAGCGTCGCGAGGGAGAGCGAGATGTCGGACGAAGCGTGCGTAACGGCGTCGAGCAGCGTGTAAACCGCGCCGCGCCCGCCGAGCGCCTCGTTCATTGCAGACACGAGCGCATGCGCTTCCGGCGCGTGATCCGGTCCAAGATGGATGAAGGCGCGCCCGCGACTGGCCTTGAGATCCGATATGATCCTGTCGAGCCATGGCGGACCTTCCACGGGCGCTCCGCCGAGCAACGCTCCGGCGAGCGCAAGCAGGACGCGGTGCGTCTCTCGCGGTCCGGCGATAAAGCGCTCGTCGGCGACGGCGCCGGTGAGCGACGGCGTGGCCTCGATCGCGTAGAGCCGATTCATTTTCGCCCGCGTCGGATTTCGTCGCGCCGCGAATTCGCGCGCGATGCGCAGATGCCCCGGCGCGGCGCTCAAGAGATCGCTGTCGATGGCGAGAATGACGTCGGCGTTTTGAATTTGCGGCTTGAGTTCGAGGCGCGCGCCATAGGCCAGCGCGACGCCGCTATCGACGTTTTCGCGCCCGATCGCCTCCCAGTGCAGCCAGCGAATCTGTGGATAGGATCTTCGCAGCGCGTCGAACTGGGCGGAGAGCGTTGGCGACGTCGATGCGCCTGTCAGAATGACGAACCCCGCGCCGCCCGTCGCCGCCAGTTTGTCGCGCTGCTCGCCAAGCGCCTGCTCGAGCGCCGATCGGCTTCGCGGAAGATTCGCTTGCATCAGGCCCCAGGAGCGGCGCGGATCGTAGAAGTCGAGGAGTTCGGCTTGCGCTATCGGGCTCGTCGCGCCGAGGCTGGCCGGATGAAAGGGATTGCCTTCGACTTTGATCGGCCGTCCCATGAAATGTTTGACGACGGTTCCGGCGGCGTAGCCGCCCTCTATATGCGCGCTGCTGTAATAATCCGGCATGCCCGGAACGACGCCGGGCGGCATGCGAACGGCTGGAATCAACTGTCCTTCCGGCGCGCCGTCGCATCCGCTAAGTCCCGCGCCCGCAAGCGCCAACGAGGCGGCCATGAGCGCCAACGCCTGGCGACGATCGCGCGGCGCTGCAAGCGCTGCGCCAAGCATTGGAAACTCCTGCTCGATCCGCGATAGGACGTCCGCGTCTTGCGCAAGCTCCTCGAGGCTACGCCATTGCGCGTTCACCTGTGACATATCGAACAGTCCGTCAGGTTTCTCTGCGGCGCGCCATATTGGGCGAGCAGGACCTCAGGCGCGGGCGTCGTCGCGTCGCGCGTCCAGCGGGTGTCGAAGATCTTGTCCTTTGGCCGTATCTGCGGGCCGGGATCGCGATGACAGTCAAGGCAAAACTGCATCGTCAAGGATTTGGCCTTGTAGGTTAGCGCCATATTGGCCACGTCGCCGTGGCAACTCGAACAGCCGACGCCTTTGGCGATATGAATGCTGTGATCGAAGTAGACGAAATCCGGAACATCGGTCACACGGCGCCAGACCAGCGGCCGGTCGTTCCTCAGACTGTTGCGCACCGGCTCAAGCAACGCGGCATTGGTCCAGATCTGCGAATGGCAGGTCATGCAGGTATAAGTGGGCGGCATGCCTGCATTGGCGGAAACCTCGACGGCGCTATGACAATGCCGGCAGTCGATCCCCAATCCGCTGACGTGATGTTGGTGGCTGAAGGGGACCGGCTGCGCGGGAGCCCAATTCACGCGGCGCGCAGAATCGCTGTGCGGCCAAAGCCAAACCACAAGCGAAATCGCCACAAGAGCGAGCGCCAACAGCAGGAGCGCCAGCGAAGCCCAGAAATTCGCGGCGGGTCGAAAGACTGAGCCCATGCATCGCCCCAAGAATCGCTCCGCTTCCGCCAGGCGCGCCCTTCGGCGGCGCGGCTAGATCCAAGCCTACAGGTGGTTCAGCACGCGCCTGCGGCAAGCGCCCGGGCTCAAGGGGCGTCGATGGAGCAGCGGGAGCGGGTCGAACCGGCGCTTCGGGCAGTCTAGCGGTTCACAGGCCGATCTAAAGTTGGGCGCGTCGCGCGAAAATGTAGCTGGCGATCAGTCCGAGCATCGCGAATAGGGTGACGACCGAGAACACGTAATTGTGCCCGGCGGTCCCGGGCCACTGGTCGAGCAGATAGCCCATGAGCGGTCCCATAAAAATATCCGGCGCGTAGCCGATCACCGATAGCAATCCAACCGCGCTCCCCGTGTGCTCCATGGGAATTTTGCCGTCTTGCATGATCGCGAAATACAGGCCGCGCAGCGCGAAGACGCCGATGCTGGTAAAGACGATCGTCAAAACAAACGTCCATACCATCCCCGCGCCAATAGCGCCGGAGGCCAGCACGGAGCTCCCGGCTGCGAGAAGCACGAAACAGCTGGTGATCATGAAGGGCGCGCCAAGCCGCTCAGCCAGGTAGCCGGCGCCAATCGCCGCCGCCGGTCGTATCCAGAGCGATGCGACGCCGACCCGCGCCGCCTCTACCTGATTCAGGCCGATGACCTGATTCGCGTACAGCGAAAAGTCGTCGATCGCCTTAAAGCCCACATAAGCGCACAGGATCACCGCAGCCTGCAGCCAGACTGACGGCATGGCGAACACGCGGGCGACGTCGCTTATCGACGTCGCTCGCTGCGCCGGCGTTTTGCGCTCCGGCAGCGCCAGCCGGATGAGCAAGGCCGCTCCGCAGGTCATCGCGGATAACAGCAGTATGATCCATCGCAAGGATTCCGTGCGCTGCGCGAGACTGGCCGTCTCGCTGTCTTTGGGCAGCAGCGCGGCGAATAGGACCACCATGATCGACGCCGTGACGGCCGCCAGCGCGCCTCTGCCGCCTTCGAGCAACCCGAACGCGCGGCCTTGGGAAAAGTTGAGTCCCCACTCGCGCGTGGCGCGAATCAACGGCGCCCAGAACAGCGCGATGGTGGTGACTCCCCAGTACCCATATAAGATCGCCAGCGTCGATGGGGACGGAATCGCCATCATCACAAGGCCGCCGACGGCGGTGGACGTCAATGCGACAGTCAACATTGTGCGTGGGGGGTATCTGTCGGCGAGCGGACCGCCGAGTAAATATGCGGCAACTGCAACAACGCCATAAACTGAATAGGCGGCGCCGAGTTCGAGATTGGTTATGCCGAACACATCGAGGAGCGTCGGCCGGAATACGCGAGAAAATACGAAAGGCAGCAGAAAAACGGATTCCCCGGCGACAATCAGCGCTGCGATCGCCAGTCCTCGCCATCGCGCGAGGCGCGCGTCATATGCCAGCAGTGGCGCCGGCGCGACGATTCGTCATGCGCCTCCGGATATGCCCTCATCCTCGGTGCGCGTGTTGCGCGACGCATGGCCCCCTTTTTTGCCCGCTTGGGCCGCAAGCTGGCGATTGACTGAAAAACTGCGCTTTGCCGCGTTGACTGCAAGTCCGCCTTTGCGTCCCGCCGTCGACGCAAGGTCGGGGTTTTTCGCGAAACTGCGCTGTTCGCTCGGCACGCTCTTGCCGCCCTTGCGCGCAATTTCACGTTGCCGCTCCGGCGTCATCGACGCGAAACCCCTCCGGGACTTGGTGGTCGCCGAAACCGTATCCATCCGTCGCGCTCCAATTCTGTGTCGACCACTCCTCCGCAACGACCAAAGCGGCAGAAGCGGCTCAGCAGACCAAACAAACGACGCCGACGCTGTTTACCTTTCGAAAAGGCGGCTGAGCGATGCCCATTTTCGCTAAGACTAGGCCACTGCCAAGCTGGTAATCTTACGTAGAAACGGCATTTTTCGAGCCATCAGAATCTGTCAGTGTTCCTGGGCCATTTCGCGAGGTCTGGGGGCGGGCTCATGAGTTGAGCACGGCTTTGACGGTAAGACTTCGTTAAAGGCTCGCTCTGGTCGGGTCTGATACTGCGTAACGGAATCTTTCCCGTCCCAGAGCAGTCTGTTCTCTTGCTTTCGGTCGACGTGCGCAGCGTCTATTCGTGAATACAACAAAATGGCTGATCCAATATTCCACTTACGTAAGTCTACCAATTTTGCCTCGCGCGCGAGCGTGCTCTTATGCAGTAAGTGTCGATCTCTCCAAGTAAATGCCGCCGCAAGAGCGGCAACATCGCCTTGAGTAGAGCGCGAGAATACGACGGGAGCGTCCAATGTTGTCGGCGTCGCGGTGTAGGGAGCAGTCGGGTCTCGCGCCACGCAAAGGGGTTGCGATGCTTTCACTGAAGCAAAAACAGTTGCTCGCGAGCTATCAGCTGAACCTGCAAAAGGGCGAGGGGTTCGTATTTGAATTGATGGTGTTGGATATGCAGGGTCTTGTGGATCTCGGCGCAAAGGCGCTTGCGACAGACGTGCTCATTGTCCTCCGTATTTTCATGCGGGACCGGTCCGCAATTCAACGCCTATGTGCGGCGTACCCCCGCGTTCAAAGGTTTGTACGGGAATCGATCGACGCGGCGGACGCTCGACTCGCTTATTGCGGCGAGCGGGGGAGGCAAATTCAGTCTGCAATCCGCACTGAGTGGGACAAACAATCACTAGCGTGAGCTCTACCGTAGCCACCTTGGCGGGTCTTGCTGCTCAATCCGGAACAGCGCGATCTAAGTGAAGGGGCGGACGCGCCGCAAAAGCAATGACGACGGCGTCTGTGCGCTGTCACGCTTACGGCGTCATAGATCGCGGGCTACAGAGATCGCGCTTGCCGAACTTGCGGCGTATGGCGGCGAGTGCGACGGAATATATGATTGAATCAGGCCAATAGGATCGCTTCGGTGGATGATGCTGGTCCCAATGTTTTTGGCGTTAGTCGTAGAGAGCTCGAACGCCTGAGAGCCATTCGCAGATTGGCTGCGACTTTCGCCCACAATATCAATCAACCGCTGACTGCGGCGAGCGCCTATCTCAGGGCGGCGCAGCGCCTCGCAGGAGGGCTTCCGAAAGAGTCGGTCGCGCCGATCGTTGGAGCGCTCGACAAGGCTGTCATGCAGATCATGCGCGCCGGGCAGGTCGTCCGCAGTCTGAGCGAGCTTGTTGCGCAGGGCGAGCCGGACAAGACGCCCTTTAGCGTTAATTTGTTAATCGAAGAGACGCTTTCAGTCGTCGCTGCGGAGGCCGCCGAGGCTGGCGTCTCGATCAGCAAGCGGCTGACCAAAGACGACGATTTCATCGTCGCCGACCGTGTCCAGATCAGACATGTTCTGGCGAACCTCATGCGAAACGCAATTGAAGCGATGCAGGACGTGCCGCGACGCGAACTGTTGGTTACCTCAACGACGCAAGCTGCAGGGGCAATACGCGTTGAAGTTCGAGACACCGGCTGCGGACCGGCCGGAAAGGAAAAAGCCGATCTGCTTGATCTTTTTGCGATGCGGAAAGATGGAATGGGCATTGGGCTGTCGATTTCCCGCGCAATCGTCGAAGCGCACGATGGCCGACTATGGGCTAAGGTCAACCCCGAAGGCGGCGCTATATTCTCCTGTGATCTTCCATTGCGAGGACGAGCATTCAGCGGATGAACTCGGGAACGGTTTTTATCGTGGACGACGATGCGGCGGTGCGCGACGCGCTTCAGCTTCTACTCGAATCGGAAGGGTTCGCCGTGTCGAGTTTTCCGTCGGCGCCAGCTATGCTTTCGTCCATCGGGCCGGAAAGCGCCGGGTGCGTCATCGCTGATGTTCGGATGCCGGAAGTGAGCGGACTCGACCTGATTCTCGAGATGAAGAACCGAAATCTTCGTCTGCCGATCATTATCATCACGGGCCATGGCGACGTGCCTCTCGCCGTCGAGGCCATGAAGCGCGGCGCTGTCGATTTTCTCGAGAAGCCGTTCGATGACGATGCGCTCTTTGCAGCAGTCAAGGGTGCGCTATCGAAGCACGAAGCTGTGCAGTCGCGCTATGCGGAAGAGCTGCAGATCTCTGAAAGATTTATGTCGTTGACCAAGCGGGAGCGCGAAATTCTTGAAAGCCTCGCGCAAGGCCGCTCTAACAAGGTCATTGCTCATGATCTCGGCATCAGCGTGCGCACGGTGGAAGCGCATCGCGCCAATGTCATGGCGAAAATGCGCGTCAAGAATCTCGCGGAGCTGGTCCGAATTTTTCTAAACGGTCGGAATATGAGCTTCGGCGGGTGACGTCGCCAAGCGTCATTCGCGAACATCCGCGCCATCGACCGTCGCAGACAATTTGGATGCGCTGAGGATGCCTTGCCAAAATGCGCGCACTAAGTATTCAAGTGGAAACCGCCGAGCCCAAGAGGAGCGAATTGGTCATGCGAGCGCCAGTCTCCCCGGCAGACGCTGTCCAACTGAACGAGTTCTCCGTTTCGGCGCCCTCGGCGCGGCGCGTTCTCGTCATCGACGACGATAGGGACGTCGCCGACAGCCTGGCGATGCTGCTCGACGTCCTGGGATGCGACGTGAGAACGGCCTATAGCGGCGCGGTGGGCGTCTCCCTCGTGTCCGATTTCCGCCCGAGGATTGTGTTCCTCGACATCGGCATGCTCGAGATGAACGGCTACGAAACCGCGCGGCGCATTCGCAGCGAGCCAGCCGGTCGGCAGGCGCAGCTGATTGCGCTCACCGGCTGGGGGCAGGATTTGGACAAGAAGCACACCCGCGAAGCGGGGTTCGACCGCCATCTGGTCAAGCCGGCCGATATCGACATTTTGGAAGAAATCCTTGCCGCCTGCGGCGAGGAATCACAGCAAGTTTAAGCGACATATCGGCGCACGCGTCTTGGATGCCGGCTCTTAGCGAGCCTTTCGTCAGGCCCCCCTCTTCACGCCGCTTGGCGCTCTGACGCCATTGCGAGAGGCCCTGCCGTCCATCAGGGCGGCTCATGCGACGCGCAGCCGCAGCTGGAACGCGCGCGCCTAATGCCACGCCTCAGCTAGATTTTCCAGGGACGCCGGCGTTAGTAGGAGTGTCGCGGCGGAGGACCGTCCTGACATAATTCTTGGCGGGAACATCGTGAGGACTGAGCGCCCCAGGCGCGCAAGCAGTGGGCCAAGGTCTTGCGCGAAAGCAAGGTGCCTTTACGCTTGCGTTTAAGCTTGCAGGGGCGATTTCCAACAGAAGCCTCAGGATTGCGCCGGCGGATGCAGGACCAACAGCGCTGGGGTGGTTCTGTTCGGCGTCTTGCCCAATTCTGGCCGTTGGATAGCAAATGACCTCTTCGAGTATGGACGCGTTCTGGGTTGTAAATTGGACAACGGATGTCGCGGGACAATGCGATTATATCGATCGGCAATGGCCAGGAATTACAGGCCAAACAGCCGAAGCCGCGATGGGCGGAGGGTGGCTCAACGCCATCCACCAGGACGATCTGGAGCAGGTGAAGGTCGAGCTAGGTCTGGCGAGTGGATCAGAGCGCCCGTTTCAGATCATGGCAAGGCTTAGACGCCAGGATGGTCAGTTTCGCTGGGCGTTGGCGGTTGGCGCGCCGCGCTATGATGAGCAAGACGTATTCATTGGCTACAGCGGCTCCATCATCGATTTCCATGATCGGATAGATATAACCGAGCGCAATCAGCGCTTGGACGCGTTGCGGGCAAGCGAAGAGCGCTATCGTTCGCTTTTTGAGACGAGTCGCGACGGCATCGTCACCGTCGATATGAGGGGCCATATTCTCGAAGCCAACCCTGCTTACCAGAAGATGCTCGGCCACACGCTCGAAGAGCTGAAGCGACTGACTTATCAAGAGCTGACCCCAGAAGTCTGGCATGACATGGAAGCGGCGGTCGTGCGGGAGCACATTCTTCCGCGCGGCGAATCCGCCGAATATGAGAAGGAATATATCCGCAAGGATGGAACCGTATTTCCGATAAGTCAGCGAACGTGGACCGTTGTCGACGAAAGAGGCCATATTGTTGGCATGCGCGCCTTTGTGCGCGACATCACCGAACGCAAGCAGGCGGAAGCGGCGTTGCGCGACAGTGAGGAACGCTTCCGCGTATCCATCGCCAACGCCTCGATCGGCTTCGCGATGAACGGGCCGAACGATAATTATCTGGACGCCAACCGCGCTTATTGTCTGATCGCCGGCTACACGCGGGAGGAACTTCTCGCCCTCAAGGGTTCGGAGCTGATCCATCCCGACGATCGGCCAGCCAATATGGCCTTGGCCGAACGGATGCTTGCCGGCGAGATACCGGGCTTCGTCGTCGAAAACCGTTACATTCGAAAGAATGGCGAAAACATTTGGGTCCGCAAGAGCGTCTCGCTCATTCGCTCGGCCGACGGTGCGCCACGGTGGATCATCACTCTCGTCGAGGACGTCACCAAGCGCAAGCTGGCCGAAGAGGCGCTGCAGCAAAGCCGCAACGATCTCGACCGCGCGCAGGAGGTCGGAAAGATCGGCTGGTGGCGGCTCGACGTGCGCCGGAACGTTTTGACCTGGTCGGACGAGAACCATCGAATATTCGGCGTGCCGCGGGGGACGCCGCTGACCTACGATAATTTTCTCTCCTTGGTGCACCCGGACGACCGGGCCGACGTTGATGCAAAATGGCAGGCCGGCCTGCGCGGCGAACCATACGACATCGAGCATCGCATCGTGTCCGGGCGCGACGTCAAATGGGTGCGTGAGAAAGCCTATCTGGAATTTGACGCGGCGGGCGCGCTTCTTGGCGGCTTCGGGATTACCCAGGACATCACCGAGCGAAAGCAGGCGGAGGAGGCGCTTCGCGAGAGCGAGGCTCGTCTGCGGTTGGCGACCGAGGCTGCGAAGATCGGCGCGTTCGACTGGCGCATTCCGACGGACGTGAACATCTGGACGCCGGAATTAGAGGCGATGTATGGGCTGGGGCCCGGCGAGTTCGGCCGCAGGCGGTCGGCCTGGGAGCACTTGGTTCACCCAGACGACCGCGCGGGCGCGGTCGCCAAGGCTAACGAAACGCTGGCGTCGGGCGAGCCCGTCGAGCATGAGTGGCGGGTCGTATGGCCTGACGGCAGCATGCACTGGATCGCCGGGCGGTTTCAGGGTTTCAAGGACGCAGCCGGCAAGCCCGTGCGCCTCACCGGCGTGAACATCGACGTTTCCGAACGCAAGCGGGTCGAGAAGGCGCTGCGCGAAAGTGAGTTGCGCTATCGCTCTCTCGTGGAAGCGGCGAGCGCAATCACATGGAGCTGTCCGCCTTCCGGACTGCATGAAAAGCCGCAACAGGAATGGATGGCCTTCACGGGTCAGACCGCCGAGGAAATGCTGGGCGACGGCTGGACCAAGGTCGTTCACCCTGATGACCTCGAGGCAGCGGCGGCGCAGTGGCGAGCAGCCGTCGCGTGCGGCGAGCCGTTTTGGAGCGAGCACCGCATCCGCCGACACGACGGCGCGTGGCGCTGGATGCGCGTTCAGGCCGCGCCCGTTCGGGACGCAGCCGGCGAGATCGTCGAGTGGTTTGGCAGCAATACCGATATCGACGATCTCAAGCAGGCCGAACTGGCGCTACGGGAAAGCCAGCAGCAGCTCGCGCTGGCGCTGGAAGCCGGCCAGCTGGGATTCTGGGACTGGCGCGTGCCCAGCGGCCGGGTCCAGTTCGGCGGCCATTGGGCATCGATGCTCGGCTATGATCTCAGCGAGATTGAACCCGATGTCCGAGCCTGGGAAAGGCTGATTCATCCCGACGAGAGGGAGGAGGTCGCCGCCAGACTGACTGACCATCTGGAGGGGCGCTCTGATTTCTACGAATGCGAGCACCGCCTGCGTCACAAGGATGGGTCTTGGCGCTGGATTCTGGACCGTGGACGGGTCGTGGAGCGGGACGCCGCTGACCGTCCGCTAAGGGCGATCGGCACTCATGCCGACGTGACGGCGCGCCATGAGGCCGAAGCCGCGCTGCAAGACGCCGACCGCCGCAAGGATGAATTCCTTGCTACTCTGGCGCATGAATTACGTAACCCGCTCACCCCGATCCGGAACGCCGTGCATATCTTGAAAAAGAAATATGGTCCCCAATTTCCTGACACTCCGCTGCTCGCTATGGTTCAGCGACAGGTCGATCACCTTGTTCGCCTCGTGGATGATCTCCTGGAAATCTCCCGGATCGGCCGTGGCAAAGTCGACTTGCGCAAGGAAAACGTCGCCGTGTCGGATTTCTTGCGGCACGCCTTGGAATCCTGTCAGCCGCTCATCGAAAGCAAGAGCCACCGCGTCACCGTGAAGGTCGCGGATGAGCCGCTGCGGGTTTTCGGCGACTCCGTCCGTCTGGCGCAGATTGCGGCCAATATCATCAACAACGCGGCGAAATACACGCCGCCGGGCGGGCGCATCGAAATCGACGCCGCGCGCGGTGGCGATGAAGTCGTTCTGCGGGTTCGCGACAATGGCGTCGGCATCAGCGCCGACATGATGCCGCGAGTTTTCGATCTCTTCGCGCAAACGGACGGCCAAATTCGGCTTTCCGAGGGAGGGCTCGGCATCGGCCTCGCGCTTGTGCGCAGCCTCGTGGAAATCCACGGCGGCCGGGTGGAAGCGCGCAGCGAGGGCGTCGGCCGGGGCAGTGAATTCATCGTCAGTCTGCCGCTCGCGGACTGCGGCGCCCTCCGCCTCCGCTGAACTGTTCCGCCCCGAGGCATGTGCGGCGTGTCGCCAAGATAGACGCCATCCGGCTTCGCAGCGAGGACGGCGAGGATACGATCGCGCCTATTCAGCTGCGTCACCCTCCTCCGGAGGCCGACGCCCCGGGTTTCTTGCAGCATCAATCCTGTTCTGCGGCAATCGGCGCATAGTTTGGATTGGATTCGGTGAGAACCGCGTCGAAGCCTTCGAATTCGGGACCGCCCAGATAGAGATCGCGGTTCTGACCGGCGTTTTTGTGAGCCTCGCGGAAATGTTCGGAATGCGTCCAATCGATGAAGTGCTGCCGAGTTTCCCACAGCGCATGCGACGCATAGAGAATGTGGTCCTCCCGCTCGGGCCCCTTGAGCAGATGGAAGACGATGAAGCCGGGCCTTTCCTGAAGCCGCGACTGACGCGCCCGCCAGACGTCCTCGAAGGCCTGTTCCTTTCCCTTGACGATTTTGAAGCGGTTCATCGCGATAAACATGACGCGGCTCCTGTCATTGGTTTCGGGGGGTTCCACCAGCGTTCTTAGCTAATCGTCCTCAGGGCGAAAGGCAAAGAACGTGGTTGCAGCAGCGCAGCCGCCCAGCAGCAGCGACTCCGCTAAGATCACAACCCATTTGTGGACCATGGCGCAAAACTGAGTTAGGAGCGAAATTTAGCAGCTGCGTGAAGTAAAGTCGGAGATCGACGCCTCAGCCGCAGATCCGCGAACGCGCACGAGCAAAGGAGCCTCCTCGCTGACCATGGCGTGTGTAGAAATTGTCCATGAGTTGGACAAGCGACTGCGGTTGCGGCTTTTGTCGAATGCGGACGATTTCACGCAGACGGAAGTTGCGCTGCGACAGCTTCCTGGCGTCGCCTCTGTGCGCGCCAATCGCGCCTGCGCATCTTTGACGCTGGCGTATGATGGACGGACCGAGGTCCGCGACTCCATTCTCGAAACCGCACGTCGAACGCCATCAACGGCCGCGGACGGCTGGCGACCTCCGCCAGCCGCCAGCGCCAAGCGCGTGACTCTCGCGGCCGGCGCGATCGCCGCCGCGCTCCTCCTTCCCGCGCCGCTCGCCGCAGCGATCACTTGGCTCAACATCGCGGGCGTCCTCGCGCGCGGCATCCTTGCGGCGTCGCGCGGCAAGCTGAAGACCGACGTTCTTGATGCGCTCGCCATCGGCGTGCCGGCGGCGCGCCAGGAATATGTCACCGCCAGCGTGACTCGCTTCCTTCTCGCGCTGGCGGAGCATATTGAGGCCACCACCGTCCAGCAGTCCGACGAATTGCTGCGTTCGCTCCTGCGACAGGCGCCTGCCGATGTCTGGGTGGAACGCCGCGACGGCGAACTCGCGCGCGTGCCTTTCATGCAGCTTAAAGGCGGCGAGCGCGTCGTCATCGGCGCCGGCGAGACCATTCCGGTCGACGGCCAGGTGGTGGCCGGCGACGCCTATGTCGATCAGTCCTCAGTGACCGGCGAAAGCCTCCCCATGCCGCGCGCGGTCGGAGATCAGGCGCTCGCGGGCAGCGTTGTCACCGACGGACAGCTCGTGGTCCAGGCTGAGCGCGTGGGCGAGGACACCACGACGGGACGCATTTCGCGCTACATTCAGGACGCTCTCGACCGTCCGGCCGACATCCAGACTGTGTCCAGCGTCTTTGCGGATCGGCGCGTCGGAATTACGCTGGCCACAGCTGCGGTGGTGTTCGCGCTCACGCGCGACTGGCGCCGGATCGAATCCGTCTTCATGGTCGACTATTCCTGCGCCGTGAAGCTCGGCACGCCGATCGCGATCAAGTCGGCGATGTATCGGGCCGCGCATGAAGGCTGTCTGGTCAAGAGCGGAACGGCGATCGAAACGCTTGCCGGGATCGACACGATCGTTTTCGATAAGACCGGCACGCTGACCCACAACACGCTCGAGGTCACGGACATTTGTCCGCTGGACCCCGGGATCGACGAAGAACGGGCGGCGGCCATGGTCGCTTCGCTCGGCGAGCACACGAGCCATCCCATCGCGCGCGCCGTTGTCGGGCTCGCGCAGCAGCGCCGGCTCGCCCATATCCCGCATGAGGCCGTCAATTTCATTGTCGGCCACGGCGTGGAAGCGAATGTCGATGGACGCCGCATTCGGTTTGGCAGCCGGCATTATCTCGAAGACGACGAGCACATTTCATTCGCGGACGCCCGCAAGACCGTGCGAGCGCTTCAAGAGCAAGGCAAATCGCTTCTCTATGTCGCCGCCGATGAGCGCCCGATTGCGGTCTTTGCATTGCGTGATCGATTGCGACGCGAGAGCGCGAGCACGCTTGCGCAGTTGCGCGCCTTAGGAGTCAAGCGCCTCGTGATGATCACGGGCGATCGCCAGGCGCCGGCGCTGGCTTTCGCGGAGACGCTTGGCATAGATGCGGTGCATTATGAACAGCAGCCGGAGGACAAGGCTAACATCATAAAGGCGCTCAAGCAGGAGGGCCGCCGCGTCGCTTATATCGGCGATGGCGTGAACGACGGTCCCGCATTGATGGCGGCGGATGTCGGCATCTCAATGCCGCGCGCCGCCGACATTGCCCGAGCCAGCGCCGACATTGTGTTGCTGGAAGACAGACTGGATTCCGTCGCCACGATACTCGCGGTCGCACAGAAGGCCATGAGTCTAATCCATTCTAACTTCAAGATCGCGGTTGGCGTGAATTCCGCGATTCTGGCCGCCGCGGCGTTCGGCCGTCTTTCTCCTCTCGCCGCCGCCACGCTGCACAATGGGACGACGATCGCCGTCCTGCTGCGCGCCCTGCTGAGCGGACGCGCGCACAGCTCCGTCGCGGAGAAAATCCCACGCGCTTCAGTCGCACTCGAGCACAGCCGGGCGCAAGAACAATAGCAGAGCTCCTTCAGCTCGGCGGCGTAAGCGGCCCCGGGTGAAGCGTTGCGCCCAACCACGAGATCCCGCCGCGTGATCGGATTCTGTTGGCATCGGCGCCGCACGGTGACTGCGTGCGCGTCGCTTTGTTTACAACTTAAGCAATAAAGTACTAGCTACTTTGGAATGAGAATAAATACAAGTAATATATGGTACATATGTCACATGGCGCTTAAAATACTTCCGAAATGACGGTTACATAATTGACGAAAAAAAAATATTCGAGCTATGTCAGCATACAAAGCGAGGTATCGCGCTGCACAATAGTAGAGGCGGAAGAATGACCAAGAAACATTCCAGATTTTCCTGCCTGGACATCTCGGCGATCGGGAAAAAATCCCTGCTTGTATGTAGTGTCGGCGCGCCGGTCGTGATCGCTCTCGAAGTCGCATCGGCCCTGGCGCAGAACGCCTCGCAAACATTGCCTCCGGTGACCGTGGATGCGCCGCGCGACAAGCCGCAAGCCAAACCGCGGCAACAAACGCAACGCCCGGTGGCGTCGAGCGCACGGGCGAGCAGCGTTCATCCGAGCGGCCCGAGACCGCACGTGGCTTCGACGCCGCGCGGCGCGACGTCCGCCCAGGTCGGTCCTCCGCTGCTCTCCGGCGCAAGCGGCGTCGCGCCGTCTCCGCCAACGGGCGAAATCGGCAATCTGCCGCCGGCCTATGCCGGAGGCGAGATCGCTCGCGGCGCCCGGCTCGGCATGCTCGGCAATCGCGACTTCATGGACACGCCGTTCAATGTGACGAGCTACACGTCGGCGCTGATCGAGAACCAGCAGGCGCGCACCTTGCAGCAGGTCTTGGAGAACGACCCGTCGGTCCGCATGGCCACGTCGGCCGGGCACATTCGCGAGAATTTCAGAATTCGCGGCTTCCCCCTGCTTGGCAGCGAACTCGCGCTCAACGGCATGTATGGACTCGCGCCCGACGGCCATGTGCCGACCGAATTCCTGGAGCGCGTCGAAGTGCTCAAGGGTCCAGGCGCGCTGCTCAATGGAATGGCGCCGTTCGGCGCGGTCGGCGGTTCGATCAATCTCGTCACCAAACATGCCGGCGACGCGCCGATCACCAGCGTCAGCACGGATTACACATCCAGTTCTCAGTTCGGCACGCATATCGACGTCGGCCGGCGCGGCGGCGACCATAATCAGTTCGGCATTCGCTACAACGGCGTTTATCGCAGCGGCGGGACCGCGCTCGACGAGCAGTGGAAAGTGCGGGGCCTGAACGCGCTGGCGCTCGATTTCCGCGAAGAGCGCGTCAGGCTGTCGATTGACGCCTATCACAGCCAGGAAATTTTCAAGAACGGCAGCGCGTTCATGGCGAGCTTCAGCGGCATTGGGGTGGCGGCTGCGCCAAGCGCAACCAAGAATCTGTTTATCGGCTCCAACGCGAGATTCGAGAATGCGGCCGTCGTCGCGCGCGGAGAGCTCGACATTGCGGAGAATGTCACCGTGTTCGCCGGCATCGGGTTTTTGGACAGCCGAAACTTCGGCTTCACCAACGGCACCCAGGCGCAAGGCGTAAACCTGCTCGGCAACTACTCCAAAGCCCGAATCGTCAATCTGCGCGGCTATACCAATACGCTGTCGACGCAGGGCGGAATTCGCGGCCAGTTGGACACGGGATCGCTGCGTCATCAATTCGTGCTGAGCGCCTCGGCGCTGAAATTAAGCAGCAGTTCCGAATTCGGAGCTGTCTCGCCATACAGCTCCAACATTTATGTGCCCGTCGTGCCGCCTCAGGCGCCTCCGCCGCCGGTCGTTCCGAACACGGCGTTCCGTCTCGGGCAGCCGTATTTCGAGACCGATCCGAGAAAGACGGGAGAAAACTATCTCGCGAGCCTCGCCTTCGCCGACACCATCTCGGCCTTCGATGAACGCATCCAGCTCATCGGCGGCCTGCGCAGCCAGCGGGTGATGACCAAGACGTTCCAGGCTAATACTGGCCTGGAGACGAACTCCTATGACAGCCATCGTCTCTCGCCGGCCTTTGCGCTGATCGTCAAGCCGTTCGACAATCGGCTGTCGCTGTACGCCAACTATATTGAAGGACTCACCCAGGGCCTGCGCGTCACCAATCCGTCCGCAACCAATTTCAACGAGTCGTTTCCGCCCTTCGTCTCCAAGCAGATCGAGACCGGCGCGAAGCTCGATTTGGGCATTCTCGCGAATACCCTGAGCTTCTACGAGATTACGCAACCGACTCTTGCGACCGTCACCTCAGGAAGCCTTATCTCCTATCAGCCCGTCCGGCAGCGCAATCAGGGCATCGAGTGGAACGTCTTTGGCGAGCCGATCCCGGGCGTCCGCGTGCTCGGCGGCGTCTCTTATATGATTGGCGTCATCACGCAGAGCGCGGACGGAAAGACCACCGGAAAGAACGCCTTCGGCATTCCGAGATGGCAGGCGAACCTCTATGGCGAATGGGACCTTCCCTATCTGGTCGGGGTAACCGTGGAAGGCCGCGTCATCTATACGAGCGCCCTCTATGTCGACTCGTTGAACTATTACCGAATTCCTGAATGGGCGCGTTTCGACGCGGGCGTTCGTTACGCGACAAAGATTTACGGCGTGGATATGACGCTGCGGGCGAATGTGAACAATCTGTTCGACCACAGCTATTGGTCTGGAGCGTACAACGACGGTTTCGCCACGCTCGACGCGCCGCGCACCGTCCTCCTGTCGACGACGTTCAACTTCTAAGGATAGGGAGCGGACGTTGAACCTCTCGCCCGAAGCCCTTCAATTCGCCGCCTGCGCGGCTATCGCGACGGGCGTCGCCAGCCTCTATCTCGGCGCGCAGAACCAGCGCTGGCTGTCGCGGCCGCTGCCTGGGTTGTGGAGCGGCGTCGCTGGCGCGGCGCTGCTGCTTCTCGGCGTTTTTCTGTGGAGTCAGACGGTTCAGCTTTCCACCGCGATTTTCGGGACGCTCGTCCTGGTCATGCTCCTGTTCATCGCTTTCCCGTGCCTGGGGGCGCTGCGAACCTTCATCAGGAACGCGCCATGAGTCAGATCAGACGCGATTGGGTTAGCAAAACCTCGGCCGGCGCCATTCTGGGCTTCAGCCTCGCGATCGCGCTTGCGGGCCTCTTTGCGTGGCTCAGTCCCGGCGGACTGGCGACTCCAAATAAATTCCAGCTCGTAATGTGGCTTGTCGCGCCGATCTGGCTGACGACGCTGAGCCTGTGTTTCTTCTTTTCGAGCGGCATGCGCGCCTGGCTCTGGCTGGGCGGCGTAAATCTACTGGCGTACGCCGGCCTGTTCGCCTGCCGCCTTCTCCTTCGTTAATCGGGACAACGCACGATGCGCAGCGACGTTGTTCGACTCTATAAGGTTGTTCATACGTGGACAGGCATCATCGCCGGGATGTTTCTGTTCATCGCCTTCTACGCCGGCTCCATCACGGTGTTCGCCGAGCCGCTCGCGCGCTGGGTTTCATCCCCCGCTCCCGTCCGCCTCACCGCGCTTGCACGATCGGATGAATTGATCGCGCACACGCTTGCCGCTCGGCCTGACGCAGCCAAGGAATTCACGCTCCATTTGGGCGAAACCGAAGATCTTTGGGCGCGCCTCACATGGCGGAAAGGCAAGGACGACAGGACGCCGTGGTCGGCGGAGCTCTCTCACGAAGGCGACTTGCGCCTGGCGCAGTCATATCGCTCGAGTCTTGCCGACTTCGTCGACAACATCCACCGAACCGCCGGCATTCCAGGCGCCAATGACATCGGCGAGACCATCATGGGCGTCGTGAGCGCCGTTTACGCCGTCGCGCTTGTGTCGGGCCTGGTCATCGTTCTGCCTTCGCTCGTTAAGGATCTCTTCGCCCTGCGGATAAGCCCCAATCTCAAGCGCATGTGGCTTGACGCGCACAATGTCGTGGGCGTCGTCAGCCTGCCGTTCCACATCGTCATCGCGCTGAGCGCGGTTGTTTTCTGCCTGCACGAGCCTTTGTACGACGCGCTCGACTATGTCGTCTATGACGGCCGTCTGAAGTCGGTCATGGCCGCGAGCAATCCCTTCAACTCAATCAAGAAGGACGAGCGACCCGCGCCTATGCTCCCTGTCAACACGCTTCTCGATCGGGTCAAGGCGGCGTCGCCGGGTTTCGTCCCCGACGAGATGCGTTACCGAAACGCTGGGCTTCGGGGCGCCTCGGTTCAGGTTTGGGGTTATGACGCCCGCTATATGACGAGAGGAAAGGGGTTTGCGGTCATCAGTCCGGTTACCGGCGAGATCGCCAACACGGATTATCTTCCCGGCAGAGAGGGAACTTGGACGGGCGTCGTGGCGACGTTTTTCGCCCTGCATTTCGCCACCTTCGGCGGCGATGTCGTGCGTGTCTGCTATTTTCTACTCGGCATTGCGGGCGCCTTCCTCTTCTATTCCGGCAATTTGCTTTGGATTGAATCTCGTCGGCGAACTGAACGGCGAAACGGCGGGCCTGTAATTCAGAAGACATCGACGCGGCTGATGTCTGCCGCCACGGTCGGCGTCTGTCTCGGCGCAATCTGCGCGATCTCCATCACCATCGTGGCGGCGAAATGGTTGAACGGCCGCGTCGCGAATATCGATGTGTGGCATAATGGCGTTTATTACGCCGTGTTCCTTGCGAGTGTCCTTTGGTCGTTCCTCAGGGGAGCGGCCGCGGCCAGCGTCGAGCTTCTCCGGCTTGCCGCGATCGCCGCCGCTGCAATTCCTTTGACCTCACTGTTCAGTTGGGCATCGCCTGCGCTCGGCATGCAAGGTTCGGCGAGCATGGCCGCGCTCGGCGTCGACCTCGTCGCGCTTTCCGCCGCCTTATGCTTCGTCTGGATGGCGCGCTCTGCGGCTCATCGCGTGGAATATGGGCCCGCTGACAGCGTGTGGGCCGCGTCCCACCGGCAATTGCAGGAGGCGGCGCGATGACGACGCCTTGCCAGCAATTGTTGAAAGGCCGCTTCGGCCAAGACGTGGGTTCCGATCGCTGGTGGCGTCGGATCGCTATCGAAGGCTGTCCAATTGTCCAGGCGATAGGCGGGGACCGGGCGCGCGTCTTGTTCTTGTGGCGTGACCCTGAAGGCGATGCGACGAACTCAAGGACTCGATGCGTCTATATCGATATCTGCTCAGTCACTGATCATCATAGCAATGAACCCGCCTCTTTGGAGCGGATCGCCGGAACGGATGTCTGGCATTGGTCCTTCGAGGTAGAGGCTGGATGGCGCGGAAGCTATTGCCTCATTCCTCTCGATGACAACCATCTCCATGGTGCGCGCGGCGCAGACGGCGAAATGTCGCCGAAGGATTGGTGGCGCGCAGCGCTGAAGTTCGCTCAGACCGATTCGTTGAACCCCAACCTTTGCCATGTCGGCCTGCGCGGACAGCCGTTGTCAGCCGCACATCTTCCACAGGCGCCATTGCAAACGGCATGGCGAGACGTCGACCGCAACAGCCGACCCGCCGCCGATCAGAGCCGCCTCCATCGAATGGAATGGAACAGCGCTCGGCTGCGCAACGGCCGCCGCGTTTGGATTTATCGCACGGGCGCGACGCCTAAAGAAAGCAAGCTTCCTCTCGTCGTGCTCCTGGACGGCCAATATTGGGCCGAAGCCATGCCGGTCTTCTCAGCCCTGGACCATGCCACGCACGCCGACTTGCTTCCGCCCAGCGTCTATGTGCTCGTCGATTCGCTCAACGCAGACATGCGTCGTCGCGAGCTCGCGTGTGACGAAGCCTTTCTGGAGGCCGTTCAGCGGGAGCTTTTGCCAATCGTGGCAGGCCTCGCGCCGTACGGCCACGATCCGAACAAGACCGTCATCGCGGGACAGAGCTTTGGCGGACTCGCGGCGCTTTTCGCCGGACTTCGCTCGCCAGAATGCTTCGGTTGCGTGCTCAGCCAATCTGGCTCGTTCTGGTGGCCGGGAGGCTATGCGCGGGAGGAGCTGCGGCCGCACGTTCCTGACACGCGCGGCCATGCGCGAGACGTCGTCGCCGATTTGATCGAGAGCAGCAAGAGCGGCGCTACCCGCCTTCGCGTCTTTCTCGAGGCTGGAAGCTTTGAGAAAATCATTCGCGTCGCCAGCGATCGCGTTCATCGGACTCTCATCGATGCAGGGCACGACGCCCACTATCGCGTCTACTCGGGCGGGCACGATCCGCTCTGCTGGCGTGGCGGGCTGCTTGACGGACTGTCCTTTCTTCTCGCCGACCATCGTGCGGCGCCAGCTGGCGCTACGGCGTCTCGCTCGGACGCCTCAAGATTAGCAATTACAAACGCGACGGAGTGAAAGTGTGAACGACGCGCAGCCAAACCCATTCGACGACGAAAGCCTTACCTTTCTCGTTCTGGTCAATTCCCAGGGCCAACACAGTCTCTGGCCGACATTCGCCCAGCAGCCCGCAGGCTGGCGACGGCTCTTAGGTCCGAGCGATCGGAACGACTGCGTAAAATTCGTCGATGAGCATTGGACGGACATGCGCCCACAGTCTCTTCGTGACGCGTCCGGTCCGCGTTAACCGAATGACTTACTAGGCAGCCTTTCTTTCGAGGGGAACGACAAGTGCTTCTTGCTCCGCCTTTGCGCCCGTCCTCGCCGATCGCGCTTGAGCTCCCGCTCATTGCCGCGCAGCCGGGCATCTGGATGGGGGACCAAGTTTCCCCGACGCGAAACGCCTTCATCGTCGCGCAATACGTCGAGTTGAAAGGCGCCGTGGATGTCGAATCTTTCTGCCTAGCCATTCGCATCGGACTTTCCGAGGCTGATACAGTTCATGCCCGGTTTATCGAGTCCGAGGGGCGGCTCTCGCAAATCATTCCTCAACGCCGAAACGCTGGGGAGTCGCCTGATCCGGATGTCGTTGACGTCGGCGAAGGACTCGATCCGGAGGCTGCAGCGCTTGCCTTCATGCGCGCCGATTTGGCGGCGGATCTGCCATTGGATGGCGACGCGTTGCTCCATCGCCACACGCTGATTCGTCTCGGCGAAACATCAAACGGCGAGCGTTGGTTCTGGTATCAGCGATACCACCATTTGATGGTCGACGGTTTCAGCTTTGCGGCCATCGCGCGGCGCATCGCTGAGATCTATACGGCGCTAAGGCGCCGGAAGCCTTTAGGGGATTCGCCTTTCGCCTCCTTCGCCGAGGTGGTCGAAGAATACCAGTCCTACGAGGGTTCGAAGGCGCAGGAAGCAGACCGACGGTTTTGGCTGGACCACGCCCAAAATCTACCGACCCCGATCGCTTTGTCGCAGCCGAGCGCCAAGACCCTTCAGGCCGGGGCTGTGTCCTTGCCGCTGCGGCGCAGAATATCTCTTCCGCCAGACGTTATGACGGCGTTCGAGACGCAAGGCGCCGCGGTTCGCGTCTCCGGCGTCGAAGTGGCGATGGCGGCCGTCTTTGCGTATCTGCATCGGATGAGCGGCGCGACGCGATTGACGGTCGGCATGCCCTTCATGCGACGCATGGGATCCATTGCGCTCTTCGCCGCAGGTCCTGTCGTCAACGTCCTGCCTGTGCAGCTGAGCATCGAACCCTCGATGTTGTTATCGGAGGCTGCGACAGCGCTTGCCTTGGAACTGAGGGCGGTGCGGCGGCGGCAACGGTACGAAGCCGAACAGCTGCGGCGAGATCTTGGGTTGGTCGGTTCGGATCGATCTCTCTACGGGCCGATGCTCAATCTCAAGATGTTCGATTATCGGCTCGATTTCGATGGCATTGCGGGCGTGACGCATCAGCTGGCGTCGGGGCCGGTCGAAGACATCGAAGTCGATCTTTATGTCGACGACGGCAGGTTGACGATCGATCTCGTCGCGAATTGTGATCGTTACGACAAGCAAGATCTGGAACTGCACGCGAAGAGGCTCGCCTGTCTCGTGGAACGCCTCGCGGAAGATCCGAAACTCGCGATCGGCGCGGCGCCGCTCTTGACCGAAGGCGAGCGCGCGCTGATCGCAGCGGCGAACGACACGGCGAAAGATGTTCCACGGCTGACATTATGCGACATGCTCGCCTCCCAGGCGGCAAAGACGCCAGACGCAATAGCACTCGTTGATGCAGAGCACACGTTCACTTATCAAGAGGTTCGGCGCCAGGTCTCTCGACTTGCGCAAATGCTTGCAGATGCGGGGGTGGTCGCCGAGGACCATGTCGCCGTGGCGCTTCCGCGTTCGGTTCATTTGAGCCTTGCGATCATGGCGGTGCTTGAAACAGGCGCCGCATACCTGCCTCTGGACATCAATTATCCAGACGAGCGACTGGCCTATATGGTCGAGGACGCAGCGCCGCGCTTGATCATCACCTGTGAGAATCTGCGAAGCCGTTTCGAAAAGATGGGGCCGGTTCTCATTTTCGACGAGCTTGCGCCCGACATCGAAGAATATTCGTTCGTGCCCAAGACGGCGCTCACGCCCGATCATCCGGCCTATATCATCTACACGTCAGGCAGCACCGGGAAGCCCAAGGGCGTCGTTGTCTCTCACGGCGCCGTCGTCAATCTCCTGTGCTGGCTTCAAGACGAATACTCGCTGACCGCCGATGACGTTGTTTTGCAGAAGACGCCCTGCAGCTTCGACGTCTCCGTCGGCGAGTTCTTCTGGCCCCTGACATGCGGCGCGCGTCTCGTGATGGCGCCGGAAGAAGTCGACCGTGATCCGGAAGCGCTGCTTCAGGTCATCCGCGACTATCGGGTCACGACGATGAATTTCGTTCCGTCGCTGCTTGCCGCCTTTGTCGCCGGCGTTCGGACGACGGCGAACGCCGCGCGTGACGCTGAGAGCCTGCGTGCGGTGTTTTGTATTGGCGAGGCCTTGTCGAAGGAACTCGCTGAAGCTTTCGAGAACCTGTTTCATGCCCCGCTGCATAATGTTTACGGACCAACCGAAGCGACGGTCGAGGTGACCTATCAACCTGCATTCGGACAGGCGCTCACGTCGGCGCGGGGACCGGGCGTGCCGATCGGGCGGCCTTTGTGGAACACGGGCTTGCGCATATTGGACGCGCGCTTGCGTCCTGCGCCGATCGGCGTCGCCGGCGATCTCTATCTGACGGGGGCGCAGCTTGCGCAAGGCTATTGGCGCCGCGCTTCGCTGACCGCAAGCCGGTTCGTCGCCGATCCCGAAGCCAACGGCGAACGTATGTATCGCACCGGTGACATCGCGCGCTGGCTGCCTGACGGAAGCATCGATTATCTTGGTCGTAGCGACGATCAGCTGAAAATTCGCGGCCAGCGAATTGAGCTCGGCGAAATCGAAAGCGCTTTGCGGGATCAGCCCGGCGTCGGGCAGGCGGTCGTCATCGCGCGCACTCTCGGCTGCCGGGATGCGTCGGCGCTCGCTTCTGATGCGCGCCAAGTGATCGGCTATGTCACGCCCGCAATGCCCGGCGCCGAACTCGACGGCGAAGCGCTGCGCGCGGCGCTGGGCAAGCGCCTTCCTGCCTATATGACGCCTGTTGCGATCGTAGTCTTGGAAGAATTTCCACTGAGCGCCAACGGCAAGCTCGATCGGAAGGCTTTGCCCGATCCGTCCGAGGCGGCACAATCAAAAAGTCGTCAGCCGCTTCCTGGACCCGAAGCGATGCTGGCCGAACTTATCGCTGGCGTTTTGCGCGTGGACCACGTCGGAGCCGATGACGATTTCTTCTTTCTCGGCGGCGACAGCATTTCCGCGATAGGCCTTTGCGCGGCGCTGCGTCGGCGCGGCGCTCTGTTGCGCCCGCGAGACATCTTCGAATGCCGAAGCGTCGCCCGCATGGCTCAGGCGCTCGAGTCGCAGGCGCCCACGCCGTCCGTAGCAACTCTAGAGTCCAACGAGATCAGCGAGGCGGAGCTAGATGCGTTGCGGGACCGTTACGGTCCGATCGCCGCCGTATTGCCTGCATTGCCGTTGCAGGAAGGACTGCTATTCCATGCCCGGCTCGGCGAGCGAGCCAGCCGCTACAACGCTATCTCTCGCTTTGATTTCGAAGGTCCGCTTGATGTCGAAAGACTGAAGGATGCGCTAGAGACGCTGCTCCGCCGTCACCCCCAGTTGGCGGCGGTCTTTGATGTTCAACAGGGCGCGGCGCTGCAAATCCTTCCGCTGCTCGATGAAAGCTCCAGTCTACGTCACTGGCCATGGATGCGTTGCAGACTCGACGCATGCGATGAAGAGCAGCAGTTCGCCGAACTCGATCGTCTCGAGCGGGCGGAGCTCGATCGGGATTTTCTTGCCGCCGATGCGCAGGAGCGGATGATGGCGCAGGCGACGCTCGTGCGCCTTGCCGCCGACAGGCATGTTCTGCTCATCTGCTCGCATCATTTGATCGGCGACGGCTGGTCTTCAACGATCATGCTGCGAGAGTTGCTCGCCGCCTATGCAGGGCATGCGTTGCCGGCTCTCACGCCGGATTATCCGACAGTCGTGCGTCGCCTCACAAGCCGTGATCCGATCCCGGCGCGTCTCGCCTGGCGAGTGGCGCTGCAGGGCGTTGCGCCGACATTGCTGTTTGAAGACACGAAGCGGTTCGGAGCCATTCATGAGCTGCCGCTTCGTCTTCGGCCCGGATTCCCGGAAGAACTCGAGGCGCTGCGCCGCAGCCGCGGGCTGACGCTCAACACGTTGATGCAAGGCGTTTGGGGCGCATTTCTTGCAACAGTGACGGGTCGCAGCGACGTTGTGTTCGGGTCGCCAATGTCGGGCCGTTCCGAGGCGATCGAAGGCGTCGAAGCGCACATCGGACTTTTCACCAACACGCTGCCGGTCCGCTTGCGGCTGCGCCCGGACCAGCCGCTGCTCGAGCCGCTTGCCAATGTCCAGCAGCGGCAAATTCGCCTGCTGGAGCATGACGGCGTTGGCCTTGGCGAAATCCAGCGGCTGTGCGGCGTTCCGAACCTGTTCGACACATTGCTCGTGGTGGAGAATTATCCGGAAGACGCGAAGCTGTTCGCGGCGAACTTTGGCGGTTTGCGATGCGTCGGCGCCCGCAACCGCGGCTATACGCATTATCCTTTGACGCTGATGGTTCTGCCGGGCCGCGAACTGGAGCTGCGGCTCGAATATCGCGAAGGCGTCAAGGAGCCGGAGCGCATTGCGCGCCGTGTGACGAGACTGCTGGAACGGATCGTCGACCGACCCGACGCGCCGCTCTCTGCGATGGACGTTTTGCTCCCCGATGAGCGAGATCTGCTCGCGCGCGTCAACACGACGAAGGTGGCGAATCATCCGAGCACCCTGTGCGAGCTGCTGGCGGATCAGGCGCAGTGCACGCCGGACGCCATAGCGCTGGTCGACGCCGATCATGTGCTGTCCTACCGCGAGGTTCGGCGGCAAGTGACGGCGCTCGCGCGCAACTTCGCGGCTGCCGGCGTCACCACCGGCGACATCGTCGCGATTGCGCTGCCGCGTTCAGTTCGACTCGTCATCGCGCTGATGGCCGCGCAAGAAGCGGGCGCGGCCTATTTGCCGCTCGATACCAGCTATCCGGAAGAACGTCTTGCGTATATGGTGCAAGACGCTCGACCTCGCCTCATCGTCACGACGCGAGATCTACAGAAGCGTTTTGAGCAATTGGGCGCATCGCTTGTCTATGACGAGCTGTTGCATGGTCAAAACGAAGACAGCTTGAGGAGCGTCATCCGGCCAAGCCCCGACGATGCAGCCTATGTCATCTATACCTCCGGCTCGACGGGTCGTCCTAAGGGCGTGACGGTCTCTCACAAGGCGATCGTCAATCGTTTGCGCTGGATGCAGCACGAGTACCGATTGAGCGCTGACGACGTCATTTTGCAGAAGACCCCAAGCAGCTTCGATGTTTCGGTTTGGGAGTTCTTTTGGCCGCTGATAACGGGCGCGCGTCTCGTCGTCGCGCCGCCCGAAGCGCATCGCGATCCACGCGAGCTGCTTCGGCTCATTCAGGATCACCGGGTCAGCGTGATCCATTTCGTTCCGTCAATGCTCGCGACCTTCGTCGCGACGGCCAGATCCGAGTCCGGCCATGCGGCGGACTCCAGCAGTTTGCGTCTCGTCTTCTGCAGCGGCGAAGCCTTGTCGAAAGAATTGGTGTGGTCGTACGAGACGCTGTTTGGCGCGCCGCTGCATAATCTCTACGGTCCGACAGAGGCGGCTGTCGACGTCACCTATCAACAGGCCTGCGGAGTCGGCGCAGACGACGCTGCTGAAGCGGCAAGCGTTCCGATTGGCAAGCCTGTGTGGAATACCGCCTTGCGGGTTCTCGACGGCTGGTTGCGGCCGACGCCGGTCGGAGTCGCTGGCGAACTTTATCTTTCTGGCGTTCAACTTGCCGATGGTTACCTCGGCCGCCCGTCGCTCACGGCCAGTCGTTTCGTCGCCGATCCTTTTGCGGACGGCGAGAGAATGTATCGCACAGGCGATATCGTCCGCTGGCTCGCGAACGGAACCGTCGAATATCTTGGTCGAACCGACCACCAGATCAAGATTCGTGGCCAGCGGATTGAACTGGGCGAAATCGAAAGCGTGCTGCTGGAGCAGCCCGGCGTTGCGCAGGCCGCAGTCATAGCAAGAGCGACGGGCGAACGAGTTGGCGGGGGCGCCGATGAGCGTCAGTTGATCGGCTATGTCGTTCCATCAAATGATGCGGAGCTTGATGGCGAGGCGTTGCGCAGCGGGCTGTCGCGCCGTCTGCCAAGCCATATGACTCCGACGGCTGTCGTCTGCCTGAAGGAATTTCCGCTGAACGCCAGCGGCAAACTGGACAGAAAGGCGTTGCCGGCGCCGGGAAACGTGCTTCAACGCCAAGGCCGCAAGCCGCTCCCGGGTATTGAAACGACTCTTTCAGAAATATTTGCGCGCGTTCTCGGAGTCGAAGAGGTCAACGCCGACGATGACTTTTTTGCGCTCGGTGGACATTCCTTGCTCGCCATGCAACTCGCCGCGGAGTTGGAGACGGAATTCAAAACGCCTGTTTCCGTCGGCGAAGTCATCGTCAGTTCGAGCGTCGAGCGGCTTGCGCGCGCGCTTTTCGACGAACAGGCGGGCGAAGAGCGCAAGGCCGGTTTCGGCGAAGTGCTACATCTGCGCTCGGGCGCGGAAGCGCCGCTGATCTGCATTCATCCCGCTTCCGGCTTTTCGTGGCAGTTCAGCGTCCTTACCCGCTACCTCGAAAGCGACGGCCCCGTGATCGGACTCCAGTCGCCGCGGCCGAACGGAGTCATCGCCGTCTGCGATACGATGGATGAGGTCTGCAAGAGACATCTCGAAACGATCCGCAATATACAGCCTCGCGGGCCTTACCGGCTGCTCGGCTATTCGCTCGGCGGCGTGGTGGCGCAGGCCATCGCTGCGCGACTCGTCGAAGAAGGCGACGTGGTCGACTTTCTTGGATTGCTCGACACCTATCCGCCAGAAATTCAGGACTGGAGTAGGCCGCCAACGGAAGACGAAGAGAGAGAGATTGAGAAGGAGCGCGCGCTGTTCATGAACGCCTCCAGGGATGCTCTCGACTCGGCCCTGGCCAAGGAAAAGGCCGAGATGTTCGACCTTATTATGAGGAATTACGAAGATTCCGTTCGCCTTCTCTCCACCGCGAAGACAGCGCGCTATCCCGGTGCGGCAACGCTATTCGTAGCGACGCGGACCTTGCCGCCGGGAATGGACGTCCAGGAGACCTGGCGTCCCTATGTGGGCCAGCTCAACGTCGTCGACCTGGACTGCGCCCACACAGACATTGTCTCTCCGCGCTCCTTGCAGGCTTTGGGACCAATTCTCAATGGCTTGCTGCGCGACAGTGAGGCGAGGAGCTAGGGATGGACACTCAGCGCTCCCCAGAAGCGTCGCAAGAGACGCACAACGACGGCCATGCCGCTTCGTCGGGTTCATCTCGGAATCCGGCGGGCGGCGTCGCCAAGAACATGGCCAAGAACATGGCCAAGAACATCGCCAAGAACAAATCCACTCTGCTGTTGGACCTTAGCCTGCTGCGCGACAACGCAGCGTTTCGCACCGTCGTCATCGCTCGAACCCTGTCGGTGTTTTCGCTGGGCATGCTGACGGTGGCGGTCCCAGTTCAAATCCAGGAGATGACCGGCTCGCCTATGCAAGTCGGAATAGCCATGGCGCTCGGCGGCGGCGGCGCCTTCGCCGGGCTGTTGGGGGGCGGGGTGCTTGCGGACCGGTGGGATAGGCGCAAGCTCATCCTCTTTGCGCGATCTGTCTGCGGCCTTGGCTTCGCGGCGCTCGCTATCAATGGCTTCAGCTCGTCGCCTTCAGTGCTGGCGATCTATGCGTTGGCGCTGTGGGACGGATTTTTCAGCGCGCTGGGCGTTACAGCGCTGCTCGCCGCCACGCCGTTTCTCGTCGGCCGCGAAAATCTTGGCGCTGCCGGCCAGTTCAACATGCTGACGGTTCGCATGGGCGGAATTCTCTCTCCGGCGCTCGGCGGGATGGTGATTGCGTCTTTCGGCGTCGGCTGGAATTACCTCGCGGCCGCGATCGGCGCGCTGCTGACCGTCGCTCAGCTCATGCGGCTTCCGCCGATGCCTCCCGCCAGACGCGAACCGCAGCACCCGCTGCGCGCGCTCGGGGCGGGCGTAGGCTATCTTTTCGTTAACAGGCTTGTCGGCGCCGTCGTCGCGGTGGGCGCACTTATCAGTCTCGGCGGCGGCGTTCGCATTCTTCTGCCGGCGCTTGCCGAGGACGTATACCGCGTCGGTCCGTCGGCGGTGGGGATGATGTATGCCGCTGCGCCGCTGGGCGCGACGGTGGCCGCCTTGACGGGCGGTTGGCTCGGCGGCTTTGCTCGTTCCGGAGCGCTGCTGCTCGCGAGCGGCGCGGCAGCTTTCGTCGCGCTCGGTTCGCTCGGATTTATCGGCGATCCTGTCGTCGCTTTTGTGGCTCTCGCGGGCTTTGGCTATTTGAGCTCGATCGCATCGCTTCTGCAGTTCACTCTCGTCCAACGCCACACGCCGGAACATTTATTGGGCCGGGTCAATGGTCTATGGGCCGCCCAGGCGGTCACTGGCGACGCGTTTGGCGCGCTTGCGCTTGGAGGCCTGACTCGCGTTGTTCCGCTGACGTCAGCGGTTCTCATTTTCAGCCTCGTCGCGCTTCTTTCGAGCGGGGCGATGGCGATCGGATTTCGTTCGCTTCGTTTCGCCTCGTCAAAGAAAAGCGAGGATTTGCCTTCGACCGCCGCCGACAAGAGCGAACGGCCGCAGCCTCAGCTCTTGAAGAGCGAGAAGGCTTGATGCGCAGGCCGCGCATGTAACGCCCTTGATGAAGAAATTCGACAGCAAAAGAGGTGCGACAATGAATGCGGTTAGTTTTCCTCCATCACATTCAAGCATTGAAGCGAACCCCACCTTCTTGTTCACCTCGCCGCACCGCAGCATCAAAGCGTTCGGCGTCGCCGAGGAAATTAGTCTTTCGGCCTGCGGCGCGGCGCATTCGGATAGTTTCCTGCAGACGGCCGTGCAGGGTGCAATCAATCGGGCGCGGCGGGCCGGACAGGCGAATCCCATCGTCGCGGGCGCCATTCCCTTCGACATACGCCAGCCCTGCTCATTGTTCGTGCCAATGAGCTATACGGCTTTCGCGAGAGAGTCGCTGATGGTCGAAGAGCGACGCTCGGAGCCCGCGCCCACGGTGCTCGGCATGCGCAGCCTCCCCGAAAAGGATGCATTCAAAGACGCCGTCACGCGCGCGATCACAAGCTTTCGCGCCGGGAAAATGTCGAAAGCGGTTCTATCCCGCATCCTCGAAATCGAACTCGCGCAACCGGTCGACGTCGCAGCGATCTTGAACGCCTTGGTGAAGCAAAATCCCAGCGGCTATCATTTCAAGGCGCCTTTGGGCGATGGCGCGATATTGCTTGGCGCAAGTCCAGAGCTCCTGATCCGAAAGGACGGAGCCGCCATTCGCTCCAATCCCTTGGCCGGTTCGGCCAAACGCAGATCGGACCCGGACGAGGATCAGTTGGCGAGCCGCACGCTGTTGCACTCGAACAAGGACAATTTCGAACACAGGCTCGTCGTGGATGAAATACAGGAAGCGCTGGAGCCCGTATGCAAAGCTCTAACGACGCCCACTGAGCCAGCGCTGATGAACACATCGACGATGTGGCATCTCTCGACATTGATCACCGGCGAGCTTGCGAACCACCATACGTCGGCGCTTCAACTTGCCTGTCGGCTGCATCCGACGCCTGCGGTCTGCGGCTATCCAACCGCTGAGTCGCGGTCGCTGATTAGCGCTCTGGAGCCATTCGACCGCGGGGTTTTCAGCGGCGCCGTCGGATGGTGCGATTCAGCGGGCGATGGCGAGTGGGCGGTGGCGATAAGGTGCGGCACGGTTCACGACAAAGCCATTAGACTTTTTGCCGGCGCCGGCATCGTCGAAGCTTCTGATCCGGAATCGGAATGGGCGGAAACGGAAGCCAAGCTCGGCACGATGCTGCGCGCCTTCGGCATAGAAACCGGGGAGCGCCCCGCATGCCGATAGAGTTCACGCCCTGGCCCAAAGTCTTTGCCCGCAGATATCGCGACAAAGGCTATTGGCGCGGCGAGCCGCTGACCGAAATTTTGCGATATACACGCCAGCGTCGTCCCGACGGGGTCGCGCTGATTTGCGGCGATCGACATCTCACTTACGCTCAGCTCGACGCCAAGTCGTCGCGACTGGCGTCGAGCCTTGCGCGGCGCGGAATCAAGCAAGGCGATACGGCGCTGGTGCAACTTCCGAACATCGCCGAGTTTTACATCGTCTTTTTTGCGCTGCTCAAAATGGGAGTGGCGCCGGTCAACGCGCTGTTCAGCCACGACAGGCTGGAGATGACCGCCTATGCGCAGCAGCTTCGGCCCAAGCTTCTGATCGCGTCCGCCGAACATCGTCTCTTCGCTGATGATGACTATGTCACAGGCTTGCGGAGCTTCGCGCCCACATTGCGCGTCGTGGCTATCCACGGACGAATTGGACATGCTGAAAATCTTGAGTCGCTGTGGGAATGTGACTCGGACGGCGCGGCGGACGAACCGCGCCCCTCTGCACCCGATCAGGTGGCGTTTTTCCAATTGTCGGGCGGGAGCACCGGCGTTCCCAAGCTCATTCCGCGCACCCATGACGATTACTACTACAGCGTGCGGCGAAGCGCGGAAATCTGTCGCCTTACGCCCGAAAGCCGCTATCTGTGCGCGCTTCCAGCGCCCCATAATTTTCCACTGAGTTCGCCCGGCGCGCTCGGCGTCTTTCACACGGGCGGAACGGTGGTGATGGCGCGAAATCCGAGCGCGGATCTCTGCTTCGACCTCGTTCGCCGTCACAAGGTGAACTTCACGGCCGTCGTGCCGACGATTGCTTCGCTATGGCTTGACGCCGCCGCCAACGACTCTCTCGAAGCGCCGAATTTCACAGTGATGCAGGTCGGCGGCGCGCGACTCAGCGAGACGGTCGCGCGCCGAATTGTCGTGACCTTCCGGTGTCGGCTGCAGCAGGTTTTTGGCATGGCGGAAGGCTTGGTGAACTACACGGGTCTTGACGAAGATCCCGAGCGCATTTTTACGACTCAAGGGCGGCCAATGAGTCCCGATGATGAGCTGAAAGTCGTCGATGCAGATGGCGAAGAGGTCGCCGCAGGCGAAGTCGGAGAGCTGCTGACTCGCGGTCCGTACACGATCCGGGGCTATTATCGCTGCCCGGAACATAACGCTCGCGCGTTCGATGATGACGGATTCTATCGCACGGGCGATCTCGTCGAGATGACGGCGGACGGATATTTGCAAGTGGTGGGTCGAATAAAGGATCAGATCAACCGCGGCGGCGAGAAGATTCCTGCCGAAGAGATCGAGAATTTGTTGCTGCAGCACCGGGCGGTCGTGCACGCGGCGCTCATCTCCATGCCCGATTCCCTGATGGGAGAGAGAAGCTGCGCGTACATTGTCGCGAGCGACGCCGCGCTACGTCCTATCGTGTTGCGAAAACATCTGCGCAGCCAGGGAATTGCGGAATTCAAGCTCCCCGATCGCTTTGTATTCATCGATCAGATGCCGCTTACCGCTTTGGGCAAGGTCGACAAGCAAACGCTGCGCGACGACATCCAGACCAAGCTCAACGTCTAAAAGCAAACAGGAATTGATCATGGCCATACAATCCCTTGCATCCTACGCAATGCCGGGCCCAGACTCGTTCCGAACAAACAAAGTCAATTGGAGTTTTGCGCCCGAGCGCGCGGCGCTGCTGATCCACGACATGCAAGACTATTTCGTCGGATTCTACGGCGAGGAAAGTCCACTCGTCGATCAGCTCATCTCAAATATTCGAAGGCTGCGCGCCTTTTTCACGGCCCACGGCGCCCCGGTGATCTATACTGCGCAGCCCATCGAGCAGAGCGACGAAGATCGCGGCTTGCTGAATGATATGTGGGGATCTGGTCTGAACGCCCAACCGCACCGACGCAAAATTGTTGAGCCTCTATTGCCGGACGCAGCGGATACAGTGCTGACCAAATGGCGTTACAGCGCCTTCAAGCGGTCGCCCTTGGCCGAGATGATGAAGGACATGGGTAGAGATCAACTGGCGATCTGCGGCGTCTACGGCCACATCGGTTGTCTGACGACGGCGCTCGACGCGTTCATGCATGACATCAAGCCTTTCATGATCGCCGACGGCATCGGCGATTTTTCGCTCGAAGATCATCTCATGACCTTGAACTATGTCGCCGGACGCTGCGGCATGGTGGTCGGCGTTGACGACGTGCTCGCCGCGCGAAACACGCATTCTGCTCCGCTGACCAGAGAGGACCTCAAGAAGCAGCTCCTGTCGGCGCTCGATGTCGGGGAGTCAGAATTCGACGCCGACGAAAATCTTATCGATTACGGCCTCGACTCGGTGCGAGTCATGATGCTGGTCGCCGAATGGCGCAAGCTCGGCATAGATGTGGGTTTTGACGAACTGGCGAAAAAGCCGACCTTGAATGGCTGGTGGGAGATCATCGAGCGACGGCTCGCCGCGGTCGTCTCCGCGTGACATCTCGGCGGTTGCGAATGGATTTTTCAGGAAAGCGGATCTGGGTCACGGGCGCCGGTCAGGGAATCGGCTATGCGACGGCCGCCCAATTCGCAGCGCTCGGCGGCGACGTTGTCGGGCTGGACAAGACGTTTGCGGCCTCGAACTATCCTTTCGCGACCGTTCGCCTCGACGTCAGCGAGCGCGATCAGGTGCAAAAAACCTGCCGAGCCTTGTTGGAACAGCGTCCAATATTGGATGTGCTGGTAAGCGCTGCTGGCGTGCTGCGACTCGGTTCGGCGGAAGAGCTGAGCTTTGATGATTGGTCCGCGTGTATGAACATCAACGCGTCCGGCCCTTTCCACCTGTTTCAGCAGACCATCCCGCAGTTCAAACGGCAGCGCTCGGGCGCCATCGTCAGCGTCGGCTCCAACGCCGCGCATACGCCGCGCATGCTGATGAGCGCCTATTGCGCCTCGAAGGCGGCGCTGACAAGCCTGACGCAATGCGTGGGCTTGGAGCTCGCGCCTTATGGCGTGAGGTGCAATCTCGTTTCCCCTGGCTCCACGGACACCGCCATGCAGCGGTCCATGTGGCGTTCGGCAGACGCTGAGAAGCAAGTGATCGCCGGAGACCTTGGGTCCTTCAAATTGGGAATTCCGCTGGGAAAAATCGCCACTCCAGAAGAGATCGCAAGCGCCGTCGTGTTTCTTGCGTCGGATCTCGCCAGCCACATCACGCTTCAGGACCTTGTCGTGGATGGCGGCGCGACGCTTGCAGCTTAAAGGCTGACAGGCGCGCGCCGCTGGCCGAGGCAGGGCGGCGCAGAACCGACATCCGCCGCGCGGCGCCTCGAGCGTTGGCTTTTTTGGCGGGACCGCTTCGACAAGTTATAAATCACCAAGCGCGATTGCGACACTCAAGCTTCAGAGAGCCAGCCCCCGGCCGGAATGATGATCAAAGTCAACTTCTTACTGTCCATGATCGTAGCCTGCTTCGCCATCTTTGTGTCCACGCCCGCATGCGCGGAAACCAGCTCCCCTCCGGCAAAAAAGATGCAGGTTGTGGTGTTGGAAAGTCCTCCGTTCGTAATGAAGACTGACCAGGGGTTTACTGGATTTGCGATCGACCTGTGGGAGGAGAGCGCCAAACGCATGGGCTTGGATTACGACTACCGGGAAGCATCAACCCTCCAAGAGCTTCTCGATTCGGTAACCACGGGAAAATCCGACGTTGCGGTCACCGAACTGACCATAAACGCCGAGCGGATGGAGCGAATGGATTTTTCCCAGCCCTGGTTCGATGCGGGCTTGCAGATTATGATTCATCAAGCGCCCCCGACTGGTTTCTGGAGTTTCTTCGAGCAGCTTGAGGAGAATGGCCATCTTAGAGTGTATCTTTGGATGGGACTCGGCGTGATCGTCGCTTCTTTTCTTCTTACGGCGCTGGATAGGCGCCTGGACCCCGAGTTTCCAGCGGAGTGGAAACAGGGCTTTTCCGAGAGTTTTTATCACGTCCTCTCGGTTTTGACGTCGGGGAAAACAAATCACAAGCTGGTGTTCGGAAGTTACGGGACGATGATCGCAGCTCTCTGGCTCGTCATGGGCGCGGGCGTTGTCGCTTACATAACGTCCTCGATCACCAGCGTCATGACTGTGAACTCTCTGGAACGGCGCATATGGGTCGCAGACAAAGACAGGATCGAGGATTTAACGGATCTCAAAGGCAAAATTGTTGGCACGCTCAGCGGGAGCGTAGCGAACATGTATGTCGCGAAGGCGGGACTGTCCGGCCGGGGATTCAGCACCCTTGGCAATCTCGTCAAGGCGCTGGCGGAAAATCGCGTGGATGCGATCGTCGGCGACCAGCCTTCCCTCGTTTATCTCTTACATCAGCGCCCTGATCTGCCCGTGATTCCCGTAGGCAAGGTCATAAGACATGAAAAATATGGTTTCGCCCTGAAGGCCGGGAGTCCAATCCGTCTGAAGCTCTCGAAACAGGTGATGCTCGCCTGGGAGACCGGCCTGATAGACCGTTTACGAAAAAAGTATTTTGGCGGCTGAGAGCGCACGAAACGCGTGGCGCAATTGCGAATAAGGAGATAGCCTATCGCCGATAACTACAGGAGAAGTTATGGCACACTTTCGGATTTTGGTGACCGCGGCTACACTTGGTCTTGGTTTTGCTTTCGCGCCTACAGCATCGAACGCCATGCCGGCAGCCTCGGTGAATGCTGCGGTTCAGGCTCCGATCGAGAAAGTTTATGGGGGATGTGGCGTTTACGGACACCGTGGCCCATATGGCGGTTGCCGGGCCGGCGGGCAGGCTGGCGGATGGCGCTATCGCCGGTAAGCGATCGCTGTTTAACCAATGCATAGCGCCCCGAGGACTTAGCTCCTCCGGGTGACGCACTTGAGATCTGGTCGGCGATATGCAGACTGGCTCTCAACAGTCCATTTCAAAGGAGGGCGCGGGCTGCTGCGCCCTTAGCTCTTTGAATTGTTAGGAGTGGGCCTTGGGCGCGACGGTCAGAATCCCTCGTCGCCCAGAATTTGGAGCCGCGTTATTTGCGGCGCAAGTAGAACGGCCTATCGACGCGGAAGCAATGTCGGCGTATCGAGGGGTGCGTACGACCGCTTCGAGGAATTTCCGTGACATCAAATACAGATCAGCCGAATACGACCGAGCTTGCCGCCGAAATCGTGGCGGCCTTCGTCTCTCGCAATTCGCTTCCCGTATCGGAGCTTCCAGCTCTCATTTTGTCCGTGGATGCGACGTTGCGTCGCCTCGCGACGGGCGCGCCGACGACGGTAGCTTCGCCAGCAGAGCAGCCCACGCCTGCCGTCTCCATCCGCAAGTCGGTTACGGCGGACCATCTGATCTGTCTGGATGACGGGAAGCGGTTCAAATCGCTCAAGCGGCATCTCGCGACGCTGGGGATGACGCCGGAGGAGTATCGCGCCAAGTGGGGCTTGCCCGCCGACTATCCCATGGTCGCGGCGAATTATGCGGCGCGGCGCTCGGATCTGGCGAAGAGCATGGGGCTCGGTCAATCGCGCGACAAAGCTGCCCCTCCGGCAAAGCGCGGGCGCAAGCCGAAGGCGAGCGCTTAAATCGGTGGAGCGGGTGGTGATCTGAGACGCATTCCCCGTCCCAAACGCTCATGATCGGCCTTATCCACCGAGACTCCTATGAAACCGCTTCTTCCGTGCAGCGGCATTCAGCGCATGGGTCTTTGCACCACGCGTCGCGAATCAGCCTTTTGGCTGCTTTGATCGCGAGGGCAGGGTCACTTCGATGTAAATCGAGTTTGATATGGACCCGCAGGAAATCGGCCCAGCGAAATTCGGCGAAAGGCGCATGATCCTTCGGGCATCCGCAGTCCCGGCGCAGGCGGGCTATGAGGCTCCGGAAGGGATCGTCCGCCAAGTCCTGAAGCGCGCGCGGCAACTGCGAAAGGGTCTGCGGCGTGCCGCTAGAGCAAATTAAGCCGCGTTTCCGTAGCGCCACGAAAAACTGATGTGCATCGAGGCTGGACAGGTCTTCGATCTGACGCACTGAAACCAATTCGACTCTCTCCTGATGAAGCGCGAGAGCCATGTGGTGACCATCAATCAGGAAATATTGCGCGCCAGGTCCGTATACCGCAGGAAAAGGGTGAGACGCGAGAAAGCGGAGTTTTTCTCCAGCCGACAAGGTTCGCCACTTCGCGCGCTTGGCGCCGACCTCCTCATATCCGACCGCCATCTGGGTCGGCCGCAGCTGTGCGAGCTTGACTGAAACAGTTTTCACGGCCGCTTCCATTCTTGGCAACCAATCTGACGCCGTCTTTGACGTGGCCACGCCGGCCCCGCACTCACAAAGCGCTTGTGGGGGTAGGGGAAACGGTCTGGCCAACGCAAATCCCGCCGAAGAAAACGCCCAGACTGAGCGGGCGCGTTTTATCCGTCAGAAAGGAGTCCAGCTGATCCTGACGGAGGACCGGCCTCTGCTGCAATGCGGTCATTCGACGCGCGGATCAGCCTGGCGGTTTCCTTCGGCTTAGTATGAAGTGCCTTGGCGAAGCTTTGGAAAGCGACAGGCCGATAGGGTCACTCGAGCGAGGCGGCGGATTTCGCCTGCGCCGACGCGCGAATCGGCGTTCAGCTCAAAAGACGTCGTTGCCGAGCCGCTTCGAAGGTTTCGCATTCGAAGCGAGATTCGGCCACGGGAAGCTTTTGTCGCGCGAGCGCGTCGAACAACGCAATGCGCGCGACGGCGACCCTCACTCTTTGAATCGGATCGTCGAACAAAGCATAGGCCAGCGCCCCACACTCGGCGCAAAAATGGAACTGGACGCGTCCTGAAGCAAACGTCGTGACGCTCGTGCGGTCGTCGGCGCGAAAAGCGATCGACCCTTTTGGGTCCGAAATCCAAACGCCGTCATGCGCGCGACAAAACTGGCACGTTGGCGCATCCGATCGCGGTCTGAAGTCTTGGGGGGCAAGCTCGCTGCACAAGATCGCCTCGACCTGTCCGCATGGGCACTTTCCGCGATACTCGGTCATGAGAATCTCCGCGTAAGTTTCTTAAAATCTAACTTGCTGGACTTTCGGAGCTCTATTGGCGGTACGGATTGACGCCTGCCGCATAACGCGTCCCACTCCAGACTCGGCGATTGCGTCAACGCTCCTCTGCTTTCACGCAGACGAACATGACGCCAATTGCGAAGGAGCCGTCGGACTCAATCTCAAAATGCGCTTTCGTTGTCCCTGAGGCGGCGACTTGCAAGGAGCGAATCGCCAGAACATTGTCGTCTGGCGTTCGCATCCGCGCTGTCCAAATGGGGAAGTCCATGCGCAGCTGCGATGTCCAAAGCCGATCGATCGCGAAGCCGGCGTTGGACAAGGCGGCGGCCCATTTGGCCAATGTGTAGTTTCGCACATGAGAGGCGTCGCGGAGCAGCTCGACGGCTTGCAGATGCGTATCGAAGAGCGGCGATGCGGGCGCGCAGACGTCGACAAAAACCGCCTGGCTTCCCTTATTCAAGACGCGCCGGGCCTCGCGCAGGCCCGCGTCGAAGTGGCGCCAGTGATGCGCTGAGTAACGGCATGCCAGAAAATCGAAGGCGCCGTCGGCGAACGGCAAGGCCTCCACAGACGCTCTCACGGTCGTGACGTTTGACAGACCCTTTTCTCGCGCGGTCGCCGAGACCGCGGCGAGCATCTCGCTCGACAGGTCGACCGCAGACACCCGATCGGCAAAGCGCGCCACTCGATAAGAGACGTGGCCGCCGCCGGCTCCAAGGTCGAGGGCGTTCTTGGGACGGATCGCCGCGACGATCTCTTCGAGGGCTTTCAAGTCGTCCCCGTCCGCGTGAACTGCGCTCTCGACATAGGCCTTGGCGCGCGGTCCGAACTGCGCTTCAACCAGGTTTTCGTGGGGTCTGTTCATCGGTCAGCTCCTTTCGCAAGGAGTGCAGGCTGAGGCCCATGACAAACGATTACAATGATGATTGTTATCCTATTATAGTTGCTTCCATGCTCGACGCGGACGAAAGACGACTTCTGGGGAACTTCATCCGCGCGCATCGGGAGCGGGCGCGGCCCGACATTGCGGGCGGCAGACGGCGCACGCCTGGCTTGCGGCGGGAGGAACTCGCTGCGCGGGCCGGCATCAGCGTGACCTGGTGCGCCTGGATCGAACAGGGGCGCGCCGTCCAGGCGTCGCCCGAGGCGCTCGTCCGTATCGCGCAAGCGCTCTCGTTGACGCCGGCGGAGCGTTCTTATTTGTTCGAACTCGCTGGACGGCTGGATCCTGAGGCGGCCGCGCGGCCGCAAGAGGAGGCGCCTGCGTCGCTACGCGCCATAATTGGCGCCCTCGAACACCCGGCCTATGGCCTGGACTGCTGCTGGAGCGCGGTTTGTTGGAATGACTCTGCCGCGTGGCTCTTCCGGGGGTGGTTGGATGGAGACCATCAACGCAATCTGCTGCGCTTCGTTTTTCAGGAAAGCAGCGCGCGCGATCTTCTACCAAATTGGGAGGACCGAGCCCGGCGACTGCTCGCAGAATTTAGGGCGGACTATGGGCATATGTTTCGCGACGAACGGGTAAAGCGATTTGTGCACGCCCTACGACGTGACAGCGAATTCTTTTCGAGAGCATGGGACGAGCAGGGGGTTCAGTATCGCGAGGGAGGGTTGCGAGCGTTCCACCACTCGCAGCAGGAGCTATTGTTCGAGCAACATTCCTACACGCCATCGGACGCTCCTTGTTACAAGCTCGTGGCGCTCCTCCCTGTGGGTTAGCGTCATACCGGCGCTCGCTTCCTCTTGCTCGCAACGGAACGGATCGCATAAAGTTGCGCTCACGCCGGCGTGTTCACGCGGCTTCAGCGCAACTATCGCGGACGGTTTGATATGACGGCGCTTCTGACGCCCGTTTTTGTGCTTGTCTCAGCGACTTTCGCGTTGCTGTTCTGGTTGGGAGGATCACGCTATTTGAGCATCCGAAATCGGGAGGTGAGAACTTCGGATATTGCGCTGGGCCAGCCCGCATGGCCGCGTCGTCTCACTCAGATTGATCGCGCTTATCACAACCAATTTGAGCTTCCCCTTCTATTTTATGCGCTCGTGTGCCTCGTCATCGTCACCGGCGCGCAACCCGCGGGCTTCCGATTTCTCGAGTGGCAATTCGTGATCCTGCGTCTTGCCCATGCCTATGTTCACGTAACATCGAACCAGCTGCGCGCAAGATTCTTGCTCTTTGCCGCCGGGGCGATGACGCTGCTCGCGATGTGGGTCCTGTTTGGCGTCCACCTTTTAAGCAGCGGCAATTAGCGCGCGGCCTGCGGCGCCCCTGGAGCGATCGGCGGCCGTCGCAGGCTCGTAACCGGCGTCCGCTTGCGATTGACACGTTCCTTAGCATCGCCATCAGACGCTGCGGATTGCGTTCGCGCCATCTTCGTCGAGGCGCGCATCCGATCGTTCATTGTGTCTGGGGAGAGCTCCAAAGCCGTCGCCTTGAGATTGTCGCGAAAATGTTCGATCGACAATGCGCCGACGATAACCAAAATGTTGGGCGAACGCTGCAGCAACCAAGCGATTGCGACGCGCCCAGCGACGCCGCTGCGGCGTCCAGGAGGGGCGATCGCAAAGGCCGGAAGCCGCCAAGGCGGGACGAACGAAACGTAGGATTTTCACCGGCGTTGATTGGCTTGGTCGCGGCGAAGGAGGACTTCAGCTGTCGTGCAGATTAATCGTCGCTTGAGGAGCAGTTGTCATGATCCGCATCCGAGAAATTGACCATCTCGTGCTTCGCGTCGTGAACCTTGACGCAATGCTGAAGTTCTATTGCGATGTTCTGGGATGCACAATTGAGCGGCGACAAGAGGCGATTGGCCTCGTACAGCTGAGAGCGGGCCGGTCGCTTCTCGATCTTGTGCCGGTCGACGGCGAACTCGGCAGCGCCGGTGGCGAGGCTCCGGGGAAGGGCGGGCGGAACCTAGATCACTTCTGTTTCCGTGTAGATCCCTTTGATGAGCCCGGCATCCGCAGACATCTTGAAGCCAACGGCATCGAAGCCGGCCCGACCCGCTTCCGTTACGGCGCCGAAGGCGACGGACCTTCTATCTATGTCATGGACCCCGAGCAAAATATTATCGAACTCAAGGGCCCCCAAGGACGCTAACTGTTCGCGCATCTTTCGCGAGAGGGTTTCGGGCGCGAAGGGAGACCGCAGGGAACTTGGCAAACTCGTCAAATCCATTGGGAGGCGACGCGCACCGACCGGCTCACGCGATCAACATCCGATATAGGCCCGCATTCGTGGAAACTGACATGGGGCGACAGCGAACCGGCGTTCAATCGCAGATCGATGACTGAAACGCCGATCCCAATAAAACCGTTGAAATGTGCGTCGATTTGACGTACAAATCGGTAGAGAGGTTTGGCTATGGCGACGACAGCTAAGAAAGACGGACGGCTTCGGGAGGAGCGGCTGGGGTTTCGAGTTGATGAACCAACCAAGGCGCTGATCGCACGCGCCGCACAGCTCGAGCGGCGGAAGTTGACGGATTTTTGCATGACGGCGCTGACCGAAGCTGCGCGGAAGACGATTGCAGAACACGAGACTCTCGTGCTTTCGGACCGCGATCGGGGCGTTTTTTTCGATGCTCTCATAGACCCGCCTGTGTTGAGCGAGCAACTTCAGCGTGCGTTTGCTGAACACAAGCGCAGGGTCACGCGGTGAATGGCGAAAAAGCCAACGGCCGATCTGCGAATTGAGTTGCTTGCCGAATGGCACGATCGACGAGGCTTCTCTTGTGGGGTCGAAAATCTCGACCGCTATTTGAAGACCCAGGCGGGACAGGACGTTCGCCGCCGGGCGAACGCCGTGTTTGTCTTGGCCACGGTAGCCGAACCAGAGCGTATACTTGGCTACTATACGCTCTGTGCGATGACTGTTTCTCAAGGCGAAGTGCCCGAGGCCGCTCGAAAAGTCATTCCTCGATACCCGCTCGTCAGCGCGACGCTGATCGGTCGATTGGCAGTGGCGAAAGATCGCCAAGGCCAGCGCTTGGGCGCAATTCTTCTCGCCGACGCGCTGCAACGGGCGTTCGCGAGCGCCAGCACAGTAGGGTCTTCAATGGTGGTGGTCGATGCATTGGATGAAGCGGCGGCTGGATTTTATGCCGCCCACGGATTCATTCGCCTGCCAGATTCACGCAGATTGGTATTGCCGATGGTGCGCGCGGGCGGCATGAATACAAAGTGACGGTTGGTGCGTTTTCAAGCCTACGTCCTGGGCAAGGACTCGGATCAGGCGCACGATCGGAGACAATAGCGTATGTTTGGGCGTTGTGGGGAAAGCCGGTAGCGCTCCTCCGCTACCATTTCGGCAGTCATGCGTGCTCAGGGGTCTTGCATCGCTTCGATGAGATCCGACAAGGCGGCGCGAAGCTTGTCCGACAAAGTCAGATCGAACTCGATCCCTTTCGCGTCATAAGGGACGGCTATTGGCCCCATCTCAATGAGTTTAGCTGACATGGTGATCAGGATTTCTCGAAGTTGTGCGTCTGCATGGGTTGCGCGCAGCGACGTATTGATCACCGCAACAGGCTTGCCGGGAAATTCGACGCTCCCGACGAGCCAATCGAGTGCGTTCTTTAAAGAGCCCGGAACGCCGTGCGCGTATTCTGGCGATGCGATCACGACGCCGTCGCTTTGACCAATGCTTTTGCGTAGCGCGCAAACTTCGCAGGGAGGACGTAGAGACGCCTCGGCGCGATCGAGATCCGGATTGAAATGCGGCAGGCTTGCAAGCCCATCGTAGAGAACAAAGTCGACGAAAGGAGGCGCGAGCAAAGCCATCGCCCTTAGGGCCGCACTGTTTGAGGATGCAGTTCGTAAACTGCCGGAAATCCCCAATATTCGCATGGCTTCTTCAACCGCCGTCGACAAAAGATCGAGCTGTCGCCGCCGCTCCTGCCTCGAGCGGCGTCGGGTCCGACCAAAAGCGCGACGAAAACTTTTGCGCATCGACACGGTACGGGCGATCCCAAAGAAACCGCATCTCAGTCATTTCCCGCAATAGAGGGAGACCCAGCCCAAGGACCGGAAGCGATGCAAGCGGCAAGGCAAAAATACGTGGTGCGCGATCGAGCGCCTGGGCGCCAAGAGTTAGAATTTCACGCGGCGTGCGCGTCGGGGCGCAGGGAAGGTGCCAAGCGTGGCCGTAAGCGTCGTCCGGTGCGTCGAGCAGTGTGACGACCCCACGCGCGACGTCGGGAACATAAGCAAAGTCGTGCTGCGCGTCTGGCGGCGCGAGCAAAAAGGCGCGCTTGCTTTTGGCGATTGCGCCGAAGGCGTTCGCGCCCAAATGAGATAAGGTGACGCCGGGTCCATAAAAATCTGAGGCGCGTAGAGCCGTCGCCCGGATTCGTCCAGCTTCCGCCGCCGCCATCCAGATTCGGGTCGCCTCGACGCGAACGGCCGGCTTCACGCCAAACGGAACAAGGGGCATGTCCTCCCGCAAGGGCGCGTTTTGCGGACCATACATGTAAAGATTATCGACAAACACCATGCGCGCGCGCGTCGCCTCGCAGGCGCTAACAAAATTCGTCATTGCGCGCGGCCAGGCGACGCGCCAGACGTCGCCCGCATAGGGAAATCCGACCGCTACGACGATTTGCTGCGCACCCTCAGTTGTCCGACGGACAGCCTCAGCGTCCAGGACGTCGCAAGCGATGAAATTCGTGCCTGGAGGTAAATCAGGCGGTGCGTGGCGCTGCGCGACGCGAACGGAGACGCCTTGCGCGAGAAGCCGCCGCGTCGTCTCCCGTCCCACCGGCCCGAAGCCGAAGACCGTAACATCAGTGCGCATCTGCCTCTGCTTCGAATCTCGTTAAATTCGCGAACGGCCTCTCCAACCCTCATGCGGGCGAGGTCGCCTTGTGCGCATCAGCATATCGCGGCGGCTTGTATATAGAAAATGCATTGTTATGATAGCTACTATGCATGAAACGCATTTATCTGGCGTTGATCTCAATCTCTTGCCGCCGCTCGACGCCTTGCTGCGGCGGCGCAATGTCACGCGCGCCGCCGAGGACGTCGGGCTGAGCCAGCCGGCTATGAGTCGCGCGCTCGCGCGGTTGCGGGACCTGCTTAGGGACCCGCTCCTCGTTCGCACGCGCGAAGGCTTTGCGTTGACTCCGAAGGCGCAAACGCTGGCGCCGCAGGTCGTCGCTGCGCTCGATGGTCTCAAGCCGGTATTTGCGCCGACGCCATTCGACCCTGCGAAAGAACGCCGAGTCTTGCGCGTCGCGGCGGCCGACGTTCAGTCGATTTTGCTCGGACCGCCAATCATGAGCCGTCTGTCGCGTGAAGCGCCGCTGGTCGATCTTCGCTTCGAACCCTATGGCGGCGACGTTCTTAGGCGAATGGAGAGCGGCGCGCTCGATCTCGCCTTCGCGTTGGCGACCACGCCTCTCCCGCCAGGGGTCGTGAGCGAGACGGTCGCCTGCGATGAGCTTGCGCTCATTCTGCGCCGAGGTCATCGGGCGGCGAAGCGCCGGTGGAAACTCGAGGATTACAGTCGTTTCGATCATGTCGGCGTCGCGCTGCTCGGCGATGGCGCGTCCGAGATCGACGCCATGCTCGCGGCGTCAGGCGTGTCCCGCCGCATGGCCTTCATCGCCCCCCATTTTACGACCGCGCTCGCCTGCGTCGCGGCGACGGATATGGTGACGACTCTCTCGGCCACATTTGCTCGCCGCTTCGCGGATCACTTCGGACTTATTTTGCTGAAGCCTCCTTTCCAGAATACCTCGCTGCCGATGACCCTTGTCTCCTCCCAGGTTCGGGCCATGGACCCTTTGGTAAAATGGTTCTGCGCGCTCGTGCGAGACGAGGCGAAGAAAGTTTATGAAGGAGAAATCACCACTCGAAAGCGGTGGAGAACGCTCCGTTAAACGGCCAGACCAACTCCGATTCGGTCACGCCAAATCATGCCAAGACTGTCACGCCAAGACTGTCACGCCGTTGGCGGAAGTGTCTCCGGTCGCCGCTCGTCGCGATATCGCGCCGAATACGTCATCATGTCATCGCGCGACAGCGGAGCCCAAGCGCCTGCCTTTCCATTTGCGGGCGATGGCCTGTGTCGAGGACGTCCAATGCTCAGCGAGTTTGCCGTCCTGCACGCGGAAGAAATCGAACGTCGAGTATCGACTCACGCCGCTCGGACGAAGCCTGAATTCAGTGCTGGATCCGCTCCGCGAATGGGCGGAGGCGAACATGTCGCGCGTGCACAAGGCTCGCGGAAAACGGAGCGCCGCCGATGGAAAGTGAGTGCGGGACTTGCGGCGTCGGGCGGAGCGCAGAAGCGCCGAGAGTGACAGACATTCATCCAGGGAAAAACGGACTGAAATAGAGGAGGGCTTGCATGCCGAACGATGTTGCGCCTTCGAAGCGCGCCGAGGATCTGGCGACGGCCTTTCTGTCGCGGGTTTGGAATGGAACTGACAATGATCTCGGCGCGATCGACGAATTGATGACAGAGGATTATCAGATTCATTCCGCAATGAAGACCATCAGCGGACGCAACGCTTTCCGGCAGTGGGTAGCGGATTTTCAGACCGTGCTCACAAGCGCCCGTAATGAAATCCTCGAGGTCTTCGCCAATGCGGCGGGCGACCGCGTCGTCGCTCGGTGGATGTGCTCGGGTTTCAACAACGGGATATTTGGTCTTCCCGCCGACGGTCGCCCCGTCACGTTTTCGGGTATCGCCATCTGGCGTGTCGAGAACGGACGACTCGCGGAATGCTGGATAGAGCGTGCAGCGCTTGAGGCCTATAGGGATCTGGCAAGCGCCTGACGCGCATGGTTCGTTCCCATTGGCCGCCGCCCTCCGTCTCAGCGACCGGCGGCGGCGCCAGGCCAAGCGCGGCGCGCCGTGGCAGCAATGGCTTCCAGCACCTCGCGATCGACGCCGTCGCGCGCCTGGATCGACAGGCCTTGGATCACCGCCGCGTAGAAGGCCGCCAGCGCGGCCGTATCGGTTGACGGCGCGAGTTCCCCTTCGGCGACGGCGCGATCGAACCGGGCCTTGATCGCGGAGATCGTCGCCAATCTTCGCCTGGACAGATCCGCCGCCACCAAGGAGTGCTCGGGCGCGCAGGTCACGGCGCCGCTGGCCAGCATGCAACCACGCGGCGCCGGCCGTTCGGAATAGACCGCAATCGCCTCCTGCAGGATGCGTTCTACCGCCTGCCGCGCCGTCGGCTCCTCAGCCAGCGCCCGGGCGGTGAACGAGCCATAGGACGCGCCGTAGCGGTCCAAAGCCTCCTGATAGAGCCGCTCCTTGCTACCAAACGCAGTGTAGAGGCTCGGCGGCGTGACCCCCATCGCCGCTGTCAGATCGGCGATCGAGGTCCCTTCATAGCCGTGCCGCCAGAACAGCTGCAGCGCCGTTTCCAGCGCCTCGTCGCGGTCGAACGCGCGCGGCCGGCCGCGGGGTCGCTTTTCGATCTTTTTCATAGCGATCAATATAAAAATATCTTGACCGGCGCGCAATCGCACATTTAACTAGTGATCGCTATTTAATCTCCAAAGGAGAAGGCCGTGACCAAGGCAGCCGCATCGCAATTCGCCACATACCGCGCTTACCGGCTCGTTCCGACCGATGGCGGCAGCCATCTCGACCGGGTCGAGGATGTGGCGCCGAGGCCTGGGCCGGGGGATGTGCTGGTGAGGGTGGAAGCCGCGAGCCTCAACTACCGCGACCTGCTGGTCCTACGCGGCCAGCTCGGGCCAGTGCGCAAGGGGCTGGTTCCGCTCTCCGACGGCGCGGGGCGCGTCGTGGCGACCGGCAGGGAGGTGACGCGCTGGCGCGTCGGAGATCGTGTCGCGCCGATCTTCTACCAGAATTGGATCGCTGGCCCCTACCGCGAAGCCTATGGCCCCGCGGCGCTCGGCGGCGGCGACGCCGATGGCGTGCTTGCGGATCTGATTACCGTTCCCGAAGCCTCGCTGGTGCGCATTCCCGACGAGCTAAGCGTCGAAGAGGCCGCCACCCTGCCGTGCGCCGCCTTGACCGCTTGGCAGGCGCTCGTGGTGCGCGGCCGCCTCGCGGCCGGCGATACGCTGTTGGTGCAGGGAACTGGCGGCGTCGCGCTGTTCGGCATGCAGATCGCGAGCGCCTTGGGGGCGAGGACCATCGTGCTGTCGTCTTCCGACGAAAAGCGCAAGCGCGCCGCCAAGCTCGGCGCCTTCGCGACGGTGAACTACCGCGCCACGCCGGACTGGGATGTCGCGGTGCGCAAGCTGACCGACGGACTCGGCGTCTCGCACATCCTCGAGCTTGGCGGGCCGGACACGTTCGATCGCTCGCTGCGCGCTCTTGCCGCCGGGGGGCGCATCGCCCAGATCGGCGTCTTCACCGGCTTCGGGCCGCGCTCGAACCTCTTCCGCCTTCAGCAGATCAACGGAACCATCGATGGCGTCAACGTCGGTTCAGCCGAGCAGTTCGAGGCGATGAACGCCTTCCTCGTCGCGCATCGAATCAAGCCGGTGATCGACAGAAGCTTCGCGTTCGACGAGGCGCAAGCCGCCTACGACGAACTCGCGAGCGGCCGTCACTTCGGCAAGCTCGTCATCCGTCTCTGAATATTGGGGAGCGCGAGTCAATTCAGAAAGGAAGCTCGGCGTTAGTCGCAGTTCTGTTCGACCAGCCTAGGACGCAACGGCCTTCGATTTCTGATGGCGTCTGGCGATCTCCGCAGGCTTGCTGCGGCGCTTGGGCTTGGACTGATGCGCTTGGAGATACGCCGTCACGAGCAGGATGAGCTCCTTTTCGAGACGCGCTGTGAATCGGGCCGGCGCAGGTTCCTTGAGCAAGGTTTGGACCGGCCCGACCAAGGCGCCAAGCGCGATCTTGGCAACCATGGCGGGATCGTCGAATTGGGCGTCCGGCGCGCTCGCCAGCATGGCCGTTACAGCCGCGACGATACGCGTGCGCATCCGCGCGGCCAGCGCCGCGCCGCCCCGCTCTTCCGCAACGGCGTAGAGCGCCTTCGCTTCCTCGGGGTCGCGCAGCTTCGCAGCCAGGAAAGCGACGACGAAGGCTGCGGCCATCTGCGATAGTTGTTTGCCTCGATGTTCGTGGCAGGCGCGCTCGACCGCGTCGGCAATGCCCTCCAGATGCTTTTCGAGGACGCCGGCGAGCAGCCCATCGCGGTTGGGATAATATTGGTAGAGGCTTCCGACCGACATACCCGCGCGCTCGGCGATACGGGTCGTCGTACAGCGACTCAGGCCCTCCTGGAGCAAAACCTGAATGGCCGCCATGTGCAGCGTTTCGACGGTCGCGGCGGAGCGGACCTGAACCGGGGTTTTTCTGGGCTTTAGGGTCGCTGCGACGGCGTTCATGGAATGCGAATTCAGAAAGCGAAGAATTCTTCATATATTTGCGTGAGTGGCGCGAAACAAGGACCCACGCAATGACGACCACGTTCACCCTCGGCAAGCGCACGGTGAAACGACTCGGTTACGGCGCGATGCAGCTCGCGGGACCTGGCGCCTTTGGTCCGCCCAAGGATCGTGACGCGGCGCTGACCGTGTTGCGCGAAGTGGTGGGAGCTGGGGTGAACCATATCGACACCAGCGACTTCTATGGCCCGCATGTCACTAACCGGCTGATCCGCGAAGCGCTGTATCCCTATCCGGATGACCTCGTCATCGCCACCAAGATCGGCGCGCGGCGCGGCGCAGACGGGTCATGGCGGCCAGCCTTCTCGCGCGACGAACTCGCGCGAGCTGTGCATGACAATCTGCGCAATCTCGGTCTGGACGCGCTCGATGTGGTCAATCTGCGCGTCATGTTCAGCGCTCACGGCCCCGCGGAAGGTTCGATCGAAGCGCCGCTCACCGTGCTCGCGGAGCTTCAGCGGCAAGGGCTTATACGTCACATCGGCCTCAGCAACGTCACGCCCACACAGATCGCGGAAGGTCGCGAGATCTGCAAAATTGTCTGCGTGCAGAACCACTATAACCTCGCGCACCGGGTCGACGACACTCTCATCGACGATCTCGCCAGCAGCGGCGTCGCCTATGTGCCCTTCTTTCCGCTTGGCGGCTTCACGCCGCTGCAATCCTCGACCCTCTCCGATGTCGCGCGGAGCCTCGACGCCACGCCCATGCAGGTCGCTCTCGCCTGGCTGCTTCGTCGCGCGCCCAATATTCTGCCGATCCCCGGCACGACGTCGGTCGCGCATCTGCGGGAGAATCTCTCAGCGACCGAACTCGATCTGCCGGATGAGGCGACTGCTTTGCTCAACGGCGTTGCGGCAAACATCGGTTCGTCTGACTGAGCAGTCATCTCGGGCAATTTTCCTAAGCGAGGCGAGGCATTTTTCGCTTGTCACGATCCGGCGGCTCTTGACCATTGACGCCGCGCTTGTCTGTGGCGCGGCATCCCTGAGCTGAAAAAATTCTTCGCGTTCGGCAGACGATTGGAGAGAAATCGATGTCAAAATTCTACGGCGCCGAGCACCGCAAGCTTCAAGACGAATTCGATACGCGCCGGCTCGCCGATTTAATGGAGGGCGGGGTCATACACAGCGAATTTGCTCCCCATGAGGTCGAATTCATCCAGTCTCGCGACATGTTCTTTCTTTCGACGCTCGATCCTGCCGGCCGTCCGACGGTCTCCTATAAAGGCGGCGCTCCGGGCTTCGTTCGCGTCGTCGGTCAAAGCTCGCTCATTTTCCCGTGGTTTGACGGCAATGGCATGTTTTACTCCGCCGGAAATCTGGCGGAAACGAGCAAAGTTGGCCTGCTTTTCATCGATTTCGTCACGCCCAATCGGCTTCGTGTGCAAGGCGAGGCAAGACTCATGCGCGAAGCGTCGTTGCGTGCTTCCTACCCTGGCGCGCTATTTGTCGTCGGCGTCGAGGTCGAGAGCGTGTGGGTGAATTGTCCTCGTTACATTCATCGCTATCAGAAAATCGCCGAGTCCAAATATGTCGCCGCCGAAGGAGATGAAGCGCCGCTGCCGGGATGGAAGCGGATCGACGTCGTTCAAGAGGCGCTTCCATCTTTTGATCGAGAGCGTGTTGCAGCCGCCGGCGGCGTCATCGACCAAGCCGCGTACGGGGATCTGCTCGCGAAGGGCGAGGCTTAAAGGGCGCATCGCCTTTCGCCGGAAAATGCGTGTGGGACAAGTCCTTGAGCGCATTGAAATCGTCGACTGCGGCGTGGCGGTCGGCGCCGTCGTAGTGACGCCAGCCATTTAGCGGGCCTCTCAAGCAAATTGGGGCAGCCGAGCAAATTGGCTACGCTTGGTGCGAATTCAATTGTTATTTGATGATCCCATCCTCGAGATTAATGATGCGATCCGCAATATCGAGTATTCTATAATCATGGGTGACGATCAGGATCGTCGTTCCATTCTGCTTGGCGAGATTTCTTAATATCTCGACGGCCTCATGGCCGCTATTCTTATCGAGAGACGCGGTCGGCTCATCTGCGAGCACGATCTTCGGTCTGGAAACCAAGGCGCGCGCGATCGAAACACGCTGGCGCTGTCCGCCAGAAAGCTGGGATGGCCGATATTCCAGACGCTCCCGTAGTCCGACCTGGGTCAGAATTTGGTGCGCGAGCCCGACCCGTTCCTTTTCCGAGGAAACGTCATGCAGCTCAAGCGCCATGCATACGTTCTCCGTAGCGGTCAGCGAGAGGAAGAGATTGTGCTGCTGAAAAATATACCCTGTCTGCCGCCGCACGGCGATCCGTGTGCTGGCTTCGCTGCGCACCAATTGCTCGCCGAGCACGACGACGCTTCCGGAGGTCGCAAGCCTCAGTCCTCCCAAGATGGTCAACAGCGTCGTTTTTCCGGAGCCCGAGGGGCCGGTTAGAATGACAATTTCCCCGACATCGATGGAAAGATGGATATCTATCAGGACTTGACGGCCCAACTCGCCAGAGCCGAATGCGAAGTTCAAACCTTTCACGTCGATCATGCTCATGAGAACATGTCCGCCGGATCGGTCGATTTCAGTTTGCGTATCGCCAGTAAGCCGGCAAAAGCGCACATCGTCAGTATAAAGAAGAACACAACGGCGATTCGATCGATGCCCATGGGAAAGGGTATGAAAATGGAGCGTTCGGCGACTTCATAAAACACCATCGACAGCGCCACGCCCGGCAGAAATCCGAGCACCGCTAGATACACCGACGAAGCAAAAACGATATTTCGTAAATAAGATTGGCTATACCCCATCGCCACCAGCGTGGCGTATTGTGGAATGTTATTTCCAATATCCGTGAATAATATTTGGTAGACGATCACCATGCCAACGATCAGGCCCATCAACGTGCCGAAACCGAAAATAAAGCCGAGCGGCGCTGAATTCTCCCAGTAACCTTGCTCGAAGAGGACGAGCTCGTCATAGGTCAATACCCGCACTTCCTGTCCGACTAGTCGCAAGAGTGCGGCTTGCGCGGCGACGATGTCGGCGCCCGGCGCCAGCATGATGAAGCCCAGATCAATCTGATCGAGCGATCGCGATGGAAAGATTCGATGGAAGTTGAGATCGCTCATCACCACATTGCCGTCGGCGGCGAAAGTGGTGCCCATGCTGAAGGTGCCGATGAGCTTCACTTTGCGGCCATTGATTTCGGTGACGTCGCGTCCGGAGGCGATCAACTCCTGTATCGGGCCAAACTCGGGACGAGAGTTTACATCGAACAATGCCGTGTCCTGGCGCTGCAGCTCGGCTCTGAAACTCTCAAATTGGTCGATACGGATCAGTTCGGCGTTGGGATCGTAACCATAAATCATCAGCGTCCGCTGGACATGAGTGTCCATGTTCTTGAATTGGCCGAGCGACATGTAGAGAGGCACGACTCGGCGCACCTCCGGAAGGCCCAAGGCGCGCATCAGGGTGCTTCGTTCGTAGGAGACGGGACGCCACAGGGCTTCCGTCTGCTTGTGCAGTAGAAACAGCTGGCCCTGCATTTTCAGAGGCGCGGACGCCGCGCTCGTGTAGAGGGAATCTCGAAAGCCAAGCTGCATGAACACGAGGACGCAGGCGAATAGGACGCCCAAGGTGGCGGCAAGCAGTTTGGGCCTATCATAGACCAGCTGGCGCCAAGCCAGGCGAGCGGCGAAGAAGACCGGGCGCAGGCCGGTCATCGCTCTATGTGCACCTGAACCTGACGGAAAAGCTGGTGCCGAAGCTGGTCGATCCCCGGGCGCTCTAATGTCAATCGCACCTCGACGATCTTATTGTCCCGATCTGCGAGCGGATCAGTGTCGTTGACCCGATTTTTGCGCACGAGAAAAGCGATTTCGCGCACCTTTGCCTGGTATGGCGCGCTGACCTCCGGAAGCTTCACAATCGCCTTCTGGCCGACTCTCACGCGCGGAATGTCCGTCTCGTAGACTTCGGCGACGACGTCAAGCTCGTTGAGATTCGCAATGTCGGCGACGCCGTCGGGACCGATGCGCTCGCCGGGCCGCGCATTGATCTTGATGACGACGCCGTCGATCGGCGCGGTCGACACCGCCTGCGACAGCTGCGCCTGTTTGAGCTCCAGATTGGCCTCGCTCTGCTGAATGCTTGCGGTCGCAACGTCGACATCCGCCTTGGCCCTTTTCAGGCGTAGTTCGACGCCATCAAGCGCGGAAAGGGTGGCGGAGCCGGACTTGTAGAGGCTCTTTTTGCGATCGCTGTCGCGCTGGGCGCTCTCTAGCTCGGCCTCGGCTGCCAGGAGACGCGCCTTGGCGGCGCCAATTTCGGCCGTCGCCAGCGCCACTTCCGCCTGGCGACGTCGCCGGTCCGTGAGCACCACGATCGGGGCGCCGGCCTTGATGGGTTGGCCTTCCCGTACTAGAATCTCGCCGACGATGCCGCCGGTGACGGCCGCCTCGTTCGAGACACGGATGAGTCGAGAGCGAGGTTCGATCCGGCCGAGAGCGCCGACGCCAGGAAAATTTAGCGCCCGCGGCGTCTCCTTCATTTGTTTGGTCGGCGCTTCGTCCCCCACAAAATATTCGGCGCGGACGAAAAGCGTCACGCCGATGGCCAGCGCCGCGACCAGAACCACTTGAAGGATGGATCGTATGGGAATGCGCCTCTCCGGCGGACGGCCCGCCCGGCGCGGGCCCGCGCCCTCCGACACTCCCACTGCAAATCCGTGAGTCATTTTACCCGCCGCCATAATTCCGATTGACATAGTATCGAGAGACATGCGGTCAATTTCAACATCCCGTTCGGTTGCACCTGCAAAGAGCCCGTGTAGCTCTTGCCCTCCTCGGGATCGTAAACGTGCCCCCCGGTCCAAGCGCCATCTTCTGGCTTGAAGTGGGTGAGGACCTGAACGCCGACCACCGGACGAGAACGCAGCTTCGGGTCAGGATTGTGCGAATCGCGCGCCCCGTCTCCCGCAGGGTTCGCGAAGACATGCGCGACCGTTCCGCACATGTCGCCGCCGCAAGGCGCGATGCGCACATGCGCCTTTCCGCCCTCGGTCAGCCATACTCCCTGGACATCATTATCCGCGCGCGCGGCGCCGCATGAGGCGAAAATACCAAGAAGAGCAAGCGACGCTAGGCGCATCCCGCATTTCCTTTGGGTGGGTTGGCTTTCTCCATGAGACGGACTCGTGACACGTCAGCCGCCCTCAGGCTCTCGGGATTCCGATTTCGGCAGGCCGAATTTGAAATTCGGCGGTCGCCGGAAGGACTATCGAGGCCCCGCCCGAACCGCGACGGCGCGTTCGCCATCATTGGGGCGCTGTGAGAGCGGGCGACGCCTCGAGCTTGCGCAGCTCCTGACGGCGATATTCGCTGGGCGTGATCCCGCAGGCGACCTTGAAGGCGCGGTTGAAAGGGCCCAGGGAGGAAAAGCCGGCGTCGAGCGCAATGGTTAGGATCGGGACTTGCCGCTGGTCTGGATCCTCCAACGCCCGCTTAGCGTCCTCGATCCGATAGCCGTTCAGATAGGCGTTGAAGTTACGGTAGCCGAGATGCTGGTTGATCAGCCGCCGCAATCGATACTCCTGAACGTTCATTTTTTGTGCAAGCGCGGCGATAACCAGGCCGTCCTCGCGATAGACGCGCTCCTGCGTCATCAACTGATCGAGACGGGCCGCAAGTCTTGTGTAATCCGCGTCGGACGCGGAAGCAGCGTCGGTCGTAGGCCGTCGCCGCGCAAAGGCGCCGAACTCGCCGATGCGAAGGAGTTCATAGGAAAGGAGCACCACGAGCAGGGCGATCCCCGCTATGTTCACGACGACCCAGGGTCGAAGACCCGGCGTCCAACCGTAAATGCTGTCGGCGATCGTCACCACAAAGGCGTACGCCGCGATGGAGCCGACGAAAATCGGCCGGGCGCGGCGTCGCGCCTCCACCAGATCATCCGCCCGGCGGACCCAAACCCTCCGCAAGGCGTCGCCCGCAAAGGCGAAAGCGCTGATCTGGCAAATCAGAAAGCTCGCGTCCGACCAGAGTTCGCCAAAACCTGGAAACACGAATTCATGCAGGATCGTTAGTGTGACGACGAAGCATGCGACGCCGTATTCGCGCCAGCCGGGCCTGAAGTCGTCGTCATACCACGCACGGGAAAACATCCAGAAGAGCGGCATCGCGGCGGCGGCCAGCGGGAATGCCGCAAACCGCAGGAAGGAGGCCTCGCCCAAATCGCCGGGGAACGAAGCCGCGAGATAAGCGATGACGGAGGCGATGAAGGCGATGCCGTATCCGACGGCCGGCGTTTGGCGGAATTCACGGACGAAAGCCGAAAGAACAACCAAGAGTCCGCCTATGGCGACGCCACGGAAGAAGATATCCAGTTCCGCCAAGGTCATGCGCAGCGTATCCCTCGCGATGATTTCAGCAAGAGACACAAAAATTTCACGCGGAAGCAACCCTTCGAGCGCCTGAGCGCACGCTTTTCCCGGTCGCCGTCAGCGTTCTCCAAGAACCCCTGTCGCGAAAATTGCAATCCATCCCTTTGATTGTTCGGGTCAAGCGCAACGCCATCCGCTCGGCGTCGAACTTTGATGCGCCGCCGTCGGACAGCCGGAAAGCCTCCGGGCTGGCGGCGAGCCTGTCGACATGCGACCTCGTGCGCGGCCAAGCGGTCAATCACGTCACGAAGAAGCCGTCCCGTATCAGTTCATCCAGGCTGAGGCTGAAGGCGTTGGCGATCAAATCAAGATCTTCCCGGCTATGCGCCGCGCTGATCATCATCGTGTGCATCTCAGGCATGTATACGCCGTGCTTGCGCATATAATAGGCCAGACCGACGTTGGCTTTGAGATTACTCGACATTTTCTGGCGATAATATTTCGACGGCTTGTAATAGAACGCCATGCCGAAAATCGAATGCTTTGCCTTGAGCTGAAACTGGACGCCCTTCTCGTTCGCGGTCGCGCGCAGCTTGTCGGCAAGATAGGCTGTGGCGGCGTCGAGATCGTCATAAATTTCGGGATGGTCCCGCAAATAGGTCAGGGCGCCGATGCCGGCGGCGCAGGACATCGAATTGCCGCTCATCGTGCCGCCGATAAAGACGCGATGTTCGAAATCCGTGAACGGATCGCCCGTCGTCTTGGCGTAACCGATGAGCCGCTCTTTACCGACCATCGCACCGCAGGGCAGGCCGCCGCCGATGATCTTGCCAAGGCAGGTGATGTCGGGTTCGATTCCGATGAGCCGCTGCACGCCTCCATAGGTGGCGCGAAATCCGCTGACGACCTCGTCGAACACGAGCGGGACTCCGGTCGAGTCGCAAATTGAGCGGAGCTCCTGAAGAAACGGCGTGTCGTAGCCGCCGGTGACGGTCGGCATTGGCTCGCAGATCACGCAGGCCAGCGTGTCCGCCTTGGCCCTCAGCTCTTCCAGCGCCTTTGGATGGGCATATTGAAGAACAAGGACGTCGTCGACATTCGCGGTGTGGCATCCTGGACTGCCGTGGATCGGCTCCGGCGTCTCGATCGGACCCCGAAAGCGAAAATAGGAGCTGACCATGCCGGAATCAGAATATCCGTGATAGTGGCCCTCGAATTTGGCGATCACATTTCGCTTCCGGTGGGCGCGACAAATGCGAATGGCCTGCATGACGGCTTCGGTTCCGGAATTGGAAAAAACCGCTCGTTCGGCAGAGGGAAAGGCGTCCAGCAGGATTTCCGCAAGCTCCAGCTCGGGCAAGTTGCCGACAGCGTTGACCCAGCCGGCCCGAACACATTTTTCGAGGCTCTCGACGATGCTCGGGTGGGCATATCCGAGCACATGCGGACCGTAACCGGCCGAAAGATCGACATAGCTGTTTCCGTCGACGTCGACGACGCGGCTTCCTTTCGCTTCCTTGACAAAAAGCGGATAGCCGCTCGGCACGAAATAGCGATCGAGATGGGTGGGCGCGACAAGCGTCTTGCTTGCGCGCTCGGCGAGCGCGACGCTTTGGGGCGTGGTCTGCTTGAAATGCGCTTCGAATATCGCCTTCACGGCTTCGCTCATGTAAGGCGAAAACCGATCGTTGAATCGTCGTGCATTGTCCCAGATGTCGATGTGCGGGTCGATCTTATCGGCTGTTCCCTCACATGAGAGAAATATCAGTTCGATCTTGGCGAACTGGGTGGAATACTTCGCGCCGTGATGGTTCAGTACGCGGCTGCAGTCTCTAAAAAATTCGTATGTCGACCACTTGCCGGTGCGCTCATGATAATGAAACTTGAAGACATCGATCATGGAGCGCTCGTAGCTCTCCCAATCCGAGTAAATATTTCCTTTCTTGGACACGAAGGCGCGCGTGAACCTTTCGACGGCGATCTCCCATTCCTGGCGGATGCAAGCGCAAAAATAGGCGGATAGCGCCCACTTCTCCTCTTCATTCAGCTTGGCGACAATTCCGAAATCAACCAAGATCACGTCGCCGCTTTTCGAGAAGAACATGTTGCCCGGATGCGGGTCCGCGTGACAGATGCCTTCATGGTAGAGCATCGTGTAAATCGCATCCTGCACGCGCCGAGCGACCTGCTGTCTCGGCAAGCTACAGGCGGAAATGTCCTTGATGTGGAGTCCTTCGACGAACTCCATGACCAAGATGTCGTCTCGACATAGGTCGGGATATAGCCGCGGAATTTTAATATAGGGATGGCCCTGAAACGCCTCGTAAATGGCCTGCTGGTTCCTTCGCTCTTCGTCCATATCGACTTGAACCGACAGCAGCTTGGCTATTTCATCGAACCGCTCCGGCAGGTCGAGGAAGCGCGCAGGCCTCATCGCCTTGTGGATCAGCCTCAAGGAAAAGCCGACGATTCGAAGGTTGTTCCTCAGCGACTCGACGACGCCATGCTTGACGATTTTTACGGCCACCCGTTCGCCCGTGCGCAGGCGCGCTTCGTGGACCTGAGCGATCGAGCCGCTCGCAATCGGGTCGGCGGTGAAGTCTAAAAGAGTTTCGCTCCAATCGGGGCCATAGGCTCGGAGTAGGATTTTCTGCAAAGCCTTGTTTGACATGCCCGGCACGTCGTCCTGCAATGTCGACAGAACGTCCTGCATGTCGCCGGGCAACATGTCCGAGCGGGTCGCCAGGACCTGACCCACCTTGATGTATAAGGGACCCATGCGAATGAGATAGGCGCGTATCCACTCCGCAACGATCCGTGATCGACGCTGGCTGTCTGAGAAACGGGTCGCGATGAAGCACCCGACGCCATAGGCCCCGGAGTTGATGACGATGGCGGGCAGTGTCGTGAGCATCCTCATGAACTCCTTCAGTAGACGAAGGAGTATGCCGAAAACGACATGCCTGCACTGGCGACAACCGCGGCAAGCAGGTCTCCACGGGCCACGCGTTGTTCTTCGATCGCGAAGGCCATGGCCGCCGGCACCGAGCAGGAAACGAGATTGCCGCAACGCGAATAAACGTTGGACACGAGATGCCGCAGGCTGAACATATCGGCAAGGTCGTCGCCCGCCTTTTGTGACGCCGCGTGAGGGAAAATCGCGCGGAGCTTGTCCAAGGGCGGATTGAGGTCTTGAAACACCTGGATGAGTTCGGGGCCCGCCGCCTCGAATAATTCATAGCCGTAGGACGTGAACCGGTTGCCGTTCTTGCCGATGCGCTCAGTCCGGTTGCAATAGCCCTGAAAGCCGTTGACGGGGATCGTGCACAGATCCGCGAGATCTGGCCGGGAGCGGAACTTAAATGTCCACTCGTTTGTCGGATCGGCTGAAAGGATCGTCGCCGTGGCGGCCTCGCCGATCGTGTACGTCGGGAACGTCCAGTTCAACTCTCCCTCGTGCCGCAGGGCGAAATTGCCAAGCCGATTGCCGGTGACGCTGAACTCGGCATTGACGATCATCGCACGCTTGCAACTTCCCGACTGCAGGAAGTGATAGATGATCTGCGCGCCCCGCGACCAGCTGTTGCAGGCGTCCAGCACATCGAAGCAATGCGCATTCTTGAAGCCCAGCGCATGCGCCACCAGATAAGCGCCGGCCGGCTCGATGAATCCGCGTCCGACGCCAACATAGACGAGAGTGTCAATTTCCTCTTTGGTGCATTTGGCTTCTTCCAGCGCGGCGTTGATGGCGCCCGTCAAGACGCTCAGTGGCGTTTCGCTTTCCTCAAGCATGTAACGCGTCTGAGCTCCGCTGTAGGTCAGCCAGCTCTCGATCCTCTTTATCGCCGCGTCGAGATCTCCGTCATACGTCGCTTCGCTGCTTTCGCGGACAATATGAAGGACGTCTTCATTCGACAGCTTGCGCGACGGCAAGGCCGCCTTCACGGCATCAATGCGCATTTCTTATGTTCCTCGAGCTCAGTAGGTGCAGATCTGATAACCGGACCGGTCAGTTGTTTTCAGCTTAAACGCTTGAGCAAATCTCGACCGAGCGATGCGACGGTTCGTCCCTTCATGAGCTCCATAAGAGAAATTTCGACGCCCAGCGTCGCCTTGACAGCGACCTGCAATTCCACGGCCATCAATGAGTCAATGCCCATGTCTGACAATTGAGCGTCTATGTCGATGCGTTCGCAGGGAATGCGAAGAGTCTCCCCGACGACGCGACGAACGATGCCGACAATGTGCTCGCCGCGCTGTTCCGGCTCGATCTGCGCCAGTTCAGCGCGCACCCGGTCGATGACGCTGTCGGACTCGTCGCGGGCCTCGTTGACAAGAGGCGCGAAGCGCGGAGCCGAACTCGCCGGATGGGTGGACGCCCACTTGGCCCAGTCGACATCAACGTAGGCGAATTGCGCCGTTCCCTGAAGGAGAGGCGCTTCCATATCCTCGAGCGCTTCCGTGGAGGAAATCGGCTGGATGCCTGCCCGCGCGAGGTGCTGCGCAACCATCGTGTCGCGCGTGAGCATTCCGACGTCGCCTATCGCGCCCCAATTGACGCTTTGACCGGGAAGGCCGAGCGTCTGCCGGTAGTGCGCGAGCATGTCAAGGAAGACGTTGGCCGCGACATAGTTTCCTTGCCCAGGATTGCCGATGAGCGCCGAAATCGACGAAAAACACAGGAAGAAGTCCAGCGGCGCGTTACGGGTCACTTGGTGCAGGTTCCAAGCGCCGACCGCCTTGGGGCGATAGACCGCATCGAACCGTTCGTCGGTGAGTCCAGAAAGCACGGTGTCGTCCAACACCGCCGCCGAATGCATTACGCCGCGTAGCGGCGGAAGCTCAAGGTCGATCCGCGCCATCATCGCCGCCACGTCGGCTTCGACGCTGACGTCGGCGGCGACGCTCATGACGTTGACGCCTTGCGCTTCGAGCGCAGCCACCGCGCGCCGCGCCTCGCTGGAGGCGGCGCCGCTGCGGCTCACGAGGACCAGATTCTCCGCACCTTGCTGGGCCAGCCAACGCGCGGCGTTCAGGCCGAAGCCGCTGAAGCCGCCGGTCACCATATAAGTGGCGTTGGGCTGAATCAGCTTCTTCTCGACTTCCGCCGGCACGACTTCGACGCGCGCAGGGTCGGCGAATGACAGGACAATTTTACCCGTCTGCTTTGATTGCGCCATGAACCGGAAGGCGTCCGAAGCCTCGTGCAACGGAAAGACAGTCACAGGAGTGGGGCGGAGATCGCCGTGCTCGAACCGGTCCCAGATTTGGGCGAGAAGTTCTCGAATCGCACTCGGCTGCTCGGCCATGAGTCGATCGAGATCAATCGCTGCAAACAGGAGATTCTTGTTGAAGGGCAGCAGCGGCAGCCGCGCGTTCTCGACGATGTCGCGCTTGCCGATCTCCACGAACCGTCCGAAGGGAGCCGTCACCTCCAAGCTTTTGACCAACGTCTCTCCCGCGATAGAGTTGAGGACGACGTCGACGCCCCGGCCGCCAGTCGACTTCAGGACGCCGTCGGCGAATTCGAGACTGCGCGAGTCGAAGACCTGCTCGACGCCCAGCGTGCGCAGATAGTCGCGTTTCGCCTCGCTTCCCGACGTGACGAAGATACGTGCGCCGATCGATTTCGCGACCTGGATCGCCGCGAGCCCCACGCCGCCGGCGGCGGCGTGAATGAGCACGGTTTCGCCAGCCTTCAGCCGTGCGATGTCATGCAAGGCGTAATAGGCCGTCATGAAGATGACGGGAACGCTGGCGGCCTCTTCAAACGTCAAGGACGAAGGCTTGCGCATGGCGAGCAGGCGATCGACGGGAACGCGCACATGGGAGCTGAAGGAGCCTTTGAAGGAGCCCATCAACTCGTCGCCGACCTTATAGGCCGTCACCCCTTCGCCGACGGCGGTGACGACGCCCGCCGCCTCCATGCCGAGTTCGGCGCCGTGATAGGAGCCCTCCAGAGCCTTGGCCGGCAACATGCCAAGGACCTTCAGCACGTCCTTGAAGTTGAGCGCCGCGGCCTTGATTTCGATTTCGATTTCGCCTGCGGCGGGAGCCGGCCGAGGAGCCTCCTCGAAGCGCAGGCTCTCTAGGCGGTTCTCGGTCCCGCGCGACAAGCGGAAGGCCTGTACGGAGGTGGCGGAGACGGTGCGCGTCTCGACCTCGCCATCCTCCTGGCGGAGGGCGGCCGCCGGCACGAGCCGCTGCACACGCCGCTCATCGCCCCGCAACGCGACCTCGGTTTCGGGATCGTCGCTGAGGATTTGCCGAGCGAGGAGACCGCGATTTTCATCGAGGGGATCGACGTCGACGGCAGTGCATTTCAAATTTGGATTTTCGCCGGCGATGGTGCGCGCCAGACCGATCAGCGCGGCGTGCGCCATATTCACGGTCTGCGAACCTGGCAAGGGCTGCGCGAGCGACGTCACGACGAAGAGCCTGGGGGAATCATCGCCCGCGTCCTGGCCTTCGAGCGCTTGCGCAAGGCGGAGGAGGCGCTTGGCTTCGCCAAGATCGCTCACGGCATCGTCCGCGCTCGGCTTCGATTCTCCCATAAAGACGATGGCGCGAAGCCGCGGGCTTTCGTCGATAAGCTTGCGCGCGGCGATGACGTCCGTAAGCGACTGCGCGTCCAAGGTCCGGACTTTGGCTCCGATCGCTTCAAGCGCGGCCGCGAGTTCTTTAGAAGCGTCCGGATTTGCTGCGAAGAGAAGACAGTCTCCGAGCCGTTGATCGGTTTCGCTGAGCGGCTTGACCTCCCATGCGAGCCCGTAGGATCGGCTTTCAAGCCGCTCCTCTGGCGTCAGCTTCTTCGTGTGGAGCGCCTTGCATCTGATGCCGCGGATTTCCGCCGCGATGCTGCCGTCCGCGCGATAGAGAATGAGGTCGCCTTCGAACCCGTCCGAGGACTGATCGATCACGCGTCCGTGCGCCCAAAGCGGAGCGCCGGTTCCAGCGTGAAAAACGACTCGACCAACTCCAGCCGGCAGATAGGTCGATTCCTGAAGCTTGCCCTGGCCGATCGCGCCCACAAGCGTTTGAATGGCGCCGTCAAGGAGGGCGGGATGAAGCCGATAGGCCTCAAGCTCCTCAGACGGCCCTTGAATGACCTCCAGCTCCGCCAGTATCTCCGCGCCGTTCCGCATCAGATTGCGAATAGTGCGGAAATGCGGGCCATAGGCCAGCCCGTACGCAGCCAATCGATCATAAAGTTCGCCGACGTCGACCGACTCCCGTATTCTCTCCTTCACCTCCGCCAATGACTCGGCTCCGGTGCGAGGCGGCGGCAAGGTGAGCACCCGGCCCATCGCGTGCAGCGTCCAAGAGTCGGTTTCGTCGTCCGTCTGGCCGTAGATATGGAACTCCCTCGCGCTCCGATCGAAGGTCGCCCGAACAATCGGATCTTTGAGCGTCGGGAAGACGAGCGGTCTAAGGAATGACAGATCTTCGAGCGTGTAACTGGCCTGTCCGCCGTCAAGCAGCGACGCCATCGCCAGACCCTGCTCAATATAGCCGGCGGCCGGAAAGACGATCGCTTCCTCGATGACATGATCGGCCAGATAGGAGATCGATGGCCTACCGAGATCGTGCTCCCAGCTCGGCGTGGGCGACGACACCCGACTTCCCAACAAGGGGTGCTCCGTGCGGCCAAGTCGGTCGAGCGCGCCTGCGCTCGTCTCGTTCCAATAATATTCCCGCTGCCAGGGATACAAAGGCAGCTTCACGAAGCGCGCGCCGACGGGAGAAAGCGCGCGCCAGTTCACGTCATAACCGTTTACATAAAGCGCGCCGAGCGCGGCGAGCACGGTCGCGCGCTCGGGATGCTCACGGCGTAAGGTAGCGATCGAAACGCCGCCCGCTTCGCTGGTGCGCAGAACTTCCTTGATTGACGTCGAGAGCACAGGATGCGGGCCGACCTCGACAAAGCCGCTCAGTCCGTCGGTCACCATGGCGACCATCGCGTCGGCGAACAGCACAGGCTTCCGCATATTGGAGCACCAATATTCCGCGTCCAAGTCGGGGCCTTCGACGCGCCGACCAGTCACGGTGGAATAGAGCGGAGTGTGAGGAGTTTGCGGGCGAAGCCCGTGCAGGGACTTCCGCAGCTCCGGCTTCAGCTCCTCCATCTGGGGGCTGTGATACGCGACCTCGACATCGAGGAAGCGATTGAATATTTCGTCCTTGGCGAGCTGCTCCGCGATTGCCGCGAGCGCTTCGCCGTCGCCAGCCAGCGTGACCGTTGAAACGCTATTGATCGCGGCGATCGAAACTGTTTCCGGACAGGACTCCAGAATGCGTTCGGCCTGCTCCCGATTGAGGCCGGTGGCCAACATGCGCCCCTTGCCGGCAGCCAGCTGCTGAAGTCGGCTGCGATGATAAGAGACGGCGACGGCGTCCTCGAGGCTGAGCGCCCCCGAGACGTAGGCGGCGCTCACCTCGCCGACGCTGTGTCCGACCACCGCCGCCGGATAGACGCCCCAGGAACGGAGAAGTTCGGCCAAGGCGACCTGCACGACGAAATTCGCTGGTTGCGCGATACGCGTCTCTTTGACCCGTGAGCGGCTTTTGTCCTCGCGCATTTCCTCCAGAATGGAGAAGCCGGCGAGGGGGCGGAAGATCGCGTCGATCTCCTCCGCCGCCTTGCGAAAGACCGGTTCGTTCTCGAGCAGTTGCCGGCCCATGCCCCACCACTGGGGCCCCATGCCGGTAAACACGAAAACGGGTCGCGATTCCGCGCGCCGTAGCGCCTTGCCCTGAATGACGTGGTCGCTGTAGCCATGTGCGGCGAACTGCTCGAGTTCCGTCGCCATTTCGGCGGCCGAGGCGGCGACGACGCTCAATCGGCATTCGTGAGCCGAGCGTCGAATTCGCGCCGAATGGCAAATGTCCTCAAGCGCAGCACGTCTGCCGCGCGAGAGCATCTGCGCATAGGAGCGGGCGAGAGCGGTCAGAACTTTGGGATCGCGCCCAGAAAGGGTGAGGATCTGCTCTCCCGCCAATCCATCCTTTTTCTCTTCCAACGGCGGCTTTTCCGCGCGCTGAAGGACCACATGCGCATTGGTGCCGCCGAAGCCGAAGGAATTGACCCCGCAATAAACATCGCGATCCTTCTGTGAAAGCGGCTCGAGGCTTGTCGGCAAGCGAATGCCGAGTTCCCGGAAGGGAATCTTCGGGTTGGGATTTTGCAGATTGGCTTGCGGCGGCACAGCCCCTCGGTCGAGACAGAGCGCCGCCTTGATAAGTCCGGCGACGCCCGCCGCCGCTTCGAGGTGGCCGATCGTCGATTTCGCCGAACCGATCAGACAGGCGTCGTCAGCGTCGCGTCCGGCGCCAATGGTGCGTCCGAGAACGCCGGCTTCGATGGGATCGCCCACCGGCGTCCCCGTGCCATGGGCCTCGACGTAGCGCACATCGCTGAAAGGCACGCCGCTTTGCGCGTAGACACGCCGAATCAGCGCCTCCTGCGCCACCGCGCTTGGCATTGTGATGCCGTCGGTGCGCCCGTCCTGGTTGACGCCCGTGCCGCGTATCGTCGCGTAGACATGATCGCCGTCGCGCAGGGCGGCGGCATAGGGCTTAAGCAGCACCACCCCGGCGCCTTCGCCGCGCGCATAGCCATTGGCGCGTTCGTCGAAACTCTTGCAATAGCCGTCCGGCGCCAAGAAGTGGCCCTTGCCCATGATCATCGGATACTCGGGCCGCAACATGACGTTGACGCCGCCTGCCAGCGCCATGGAAACGTGGCCACGCCAAATATCCTGGCAGGCGAGATGCACGGCCACGAGTGATGAGGAGCAGGCCGTGTCAACCGAGAGGCTTGGGCCGCGGAAGTCGAAAAAATAGGAAAGCCGATTCGACAGCAGCGTCATCAGCGCGCCGGTGCCCGAATGGATGCTGATATTCTCCCGATTATGCGGGCTCAGTTGATCGAGCATGCTGTCGAGCGTGAAGCCGCCAATATAGACGCCTGTTTCGGAGCCCGCGAGCGTTTCCGGGACGACGCCAGCGTCCTCCAGAGATTCCCAGGCCACCTCCATGAGCAGTCGCTGCTGCGGGTCTACATGGACCGCCTCCCGCGGCGATATGTTGAAGAACGCAGCATCAAAGCGATGGACCGCCTCGTCGAGAAAGCCGCCCTTGCGCGTGTAGATCTTGTTCGGTTTATCGGGGTTATCGTTGAAGAATCGATCCATGCTCCAGCGGTCTTCCGGAACGTCGCGAATAGCGGGGCGGCCGGAGACGAGGAGGTTCCAATAGGCGTCCGGGCTATCGGCTCCTCCAGGGAAGCGGCACCCCACGCCGATGATCGCGATCGGCTCCAACTCTCCGACCTCGTCGCCGCGAAATCCCGATGCCTGAAGATTCAGATTGCGTTCGTCCATGGCATGACTCTTGCTGAATATATATCGTTGGGGGATCGTGCGTTACTCAACGCACAAGCGAGGCGCTATCTCAAACTTAAATATTATTCTTTGTTAGGTACATCAATTACTTATGGTGTCAGCAGATGTCCTTGAGCCGAATGCGGCTGACATGTAATTGTAACAATTTGTGTCATGGGGCATCCTTGCTTCTCCGATTGAATGGATAATAGGCTGCTTCGACCATAATTTTCTTGGGCTAGGTTGCGCTGCAGCATATTCGCTATTCGATACGATCTAAAAAGTCAACATGTATTTACTTGGGTCTTACGGCCAACTGCTCGGCGAATGTTAAAATAGTCATAAACACAATCCAGTCCTAAGTTTTGGGCAATTATCACGTTAACATAGTATACGCCAATGGTAGGTTGCAGCCGAAAGGCCGGCGCTGAGTGATTCAGAGAGGCGTAAATGCGTCAGGATTTTTGGCTTGGGGCGAGGAGCGAGATTTGGGGCGATTGCCCCCTTCGGAGCGTCAAGTCGGTGGATGCGTCGCTTCATTTCAGCGCTTTGTATGGCAACCCAAGATTAGAAAGGCATTGCTCAAGCTCATTCGACCAAACGAACAACTTGCAAGCTGTGTTGTTGATTTGTTTTGCGGTCACCACAAGGTGTTGTTCAGGAACGTCGGTCGATGAGTCTGCGTTGAACTCTGGAAGCGAGAACGTCAATATTTTTCATCCAGGGGAAATACCGGATAAGGCGTCTTATCTTGGAGTGTATATGTTCTCAGCATTTCATAGCAGCACTAACAACTATAGTATTTTGTTTATTTACCGAATTTGACTGATATGATGAGGATCATATTAAGTTTTGATCTAGGCTCCATTCAAGCTACCACCGGTCAAACATGAACTAAAATCAAGCTGGCGGGACTTATGAAGCGCGGATTTTGAAAACGACTTGTTGCTCGACAGCGCTGGCGGTTATCATCATCGCGCCAACTGCATGAAGGATATCCGACGGCGGTGGCGTTGGCTGCTTATCGGGATTGCCGGCCATGACAAGGACCACCAAATCACTTGGCCGAGATGCGGCGGATGAATCTGCATGGTCTCGGTTCGAGCGCGCCGTAGACGCGGCTGTCAAGGGCGGACCGAAACACAAGATCGCGCCACCGCCATCCGTCAGCAAGAAAGCGCGCCCCGCCAGCAAGGGGCGCGTCCACAAGGGGAAGACGAAGGCGTGAGGCGCTATCGAAAATTAGCAGGTCTGGACCCTTTGGGACAGAGAGCTTTGAGTTGCAAGTTGAGCAATGAAAGACCGCATGGACGCCGAAATTGGTTTGGAGCCGAAGAGGCGATTTCTTCCAGTTCCCGTAGCTTGTTGCGCAACGCCAAGGTGGCTGTCGGGGCGCGCCTGCCTCTGGCTTACGCATTTAGGCAACGCATCCGTTTCCGATTTACCCATCGCTTCGCAATGTGGTGTCGCGATCGATCAGCGAGAGAAGCGTCTTCTTAGGCGCAGGCTCTTTGAAGGCGCGGTCCTTCGCCTTCCCGCCGACGGAAGGTCTGGTCCGCTTCAACGGGCGAGTTCGGGCCGCAACGGCGTCGCGGCGTCATCGCGGACGCTCTCGCGAATGCGATGGCAGAGAAACCAGACCGTCTTGTACGGGCGGCCGATCATGCGGCTGATTTGAAGGGCGGACATGCCCTTCTTTGACGACATCATGAGGAAGGTGACGGCGAGCCATGTATGCAGCGGCACTTTCGAGCGCTCATAGAGCGTTCCGACTGTGACCGTGAATGGCTGGCGGCAAGCGTTGCACTGATAGAGGCCGGAGCGGGTCGTCCTGCCTTGCATCAGCGTGGCGCGATTCTCTTCCTTGCAATGCGGACAAACCGGGCCGTTCGGCCAAACCCGCGCCTCCACCCACTCGCGAGCGGCTGCTTCGTCATGAAAGATCGGGTTGGAAGGATCGGCGGCCATGTCGACTGCTTCTTATGCGGGAGCAATACAACATACCGGCGCTACTACGTCAAAGTGATAGACGCCATTTGGCGCGGAGCCTATTTACCGGGAGTCTGCGCCCTGCCGTCTCCCGGTCAGAAAAAAGGCTTCCATGGCGCCCTTGCCCTTGATTTCGAGGCCGTCACGCGGCGTCAAAATGAAGTCCCTGCACAGATGCTCATAGGTCGATCGTGAAATCTGGATGCGGCCTGGCAGGCTGTTCGACTCCAGCCGGCTCGCGATGTTCACCGCGTCGCCCCAGATATCGTAAATGAACTTGTGCGCGCCGATCACGCCCGCGACGACGTCGCCGGAGTTTATGCCCATCCTGATTTCAAGCGGCGCAGGCAATGTACCGTTGAGAATTTCCAGGGTTTCGGCCATCGCCAACGCCATGTCCGCGACGGCGTGCGCGTGATCGTCGCGATTGTCGAAGAGCCCACAGGCGACCATGTACGCGTCGCCGATCGTCTTGATCTTCTCGACGCCAAATTTGAGCGCGAGCCCGTCAAACGCCGAGAAAACGCGTCCCAATACGCCAACAAGTTCGGGAGCCGGCAGCCTGGAGGAGAGTTCGGTGAAGCCGACGAAATCCGCAAACAGAATCGTGACGTCGTTGACATGATCCGCGATGACCGTTTCGCCGCCCTTCAGGCGCGCGACAATCGGCGCCGGAAGAATATTGAGGAGAAGCTGCTCGGAGCGCTCTTTTTCGATGCACAACGCTTCGAGCGCCTCACGCTCTCGGTCCCGTAGATGTTTTTTCTCCAGTGACGATCCGATGCGCGCGCGAAGAAGCACCGGATCGAAAGGCTTCGCGAGATAATCGTCGGCGCCCGCCTCGATGCATCTGACGATGGAGTCGATCTCGTTCAAGGCCGATATCACGATGACTGGAATGTCTCTCAAGGCAGGATCAGACTTGAGGATCGAAAGAACATCGAAGCCGCTGATATCCGGCATCAGCAGATCGAGCAAGATGAGATCAAAGGGCGCCTGCCGCAACATTTCCAGCGAGCAATACCCATTTTCTGCCAGCGCGACGGAGTGGCCCTGTCGTTCCAAACGGCGCTTCAGGAGCTCGCGATTGGACGCGTTGTCGTCGACCACGAGGATGCGACTCGGCAATACGGCGACACTGTCGGCTTCGTTTTCTGAGATCGGCTGGACGGAGGCGACGAAGCGATGTGCGACCATGGCGGAGACCGGTTCCGCGCCGACTTCGGCGTTCGTTGCCGCCGCCTCGGTTTCGGGGAGTGAAAAACTGACCAGGCCGTCGATACGCTCAAGCAGGCGGGACGCTTCCTCTAGAAGTCGAGTAAGGTCCGAGACCAGCGCCTGCGCGTCGTCAACGCCAGCTGCGTCTTCGCGCAGCATCTCGCCATATCCCTTGATGGCGTTAATGGGCGTGCGCAGATTGTGCCGCAAGTCGCGACGATAGTCCTCGGAATCCTCGCTTGGCGCTCGCGTCGGCGCGCGGGACCGACTCACGAGTGACGCGATGAAATCAATCAGCGAACGGCTGGCGGCGTGGATTTTCTCGAGGTCGTCACGAAATTCCCCGTGACCGTTCCTTACGGCCTCGTCCAGCAAAATTTCGGCATAGCCGGCAATCGCCTCGGCAGGCGCGCTCAGCTCCTGCTGTACATAAGCAAGCAGCGCGCGATCGCTTCGGTCGGCGGACGGCTGAAAGTCATGCGACGTCATCTAATTTTCCCAGAAAGCCGGAATGCGCCAACGCTCGCCGTCCAAGATGCGTGAGTCGTGTTCCTCATAAATGTTTCAACCAGTAGGTCGCCGGAGTTCGCTCTACGACGACGGCTACCGGAACGCGGCCGCGCATCGCTGGAGACGGAGGCTTCGAGACGACAATCGATCAGACGATGCTAAGCGCCAGATTCAATCAGCGCCGTGATCTTGCCGAGAAGACGCGTGATCTCGACAGGTTTCGTGTCATAATCGTCGCAGCCCGCTTCGATCGCCTTCTCCCGGTCCCCCGCCATCGCGTGAGCTGTAAGGGCGATGACCGGAATCTTGCGAGTCGCTTCGTTTTCTCTGACCCGGCGGGCCGCCTCCCAGCCGTCGATGACCGGCAGGCTCATGTCCATCAGTATGAGGTCAGGCGATTCGGCGGCGGCCATCTCGACGCCCTGCTGGCCATCTATGGCGATCACGACTTCATAGCCATTGCGCCTGAGACGCCGCGACAGCATATCCCTGTTCATCTCATTATCTTCGACAAGCAAAATCTTCACCACCGACCCCGTCTCCGATGTCAATGCGCTTGGACGGCGTCCGCCGCGCTGGGATTGAGGCACTGACGCATAATCGTCACCAGCTCCTCAAGATAGTCATGGTCCTTTGTGATGATGTCAGCCCTGAATTCTTTCAGCTTGCAAATATCCTCTTCGCTGAGATCTTTCGCCGTGACGATGATGACCGGCAAATGGTCATAGGCGCGGCGCTTACGCAATTCCCTCAAGAAGCCGAAGCCATCGAGATTTGGCATCATCAGGTCGAGAAGGATAAGGTCCGGGGCCGGATTTTCAGCGATCCAGTCGAGCCCATCCCGCCCGTTGATCGCGGCTTCGGCCTTGTAGCCGGCACCCGAAACGCAGCGGCAAAGAAGCTCGCGCGTCGCGGAGTCGTCCTCGATGACGAGCACCGTCGTTTCGCTCGAGGCCCCGCAATATTGCGTCATCAGGGCCGTCAGGCGCTGACGGTCGATGGGCTTTGTCAAAAGCTCCGCCGCCCCGAGCGGAATCGCCAGAGCGCGCTCGTTGAGAATCGTCACCATGATGACGGGGATGTTCCGCAGCTCGTCATCCTCCTTGAGCTGCCTGAGCACGCTCCAGCCGTCGAGCTGGGGCATCATCACATCGAGCGTGATCGCATGCGGCCTGTGCTGTCTCGCCAGTGCCAGCGCCTCCAGCCCGTGACGGGCGGCGACGACGTGGTAGCCCTTGTTCTCCAAAGTTCGTGTGAGCAGGTCGCGCGCCGTCGCGTCGTCGTCGACGACCAGTATCGTCGGGAGAGACCGGGACGACGTCGGCTCGGCCGGTTTTTTCGCCGCGAGCGGCTCCTGACGGTCCGGAAGCCTGATCGTGAAGGTCGAGCCTGCGCCTAGCGTGCTCTCAACGGAGATATCGCCGCCGAGCGCCGCGCAAAAATGCCTGGTGATCGCGAGCCCCAGTCCTGTCCCTCCGAAGCGCTTCGTGGTCGAGGCGTCCGCCTGGGTGAAGGCCTGGAAGAGGCGGGCAAGCTGCTCCTGCGTCATGCCGAGCCCTGTGTCCGACACGCGGAAAACCACGGAAGCGTCGGCGTCCCGCTCGACGGTCAAAGATACTTTTCCCTGGCTCGTGAACTTGTTTGCGTTGCTCATGAGATTGAGCAGGCACTGCTTGACCTTCGTTTCGTCGGACAGAAAACCGCCCACGTCGTCCGGGCAGCAGAGCTCAAGCGTATTGCCGTTCTTGTCGGCTAGGGGCTGAACGATCGAAAGGACCTCATTCACGAGAGGCCTGATCTCCACCCTCTCGATGAAGACCTCCATCTTTCCGGCTTCGATCTTGGAAAGATCGAGAATATCGTTGATCAGGCCAAGCAGGTGCCGGCCCGCGCTCTCGATCCGCTTCAGGTCCTCGATCGGCTCTGGGTCGCCGTTGTCGAGCGCGTTCTCCTGAAGCATTTCGCTATAGCCGATGATGGCGTTGAGCGGTGTGCGCAGCTCATGGCTCATGTTTGCAAGAAAGGCGCTTTTTGTTTTGCTGGCTTCCTCGGCCGCGACGCGCGCGACTGACAATTCCTCGTTCGCGAGCTGAAGTTCGCGCGTGCGCGCCCGGATCTTGTCCTCCATGGAATCGTAAAGTCCGCGCAGTTCCACGGTCATGGAGCGGATCGCCGTCAGCAGGAGCCCCGTTTCGTCACGGCTGCCAATCTCGAAATTTGCGTCGAGATCCCCCGCGGCGACCTTCTCGGCGACGCCGACAGCGGTCTTGATGGGCTTGGTGATCGTGCGCGCGACGCCCATGGCCAGAGCGATAATTGGCGGAATCATGAAGAACAGCAGCCAGAGAGTCGCCTCTTTTTGCGCGCTGGTGAGCGCGAAGGCCTCCTCAGTGCTCTGCTGTACGACCATGCCCCAGCGAAACGAGGGAACGTAGGTCCACGAGGCGACAACGGGCCTGTTCTCGAGGTCATCGAAAAGGCCCGAGCCGTGGACGCCGGCGAGGGCCCTGGCGAGCGCGGGAAAAGCGCCGCCGTCGAGCGGCGTTTTGATGCTGAAAGCTTTGGAAGCGTCGTGCCGCAGCGGGTTGACCACGACCATTTGGCCCTGATCCAAGCGGGCGGCGACCAGCACCTCTCCCGTCTCGCCGAGACCTGTATAGTCATTGATGAGGCTGTAAATCTCCTGGTTATCGAGCTGGAAGACGACGACGCCAATCACGACGCCGTTTTGCAGAACAGGCCCCGCAATAAAGGCGGCAGGCTCTTTCAGCCCCGGGTAGATCTGAAACGCCGAAATTTCGGCCTGCAGCAATGTGCGCGCCCGATTAATCGTGTCCGAAAGCTCCGTTCCCTTAAGCGGTCCGCCAAGCGAATTTGGGTTGAAAAGGGCGGTGTCCGATTGCTCGAAAAGCGTGAAGCCTTCGGGCGAGACAATCGCGCAGTTGACATAGTTGAACGTGTCGGAAAGGCGCTTGAGAGTCGGGCCGTGTTTCGCGACAGCTTGGCGATAGGATTCCGAGTCTCTCCCGCTCGTCCTTATGGCTTCGGAAAATTCCCGGGTGGCCTCGCCAATCGAGGCGCTGTGCATCAGAGATTCGACGCTTCTGATTTTTTCAAGCGTCAGAGTCTCCAGCTGCTCGACTTTCTTCTTGGCGACAACCTGCAACGACGTCTGAATCGCCTGCTCGAGAGACTCTCGCGAAATGTCATAGGTTCGCCAGGCGAGGAGGCCGCAGGAGACGATATTGATCGCAAGGAACCAGAAGATGATCTTGGCTCCGATCGAGCGCCGGAGGAAATCGAGCCTGGGAAGCTTCATGGATCAGTCCGCCTCTGTCGGATTCGCCCATCTGCCGCCCCATCTGTCGTACAAGGCGGTCAGAAATTCCTCCCACTCGGCTTTTGTGCGAGTCGGCGGATAGGGCACGGGACGGATCGGACGATCGATCGTCCAGACAAGCTCGATCCGGCCATCAGTTTGAATTTTGCCGACAGAGAAAGACCGCCACGTATGCTGCGTGTAGGGATCAACAGACACCAGACCTTCGGGCGCATCGAGGGTCTCGGTCAGCATGGTGCGTTTGACCCTCTGAACGTCGAAGGACTGCGCCTCCTCGACCGCCTTCGCCCATAAGATGACGCTGAAGTAGGAGGTCGCAATAACGTCGCTCGTCACACGGTTGGCGCCATATCTTTCACGAAAGGCGCGAACGAACCGCTCGTTCTCCGGCTTCTTGATCGCCTCGAAATAGCTCCAGGCGCTGTAATGGCCTTGGAGGCTTGCAATCGGTAGGCTGCGAAGCTCCTCCTCGCCGATGCTGACGGAGACAACCGGCAATTTGTTCGCGGAAAGGCCAGCGTCGGTCAGCGCCTGATAGAACGCTTTGTTGGAATCGCCCACGACCGAACTGACAATAACGTCCGGCTGCGCCTGCTTGATTTTTTGGACCGCACGAGAGACGTTGGCGCTTCCGAAGAAAATATAGTCTTCGCCTACAAGCTCCGCGCCAAGCGCGCGGATCGTGTCCTTCATAATTTCGTTGATGCTGTGCGGCCAAACATAATCAGAGCCGATCAAATAGAATCGTTTGCCGATGTGATCGAGGCTCCATTTGATCGCCGGAATGACCTGCTGATTGGGCGCAGCGCCCGTGTAGATAATGTTGGGAGACTGTTCGAGTCCCTCATAGGCCATAGGATAGACTAAGAGCTGACCATATTTTTCGATGATGGGCGCGACCGTCTTACGGCTTGCGGAGGTCCAGCATCCGAAGATCACGGATACGTTTTCCTGGGTGATCAGGCGCTCGGCCTCCTTCGCGAAGGTCGGCCAATCGGATTTGCCGTCGGCGATGATCGGTTGAATCTTGCGTCCTAGTAAGCCGCCCTTCGCATTGATCTCCTCAATCGCGAGCAGCTCCGCGTCGACCATTGAATTTTCGCTGATCGCCATCGGCCCAGAGCGCGAATGCAGGATTCCGACCTTGATCGGCGCGCTTTCCGCTCTGAAAAGGAACATCGTCGCGGCGAAACCGATCGCGGCGGCGATAGCGACCGCGATAAAGCCTTTCCACGCGCTGCGAGGACTCTCGATGGCCATTGGCCGTATCCTGCTTCTTCCGAGGTTTGTTAAAATCGACAGAACGTCATTTTACTCGATCGCCGCCTCGCCTTCCAGGCGCGCGCCGTCAAGTTGCACTTAATTGTAAGCATGCGTCGACTCGGACGTGTTGTTGCTGTGACCTGCCACCGCAAAGTTCCTCCACGGGGGATGCGAGTCCGGCCATTCGAAGGACGGACCTATGAAGCGGGCATGGTGTTGGCCAACGAGCGCAAGCGCTTCGGCTCTCGGCGGCCATTCATTCTGCTTCGGCAGGGCGACGCGCCTCGCGTTTAGCGCGGCCTGGCGAGCGCGCTCGCATTCGTCGAGACGTTTCGCGATGGTCGGCGGGATGCGGTCCTTCCGCCTGATGCGAGCGATCGCGGCGGCGAGGATTTCGGGTGATGCGACAGGCTTCATGGACGCATTCAATAAGAGCGCTCATTTTTGGCTTTTCTTTTTTAACCGGAATCGGTCCTCGGCGAGGCGAGGAGTCTTGGCGCGCGAAAAGTGCAGAGCCTGCCTCTCCCGCCGGAGGAAGATAGGGCGCCGCAACGCTCGGTCGTCTGGTTCAGGAAGGCACATAGGAACGGTCTATCTGCCGGCTAAGCTGTTGAAGTTTTTGAAGTCGTATTTTTGCATTAAATGCCGCGTGACGACGCGCAGCAGCCTCAACGATCCGCAAGCTTGACTAAGCGGCGGACGTTCTTCTTAATGTCGCAAAATTTGCGTTTCAACTTGGCCTGACCAGCGCATCGTACGGGCGAATCTGTTTGATAGTCAACGGAGGCTGCTTTTATGCCTCTTGACGGCCTTCGGCGCGTTAATCTGAAATTGATCGGCTTCCGGTTCGGCCGCCGGGCGGCTGCAAAGCTGCGGCGAATTGAAGAGTGAAACATCAAGGAGGAATTATGAGCGTCTTCGGAAATGTTAATAGGCTAGCCCCTGTAGCTGCGGTCCTAGGAATCATGCTCGCTTCTCAAGGCGCTTTTGCGCAGGGTGCAAAGTCGGTTCAATTTGGATGCGATGCGCCCAAGGGGCACATTTGTCACTTCATGCTTTCTTTCGGATCGGGAACTGGCGCAAAAAGCTTCACCGTAGGAGGCGGGATGCGCACGGTGGTCGCCAACGTCGTGCCGAACATCGACAGCTACATGGTCGCGATTGATCGCGATCCACCGTCAAACCCTGAACACTGCGGCCTCCAATTTCCATGCAAGCGGGTTTTCGTCAACGGTGGATATAACAACTAGTGGCCAGCTCGGCGGGCAGGCGAGTTCACCTTTGACTTTGTCACTTTGCTTAGGCGTCGAGGGCGGAGTGTTTTTTCGATCCGCTTGTTTTTGCGACAAGTAGCGTGTGCTTGGGCTGAGGCCTGAACCCCTCCCGCGCGGCGCTTCGAGCGGGATTGCGCAATAGGATCGGTGGCGTGCGAAGTCGAATTTGATCGGCTGAGGTGCATTTCGCATCCCCTGGCGCCAACAGCGCGTGGGTCGTCACATACCCCGTGTCTCTCCGGGCCCGGCGAAGCCACGGATCGCGGATATGAGAAAACAAACGTTATGCTGCGACCACTCCGAATAGGCATAACGATCGGGTTGTCGTCTCCGAACGAAAGCCTATGGATCAATGGCATCAAGCAGAATGCGCTGTTCCTCGCGAAACTCTTTCAAAGCTCGCCCTTAAGTCACGACGTCGTACTGCTGAACACGACCAATGTGCGTCCCGATTCACGAACAGAATGGGACATGCGCGCGTTCCCTACCGTTCAGATAGACGAATGTTCCCACGATCTCGACGTGTTGATTGAGCTCGGCGGACAAATATCCTATGCGCAAACGCAGCGGCACAAGGCGAAAGGCGGAAAGCTCGTCAGCTACTGCTGCGGTCCGGAATATGTTCAGAACGCCGAGGCGATGATCTTCGAACGACGGATGTGGGACAGTATTTTTGTCAACGCCGATTACGACGAGCTTTGGGTCATCCCTCAAGTCGCTGAGTCGTCCTTGCATTTCCTGCAAACGTTCAGGCGATGCCCGGCGCGCATCGTTCCCTTCGTATGGGATCCCATGGCGCTGACGTCCATTGCGTCCGGCTACGCCTTTGGCGGCGAGTATCGGCCGGCAGGCGCGCCGAAGCGGCTCACGGTGATCGAGCCGAACATTGATGTGATGAAATTCTGTCTCTATCCGATCTTGATCGCGGAGCAAGCTTTCAGGCTGGAGCCTAATCGGATCGGATTCCTGCATGTCGCGAACGCCGACCATTTCGTGCATCGCAATACCGAGTTTGCGAGTTTGATGCGGCATCTCGACATCGTCAAGGCGAACAAGGCGAGCTTCATCGGTCGGGTGAAGACTCCGGAATTCCTTGCGGAATACACTGATATTGTCATCTCTCATCAGTGGGGTTTGCCGCTCAACTACTTCTACTTGGAATGCTGTTGGCAGGGCTATCCGTTGATTCACAACGCTGAGCTCGTGAAGGACCTCGGCTACTATTATCCCGGTAACGACGTGGCCGTCGCGACGCAGGCGCTCATCCACGCGCTTCGCCATCACGACGAAGCATGGGAGGCGTATCGCGACCAACAGCGCGCTGGGATCCAGAGATTTCTTGCGGTGAATCCGGAATTGGCGGCGCGATACGACGATTTGCTGTTCGAACTCTGCGGGTAAGCGACTTAGCGCGCGAAGCGAAAACCAACCTGCATGTTATTGCGCGTAGCCCGGCAGGCGACACGCAGCGTATTATTGCCTACCATCTTCGACGAGCTCGAGCAGTGCCGCGCTATATGCGGCGACGTTGCGTTCGCTGCAAGGATCGAGTTTCGCCAGAAATTGGCGCGCCTTCGCCCGGTACGTCCCGAGAGATCGATCATGCTCCCGATGAGCTTGCAACAGCGCGAGCGCGCCATCCTCACAATCGTAATCGTCATATCTGTAGCCGCAGTCATCCAGGAACGTCGAATTGTGAATGAGCGCGTACCCCCCGTATAGAGTTTCGTAATACAAGTAATTTTGGCCGTTGTGCCAGTGGTGGGAGACGACAGCGTCTGCTTGGCCGGGAAGGACGTCGAATATCGGCAGCCGCGGCTCGAAGGTGGCGAGGCCATGGTTGACGAGATCGAGACTGCGAGCAAAGCCTATGAAGCCATGATGCTCTTTGAGCTTCATGGCGTTGTAGACGCGGAGGTATTCGACGAATTGCCGATCGCGTCGGTAAGCGGTATCGCACAGCAGCATCGGCAAATGACAGGTCTTCACCGAACAGATATTCGGCTCCAATATCGCAAGGCGCCACCTCCGCTGGCTTGGGCTATAAAAAAAGGAGTTTGTCTTGCCATTTTTCTCGAGCGCATGCTCGAGGAAAAACGGACTCCACAAATGTTGCATCACGCTCACCCGGGCGCGGAAGCCGTATTCGTAATAGCTTGCGCAGGTCTTTTCGAAGGCGGGAAGAGTCCAAATGACGTCGTAGGGCGTTCCGGACATCAGCATGCCGTGTGGTAGCCCATACATCATGCGCTCGACGTCGATTATGTAGTCGTTGGCGACGTGCATACCGACGATTTTTCCGCCACGGAAACGAAATTCTCTGCCCCAATCTGGATTGAGTTGCGCGCTCAATTCGATGACGACGTCGAGAGCGTTCATCGCTTCGTCGAGATCGATGATCGGCGCGGGAGAAGACGCGATGAAATCCCCCTGCGCCTTGGGATCGCCGGGCCCTCCGTTCACGACGAAGCATTGCTCGACCAAAGGCGACCGTTTGAGCAGCAGCACCAGAAAGTAGCAATTTTGGAAGATGCCGTTTTCCCAGATGGATTGTTGGTCGTCGCGAATGTAGAGGGTGACTCCGACGCGCAGCTTTCGCTTGGTGCGGTGCGGGTCGAGAATAAGTTCGGGTAAGATCATTGCAACGGACCTTTAGAGCGCCTCCCGATCACATCGAATCATGTGATCGATAAGGAATCGCTCGACATCAAAATGTTGGAGCAGGTTTTCATCGAAAACGTCTGTCAACCTTTTCGGAACCTGCTCTCGTGTGTCGTGACAGGGTAGCGAATTCGCGATTCGATCGGCAAGGGCGCGCAAAGCCGCAATGGCGGCGCGCGTCGATGGAAAAGGCGATGGGGTACCGCTCCTTGGCGACCTAGGATGGCTCTCGCCCAAATGAGAAATCCGTATTCCGCAGCGCAGAGGGCGTTTTTTGCGGTTGTCGGAGAAAGATCTGGACGCCACGGGCGCTGCGAAAAACAAGAAGCTCACAGCAGAGATTTCACCGCAACGATCAAAGCGACCATAGTCGAGTAGATCGGATTGATCCATTGAAGATGCCCGGAGCGGCCGTGATATCCGACCCGCGCCTTGCCCACGCCTTGCCCCAAGTATCGGTCGGAAGATGCAACGCACAAGCTTAAGCTTGATCGTAAAGGTTGTTTAACTTTTCAGTACATGCATCAGAGAGATGCGCTGCGCCCTAACATGGTGATACAATGCAATAATTAGGCTTTATTACGACAAACCTTGACTGTGGTACTTTCGTAACAGTATTCTGAAATTCGTTATTTGCGAGCATGTAGACAATTGCAGCGCAAGCTTTCCCTTTTGTAATGCAGCGCGCACCGGGGGAACTCCGATCCGGGGGTGGCGCTTGGCCAATTAGCGGGAGAATTCCCACGCGCGACGCGACACGATACGAGAGCTTGACCGCCGAGCGCGCCGTTCGCGTGGCGGTTACGGGCGATTCTGCGCCGGGCGCGCGGGTGCGACGGCGGGTGCTCGCTATTCTGCGCAAAGCCTTCCGTGTTTTGGGCTTCAAGCGGCGGTCGATCGGCCGGCTCGGCGGCGGCGGCGCGGCGATAAGCGAGGTGCTCGCGTTTTTTGGACATGGCGGGGACCACGGCTCGCGCGCAACGCGTTCGAACGGAGGTGGTGGCGCGTCCGCACGCCGCTGGGCGACGTCTTTATCTTGGCGACCGACGTCGGCCTTGTCGAAAGCTGTCCTCGGTTCGCTGGTCTTTTCGAGCTCGAGTCTTGTTCTGAATATTCAGAATGCAAACGCCGCAGTCGCTCTTACCGGCGCATTCCTTTGTACTAACGCCAATGCTCAAGGGAGATATTTCCGGAACAATTTAGCCCTCACGACCTACACCACTGGCCCTTGCACGTTTGGCAACTCTGGATTTGTTCCAGGCACCAATACCTATGCGTTGATAGGGTCTAGCGGCGTGACCGCCAACGGAACCGGTGGGGTCTTTAACAACTCAACCGGCCAGATTCAGTTTTTTCCTGGTGGGACGTCGACTTCAGCCCTGACGCTTTCGGGGGGAACAGACGTTATTACGTCTGCGGCAGGGGTAACGATTTCCGGCGTCGCCGCTCAGGCGCTGTCGCCGACAAGCACCTACGCCGTGAACGGCGGCCAGCTCTATTCGGTTTCCACGAGTCTATCGACTGGGCTCTCGACGACGAACAGCAATGTGACGTCGCTGTCGACCTCCGCCTCGAGCGGCGTGGCCTCGCTGTCGACCGGCCTATCGACGACGAACAGCAACGTAACGGCGTTGTCGACCTCTGCGTCCACGGGCCTCTCGACGACGAACAGCAACGTGACGGCGTTGTCGACCTCTACGTCGACCGGCCTGTCGACGACGAACAGCACTGTGGCGACGCTGTCGACTTCCACATCGAGCGGCGTGGCCTCGCTGTCGACGGGCGTCAGCACGGCGCAGTCGGGCGTGGCTTCGCTGTCGACGGGCGTCAGCACGGCGCAGTCGGGCGTGGCTTCGCTGTCGAGCGGGCTGTCGACGACGAACAGCAGCGTGACGGCGTTGTCGACCTCCGCGTCGACTGGACTCTCGACAACGAACAGCACTGTGGCGACGCTGTCGACCTCCGCGTCGAGTGGGGTCGCTTCGCTGTCGACGGGCCTCTCGACGACAAACAGCACTGTGACGGCGTTGTCGACCTCCGCATCGAGCGGCGTCGCTTCGCTGTCGACGGGCGTCAGCACGGCGCAGTCGGGCGTGGCCTCGCTATCGACGGGTCTGTCGACGACAAACAGCAATGTTGCGTCGCTGTCGACCTCCGCGTCGAGCGGCGTGGCTTCGCTGTCGACCGGTCTGTCAACGACGAACAGCACTGTGACGGCGCTGTCGACCTCTGCCTCGAGCGGCGTGGCCTCGCTGTCGACCGGTCTGTCAACGACGAACAGCACTGTGACGGCGCTGTCGACCTCTGCCTCGAGCGGCGTGGCCTCGCTGTCGACCGGGCTCTCGACGACGAACAGCACTGTGACGGCGTTGTCGACTTCCGCATCGAGCGGGGTCGCCTCGCTGTCGACGGGCCTGTCGACGACGAACAGCACTGTGACGGCGTTGTCGACTTCCGCATCGAGCGGGGTCGCCTCGCTGTCCACTGGCCTGTCGACGACGAACAGCACTGTGGCGACGCTGTCGACCTCCGCCTCGAGCGGCGTCGCCTCATTGTCGACGGGCCTGTCGACGACGAACAGCGACCTGGCGACTCTGTCGACTTCCACATCGAGCGGCGTCGCTTCGCTGTCCACCGGCCTCTCGACCACGAACAGCACTGTGACGGCGCTGTCGACCTCCGCCTCGAGCGGCGTCGCCTCGCTATCGACGGGGCTATCGACGACGAACAGCAACGTAACGGCGTTGTCGACCTCTGCGTCCACGGGCCTCTCGACGACGAACAGCACTATGGCGACGCTGTCGACTTCCGCCTCGAGCGGCGTCGCCTCGCTGTCGAGCGGCCTCTCGGCGACGAACAGCAGCGTGGCGACGCTGTCGACCTCCGCCTCGAGCGGCGTGGCTTCGCTGTCGACGGGCGTCAGCACGGCGCAGTCGGGCGTCGCCTCGCTGTCCACGGGCCTGTCGACGACGAACAGCAGCGTGACGGCGTTATCGACCTCTACGTCGAGCGGCCTCTCGGCGACGAACAGCAGCGTGGCGACGCTGTCGACTTCCGCGTCGAGCGGCGTCGCCTCGCTGTCGACGGGCGTCAGCACGGCGCAATCGGGCGTCGCCTCATTGTCCACTGGGCTGTCGACGACGAACAGCAGCGTGGCGACGCTGTCGACTTCTGCGTCGAGCGGCGTCGCCTCGCTGTCGACTGGGCTCTCGACGACGAACAGCACTGTGACGGCGTTGTCGACCTCCGCCTCGAGCGGCGTGGCCTCATTGTCGACGGGCCTGTCGACGACGAACAGCACTGTGACGGCGTTGTCGACCTCCGCGTCGACTGGACTCTCGACGACGAACAGCACTGTGGCGACGCTGTCGACTTCCGCGTCGAGCGGGGTCGCCTCGCTGTCGACCGGTCTGTCGACAACAAACAGCGACCTGGCGACTCTGTCGACTTCCACATCGAGCGGCGTGGCTTCGCTATCGACGGGTCTGTCGACGACGAACAGCACTGTGACGACGCTGTCGACCTCCGCGTCGAGCGGGGTCGCCTCGCTGTCGACCGGCCTCTCGACGACAAACAGCACTGTGGCGGCGTTGTCGACCTCCGCGTCGAGCGGGGTCGCCTCGCTATCGACCGGCCTATCGACGACGAACAGCAACGTAACGGCGTTGTCGACCTCCGCGTCGAGCGGCGTCGCCTCATTGTCGACTGGGCTCTCGACGACGAACAGCAATGTGGCGTCGCTGTCATCCTCTGCGTCCATGGGTCTGTCGACGACGAACAGCACTGTGGCGACGCTGTCGACCTCCGCCTCGAGCGGCGTCGCCTCGCTGTCGACGGGCGTCAGCACGGCGCAGTCGGGCGTCGCCTCGCTATCGACGGGTCTGTCGACGACAAACAGCAATGTTGCGTCGCTGTCGACCTCCGCGTCGAGCGGCGTCGCTTCGCTGTCGAGCGGGCTCTCGACGACGAACAGCAGTGTGACGGCGTTGTCGACTTCCGCATCGAGCGGGGTCGCCTCGCTATCGACGGGTCTGTCGACGACAAACAGCACTGTGACGTCGCTGTCGACCTCCGCGTCGAGCGGCGTCGCCTCGCTGTCGACGGGCCTGTCGACGACGAACAGCGATCTAGCGACTCTGTCGACTTCCACGTCGACTGGCCTCAGCACAACTCAGAGCGGCGTCGCTTCGCTGTCGACCGGCCTGTCGACGACGGACAGCACTGTGGCGACGCTGTCGACTTCCACGTCGACCGGCCTCAGCACAACTCAGAGCGGCGTGGCTTCGCTGTCGACCGGGCTCTCGACGACAAACAGCGCTGTGACGTCGCTGTCGACCTCCGCGTCGAGCGGCGTCGCCTGAGCTATCGCCGATTTTTGGTGACGGCCTGAAGGATCAGGCGGCGGCGGTTTGGGGCTGAGGGGCGGCCGGCGTTGCGACGACCTCGAGCCCGTCGATGAACTTCACACCCTCGATGATTT